>QQTW01000262.1_pt1 | contig 32150 bp, 23 predicted proteins | sample 1904831 | NCBI WGS metagenome assembly QQTW01 (sample SAMN09435610, study PRJNA476489) | Subsurface metagenome, whole genome shotgun sequencing project.
TGCTACAACTTCGATCTGCTTATCTCAATGGTCAGCTTACTACCTGATATTTTTGCAAAGGTGAGATGCTCCCAACTGATGCAGAGTTCTATCCCTTTGATGGTGTGCATATACCGTTCAAGGGCACGTAAACTACTTATAAAATTAGGTTGGTGGAACAAAAATGAATCTCTCCTTAATCTACTTGTTAATTTAGTCGGAAAAATACAACGAAGACCTCCTTCATCAATTAATGCTATAAAACTGTCAGTCTGTGGTCAGTTTTGTTTTATAGCTGGCAAATTAAATATAATGATTCCTAGCACCACAACTGATACAACTACTACGTGATACCATGAAAAAGCTTCACGGCATTCTTTATAACATATAAGCTTGTGATATTTATTAGGATGAAGGTAGACTGAATTTTTTCTGGCGTCATACTCGGGACGTGAAAAAGCTTAGTTTTCCTTTAATTTTGCGTTAACGTCCACAAGGAGTTTTGTTTATTACTACCATATGTTTTTACTTGTCGTAAAATCCTCGCACTCATAAAGGAAAATCAACATTTATGACATATCAGAAGCAAGGTGGACAGAGTTGGGGATTACCTCAGCCTTGGTTAAGATTTTTAATCATTGTCATATTGGTAATGGGCATATTTTTTAGATTTGCTAATCTCGACCAAAAATTATACTGGAACGATGAGGTAATAACCTCATTACGAATCTCTGGCTACACATGGACAGAAATGTTCCAGCAAGACTTTGATGGTCGTGTAATTAGTATTGAAGATTTGCGTAAGTATCAGCGTATTAATCCTGAAAAAGGCTTAATCGATACAGTTAAGGGTTTGGCTGAAGAAGAACCTCAGCTACCGCCGCTATATTTTGTGATGGTGCGGTTTTGGGCACAGTGGTTCGGCAACTCAGTAGCAGTAACGAGAAGTTTGTCTGCTTTTATAAGCTTACTAGTTTTCCCTTGTGCCTATTGGCTATGCCTAGAGTTGTTTGAGTCGTCACTCGTGGGTTGGGTAATGATTGCACTAATGGCAGTCTCACCCTTTCATGTTTTGTATGCTCAAGAAGCACGAGCCTATAGTTTGTGGACTGTCGCGGTCTTGCTATCGAGTGCTTCTCTTCTACGAGCAATGCGACTAAAAACCAAGCTTAGCTGGGGAGTTTATGCTGTAACTCTGATCTTAGGGCTCTACTCCCATTTATGTAATGTGTTTGTGGCAATTGGACATGGAATATATGTAGTCGCAACTGAAAGCTTTCACTTAAGTAAAACAGTTACTGCCTATCTACTTGCATCTCTTGTAGGGTTTTTAGCTTTCGCGCCTTGGATTTTGGTTGTTGCTAAGTTGCCCCGACCTTCGACACTCGGTTGGGCTGAGCAGAAAATAGGTCTATTAAACATGTTTAGTCGGTGGATTGGTAATCTTAGCCGTGTTTTTCTTGATTTGGGTCTTGATAGAAGTGCTTCATTAGGATCTAAGTCCGTCCAGCTCGGATTTTTGATTCCACTTATTTTAAGTCTGTTTATTCTCACAGTATATTCAATATACTTTCTCTACCGCACAACGCCGAAGCGAACTTGGTTATTCATTCTTACACTAATTGGGAGTATAACACTAGCACTAATACTGCCAGATTTGATTCTGGGGGGGCGGCGCTCAACTACTCCTCGATATCTAGTTCCCTTCTATTTGGGTGTTCAGTTAGCTATTGCTCACCTCCTCGCTACTCAAATTACCTCTATTAACCTTCAGCGTAGGAAGCTGTGGCAGATCGCTATGGTTATGTTACTTTCTAGCGGAGTTTTATCGTGTGCAATCAGCTCTCAAGCACAAATTTGGTGGAACAAGGATTCTGCGCTCGACAAATATTATTTTCCAGTAGCTCACATTATTAATCAAGCTAACCATCCGCTTGTAATCAGTGATAGCGCAAAACCTGGTATGGCACTATCTCTCAGCTATCTTCTCAATCCAAAAGTGCGACTTTTGCTGCTTACTAAGGCAGATATACCCAAAATTCCTAGCGGTTTCAGTGACGTCTTCTTATACAGATCTTCTAAGGCATTACGAAATAAAATTGAGCAAGATCACAAGATAGAGCGTGCTTACGAACACGACCAACTCTGGCGTATAGAAAAATAGCAAGATAACCAAACAGTCTCTAGGTAGCTTTCGCTACCAATTATGGATTGCGCTTGTTCCGGGCGTTATAGATACTTTTATTTCACCTGCGTCACTCGCCAACTGAGCTTTAGGTTAGCCCAAAAATTCCAAATTGTGGCAACCGCGATCGCGACTAGGTTTGCTATGTAGCGGTTGGGAATAAGGAAATTGAATACTAAATTTAGGATCAGCACGTTTAAAACCAATCCTGCTAAGCAAATAATGTTAAATTTCAAAAACCGCTTGCAGCGCTGACCCCATCCCTGCTGCTTGGAAGTAATATCCGCAAAAGTCCAACTATCGTTCCACAAAAAATTATTGATCATAGCGAACTCGGCGGCAATAATTTTGCTACGAGTCAAGGGCCAACCCAGTGTGTTGGGGTCACTTAGCAAGTAAAGCAGCGTCATATCAACAAAAACCCCGCTCAAACCAACCAAACCAAATCGGGCAAACTTCCCGATTGGGAAACCGATGCGCTGAGTGAACCGTCCAACCCGCCCTCGGGAAAGGCGCAATCTAAGCAAGTGGTGCAAATAGTCTACATATTGTTTACTCGTGACTTTGCTTTCACCCTCAACACGCTCTTGGAACACATAAGGAACTTCTGCAATCTGGCGCACGTTTCCCCGACCAAGCACCTCAATCAAAATTTTGTATCCCAGTGGATTCAGGATTGAACTGGCAAGGCAGGTGCGGCGTAATATGAAGTAACCACTCATCGGATCTGAAACACGTCCCAATACTCCTGGTAGCAGAATCAACCCTAATAGCTGTGCGCCACGGGATAGAAACCGTCTGATAACGCTCCAGCTACTGACGCCGCCGCCTTCCACGTGGCGACTTGCAACTGCTAAATCCGCTCCCTGTTCAATGGCACTCAACAATTGCGAAAGTATATATGGTGGATGCTGCAAATCACCGTCAATGACTCCCAACACCTGCCCTCTCGCCGCCTGCCACCCACGAATCACCGCCGAGGAAAGCCCCCGTTCTAAAGTTCGACGCATTACTTGCAGTTGTGGATATTCAGCCATGAGGGACATCGCAACTTCCCAAGTGCGGTCTGGACTGTCATCATCTACCACAATCAACTCGTAGTCACCAGGGATAAATTCGTCCAGCAGCTGACTCAATATCCTGACAATATTTAAGATATTTGCACGTTCATTGTAGGTCGGAATTACCAAAGAAAAGTGTAGTAGCTCACTATCTGTACTTTGAAAAGGTGGCAGCTGTGGAATCTGCAAAGAGCCAGTTGGGACTGGTAAAAGCGAGTTATCTGGGTTCATGTTTGAAATAACAAAAGTTCAAACCAGCGTGAAACACTTACATCAAACAACTACAGATATGTGATGTGTGCAAGAACTATTAGGCTACCAGACTCAGGCCACATCATTCGGATAATTTAGCCCAAAAATGGTTCGTTATAGTGCTTTCTTGATGGAGAATTAATACTAAGAAGCCAAGATAACAGACCTTGTTGTCCGGTTGATAAGGGTTTCTTACCCATACCTGCTGATGTAGTATTTCCAGAGGCACTCCTTGGACACTCTCAAAACACTATGCACTAGCAGTTTCTGGACATAGGACTCAACCGTTTTGGGACTTATGAGTAATGTATGCATAAAGAAAGCAGTAGAACCGAATGGTTCCAGATTCAATCCTAGATAACTGAGCGCGTATCTATGGGAATTTGAACTACAAACTGTGTTTCACAATATGAAAAGTATTATACCTAATAAGCACCTTTTTTTCTAAAAATCACCATTATAGTTTGTAACATAATTTGCAAGTCTAACCAGAGTGACCAGCTTTCCATATAGGTTACATCCAGCCTTACTACTTTTTCAAAGTCGACAATGTCTGACCGACCCGATACTTGCCAAAGACCTGTTATACCAGGCAGAACTTCGTGACGAATAAAATGGTGTTCCGAAAATTTTTCTACATCTCTAACAGGTAAAGGGCGAGGACCAACCAGACTCATTTCCCCAAGAAGTACATTAAATAGTTGCGGTAATTCGTCTAAACTATAACGACGTAGAAACTTACCAATACCAGTAATGCGAGGGTCGTTTTTGATTTTAAACAGAACGCCATCTTTCATTTCATTGCTCGCTTCCAACTCCTTTTGGAGCTTGTCTGCGTTAGTCACCATAGTGCGAAACTTCCACACCTTAAATGGCCGACCTTGCAGACCAATACGAGTTTGCTTATAAAAAACTGGCCCTGGAGAATCCAATTTTATCAGCAAGGCAATGCATAAATATAGTGGTGCCGCTAAGAAGATAAAAGCAGTAGCACAACAAAAATCAAAGCACCGCTTTAGCAAAAAATCACTGCCTGTTATTAGTGGTGGAGAAAGTTTGAGCGCAGGTATTCCGCCTACCATTTTAAGCTCTAAGTTTTGCTCAATAACTTCTAAGTCGATGTCGATGGGTAGGATATGCAATGTAATACCTGCATTCCGTAATTTCCAGTAAAGGAACATGCGGCTTTTTATAGACGCCCACGAACAAACGAAAACTTCTGATACCCCTAGTTTGTAAATGTTTTCTAAGGTGGAATCGAAGTTTTGTTTTTCCGCTACCAGTGAATCAACATCAGCCCAGCCAAGAAGCTTGTAACAATTTTCTCTTAACAGCAATTTGACAGCTTTTTCTCTATCTTCCAGGGGACAAATGAGGAAGGTAGGATAGCAAACAGCGCCTTGCTTGCGGAAATGTTCAACAGCATTATCAAAGCTGAATCTGGCAACACAAGTAAGAGATATGCTCAAGAGCCAAGACAAGAGGAAAGTTGATCGTGAAACCAAGTCCCCTGGTTGATAGAAAAACGCTATAAGTAGCAGTAAAACCTGGGAAAAAGTTAGGGCTTTAACCAAGCTTAGATAGTCACGGCGATCTTGCCCAGCATCATAGAGTTTATTTGCAGCAATCAGGCCAATTTCAGTGGCAAGAATTGGTAGTAGCAAAAGTGGATTGTGTCGAGTGTTCCAAAGAGAATCTACGGGATTCCCATAAGTTTCAGCTATCCGCCATGCTAAAAATAGCATAGAAGCGTCGAGTAAAATCAATGTATTTACTCTTAGCCACCTTATATATGTTCCTTTACGTAGACGTGTAAACACGGGGGCGCGCAAGTCTAGCTTAGAATTGAGTGTTAAAGAAGTAGTAGCTGTCATAATTGTGACTCCACATTTAGGGTTCGGAAAATCCCTTAGTCTAGAGTTATTGTTTAATGAAATACACAATAGTGGATAATTTTCTCGTCTGCTTTCAATGTTGATTGATGATGGTGTTGACTTAGCAGGAGGATTGGGATATGATTCTATGCCTATCCGCTTTGCCTCTTAATAAAATGCAAATTACGCACTTCCGTAAACACCCTTTTAGCCTACTTCTTATGGTCTTCGTCTTAAGCTAACCCCTCCGATTGTGAAATATAAGCCTTTTCACCAGTAGCAATTTACCTTTATAATATTGCCTAATAGACATGTTTACGATAAGTTGAAACATTAAATTATTATGGCAAGAAACAACTTTAAATCGTCGACTCACTTATTCACATAAGCAATTTAACTTAAAAATGCATTACCCCTCATAGTGGCATTTTAAGACGAGCTTACACAAAAATACACATTTGGTAAGATTGTGAGTAGTATAACACTACTCACGCTTTACGTGTAGGGCGATTATACTGAAAAATTTAAAATTAAATTATACATGTGAAGTTGCTCAAGTTGAGTAGTAATAGCAGCTATTCCAAGGCTCCATATCTATGAAATCTTCTCCTCCATAAGTTTTTACAGCATAAGCTATTGAAATTAGCGCTCTCTCGCTTTGATACTAAACCTTAGACATGAGGTTTAGTATCAAAAGCCGAGACGTTCATCTTCCAAGCAGGGAGCTGTGTTCGTTGACACCAATAGTTTCCGCCCAGCAAGTAAATCGTGCCAGGATATCAAGCTGACGAAAGTATATACCGACAGATTCGTAGGAATCTGTCAGCTTAACTGTTTGGTTGGGAGTAGAATTATACGTCTATGGCTCAAACCGTCTTTGACAATTCGGTGCGAGCCACATTGCCTAAAAAGCTATTTTACCAGGAAGTCTTGGACTGTAGCGCCCCCAAATCTACTGGTACTCCTGCCTTCACCCCAATGGCACTGGCGATGTCTGTTGGCAATGCTTGACCACGTCCAATTGCCCGGCTACCTGACTTGAGGCGGTAGTCTCCGTTTGCCGCATCGACGAAGAACGGATTGGTTGCAACATTGTCAATTACCAGTGCATTATCCTCATAGCCAGTTGCTAACTTGAAGGCGAGAACAGACTTATAGCTGACTGTGCATTTTCCCTTCACTGACCATCTGACCGCTTCTGATGGTTTACTGGATGACTTACGATAATAGGCGTTGTAGTCAGCAGCAGAAATCGCTGACGAGGACGGAGCCACGCCGCAGTTCGAAGCATCGAAAAGAGAGCTGCCGCGAGCGTCTGAGATGATGTTATTCTTAAACACATTGTTGCGTGCGACCCAGGTGATTCCTTTGGCGACCTCAGCAGCATTGGTGTTGTTGCGTGTCGTATCCTTGACTCGAAGCCCCTTACCGTTATTGACAAGAGTATTATTGTACACGCGAGCACTGGACGAGTTTGACAACATAACGCCAGCAAGACTGTTATTGTACGCTACGTTTGCGGCAATGATCGCTTTGTGGGAGAGTTCAAAAAAGATGCCGATGTTGTCGTTATAGCGAGCGGTATTATTGGCAATAGTTGCATTTGTGCTTGATTCATCAGCCCACATCCCGTTGCCGTTGTTGTGTTCAACAAGGTTGTTGCGCCACCGCACTCCATCTGTTTTAATGATTTTAATCCCCGCAGCATCCCATTCTTTTCTAAAGTTCTCGACGTTGTTGTAACTGATTGTGTTGCCTTCTAAATACATGCGGTGTGCATGGCTGCCGGAAAGCCCCTTACGCCCATTGTAGCTGAAGCTATTGCCGCGGATGGTTGCATCGCTACAGGTACCACTGAGCTTGACTCCCTCTATTCCGTTCCAGGCAAAGGCATTGTTCTCAACTGTCACACTTGGTGCCACCACTCTCACAGCCTGATCTGCATATTGTGCAAACCCCAGCCCGCGTACGACTGTACCACTTTTCTGTATGTTAAGACCCCCTTTCTTAGCCGTGGCTTCCACCGTCTTGCCCCCCGGATTGGTCCCAATGTAGAGTTTATTGCCGCCGGGGTCAACGTAAAATGTTCCGGCCACTACCTTGGCTTTGCTCGACACTTGCCTGAGGGAGGTGCCGTTAACATAGACCATGTCGCGGTGGCCTGCTAGTGGGTATTTGGAGTCAAGGTATTCACTACCCACCTCCCGAGGAAATGAGTAGTTCCAGCCATCTTTGCGCCAAGTTTTACCGTCGGCGACCCAGCCTGTGACTGTAACGCTGCCCTTGATCCAGACTTTTTCGTGAGGATACGCCTGCAACGTTAGTTTCTTGGAAACATTAAGGCTATTAACGTCGCGATAGGTGCCTCCGCGGAAGACAATCGTTGCTCCACTTGGGGCTGAGACTAGGGCTTTGGCAACTGACCAGGGGGCGTTTGCCTTACCAGAATTCGTGTTCTTTCCGCTTGGAGACACAAAATAGGCCCCACTAGGAATAGAGTAGTTGGTGTCCTTAATATTAACGGCAGAAGCCTGCTCGTTTGCATTCAAGAGAATTGCAAATAAGCACTGTACAAAGAAAAGAACCTTGAATTGTTGCAAGCTGATTCTGCTGTTCATCATCAATTTTTATCGCGTGTAATACGAGTGGTACGAGATCTGTAAGTGTGAATACGAGATTATGCAACTATTTCCATGTTTCTACAAAGTTATGGTAATCACCCGCATCCTCAACAGGCAGTGTGACAAAAAACATGCAAGAAAACGCGAAACTCTCTTGAGTCTGTACTCCTGAATGTGTAATAATAGTACTCAGAAAGCAAGCATGCTCTAATCAATGAGGCCTTGCAGGAATTCTATCTACACTCAGGTCGGAAACTAGGAGAATACATTACTTCAGAGTTATTGACTCCTTGAATATACAGCAAGGACAGAGGGTTGTCTTTATTTCCAATGACAATTGGGAACAACCTCGAATAGAAATTACAATTTCCTTATAGCAAAACCCATTCCAAATGTAAAGATTGCGTAGCAGAGAAAGTATAGACTCCTTGTGAATCATGAACTGAGACACTTCAACCTATAGGTAGGTTGCTTTACTGAATGATGCCTCAAAGTAGCTTTAGTACAAAACTACGCACAACTACACTAAATGATAAAGGTACTTCTATCTCTTCCCTGTTCACAAGGGTAATTATACTGAAAGATTTAGTGCATAGAATAAAGTTTTAATATCATTGTTTTAAGTAAGTATACTGTAGTAATTTGTGGCCTCATACCTTAGCAAATAGTGTTACTACAGATTTTTTCAGCACGCTCTTTTAAAATTGAGAATAGTTAGTTTTATGTTTAAGTTTACACATTACTCTGGTGAAAGTGCTAACTAACACGTTTTATACCAAGTTGCACTTCAATTCTGCCTCACTACGTTCAGCGATCGCTTAAGCCCTAAATCAACGCTGCCATTGGTTAGAGCAAGAAGCCTCAGTCTGAAAAGCACTGATCAAAAAAACTCGCAAGTGTTCATCCTGCGAGAAGAGAGTGCTTATTGGGATTGAAGTAGCATTAAACTTCTATGTGTAAAGCTTGTTTACAAATTTGGTCATAGTCCCATCGAACAATTCCTTGGCTACTGAAGTGCTCCCATATCTACTGGCACTCCTGACGGCAGGCCAATAGCTTTGGCGATATCTGCTGGCAATGGTTCACCGCGTCCAATCGCCGGGCTACCTGACTTAAGGCGGTAGTCCCCCTTTGCCTCATTAACGAAGAATGGATTGGTAGCGACATTGTCGAAATTGAGGCTATGAGTTTCATAGCCTGTCGCTGACTTAAAGGCATTGAGCGTGCTGTAGCTGACTGAGCATTTGCTTGCGTTCAGTGACCAAGAAACCGCAACTTTCGGCTTGCTAGCTGAACTGCGATAGTAGGCGTTGTAGTCAGCAGCAGCAAACATTGGCGCGGACGATTTACTGGTGCCGCAGATCGAAGCATCGAAAAGAGAACCGCCGCGAGCGTTTGAGATGATGTTATTCTTAAGGACGTTGTTACGAGCGACCCAGGTGATTCCTTTAGCGACCTCAGCAGTATTAGTGTTGTTGCGTTTCGTATCCTTGACTCGAAGACCCTTACCGTTATTGACGAGAGTATTATTGTACACGCGAGCACTGGACGAGTTCGACATCGCAACGCCTGCAAACTTGTTGTAGTACGCTATGTTCGCGGCAATGATCGCTTTGTGAGAAATTTCAAAAAAAATGCCAAATTCGCCGTTGTACCGACTGGTGTTGTTGACGATAGTTGCGTTTGTGCTTGATTCATCAACCCACATTCCGGTAGCCATGTTGTGCTCAACAAGGTTGTTACGCCATATTAGCCCGTCTGTTTTGATGACTTTAATCCCCGCAGCATCCCATGTGAGTTCAAATTGCTCGATGTTGTTGTAGCTAATTGTGTTGCCATCTAAATACATGCGGTGTGCATGGCTACCGGAAAGCCCCTTTCGCCCATTGTAGCTGAAGCTATTACCGCGTATGATGGCATCGCTGCAGGGACCACCCAACCTGACTCCCTCCACTCCGTTCCAGACAAAAGCATTGTTCTCAAGGGTCACATTTGGTGCCCACACCTTCATAGCCTGATCCGCGTAGTGTGCAAACCCCAGACCGCGTACAACTGTGCCGGATGGGTTGAACGAGCCCATTCTCTGCAGGAAAAATGCCTCATCCTTCGTTGTAGCTTCCACCGTCTTGCCCACTGGATTGGTCCCAATGTAAAGTTTATTGCCGCCAGAGTCGACGTAAAATGTTCCCGACACAACCTTAGCTTTGCTCGACACTTGCTTGAGGTAAGTACCATTGACATAGACCATGTCGCGGTAGCCTGCAAGTGGATATTTGGGGTTAATGTACACCTTATCCATATTCTGAGGAAATGAGTAGTTCCAGCCATCTTTGCGCCAGATGCTACCATCGGCGACCCAACCTGTGACTATAAGGCTGCCTTTGAGCCAGGGTTTTTCGTGAGGATAAGCTTGCAACGTTAGTTGTTTAGGAATTTTGACGTTGTCAATGTTGCGGTAGGTGCCGCCGCGGAAAACAATCGTTGCTCTATTTGGGGCTGAGCTTATGGCTTTAGCAACTGGCCAGGGGGAGTTAGGTGCCTTGCCAGAATTTGTGTCTTTTCCATCTGGAGCCACAAAATAAGCACCACTGGGAATCGAATAGTTGGTATCTTTAATATCAATGGTGGCAGCGGCAGCAGCCCTGCCAGTCCCAGCCATAAGAAGTGCCAATCCCTGTACACAGAAAAGAATCTTGAATTGTTGCCAGTTGATTCTGCTGTTCATTGTCGCTCTCTGTTTAGTAAATATGAAATCGTCCAATTTTTTTATGCTTTCATAACAGTTGGGTTATCCTTTTCCTTCACTGAGAAAGGTTTAAAGAAGTAACAGAGGACTGTATCAATTCTTTAAAAAACCAGCCAAAAACAGTTTGACGATTTTACCAAAAGTATGAGAACAAAGGCGATGACTCTACTGTATTAATAGCTTCTATCTTAGTCTTCGAACCACAGAGTCATCACCAGTGTAATTACGACTTTTAATCTGATCTTGTGCTAACAAGTTTCTAGGGGTCTTCTTGGTTTTTTGGAGTTGACACTAATGCTAACTGACGAAGGGTTTATCGATGCACGCTTAGGGTTTCTTTGGACTGAAACGCCCCCAAGTCTACTGCCACTGATGGTGCCAGCCCAATGGCACCAGCAATGTCTTCTGGCAGAGGTTCACCGCGTCCAATCGCTGGGCTACCTACTTTGAGCTGGTAGTCATTTTTGGATTCATCAACGAAGAATGGATGGGTTGCGACATTATCAATCACCAGAGACTTCTTCTCATAGCCGGTTCCTGATATAAATGTGGGAATTGAAGTATACCCAACTGAGCAATTGCTTGATCCCAGCGACCATAAGATTACATTTTTCGGCTTGCTAGATAATGTCCGATAGTAGGCGTTGTAATCAGCAGCCTCAATCAATAGTGTGGACGGCTCTTTGGTGGAACAGCTCGCTACCTCGAAAACAACACTGCCTCTCGCGTTTGAAAGGATGTTATTCTTGATGACGGTGTTACGCACAATCCACGTGGCCCCAGCGGCAATTCCAGTTGTATCAGTGTTGTTGCGCGTCGTATCCTTTATGACTATGTTTTTAGAGTTTTGGGCGAGCGTGTTGTTGTAAATGCGGGCATTTGACGAGTTTGACACCATAATGCCAACCTGATTTCTGTACGCTACATTGCCGGCGATGATTGCTTTGTGTGAGATTTCAAAGAAAATGCCAAGAGCTGAGTTATGCCGAACGGTATTATTGACAATCGTTGAGTTTGTGCTCGATTCATCGATCCACATTCCGTTTGAGAAGTTGTTTTCAACGAGATTCTTGCGCCAGACCAACTTATCCGTTTTGATCACTTTGACCCCCCCAGAATCCCATAGGATCGAAAAGCGTTCGATGTTGTTGTAACTAATAATATTGTCTTCTAACAGCATGCGGTGTACATTGCTTCCCGAAATTCCCTTACACCCGTTGTAGCTAAAGGTATTGCCGCGCACAATAGCATCGGGGCTGGAGTTACCTAACTTGACTCCCTCAAATCCATTCCAGGCAAACGTATTGTCTTCAAGCGTTACACCCGATGTCCATACTTGGAGTCCCGCATCGGCGTAGTGCGCAAACCCCAACCCGCGCAAGACCGAGCCCGCGCCAGATTTCGTTATGTTGAAGGACTGTATATGAGCCGTGCTTTCCACTGTCTTGCCCGCTGGATTGTCTCCAACGTAGAGTTTTTTGTTGGTGGAGTCGACATAAAATGTCCCAGGCACTACCTCTTGTTTGCTCGCTACTTGCTTGAGGGAGACACCGTCGATATAGACCATGTCTCTATGGCCGGCCATGGGGTATAGCGGGTCAATGTATTCCTTTGCCATATTCGGAGCAAACGAGTAGTTCCAGCTATCTTTGCGCCAGATGCTGCCATCGCTAACCCAGTCAGTAACTAGAACGCTGCCTTTAATCCAGGGTTTTTCGTGCGGATACGCTTGCAACGTCAATTTCTTGCTAATGTTAGTTTTGTCAAAATTGCGGTAGGTGCCGCCCCTGAAGACAATTGTTGACCCACTTGGGACGGAGGTCATGGCTTTGGCAAGTGACCAAGGGGAGTTGGCTGCCGTACCAGAATTAGTGTCACTGCCATCTGGAGACACAAAATAGGCTCCATCGGGAATCGAATAGTTGGTATCTTTAATATCAATAGTGGCAGCGGCAGCAGCCCTGCCAGTCCCAGCTAAAATAAGTGCCAATCCTTGTACGCAGAGAAGAATCTTGAATTGTTGCCAGTTAATTTTGCTATTCATCGGTAACCTCCGTAGTGTAATATGAGCGGTAGTAAAGCCGTCTAGTGAATACGAAATTGCCCAGTTGTTCTTATGCTTTTACAAAATTTTGTAAGCCTCCAGTATTTCTACAGAAGAAGGTTTAAAAGGTGACAGAGGTCTATGCAGATTCTGGGAAAATCCACCAACTAAAGCAGTTTGACAAATTGCTCAGAGCATGAAAGCAAGCTTGGCAACTGTGTTAACTACGCATCATTCTAGTTATCAAGTATCAAAGTCATCACCAGTATAATTACGACTTTTTCCAAATCGGTATGTACTGAATTTTTTTTGTTTTTATGAAGTAGAGCTATTTCGTTCTAAATGCCAGACTTGTATGCTATTGAACAATTTGACTGAACTCAAATGCAAGGAGTGGCAGTTTTGGAAGTTTTTGTATATTTACCTAATTAGCGGCGATAAAGGACAAAACATTCTTTACCCGCCTACAGCACTATTTGGCAAATCTTAAGTCTTGAGTACCAGACCTATGCTGCTCCAGAAATCCAAGTTTTTTGACGTTTGTCCTCAAGTTGGAGAAACGATTGCTATCGATAATCAGCCAGCTTTACCAAAGGAAGTTAAAACTAATTTAATTAAAAATATGGCTTAAGAGTTTAAGAAATGCGCTGTTAAATTAATGTTATCAATCTACTCCCGGTCCATATTTAAGGCGCTTGATAAGCTTCGGCCCTAGTATAGCTCTGAGCCAGTCCCTACTCACATTTAAAACGCGTTCGTGTTGAGAAAAAAGCCCAAAAGTTAAGTTCGAGAGCAAAGAAATAGTTTCATAATCAGCATCAGGGAATTTATCTACTAAAGTCAATTTAAGCTGTTCCCGCTTGTACTCATACAAACAAGTGTTATCAGCAAAATGCAGAATGGCTGGATTAACACGTTTTCCCTCTTTGTTAAAACTGCAAATTCCTTTTAAAACATCTACTTTGAGCCAACCAACCATTTTAATGGTTGACCGCATGCTTGCCCCTTTATCATCAATAGCGTCAATGCCACACAAGGCTAAGGAAAGTCCAAACAGCGGCTCATCCGCAATACCACCTCTGAAACTTTTAATTCCTAGTTTTTTATAATCTTCCATTATTATTCTGGCTTGCTTAAATACCTCATTTGCTTTATCAGACTTATTGAAATAATATAAACCACCATTAAATACAGGAATAGAATCTACACCAAAAATGCTTTTAGCCTCTGATATTTCTAATAGATCCCCAAATACTTTTCCTTGCTGCTTATTTTCTCCAACAACGCCAAAAGAAGCATTATGAAATAATTCCCATAAATCTTCAATGTTTTTGACTACAATACAATCACTATCAATATAGAGTGTTTCTTCAAATGGCGAATACTGATCAAGATATAGCTTCTGCTTCACTCCTCTCCCTAACTCTAGCTTCAAGGGAACATAAATATCATACAGTTGCTTTAACTCAGGATCATCAGAATCTGTAACAACTGCACGGGGAATTTTATCGTTGTGTAATTTGAGAGATTTGCCTAGGGCTTTAGCCATTTTTATATAACGTTGACTTCCATAGGCCATCGTTATTATGCCTCTTTTTCTGCTAGCCATATATTTCTCCTAAATCAATTTTGGTGAGTAAGGTAGTAGCGAAGCAATTACGGTCTGGTTGTGATTCTTTGAGCCATCCGCTGTCTGAAAACGCGATAGAGAAATAAGGGATTGCCGACGATATAGCGTTCCCATAAGCGTTGCGGCTCAATAAACAGCCGTGTTAACCACTCAAAACCACGGTCAGTCATCCAACGCGGACCCCGGTATACAGTACCAGTGTAAAAATCTAGGCACGCACCTAGAGGTAGAAATACGCGAGCTTCTAATTGATTTAAGTTTTCTACGAGCCAATGTTCCTGTAGCGGCATACCAAAACCTATATATAAAACATCCGGCTTGAATTCATTAATTTGTTTGATAACAACGTTATTCTCTTCACCGAGTTGCTCAAAATATCCGTGATGTCCCTGGAGCTTTAACTCAGGTGCAATTGCCAAGAACTTAGATATTGCTTTATCTACTACACCAGGTTGGCCTGCTAGCAGAAACAAAGAAACCTTTTCTTTCTCGCAGGCCAACACTAAATTTTCTATATAATCTGGGCATGTCATGCGATGGGTAGATTGAATAGAGTGACCAAATACTCTAGCCCCTAATAAGACCCCAAACCCGTCGCAGAATACTAAATCTGCTTTATTTAAAAAATCTCGATACCAAGGCATTTCACAGGCAAAATTCATTGCCCGTACATTTACATTACCTACTATCGTCTTTTTTTCAAGTTTGGCAGCTTCTACTATATATTTTATGAGTTCATGTGCCGTCACCTTATGGAATTTTATATCAAGTAAACTCACTTCCTCGAAACTTTTCATAATCACACCTGAACTACTTACCTTACTGCTGATGACTATTCAGAAAGAATTAAGACTTTTATTTTTTTACATGTTCATGCCAGTTGCTGTCTAAGGCTGTGCCGTTAACGCAGCCAAGTAGAAAGGGCCGCTATCTCATTGCTTATACTTAAGTATTTCTTCAAGGCCTGTAGTCATAGCCTTTATCCGCGCAATCCAACTGTGTTGAGCCACTATCAAGTCACGCGCCCGCTGACCCATCACTGGTAGCTTTTCCTTTGCCTGATAGGCGCAGGTGAGCGTACGCTTGAGATCTTCCTTATTACCTGGCTCAAACAAAAATCCTGTCTCTCCCTCCTTAATTACTCTTTGGGCGTCGTCAAACGCTGAGGCTACTACTGGCTTAGCCATTGCCATATATTCATAGAGTTTAAGGGGGGAGTGATACATCTTACCCACTTGCATCTGAACGTGACCAATGTAACCTACGTCAAATCCAGCAATATACTGAGGTACCTCTAACCACGGTATCTGACCAATAAACGCCACGCTATCAGCTATACCTAGTTGCTGTGACTGAGCTTCCCACTGGTCCCGGATGATGCCGTCCCCCACAACTACCAGTGATAAATCTAAGCCCAACTCTCGTAGGTCGTGTATAACTTCCAGTAGAAGGTCTAACCCGTGCCAAGGATAAAGACGGCCCACAAATCCTAACGTGAAGCCTGTAAACAATCGCTTTGGTTTGTGCTGTTCTGGATTAAAACGCTCAGTATCTACTCCGTTGGGAACCACCATCACCTTCTCAGATGGAATGCCCGCCTCACGAAGCACAATTTCTTTAAGCGCCTCGGACACACAGACCAAAGCATCACACTCTCGATAAGCTTGTATCTCCAGCTGTCGTGCCAGACTACTTAACACTGTAGTCTTTCGCTCGGTTTTGGCTTCATAGAACAGAGGCGCATGAGTTTCTAATACCCAAGGTACTCCGTGCCGTTTGAAAATCCGCCCTAAGGATTGGAAAGGGGCAAAGCGCTCGTAGACCCAGTCTACCTGGTTGCCCAACTCTCGCCAAGCCTGGCGTGCATTCACAGGCCCTAAGCTCCAGCGTAATAGGTCCAACACCAAGGCACGTAGAAAATTGCCGGTTAGGGCACTCTCAATTTTGTTAGTTGCTAATTTTCGTGGTAGCCGATCACCTACAATAAAAGGCTTAACCTCCCATCCGAGGGCTTCGAACGCCTGAATAAATCCAAGAATATGGGCCCGAGGTCCGGTAATCTCAGCATCGAGATGGGTAGAAATTCGGGGAGCAGCGGATAAGTAGCTAAGTCTAGACTTTAAAGTTCTATCTCGTTGCATTCAGCTTTCTCTCCTGCTTCAGGCTCAACATTTAAAAATGGAAGGTAAAAAATATACGCAACGCTGCTACCATTCATTGGTTAGCTAAGTACAGATCAAGGCAAAGCTTGCTTTTGCATATTTGCTCGTAAAACTTCATCATATATGTCTTCTAGAGTGCGAGTTTGATGACGCAGATTAAACAGAGTGCGTACCCGCTCTTGGCCCTTTTGGCTAAACTGTTGCCAAAGAGTTTCGTCTTTTAACAGGTGCAAAATATACTCCGCAAGGGTTTGCCAGTCACGCTCTGCAGCTAGAAATCCTGTCTCGCCATGAACCACTGCCTCAGCAACGCCACCTGTTGCGTTGCTAACCACCGGCAACCCCATCGCCTGCGCTTCGGCGAATACAATTCCAAATGCCTCGGAGTCTCCCGACTCGGCGGTAATGCTTGGGACACTAAATACTTGAGCCCGATTCATCCAAGCTTGCACACTCTCTAAAGACTGGACCCCAAGGAACCGGTATCGGCACAGCAATTCCTTAGCCCGATCCTCTAATTTAGAGCGAAGGGGTCCATCACCAATTACCACCAACTCAACTTCAGGTCTGACTGCCTGCACCCTACTCATGGCCTGAATTAAGTATTCGCACCCTTTTTTTTCAACCAATCGACCTACGAACAGTACCATCGGCTCACGCGACACTCTTGGGTCAGGTAGGAAGGTTTCTGGATTGACGCCGATGTAGTGCTGAATTAGCTTATCTGGCGGAAAACCCTGCTCCAACAACTTTCCCTTAATAAACTTTGACACGGCAATAAACAGACTAGCTTCACGTTTGAGTAACTCTTTACTGCGAAGATAAACCCGGTAGCTATAAGAATATTGCTGGGCATATTCATCCTTGACCGTGGCGTCATAGCCGTGAAAGGTAACCAGCAGGGGGACTCCTAATCTCCTGCATAGGGGCAAAGCCCTAACGCCATCTGGGCCAAAATGCGCGTGAATCAACAAAGGCTTCAGCTTACTGACACGTTGAAAAAAATTGGGGGCAATTCCCAAAAGCTTATAGGAAAATTCTCTCGTCTTTCCTAGTAATCCGCCCTGGTTGACCACCTGGGTTCGCTCCTCGGGAAGATATAGACCTGGCACACGCCGTATACCAACATAGTATGGCGTAAAGCGCTGTAAGGCTTCTGCCTGCGATCGCACAAAAGTTGCAGAGGGTGGAAGTAGATGATCGCAGTAAATTAGCACAGGAGGCTTACTAGGCATTCTTGACAATCTTTTTTTAGTACTACAGTTGCAGTTAAATAGAGATTTACCTTCAGTTAACCTGGCGGAATAGCCTGACTAAGCCTTTGCTTTTGTGTCGATAAGTAGACCGTTGTGCCAGCTTGAACATTCTGAATAGGTTTGGAGAAGCTTATTGCAACGTAAATTATCCAAAAAAAGTCATTTTGACCCACGAGTGAACTCTCTGACAAATTGTATACAAACATAAATGTCATGTATATCAATGGCCAAAAACCTTCTGCTGTTTTTGTCAAACGTACCCAGCTGATCGCTCGCATGGTGTTCAGCACAAATCCGAGTACAAACACCGATACTCCTAACAAGCCAACATCAAGCCCAAGATTTAACAAACCATTATGAGAGTGAATAGGTTTCCAAATAATAACGTTCCAAACGTAAGCTGCCGGACTATTAGAGTTGGTTGTCCAAAACCCACCGTACCCGTAGCCCAAGATAGGGCGCTTCCAGATCATTTCGAGTACAGTGTCCCAGAGTTCTGTGCGCCCAGTCAGAGTAGCATCCTTTCCCAGGCTCTTTAGTAAAATTTCCGAGTTACTTAAAAGCAAAATACCTACACTCGTAAGTGTCAGTACGCCAAAGATTGAGAGAGGCACTGCTAAATTATAGTGGAAGCGCAAAGCTCTGTAGAGTACTAAGAGGACCAAAAGGGCTAAAAAGCTTACTAAGGCTGTTTTTGAAGTCGTTAGCAGGATAAGAGTGATTGAAAGACCAAACATAGCCCATGCAATCCAACGGTGTTTATGGATACTCAAGGCGAGAAGTAAGAAGACCATTGAACTCAGAACCATAAGGCGAGCCAATATATTTCTCTGAGTATAAATTCCCCGCCACTTTCCTAGTGTATCAATTCCGTAAGTTGGCATGCCTATGGCAACCACCAGGCTGAGTATCGCAATTATACCAAGCGTCCATGCTAACAGCCGCAGCTGTTCATCTAGGTTATAGCGCGTAGCCACGTATATCCCAAACAGGTACGTCCCCGCCAGTGCCATACCACGGCGTAGGGTAGTTCCCGGTACAGTAGACCAGAGAGTTGAAGATATCACAATCCCTAACAGAAGCCATGATAATTTGTCTCTGCCAACAACTTTAACAGCTCCCTTGCGCAGCGCGAAAAGCAGGAGGAGCGTAACTGAATATATTCCCAACCAAATGAGCTGTAATAGAGGATCACTTAAGCTTCCGCCTTCAGCAACAGAAGCGTTGCCGCTGCGCCAGGCTGCCAAAGCTCCCGTAGAAACTAGAAGACTAGCAACGACTAACCCCTTTTCAGCAAACCTCGGAATTTTTGCCATATTCGCAAGTTGCCCATTCGATTTTAAAGTGTACTATAAACTGATTGACCTTAGAGCATCTCTACATTTACGGTCAAGATTAGGTTACCCTTACGAGGGCTTTTAGGAGCTCCGAGTGGAGTATTTCAGTTTTGAACTAGACTTGTCCTTACATAATGGTAAAAAGCTCTAAAGTTAATTTCTAGTTTCTCTAATGGTGAAACAGAGGACAGATAAGTTCTGACAACTTCCTTGTATTCCGTCTCAACACCTCCGGCTTGCCAATAAATGCCAATACCTGTTGCAAATAATTTGTTAGTAAATTTTGCTATTACTGGAAGTTTGATCCGCAGCCAATGGGCTGTGAGAATACATATCCTTGCTCTTAACTCTTGTCTGCTGCCTTTGAGAGTGAATGCATTGTCATTATGCACCTTCTGAATTGCTAATTCCCGATTGAGAAAAAAGCCTTTACTTAGAGCTGACGACATGAATTTGAGGTAATGATCTCCAATAGAAACACGATCAGCCTCAGGCATTGGCAACATTAGTTGTAAGAGCGAGCGTGTGAAGCAAAGGCCAGATGTTGCAGGATGGTAGAAGTTCAACTTACCTTTTGTCTTGATTTGCAGCCTAAAATCACACTCCCTTGATGTACCTTTAGAACTAACTTTAATTACTGCACCGGTAGCTGTGTTCAGTAAACTTAGGATATGGAAGCACCAACCAATGTCTTGATGAGCACTAAATACGTTTACGACCTCTACAACTTTTTCAGACAAAAATAGGTCATCAGCGTCAAGAAAGCAAATTATATCTCCCCTACTGGCTGCAAACCCTGCGTTGAATGCGGAAGCCTGTCCACCATTTTCCTTTAAGACCGGGATGATCTGCTTTCCGTAGCTGGCAATGAGTTCCCGTGAGTTGTCAGTGGAACCGTCATCCACCACAATTACCTCAATATTGGGATAGGTCTGGTTCAGGGCGCTATCAATAGCTTCGCGCAGAAAGCGCTCATAATTGTAGTTATTGATAAGAATACTGACCAAGGGTCTATCCTTCATGCTTTACTCTCTTATATACACCATAATTTATACTCAACCTCTCGTAGAATTGCCCCCTAGTCGCAACCGTATTTTTTCCGAAGCTGTCCAATATTTTATTAAAAGTGTTGCAAATATATACTGAATTTTTTGCCTGCTTCCAGGTAATCTCTCATCTGACCAAATCCGAAAATAAAGTCTAAAAGGTGGCGACAAATCTTTTCCCAGGTCTTTGATAAATTCTCCAAATGGTTGACTACTGCTTTTAGTCCGATCATGCACACCACCAATTTTACGAACAATTCGTTTGTGTAGTTCAGATAAAGAATGTCTTGCCGGATGTTCTACGCAAGTATCATCTGCATAAATTTGCTTGTAACCAGCTAAAAGTACACGTTGACTCCACTCAAAATCTCCACCTGACTTAAGCGTATGATCGAAAAGCCCGACATTATCAATTACACTTTTAAGTGTGAAAATATTTGCTGTCGCCCCATACCCACGCTCTTCAATAAAACTTTTTTGTTGTAAAGTATGAATGCTTTCATAAGTTTCAGCAGTAGTTGGATGATTCTGATCTTTGAAAAAAAGTTTAACTCTTCCGGCAACTAGTCCACAGTTGTGCGCCTGTAAAACGTTCGTCACCCCCTTTTCAATCCAATCTAAAGCTGGTATGCAATCTGCATCAGTGAAAGCAATTACCTCACCTTTAGCAAGGGATAAACCTTTATTTCGAGCAATATAGGAACCGGGACTACTTTCAAGGGTAAAGAGTGCTTGACTAAATTGCTCTACCACACTCTTAATGTCTTGAGCTGAGCCATTATCAACAACAATTACCTCGTAAAGACTGTTTGGATATGTTTGATTTTCTAGAGCCTCCAAACAAATTTTTAAACGCTCGCAGTCATTAAAAACTGGAATAATTATAGAAACAAATGGATAAGAGAGTTGATTCATAAGCTAAACTAATTTTTTAGTCTCAGCCTGTTAGTGGTTTCAGCTTACTAAATTCCTAACCATTCTAATAAGCCGATCACAGGTTTTTCTGTATTGCTCTACAAGTATCTTGGTATCCAGCTATACAACCAATATTACGGGGCAAGACGACAAATAAATAGTTGACTATCGTGCTTAGCACTCTCTGACGATAGCTTAGGTTGATCCCCATATCACGCAAACGTTGGAAGTTCAGCCGAGTAAAACGGTAGTCTTTGAGGGAGAGATATGACAATACCACTGTTTCCTGATTCTTGGCGCTAGCTTGAGCGCTGAACTGACCAGCACCATAGCCAGTACGCCAAGCCTTGTGCTGCAGTGACTTAAGAGTTGTGCGAGTGGGGTGGGAAATCCGGGCTGCCTCAGCATAAGTAATGCGAAAACCATGCGCGCAGGCGCGCCGACAAAACTCTACATCACCACCGGAAACCACTGTTCCGTTGAATGAACCGATCTGAGCAAATACCTGTCGCCGTATGAATAGGTTGGCTGTCACTGCAAATTTTGTCTCAACATATCTAGGCTGGTTCAAGAACAGGGAGGCATCTATCCACTCAGAAAACCCTGGCTCCTTACTAAAAAAGAATTGAATTGCCCCGCCAGCTAAATCGTACTCACTATTGGTTAGGCTGCGCACTCCTTCACTCACCCACTCCGGATCAGGAATACAATCATCATCTGTAAAGGCAAATATCTCGCCTTGGGCAAGCGGCATGGCTGCATTACGAGCAGCGCAGCAACCCTGTATTCCCTCCCAAACGTATCGCACTGACGGATTAGCCTTGATGATTTCAGAAGTTTTATCCGTGGAGTTGTTGTCTACAATCAGTATTTCAAGATTGGGATAGGTTTGGGCATGAAGAGCAGACAGTAAAGTCGGCAGGCGTTCCTCACCGTTGTAAACTGGCACAATTATAGAAACAAGGGGTAGGCCATGCGTTGCCATAAAACACTCTCCTTAAGTATTAACCTGATAAATATACCTCGCCGTCATACATTAGATGCCTTTACCATCATTGAGACACGAATCCAACCGATGCTTCTGGATTTGAGGATACCTCTTTCTCCCATGCCTTTATATTTTTCGCAGATGGACCTAGTCGTGCAGGTCCTATTGCGATCGCTTGCTGAAGTACCCTTTCAACCCCCTGTACAATTCGCTCCTGTGGAAAGTTTTCCTCTACGTAAGCTCGACAGCGTTGACCAAGGTTCGGGCTCTTCTGTTGCCAATCTTGCAAGGACCACAGCAAATCAGCTAATCCAGAGACATCACCCACTTCTATTTGAAACCTCTCAAACTCGCCGGATAGGACTTCTGGAATGCCACCAAAGCGCAAACCGAGAGCAGGAGTGCCACAAGCCATAGATTCAACTAAGACACGCCCAAATGTGTCTGGTAACAGGCTAGGTAGTACTGAAACATCTGCTGCTCGAAACAGTTCAGGTAGATCACTACGCCTTCCCAACCAATGCACGCTTGCGCTGATAGCTAACTTTTCACATAAATTTTTAAGCTCCTGAACGTACATTTCTCCCGCTTCTGTTGTTTGATGGATAACAGGGCTACCCACAATTAGCAGTCGTGCTTGTTCAGCAGATATACCAAGCTGCGCAAATGCTTGAATAAGCATCTCGATATTCTTTGGTCTATCAATACGTCCAATATATGATACCACAAATGCCTCTGGGGAAATACCAAGGGCCAGGCGGGTTTGGTTTCGGTCATCCTTGAGCACAAATCGTTCAAGATCAATGCCGTTGTAGACAACTTCAATGGTTTCAGGGTCAAATCCTGCTCGCAAGTACGCTTTACGTGTTGCCTCTGAGACAGCAATAAAGCGTGTTACAGATTTAAGCCAAGGGCGTATCTGGGGCAGGAACTTCTTGGGTGGGAAGAGACGTAAGTGGCACACAAGAGGTACACCCTTAAGCTGTGCTACGGTTCCACCGAAAAAAGCATCTTTGGATTGATTGACGTAAATCACATCGGGATTTATCTTTAATACTAGAAGGATAGAACCGAGCCAATCAATTGAGGAAATAACTTTACTGCGTCGGCCTTTACCATCAATCAAGTAGCGACGCACCTTAATCAGCGACTTGCAAAATTTTTGATAACTCTTAAGTAAGTCTCCATCCTCTCTATAGACAAGATGTATTTCATGTCCGCGTTGCGCCAAGCCAGAACACACTTCCAATAAACTCCATTCCTGTCCTCCTCTGCGAGAGGATGGTTCATTCTCCAAGGCTAAAATCTTCATCTACCCTCCTAAATACCGAAAAATAATATTAGTATTTTTAATTTAAATAAGAGTTAAAACTATACGAGTTTAAGTACTTCTCTAAGTACACCCTTTGGTTTCTTACAGCGTCATTTCTTTCTAAACAAACTAACGTATATCAAATACAGCTTTACTTATTGTTTAATTAAATTAACTGTTCAACTAATAATTAATCAACTAACAGGTTTTATTTGCTTTAACCTCTTGTACGTTTGCCCCATCTGTAATCGTATCCTTTCCTAAGCCCGTAGATATTCTACCGCTAACAGCGCAAAAATACATTTGACCTTTTGTTTATTCCCTTGTGATATTTCCTCTGAAGAAATACGACTTCAATATATTTCTTTTGCGGAAAGTCTTTGCTGGCTAGTTCCTTGATCTTTTCATTTTAGTCTTTATCAACAACCATGTCCTCCTAGAAGCTTTTCGAGTAAGCTTGATCTTCTAGAGCCTCTAAACATTTTTTCAACCCTTTAGAGTTGTTGAAAACTGGAATGAACACAGACACAAGTGGGCTAGACTGTTTATTCATAGTAGACTCATCAACAGTATTTCTTTCCCCTTTAAGTAACAGCTAGCCGACTTACATACTATGACAATTTGTTCTTCATTGTACGCATGCTAGTAACTTGGCAATGACCGTAGCGACTATGGCTGTACTGATTTAGCCTAGTCAGCACGTTTTCCGGTTGTGAACCTAGCATGCTCACGAGGCTTTGAATCTTCATCCTTAGAGTATCCCTGGGCATAGTAGAAGTAGCTATCCGATTCATTCTCTACGATCACACCATTAACCACTAAACCTAGGACATTTTGACCACAGCGATCTAGTGATTCTTTAGCAGCAGCAGCACTGGTGGAATCGACAACTCCAGGCCGGGCCACCAACAAAACTCCATCCGTCATTCTACCTAAAGTAAGAGCATCTGCTGCCAAGATCAGGGGAGGTGCATCAATAATCACAAAATCGTAACATTCGGAAAAATGCTCAATTAACGAAGCCATGCGCTTGGAGTCGAGCAGAGCCATCGGGTTGGGTGGCATTACCCCAGCCGTCAGCACATCTAACTTAGCCATGACTTCTGTCACAGCCGAGTCAAACTCAGCTTCACCAACAATCACGTCACTTAAACCCGCTACATTAGTAAGTTCCCAGATATGGTGCTGTACCGGATGACGCATATCAGCATCTACCAACAAGACCCGACGCCCCAGTTGAGCTATAGCTGCAGCCAAATTAGCAGAGACTGTCGACTTACCTTCTTTAGGCACAGAACTTGTGATCACAATCACCCGCAGTGGATTATCTGAACCGAGAAACTTCAGGTTAGCCTGCAGCATCCGGAACGCTTCACTGATCGGCGAGCGGGGGGTGTCTCTAACCGGGAGTTCGGGAATATTCGCCTCTTGGTTCTTACGACGAGAGTTAACTTTTTTGCCAAAGTAAGGAATACTACCTAGCAAGGTATACCCAAATAGCTCTCTCGATTCCTTGAGGGTTTTGATAGATGTATCACTGAGTTCTAGGATGAATATTGTGGCTATAGCAAGTAGAATACCAACCACATTCCCCAAGGCTAGGGTAATAATTTTTTTACGAAGCGATGCTGTTTGAGGAACTAGGGCAGGCTCAATAATACGGGCGTTACCCATATTTTGATTTTCCGTAACCCTAACTTCTTGTAGTTTTTGCAACAGAATTTGATACGTAGATTGAGCAGCTGCTAATTGCCGCTCTAGTTCTCGCTGATACTGTTCTAACCTGGGTATAACATTCGCTCTTTGTCTGTAAACAGATTGAGCGTTAGACAGGGAACTCAACCGACTCTCTAGACCTAAGCGCTCGACCTCTGATTTGACTAAATCAGAAGTCAGTTGTTGTTTAAGCGCGCCCATCTGCAAATTCTGATCAGATACTTGTTGCTGATTTCCAAGAGACTGTCCTACCCGTGCTTGTAATAGCGCCTTTAAAGCATCTCTCCTTTGTCTCAACGCCTCTATTGCAGGGTGTGTATCCGCAAAGCGTGTTTGCTGAACTGCCAAATCGGCTTCTACTTGTTGGTATTCTTCAAGTACCTTTTGCACCCCAGCAGATTGGTTGAGGGTACTTGTGGCTATAGCCTGCTGTGAATCCATACCCACTTTGTTCTGGAGCAGTCTAGTACGGGAATTTGCTTCTGCAAGTGCAGCCTGAGCCTCACTAATTTGCATTTGCAGTTGCTTGTTCATCTCCACCGCCGATCTGGCTTCCTGTTCCAAAGCGACAACCTGGTTCTGTTCTTTGAACTGACGTAGAGCTACTTCTGCCTGCCGAACCGTTGCCTCAGTTTTAGGCAACTGCTTGGCAATGAAATCACCAGCCGCTACCGCCTCAGCTCGATCAGTAAGTACGTTATTCTCCAGATAAAGGTTCATAACATTGTTGACTACTGCTGCGGCTATCTGAGGATCAGTATCTTGATAGGAGAGTTGCAAAACATCTGTTAACGGAATGATTTGAAGGTTGATTCTGTTTGCAACTGCTTGAGGGCTAAGGGGTCTACCCTGTTCATTTTTTAGTTGGAGTGCGGTTATAGTTTTTTGGACAAAAGGAACGGAACGAATAATCTCCATTTCCGTGTTCAAAGCGCTACTTTTCGCACCCAAGGTCTTCAGCTCTCCTATTTCTTGACCTAGCCCTGTTAAAGAAGAAGTCTGGTTTGTCTTCTTGAACAAGAGCTTTCCTGATGCTATGTATACTGGCTCCTCCAAGAGGGCAAGCACAGTTGCAACTCCCACAACACAGCTAAAGACTACCGCTGCAGGTAGCCAACGCCGTTTTACTATCAACCAGAACTTTTGAAAATCTAGATCTATAGCTTCTGTAGATTCCATAATTATTTATTCCTATATCCTGTACAAGCTTAAACAGGAACATTTTGCCAATCAGCCTACCGTAGCTTTTCTAAAGTGTCCACTGTCAATTTTTCAATACATACTCTCTAATAGTATAAGATTTAATACATATAGTTCCGCGTAAGCAGCAAGCAAGTCTTGATACTCGATTCGGCTTCTTATTAGCAATACCACAAAACTGGTTATCCGTCAAGTAACTTTTGGGCTGATGTGTTAGCGATATTTTGATCGCTCACTTAAGCCCTAAATTGAGACGGATGGGTTTAAGTGCGATTACTTAATGCAATAGTAGCATAATTGACCGCGTCGACAAAAAGATAGTTTATTGAATGACAAAATTTACATCTACCCTCCTCAACATCAAGAACTCCCCACGCTGCTTAATTCATTGTTACTGTATATGAATTTACTTCTACATTCCTCACTTAAATTAGATAAGCTTATTATTTTTAATAACAAGTAATCAAATAACAGTTTTTAAGATAATTTTTATAGTAATTTAGTTTACTCAATAACTTATGGTTAAGAACCTAAAACTCCTAAACTTCTTAGGCTTATAAATTTATAGCTTTACAATTAACCTCTTGAGGGTCTACCTCCTAGTTGTAATCGCATTCTTTCCCAAGCCTTCAAATACTTTACAGCTAAAAATACCAATATATACTGAAGCTTTTGTTTATTCCCTTTTAGGTTTTCATCTGACCAAACGCGAAAGTATATTCTAAAAGGCGGCGATAAATCCATGGCTAAATCTCTTATAAAGTCCTTAGATGAATATCCGTGTTTTTTCTTTAAGTCCTGATGACCGCCGACTATACGAATAATTTTTTTATGCAATTCATTCCAAGAATGTCTTGCAGGATGAGCCACGCAAACATCATCCGTGTAAATCTGCTCATAACCTGTTGCAAACACACGCTGACCCCACTCACGATCTCCACTTGATTTGAGCGTCTCATCAAAATGGCCTACTTTATCGATAACACTTCTAAATGTAAAAAGATTTGCTGTTGCACCATATCTTGACTCTTCAATAAATTTCTTTTGCGGAAAGCCTATTGTAATTCTGTCATAGAGTTCTACAGCTGTTGGCTGGTCTGGATTTTTGAAGAAAAGTTTTATTTGACCAGCGACTAGGCCACAATTAGGTACCTGCAGAAGATGAGCTACGCCTTTCTCAATCCAATCCAGGGATGGAATGCAATCTGAGTCTGTAAAGGCTATAAGTTCACCTTTAGCAAGTAAAAGCCCTTTATTTCGGGCACAGTAGGAGCCAGGCTGGCTTTCGTAGGCAGCAAATGCTTGGCCAAATTGCCTAACTACTTCCTTTATGTTTTCATCTGAACCGTTATCAACAACAATAACTTCGTAAAAATTTTTCGAGTAAGTTTGATTTTCTAGAGCCTCTAAACATTTTTTTAACCCTTTAGAGTTATTAAAGACTGGAATAATTACGGATACAAATGGACTTGACCAATTATTCATATAAGCTCATCAACAGTATTTATTTCCGCTTGCACAGTAGAAGTAGCTGTCAGATTCTTTCTTCACGATTACGCTATTGAGCCCTAGACCCAGAACGTTATAACCTCTCTCTTTTGTCAGAGCGCCTCTGCCGTTCGGTATATTTTCTCTTTACACATCCATATTAAACGATCACCGTTTGAAACACGTAAATAATGATACATCTAAATCACTTACCCAAGTACCTAAATTTTAACTAAAGATATTCTCAGCTAAACTACTTAAAAAGATAGCGAAAATTCACCAAGATCTTTGTCTAGACAATCTCTAATTCAAAATTGTCATTTGCCAACAAGTCATAGGTGTCGTGGTCAGTAGTATTAGTGTCACTGAGTTCCAGGTTATAAAAATTGACGAACTCATGCTCGAAATAAGGACCAGCGTGCCAAGTGCCAATGTTTAGCTTGATAAAGCAGTTACCGGGAACTCGAAAACAGGCGATTTTCTTCAATACTGGCCCAGAGGTATCTGTTGGAGGAGCAACTGCAATCAACCAATCCTTGCCTTCCAGTGAGCCCAAACATTGAGTACATTTAGCGTGGCGCGTAATTTTGTGAAATTTACGGCCTTTGTGGTGAAGACGCATGATGTAAAAACGGGGAATGCCGTTCTGGAGTACCAAAGCTGCATCCGTTGAATCGTAAGCCTTACCGTCAATACTCGCAAAGACCACCTGACCATAAGGTTGAAAGCTCTCTGATGTGATCCACCTGCTAGTTAATTGCTTGAGCAACTTGGCTGGAGCCATAACACATTTTAAAATACAGCTTGCGCCTATAAATTACCACGTCCCAAATAAGCGATCGCCTGCATCCCCTAGCCCTGGAATAATGTAGCCGTGTTCGTCTAAGTGTTCATCAATTGCGGCTGTATAAACTGGCACGTCAGGATGCTGGGCGTGAAAATTCTGGATTCCTTCCGGGGCAGCGAGCAAGCAGACAAACTTCATTGAAACGGGATTTGTAGTTTTCAGCCTGTGAACTGCAGCAACAGCTGAATTACCAGTTGCCAGCATAGGATCTACAACAAGCATATCTCGCTTATCTACATCACGGGGAACTTTAAAATAATACTCAACTGCAACTAGCGTTTTGGGGTCGCGATACAAACCGACATGCCCCACTCTTGCCGATGGAACGAGTTCTAGCATCCCATCCAAAATTCCTTGCCCCGCTCGTAGAATTGAGACAATAACCAGCTTCTTATCGGGGGCAAGTACCGGGGCATTCATTGAAGCGAGTGGTGTCTCAATCAGCTCATACTTGAGCGGCAAATCTCGCGTCACTTCGTAAGCTAACAACAAGCTAATTTCTTTAATAAGCATACGAAACTTCACTGTACTAGTTTCGACCCGACGCATCAGCGTTAGCTTGTGCTGAATCAAAGGATGGTTAATTACGGTGACTTCAGCTTTCATATTTAAAAGATATAGATAAACCTCTGAACCGCCAAGATGCCAAGAGCGCCAAGTTTAAAGAGCAATGGGAGCCTCTCTGCATAATTCCTTGGAGACTTTCTTGGAGACTTTGGCGCATGAGAGCCCCTCTTCAAATTCCTTGGCGTTCTTGGCGTCCTTGGCGGTATCAAAAGACTGTTCCATCGCTCTTTAGCTGAATCGGAGGAACGCCGCCAGGTCTCTGCTGGGCTGCAATTCGACGTCCAGCACTCCAGGTTCCCCCTTGCAGTACTTTAACTAGTGGCAATTCCTCAGCACTCATACCCAGTTCTTCGCGCACAGCCGCTGCAATCCGGTCTAACAAAATTACTGTCAAAGCTCGCCACTCCACAATTACCTCTGATCCAACTGAGTGCGGTTCCTGAAGTACAGCTGGGTGTTTGGCCTGTAAAAGCCCCAGGTCTAGACATAAACCTCCATTGCGATACTCTGGTAGTCCAGTTAGAGCATCCAGACCGGTAATTTCCAGCCCGAGTTCCTGCAATGGCTCTAAAAGAGAGTAACTTAGCCATTGAGAAAGCTTGTGGAACGGCACTAACCCAGCACCTACATCACCAACAAGAGCGGAGTGAGGCCAGACATCGCCAAGATTGACCCCGGCAATTTCTAATCGTTTAGGCCAAATGTCGCCCAGTCCTTCCAGAACAGCACTCAACACCTCTTCAGCTGCTAATTGTCCATCGCTTGACCTTTCTAATAAGTAATTGACTAGATGGCCTGGGCGTGGATTCTCATCTCCAAATTGAGGTGCTGATAGCGATCGCCCCAATCTTTGCAGCAGTTCCACTCGCCCAGGCACTCCTACTAGAGGATTTTCTGGACTTACCTGAAAGCCAGCTGCCAGTACTTCTTCCGTCAGTTCTTGCAGCCTAGCAGCATCTGCGCGGCATCGCTGTTCCGGATTGCTAGAAAAAACTCCCTGGCAAAACAACTGAAAACTTGCCACAGCTAGCCCTTCTGAGCGGCAAAATACAAGAGCTGTTTCCGGTTCGTAATACTGCCAGCGCTCTCCAGCACCTGCATCTAGTAAGACACTGGTAATTACCAAGTCAAACTTAGCAGCGGCTCTCTCGATTGGTGTTAAACCAGATAACATCTGATTTAGCTGCTCCGTTCGCGGCACACCCCCAGCCTCAAAATGCCGCCAGCGACTGTGAAAAGGAATCTGTTGATCCGGGTACTGGTCGCGCATCACCTGAATCACATAATCCGCCACCCGTCCCAGCTGAGTCAATTGAGGGCGAAAGTGACACAGCTTATCTTCACAACCCAGCTCAAACAACACCCCACAGCGATCGCGAATTGCGGCACAAGACCGCAAATAAGCAATCGCCCTCTCTTCCCTTGGCGTTCTAACGCGCTGAAGCGCTTCGCCTTGCTCCGGCGTCTTAGCGGTTTGTCTCAATCCAAACCCCGTCCCTTAATATCAGCTAGTGCAGTTGCATCAGCCACGTCTCCTTCTGTGTAGTAGCCAGCGGCCTTCTTTGCCTCAATTTCCACCCACGCATCCGGTGGAATCAGCTCCTCTGGAATAGGCACCCGCTCAATAACTTCAATTCCAGACTGAGTGATGGCGTCGTACTTCAAATTACTCATCGAAACTAAGTGGTTAATACGGGTAATACCCAGCCAATGCAACACATCCGGCATCAGTTCTTGAAACCGCATATCCTGAACTCCAGCCACACATTCTGTACGACTAAAGTAGGCATCAGCGCGATCGCCTCCAATAGCACGTTTTCGAGCATTATAAACCAGAAACTTTGTCACCTCTCCCAAGGCGCGACCTTCTTTGCGGCAATAGATGATCACACCTGCGCCACCCTGTTGAGCCGTTTGAACACACACTTCAATACCATGTACTAAATAAGGACGGCAGGTGCAAATATCTGACCCAAACACGTCGGAACCATTGCATTCGTCGTGTACCCGCACTGCTAGGGTTTTCTGGGGGTCTGCTACACTTGCCAAATCGCCCACTATGTATACCGTAACACCCCCAATCGGTGGCAAGAATACTTCCAAGTCGGAGCGCGTCACCAATTCGGGAAACATTCCGCCCGTCTGCTCAAATAAGGAGCGGCGCAACTTACCTTCAGCGATGTTGAATCGCTTGGCAATTCCTGGTAGATACCAAACTGGTTCAATTGCTACCTTGGTTACGACTAAATCGCCACCAGGCTTTAGGATCTTGCCATCAACCGGCAAGCGCCCTTGTTCCACAGCGTACTGTAGTTCTGGCAGATTGATGTGAGCCTTTGTGATGGCGATCGTCGGTCGGATGTCGTAACCCTCTTTGTAGTAGGAAGCAAACGCCTCCCCTACCAGCGCTCCAAAAGGATCGAGGGAAACAATTTTATCTGGATCTGCCCAACTGAGGTGTGGTCCAACATTTTCTACTGGAGAGGTATTAGTAAAATCTGGTCGGTGATCTGATTGCAGGGCACCGCTAGCTACCGCCAAAGCGCGGTATATTGCATAACTACCAGAGTGAGTGCCAATCACATTACGGTGGGCTGGGTTAATGAGCGTGGCAATGAGCGGACCGCGTTGTTCTGGTTCTTTTGCCCCCCATTGAATCGGAATCGGTTTAGGACCAAATCGACTAGGGTGAGAGGTTAGAACAATATGCCTGGAAACGCCTTTCTGATCTGGCATGGATGCTCACAGATTGGTGGGTTAGAGACTGCTGCGGTTGGGGAGACGCTGTAAGCGCTCAGCGCGCAAGATTAAATTCTAGCAACAATATTTTGGTCGCGAGAAAAGTAGTTTATAGGTTTCATTGTATTAGAAAATACAACAACTGGCTGATCAATTGCCTAATGCTTAAAGGTAGGGGAGTAGGG
>QQTW01000263.1_pt1 | contig 32142 bp, 22 predicted proteins | sample 1904831 | NCBI WGS metagenome assembly QQTW01 (sample SAMN09435610, study PRJNA476489) | Subsurface metagenome, whole genome shotgun sequencing project.
CCCGTCCCAACCACAAATAGAAGGCAATGTGACCTAAAGCCACAAGATCTGCTGCTGGATCTTGAATTGTGAATGCACTAGGGGGAGGGTCAAAAATTATCTCCCAGTCAGCCAAGTCGCAGCTATAGATGTAGAAATTTTCTGCCACGATTAGGCTCTCTAGGCTGAGGTTGCCATGAGCCATTCCCGATCGCATTTGTCCAGACGGTAGCCGAAATTTCTGACTGTGAAGAAACTGTAAGGTTTGCAAGACTTGACCGAGAAAGTCACGCACTTGCTCGGCAGACATTGCACCGCTTTGTCTGAGAACTTGACTTAAATTTGGATCGGCAGCTACCTTTCCTTGAGTAATAAGGTAACAGCGATCGCCCCTTTCGTCAGCAATAGCTTCCCAAGGAGTCACTAAACGAAAATCTTGTGCTTCGCTATTAACAGAGCTTGCCCCAGCATTTCGCGTAAACATAGCTTTGCGCTGCTGGGCTTCTTCAGCATTAAAACAACCACTTGGTAACAAGTATTCCTTAATCACCACTGGCTTACCATCACTGACTTGAATGCCCTTATACAAGCGCCCCATACCTTGCGATCGCACAAAACCAACAACGCGATACACACCTCGATCGCCGCGAATTTCAGCTTTGTCTGCTAAAGTAGCAGGAAAACCGCATTCTAGGCAAAACTTGGCATTTGGCACTTCCTGGGCTGTTTTCAAAGGGCGATCGCAGCCCAGAGGAGCATTTTGCACGCAGCGATAGCTTTGGGAAAAAGGATCGACCATAAGTGTGAAGAGACAAGGAGACAAGGGGACAAGGGGACAAGGGGACAAGGGGACAAGGAGTACACGGGGAAACTCGCCAGTACGGGCGCACAAGCCTTGTACCCCTACCCACTCGCCACTCGCCACACCCTCGATTTACGGTTGGATCAGTCCCAGTTTCAGAGCAGTGACGATCGCTTGAGTGCGGCTGGTCACGTGCAGTTTCTCAAAAATGCTGGTGAGGTGGGCTTTGACTGTAGCAACGGAGATATACATTTGTTTGGCGATCGCTTCATTAGACGCGCCGCGTACCAACCACAGCAACACCTCTGCTTCTCGGTTGGACAGGTGATAAGTTTCCGTTCCAGCAGCGGGAACAGCAGATTGGGCGGCTTGAAACTGGCGGAAAAATCCGGTAGCCGCCTCTGCGGGTAGATACACCTCACCCTGCATTACGGTAGTAATGGCATCCCATAGCTGTCGTGATAACTGGGCCTTGAATACGTAACCGACAGCGCCAGCTTGCATGGCACGATAAATCAAGTGATCTTCTTGGTGTCCTGACAGTACCAAGGGCTTGATTGTCTCCTGTCTTTCTTGTAGCTGCTGCAGGACTGCCATGCCATCGCCATTATCTAGTTCAAGGTCTAACAGCATCAGATCGGGATGTCGCTGCGCGGTCAGGGATATGGCTGTTTCTACGTTGCTAGCTTCTCCGACTACTGTGCAACCGCCTCCTTGCTCCCGGTAAAAATCGATTAGCGTTCGCAGTCCTGCCCGAAAGCGGCGATCGTCATCAACCAGCAAGATTGATAGAGTTTTTGTTTGCCCTAACCGAGTTAACATCAAACTTCCTCCGATAGCTCTTTTGACGTAACAGAACGTGGTAAGATTAGCGAAAATTCGGCTCCTTTAGCAGGCAGGTTTTTTGCCCACAAGTTGCCTTGATGGTCTTGCATCACTTTTTGGGCGATCGCCAGTCCTAAACCCGTACCACCAGGACGACGAGAATAAAACGGGGTAAATAAATGTTGCAAATCTTCTGGCGAGAGTCCTGGCCCTTCATCAGCGATCGCAATTAGCACTTCGCTATGAAACACCTGCCAATTGATCGCAATCTTGCCACCAACTGGACTAAAGTGAATGGCATTACTCAGCAAGTTGTCAAACACTTGTTTCATTTGTAAGCAATCGAGGCTCAAAATAACTGGTGTATCAGGTAAGCAGACTTGCAGATGCTTCTCGGCGATCCAACCCTGAAGGCCTTGAAGACTTTCAACGACTAAACACCGTAAATCTTGCAGCTTGACTCGCAACGTTTCATGACCGCTACAGTAAATAAGTTCTGTTAAATTTCGATCTAAATCTTGAGTTGTCTCGCGGATGATGGCTGCTTGTGACTGTAGCAGTCCTTGTGGTAGCCCGTGATAAAGATTTTCTGCATATAAACCAATTAAACTCAGTGGTTGGCGCAATTGATGCCCAACTCGCTGCACGATTTGTTCTAAAAGTTGAATTTGATGTTGTTGCTGACAAGATTCTAAATAGCCTTCCAGATATTCACTGACTAAGGCAGCTGTTTGCTGAATAAATTGCTGCAAACTGGGAGAAAGAATACCTTCAACTGCAAACAAGAGATACTGGCATTGCTGGTGTTGATAACTAAACGGGCAAAAATATAAAACTGTATTATCTAAGCAATCGAGAACAATCTGATTCAGGCTCAAAGCAGGTGGAAAATCTTTTAACCAAGCTTCTGATCGCAACTGAGATTCAGTTTCCGGCGGAGGTAGGGAAGTTTTTGCTGCTTGTATTACCTGTCGCTGCGGCTGAAAGAAAGGATCGTTATAGACAATTTGCACCCACGCGATCGCTTCTCGATCTGCCAGTTGCTCTATTTGTAACTGTAAGAACCGACGCTGTTTATTAGAACTAAAAGTATTAGAGCTATGCTCTAAATTCGGCTGCACTGAGCCAGAAATTAGCTTCAGTTCTGGTTTTAAACTAGCTAATTGACCTTCCATTATTATCTCCATATAAGCAAATTATGAATTATCGCTTCTTTCTCTCCTGCTCCCTCAGATTCTTCGCTTTCCTGGAGTGAGGGAGGCAGAGGAGATTGAACTTGGACTAAAAATGCTTGTTTGACAGATTGACCTTGGTTGTTGGTAGCAGTGAGGGCAATCTGGGATAAATTTGTCGTAGCTTTGAGCGTACTGGAACCGCTAGTGGCTACGTTACCAAAAGGATCGAGTGCCACGTTGACATCATTGCCCTGAACCTGCCACTTTAAAGTAATGGTCTGCCCTTCTTTCAAAAATACGGTCGGAGACTGCTGCATAGTTTTACCGTTGAGGGTAAAGGAAACAATTTTCGGCGCTGTGGCTAAAACTTGAATCTTAATTGCTTCTGAAGGCTGCGTTTGCTGCGGGTTGTTGGATTTGGGCTGTAGTTGCAACGTATATCCGCTTGGTGTAGGGGGCAGTTTCGCTTCTACTTTGTTGCAAGCTAATTCATCGTCGCCCGATCGCGCACAATTGAGGCGCAAATTTTGGGGAATTTGGCCCTTAAAGTTGAAAATTGTAGGAGCGATCGCAATACCGTTGTCACTCTTGCCGATTGCCACCAACTGAGACATTTGGCTAAAGTTTTTCAGCTTCCAATTCAACAGCAAGCGATCGCTTTGCTGGTACCGAGCCTGGTTCGATGAAAAACTCACAACTTGCGGTAGCGGTTTTGGTTTAATCGCTACATTTAGCACTTGTTCAATTGTCCTATCAGAACGACGCGGCTGGAGTTGCAGATTGAAGGTGTACTTGCCTGCCACCCGCGCACCTGTATCAAAATTGTTACAGTTCAAAACGCTATTTTGGATCTGGCAGAATTGAGCTAAATCTTGGGGAATTCCCTGGCGAAAGTCGAAACGCTGAGGTTCGTTGGCGACTGCATCTTTTGTTGTCGTTAGAGTTAGCAGCGCTAAGCGATCGGCATGATTAATCGTCCAGTTCAGGCGCACTCTTCCCCCTTCAGTATAAGTAGAGCTATCCGTGCTAAAGTTAGCTAATTCTGGCGGGGGGACAGGTTTGAAGAATAATAGCCAGATGGCAAACCCCAAGCCCGAAAGTAAACCCAGAGTTCCCAGCAGGAGCAGCAAAAATTGCCACCAGGGTCTAGCTTTCCATAAAAGCATTCCTTGAGGTAGCTGTTCTGGTACGGGCAAGCCCTGTAAATCTTCAAGTTCCAACTGAAAAGGGATTTGTAACCCAGAGCCAAAGAAAGGTCGTCGCCACCAAGTCGTTGGCATAACGGTAAGGTTAATATCCATCGCCTTACCGATGAGCAGCCGCACGGGGGAGGGTTGGCAGGTATAACGGCAAAGCTCATCCTCATCCTGACTTTTTGCCCCAATTTTTAACTCTCGCAGCAAATTACCCCGGTTTGTCAGCCGTAACCGATACTTTCCCGGCTTATGGCTAACTTTGCCCAACAGCGTTGCTAGCTCCACATCTAGCTGATAATTAGCTGGTACTTGTAAATAGACTAAATCGAGCAAGACGAGATCTGGGGCATTGGCTGATTTCAGTTGCAAGGTTGGGGAGTAATGGCCTGCTGGGGTGTCGTGTGGTAAGTGGAGTTCAAAGATAATTTGTCCCTGCTTGCCTGGGTTTAGCTCTAGTCCATCTGCTGCTAGTATTAGCCCAGTTCCTTCAAAGTTGTCGGTAGCATACTTAACGGTGAACTCTTTTTCATCGAGATCTACACAAGTGAGTCGAAATCGATCTACGCGATCAAAACGATTGTTAACTGTAACGAGAAGTTGTAGCGGTTGCCCTGGCTGAATCTGTAAGGGGCGATCGGGATTAGTAGCAGGGGTAAGAGTAAAGGTAGGATCGTGAAATCGAGTAACAGTCCGCTCTTTAATTAAAACTTTCAATTGCAGCGGGTACTGAATCGGAGTATCTTCAAAATAGTGTTCTGGTGAATCAACTACCAGAGTGTAATCATACGTTCCTGGTAATGCCTCAAACGGAACGTTAAACCGAAAGATGACTTCACCACTTTGTTGCGGATCGAGCGCGAGTCGTTCTTGGGAAGCCGGACACCACTGGCTGAGGGTTTGGGAAATTTGATCTAAAAAGACATCGATCGCTGCTCCCTTATCGCCCTGGTTGATAATAATCACGCGAAGTTCGAGCGTTTCACCGGGAAACCCTTCTTGGATGCCAGGGGGATTGAGAATGACCTTCAATGGAGTCTGAGTAGCAAACATATCGGGCAACTCCTTTATTTGAGCAGGTGCAGTCTAACTAGAGAGTCTTCTGCACCACTAGCAATCAACGTTCTGCGCTCGTTTGTAGCTAGGTCAATATTGATAATTTTGCTAGAAACGGTATCGACGATAACTTTCTTGGTTCGATCTTGCTTGTTACCTACCAGCGTCCAAGCGATAATCTGTCCGTCATCCCCAGCACTTACCAGTCGTTGACCGTCTGGGGTGAAGCGAATACTTCTGATGTCTGCTTGGGAGGCTTGCCAGCGATCGCTGATTTCACATCTAGTTTGTGGCAGTTGAGAACTGGAATCTTCGACGTTATTGGGTTTAATTTCCTGGCATTTATCTAAGTTCCAAAGAGTGATGTAACCATCTGAGTCAGCGGTTGCTAGCAAATGCGATCGCCCAGCAAAGGCAATACTCCAAAAAAAGTCATTTTGTCCCTGATTTCCAAACTCCGATGAAAGTAAGATCTGGGTGGCAACGGGTTTTTTGGCTGCGGCGAGATTCCACAGCATTAAGCGTTTGAATTGCCCCGCACTCACAAGCATCTTTCGATCTGGACTTAAGGCTAACGCCCAAACTTGAAATAGGAAGCGTTTGGGGAGGATCAACCGATTAGGATTCCACCTAGACTGACCGCTAGGCGGAATCTGCCACTCCCGTATAATACCGCTACCGTAGCCGCTGTATAAGCGACTCGCATCTTCAGTAAATGCCAATGATAGAGCGAAATCGCCTGTTTTATTATGTCGATCCTTCAGAACATATTGCTTTTTCCCTGTATTCACGTCCCAGGCTTGAATCTCACTATTTTGTAAGCCAGCAAACACGCTGGAGTTCTTCACTGGAATTAACTCCAGCGTCCGCACTGCTTGCCCAAGTACTGCCAGCAATCCCTGACTTAATCGAGGTTTGCTGTCCCTGCAAGCTGCTTGCAGCGAACCTTCAGCTAAGGAACCTTGAGGACTCAGCGTTTCTTTCCCTACAAACGGCCTTGGAGCAATCGTCCAACTCCGAATCGTGCAGTCGTCAGAACCACTTAAAACTAAGGGTAAACGACCGCTAGAACCGCTAAAGCGGACTGCATTAACCGCAGCTAAATGGGACGGGGACGTTTGTAATAAGATAGCCAACAAAGCCGACAATAAAGCTAACAGCGCTAGAATCAACCATGCTGGCACAATCGGAGACACCTTGAGTGTCAAAGGTTGAGTGGCTGGATCAGTATTGCCTAATCGTTGATCGGATAACCAGGCTTTGACCTCGAACTGTAAGAGTTTAACTCGACCGATCCAGGGACGCTTGGTTTTAATGCTCAACGCCACTGGTGTCTCTTCTCCCAACGGCAGGTTGGCATCTATAGGATTAACTTTAAACTGACACAGCTGGCAATCTTTTCCCTGCATTTCAATCGCAACCTGTTGCAAGAGGTTACTGTCATTTTTGAACCGTAATTGAAATGTGGCAGTATTAGATGAGCAATCTGGCAACCAACTGCCCTGCGCTGGTATCCGTTGTTGTGATGGTTGAGCCTCAAATTGCACGAACCCTACAGGTAAAACTTCTAGGATACCTTCGGCACTTGCTGTCGCTCCTTCTTTGTTTCTAGCAGTGACTGTAAATAGGTAGTCTTGACTGGGAGCGTGACTAGCTTTAGGCGGTTGGCATTGAAAGGTAATTTCTTCGTGCCGCCCTGTTTCGAGTCGTAAACGACGTTCAGTTGTGCCATTCACCCAGGTGGGTTCTAAATCTTTCAAGTGCAGGATAACTTCAGCTGGGCGTAAGCCTAAATTCTGGACGCGAACGGGAATATCAACGACATTGCGAGGATAAACTTGCAGCCGCCGTATCGGTAAATCAACGCTTACTAAGGGCGGCCCGTCTCCGGCTTCTAAGGTGAGAGGCAACACCAAGCGGCGTTCTGTCGCCAGTTGGTGAGAAGAAATTTTGATCGTGAGATTCACAGTTCCCACGAAATGAGGTATAGGGGATCTCAAGATTTCTACCTGAAAGTTAGTGCGATCGCCTGGTGGCTTTGCTGCTGCGACTTCAGGTGAGAGGCGATACCAGCTAGAATCGCTACTACCAGCCGCTGCTAAGATTTTCAGTTCAAAAGCCGCAAATTGTTCGCTGCGGTTGATCGCTACAATTCCAAAAGTGGCTGGAGGCCCCCCCGGTCGGAAGGTGAGGCTATTTGTTGTCAAACTGGCATCGATAACGTGACTAATCATGAAGTTGGGATTGAAATTTTAGTTGTTATCATTCTGTGTTTTAGTTAACAGAAATACATATAAATTTGTAGTACCTTCCCCTATTTAACCTAGAGTGAATGGCGAATGTCCTAAAAGGAAAATAAAGCCATATAATTCATAATTTGTAATTTATCGGACGTGTCTGCAAACTACAAAATCGGTGAGATTGAGGTTCAAGATATTAATCAAGGCTACGTCTTCCCTTTTATAAAAGCAATGGATTTTTGTAAAAATTCTTCACAAAATTGAGTGTGCAGGCAGGACGTAATTCATGATATTTTTGATTTATGTTAAGCTGACAGAATTTCCACCACTCAATAGATGTATTGACAATACAGACAGTCAATGTAGGAATACATTGTCATTCCAGGAAAGTAACTTTCCAAAATTGGAAATTAAGTTTTCCGTTTAGGTGGTTGAAAGCCTATGACTTTGTTGATTTCCTTGTGAAGGATAGCTTGGTTGTTAACTGAAGTTAACAACCATCAGTAAGCAGTGGACAGCAAAGAACTATGTTTAGTAGGAGTTAGAATTTTCATCTGAAACATTGAGAGCCGATCGCTGCTGGTCACTGGACTTCTTGCAAAAGTAGAGGTGAGATGAGACAAATAGGTCAAAGGAGGAAAAAGTATGACCCACGAACAGGTAAAAAATCTTAAACCAATTGACTTCAAACGCTTGTGTGGGTTACGACCAGAGACTTTTAACCAAATGGTTAAGGTTGTACAGATGACAATGCCAGCAAAACTAAAAACTGCGCGACCTGGAAAACTTAGTTTGGAAAACCAAGTGTTTAGACAATTGGAATATTGGAGAGAGTACCGCACCTATTTTCATATTAGGCAATATTCCAAAGCGGCAAGAAAAAAAGGCACACGTTAAAATCTCAAGTTGTGGTAGATCAAAGTACGGGCAAAATCCTCAGATGCGGCTCAAAGGCATTGGAAAAGAGCATGATTTTCGTACATTTAAAAAGAGTAAAGTTCGCTTCAAGGAAGATATTGAATGCTTGGTTGATAAAGGATATCAAGGAATTCATAAACTCCACGCTAAAAGTCAGATACCAAAAAAGAAGCCAAGGGGAGGCGAGTTAAATCGCGAACAGAAAAAAAGCAATTCCTGGGTTAGCTAGAGTCAGACTTGCGGGAGAGCATATCAATCGAAAACTCAAGATATTTAAAATTTTGTCTCTCGCCGATCGCAATCGGAGAAAAAGAAGGAGTTTGAGGTTCAATTTAATAGATGGTTTGTACAACTACGATCTGCTGCTCCTTAATACCGAATCTATCTAAATGACTTTTGCAAGAGGTCTACTGTTTCAACTGTTGACCGTTGACCGTCGTCACGCAGTACAACGTACACCTCAATAGGCGTACAGGGATTTTCGCATCATGGAGATGGGTGAAGTCAGAATGCTGTGTTGCTCAACTACGACCTGTATGAATTAGACAGAAGTCGAATTTTTTTTCTTGCAAGGTTGATGTCTAATAAAGCCAGTTATCAGTTACCATGTTTTTTCTCGCGAGTGGCTGTGAAGCTATAGAAAACTGATTTTGCACAAATAGAGTCACCAAAACAATTATGTTTGTTAGCTTTTATACATTTTAACTTTCTGCTTGTTTAGCTGTTCGTTGTTCAGTTTTTAAACATTTATCTTCTATGTAATGTTTGAGGTCGAACGTACCTGCATAATTTATTGATAAAAACCCTATTTTCTAAGTATCTGCTAATTAAACCCTCTACTGGCTCTAATCAGGAGACTGCATGAAAATCAAAATTTATAACTGCCAAACAAACGAGGAACTTCAGGAATTCGACCTAGCATCAGCAATTCGTACTACTGGAAAATGTATTGTTGGTCGCTCTACTACTTCTGGTTTAATCCTTGAAAGCTCCGACGTTAGCCGCAATCATGGTGAGTTTTTATACAAAAGCAGACACTACTATTTTGCTGACATAGGCAGTTCTAACGGTTCGTTAGTTAACAATGAAATTGCTATAAAAAATCAGACTTATCTGTTAAAAGCTGGAGACGTAATTCAGCTTGGAGATTTCCTGCTGATTCCGCAACCAACTACTGGAGTGTTTGAGGAAGCTACAGTCATAGCACCAATAGCAAGTCAATTCCCATCTCTGCAAGAAAGTAGTTTTTCAGAAGTTTCAGTAGGCGCAGAACCAGTAGCGATCGCAACCCCAGCAGAATTTGTTGCTAATTCGGAGTTGCAAGCAGAATCTCAAGTCGCTATGCCTGCGAGTGATGAGTGGGACGAACCCAGATCTGAAGAATCAATGCCACCAGAAACTGAGCATTCAGAATCTGTTGCTGCTAAGTCGGAATTGCAAGCAGAATCTCAAGTCGCTATGCCTGCGAGTGATGAGTGGGACGAACACATCTCAGCAGTAGTTACTGAAGCTAGTTTTGAAGAATCAGTACCACTAGAAGTTGATGAGCAATATATCTCAGAGGAGTTTCCAGCAGCCGTTGCTGCTGAATTAACTTTGCCAGAAGAGCCTCACTTCGATGGCGTTCTCTCGCACGAAGCTGTCGAGCAGATCGAAACAGCGATCGCCCAGGAAGCCAACCTTCCACAAGAAACGATATCGCCAGAAGTTGTAGAAGAGATTACAGAAAAGCTTGCTGATGATGGCACTTCTTTAGAAGAACCGAGTGCGGAGATTTCAACGGTGGGAGCGGAAGAAGCCAATATTTCAGAAGAGTCAATGCCGTTAGAAACTTTTGCCCTGGGGATAACAGAGGAATTTCCAGAGCCGATGGTGTTAGAAATCAGTACGTCAACAGAAGAAGTCCAAGCAGCCCCAGTAGCTGAAGAAGAAACTTACGTTCAAATTAATCTCCACGAACTGACGGCTGTGGAAACAACTGATGCAATTATTTCCCCTATAGATGAAGCAGACATTGAAGTCGCTGAAGTAACTGACGAAGAACTTAGCGATCGGGATGATGGCTCAGCAATTCCAGAAATCTTCAAGGAAAAATATATTGCCCTTTTAGCTCACGAAAGCCAAAAAACAGAACTAGTAGATTTTATCGAGCGCCACCAAAAAGTTTTCTCAAAATGCCAGCTAATGGCAACTTTACCTATCAGTGAAGCTTTGATGCAGCAGAGCGACATAGCTGTTAGCCGCAAGTTGTCTAACTTAACTGCTGGCGGTTATCAAGAAGTGAATTTTGCGATCGCTTCTAAAGAGCTTTTAGCTGTGATTTTTCTGCGAGATTTCTTCGTTCCTCAAACAACGCAAGCGAACGATGAAGCTTTAACTAGAGCTTGCAATGTCAATCAAGTTATCTTTGCAGGAAATGTTGCTACAGCCCAAGCCCTTGAGGGATATCTCCAGCATCTGATTGCATCTACGCCCAAAGCCTATCATAGCTAAGGGTTTCAAAGTAATGAAAATAAAAGTATTTAATTCCCAAACCCAAGCCGAAATTACCGAACTAGATCTAGATGAAGTATTTGCGCGTGAAGACGCTTGCTTAATCGGTCGTTCTGCTACCTCTAGCTTAGTTTTAGAAAGCTCTGATATTAGTCGGTTGCATGGCAAGTTTTTTCCTCAGAATGGGGAGATTTACTATACCGATCTTGGCAGCAGAAATGGTTCCCTGATTAATGGTGAAGCGGCTGTAGTGAATCAGGGTTATTCCCTCAAACCTGGGGATGTCGTTCAAGCTGGAGAGTTTGCCTTGATTATTCAAGAAACTAGCTACATTCCTGAAGATGCAACTGTTGTTAAACCTTTAGATGCAGGAGAGATTGCAGCGTGGCGCTTCAATGCTACTAAACAAGCTAGTACCGCAGCAAATGAAGCAGTTGGGGAAGTTGTTGAAGTTGACGTTGTAGCACAACCAGGTGCTTTGGTTAAAGCGACACCGCCAAACATAGAAGCAGACGATGCGAAACAGCAAACTCTGGCATTATTTGCCGCCGTCAACAAACGTGTCTTAAATGAGTTGCAGGGAGCAGGCAACTTAACGCGGGATGCTTATCTGAAAACAGTCCGTAAAGCTCGCGAGAAAATTGAAAATAACGTTTTGATCGATCCAGAGGAAATTGAAAAGCAAGCAGAAAAGCAATGGCAAACTTTTATAAAAGGCACTTCAGAGTTTAGCGGCCGCCTCGGCTCGGCTGCTGCAAAAAAAACTTCGCAACTTAGTAGTCGTATAGGTTCGGCCGCTGTTAAAGGAGCATCAGGACTAAAAAATCGGATAGGATCTGCAACTAAAGCCGCCTTTAACGCAGCTTGGAAAGAGATAACGGCTCCTAAGCCAAATTCTCAAAGTGTAGTTAGTCACGAGTCCTCCGATTCTTTAGAAAATGAAGTGCATAGTGTTGCTAACGAGGAGCAAAAAGATCGGCCGCCAAGTTGAGCAGGGGAAACAAACAGGACAAGGGAGACTTGGGGAGAATCGAAAACCGAAAATTCCCACACCCTATACCCACTCGCTTTATACCCTTCCTAAACTACTACGACAATGAGTCCTCCCTTGCAGAATAATCCTTGGCTCGATCGCCTTCTAGGTGAGGGCGATCGCTACCGCATTTTAAGACCTATTAGCACGGGTGGCATGGGCGAAGTTTTCCTGGTAATAGACACCAAGTTGAACCAGTCGTTCGCGCTCAAAGTACTCAAGGAATCGCTGGCAAAATCGCAAGAAATGTATCAGCGATTTAAGCGCGAGGTTGACTTGTGCGCTGCGCTCAATAGCGAACATATCATTCACTTTGTGGATTCTGGCACGACTCCAGAAGGCTTTCCTTTCTACGTCATGGAGTATCTAGAAGGGCAAAGTCTAGGGCAATTGCTCCAGCGACAAAAGCGACTACCCGTTGAGCGTACAGTAGAAATTATTAAACAGGCTTGCACGGGTTTGCAACTCGCTCACGCTGGAGTGACGCTAGGGGGCGAACACGTAAAAATCGTGCATCGCGATCTCAAGCCAGACAATATTTTTCTAGTGCCTAAGCGTTGGGGAGAGTTAGTCAAGATTTTGGACTTTGGCATTGCCAAAAAAATTCGCCATAGCTCCAGCCTGGATGGAAATACGATTGTCACGAATATGTTCCTTGGCACTTATCGCTATGCTGCTCCAGAGCAACTAGCACTTTTGCGAGAAATTGACGGGCGGGCCGATATCTACAGCTTGGGCATCATTTTCTATAGAATGCTCAGTGGCACAGATCCTTTTGGTCTTCGCAGCGAGCTACGACCAATCGGTGATGTTGCTTGGATGAAAGCACATACTTCTCTACCACCGCAACCTTTGCGATCGCTGGCTGGGTGCGAACAGATATCGCCGCAACTAGAAGCCTTAGTGCTGAAGTGTTTGCAGAAATCCCCTAGCGATCGCTTTGCTTCGATGGCAGACTTAAACCAAGCAATAGATGCGGCGATATCTGTTAGCCCTGTTGATGTTGCCTCAACCACCAGTAATACAATTGTCCAAACGCGCCCACCTACAGCAGGTTCCGATACCCCTACGGTAGCGCGACAAGCCCCCCTACCTGCGCTAGGCTCCGACAACCCCACCGTAGCGCGACAAGCGCCCTTACCTGCGGTAGGTTCCGATACCCCTACGGTAGCGCGACAAATAACTCCTCCAGCAGAACCGGAGATAAATGAGCCTATTACCATCGCTCGAATTCCTCCTGCACCTGAATCAATAGGGCAGCCTAATTGTGACGATGGGGAAATTTCCGATCAAACGATTTACCAAGAAGTTGCCTCACCTGCACCAACTCAACCAGATCAAACGCTCTTCCAACCTCGACCTTCCCCAAGGCAAAATCAACCAGATCAAACGCTCTTCCAACCTCGACCTTCCCCAAGGCAAAATCAACCAGATCAAACGCTCTTCCAACCTCGACCTTCCCCAAGGCAAAACCAACCAGATCAAACGCTCTTCCAACCTCGACCTTCCCTAAGACCAGATGAAAAGGATCGGACAATTTACCAAAGACCATCCCTCCTCACTCGCCTTCGCCGAATGTCTCGGCAGTTTGAAAGAGTAACTTTCCAGTCTATCGTTAGCTTAATTCGCAAGATAGGGCGATCGCTCCGTAAGATACAAAGCTGGATTCGTAGCCGTAGATTTCGTTTGTAATAGAAATTGAATGCTTACTAATACTAGGCTTTGATTTTTGTACGGACGGGTTTGGCAAATAGTCTATTGTTCCAAATGTAGATTCGGATCAACTCACCCCTACTTCGACTTTTGGCTACTTTCGATCGCAGCACCCAAACCGTAGCCTAGATATAGAAAAATTCTTTTGGCTATCATTTCAAATGCAGGTCAATCCATCTGCTTGCTTCCCAGAAAGCATTACCAATCCAGCAACCTACACATCGGTTACTACTATTTCTGATAGTGACAAAGTTGTAGCAGTGGAAATGTATCTTAACGATCCGGTACTTTTAAGCCAGCTTACCGATCGCGTGTATCAGTTATTGCTAACCGATTTGAAATATCAGCAGGAAAGAGTGAGAAGCTATTGCAGAAGGATATAAGATGCCCAATACAAATATAGATACTCACACTAAAAATTACATCACTACCAATCACTTTTATATAGAAATAGGTAGTAGTATTGTTGCTTGTTTTTCTGAGTGTTCGGGACTTGGCGTTCAGATTAAAAAAGATGTTTACTTTGAGGGAGGACTCAACGATCAACAGCGGATAACTCTCGGCCATGCAGAATTTTCTGATGTAACTCTTAAGCGTGGAATAACAGACGACCCAACTTTTTCGCAATGGCTAAGCGAAGTGTTTAAGCAAACAAGCCAGCGACGCAATGTCAATATTCTTGTTTTTAATCAAGCAGGTGAGTTGATGAAAAGTTGGACTCTCATTGGTGCTATTCCTATCGGTTGGAAAATCTCTCCATTGCAAGCAGATGGAAATTCTGTAGCGATTGAAGAATTAACGCTGGCAATTGAAGGTTTAAAAATCGGTAAAAGTTCAGCCGGAGGTGAATCTGCTGCCCGCGATGCTTCTGGCTTTTTTGCATCCAGCGCTTGGGGATAATAAGCCGCGTCAGTAATAGATATCTTTGAGGGAACCTAAATAAAGGCTAAAAAATGCGTGAAACTATTCCTTCATTTGGAATTAAACCTCCCTTTTTAGGAGCAAAAACTCCTTTAGGTTCTCCTCAAAACTATTTAGGAAAATCGAGTCAATCTTTATTAATCATAAACAATTATTCAAATCGAAGTAAGTCCAACTTTCAACCATTGTTCGATTCTCAATTATCCTCCGATCTGGTACAGCGATCGCTAGATTGGGATTCTGAATTTGATAATTCAGAATTACCATTCTCTAAGTACTCCCAGGTAAATGAGGGTAGTAATGCGGTAGAGCAAACCAAAGCTGAATTTCCAGAGCTTTCACCTACGAAAGTTTATGTGGTAGAAGAGATACCCTTAGATTTTACTGCAAGCGATGCAGCAATTAAAACATCAGCGAAAAGAAAAAATACTAAAAAAACTCCTAAAGCTAAATCCAAAACGAAAACTTCAACGAGAAAAACAACATCTAAAAAAACAGTACCGGATGTTGTAAAGCAAGCTCATCCTTCTATTGATTCAAATCCTCAAAGCAAGAAGAAAAGACGATCAAAAATAGATTTTTTACTGGAACAGCAGGGATTAGGGGAAAATGATATCACTCCAGCAGCGGAAACAATAAGTTCGACGAGCGAGCAGAGCCTCCATAGCTATTCCTCAGAGGATTTACCATTTCAACCAACTGCACTAGAACAATCTATAACCCCAGTAGAGAAAGAAATTCAATTTGTGGCTCCTGCTGAACCTGTTAACACAGATAGTTCACCAGCTACGATAACAACTCCTATCCAACTTGCGCTAATACCTGAAAGTCACCAGGAGTCGACACTTGATACTGTTGATCCTACCGAAGAGATCGTAAGTTATAGTACACAAAAGCAAAGCGATCGCCAACTCGCTACAGTAGAACAAATCATCGATCAAACAATAGCATCGAGCGATCGCTCCGTCGAGCCTATAGAAAATTTTCCATCCCAACCAACTGCACGGGAAATATCTGTCAAGTCAAAAGCAGCACAACTGCAACAATCAACAGAGCAAAAGACAGGTATTAGCCTAAATCACGAGGAAGAAACAACAGCAACAGAAGCGATTCCCCCTAGCTCCCCACTCCCCTATAGTTCTCCCAATCTGGAGAAACAACGGCTAAATCTTCCCTTGGAGCAGAGGTTAAAAGAGGTGGAGGAAAATGAAAAATCGCCTGTAGCAGAAATTGAAAGTAACATTATTAGCAATCAGCAGCTAGCTGAATCTAATATTGCTCTTGGCAATTTGGAGGTAACAAATTATAGCACTGTTGAGCCGCGCGATCGCTACTCTGCTATCCCCGAAGAAAGCGAAGCAGAAATTCAACCGACTACACCTAAACTTTTTACTATTCCAGAAGCTAGTGCAGAAATTCAACCTGAAGTTGCAACTACAATACCTGTTCTGCCCGACACTCCAGTACAACCATTCTTACACGCGGCTGCTGACTCACAACAGCTGCCGCTCGTTCCAAATGCAGCACCAGAGCAAATCATAACTCAAGGCGATCGCTCCTTTGAGTCTGTAGAGAATTCCCCATCCCAAACGCAACAGCTAGACACAACAGTCACGCCTGAGAATGTCTCATCACTTCAACACCCAATTGCAGAGCCACCGACTACAGCTAAACTTTTTACTATTCCAGAAGCTAGTGCAGAAATTCAACCTGAAGTTGCAACTACAATACCTGTTCTGCCCGACACTCCGGTACAACCATTCTTACACGCGGCTGTTGACTCACAACAGTTGCCGCTCGTTCCAGATGCAGCACCAGAGCAAATCATAACTCAAGGCGATCGCTCCTTCGAGTCTGTAGAGAATTCCCCATCCCAAACACGACAGCTAGGCACTTCAGTCACACCTGAGAATGTCTCATCACTTCAACACCCAATTGCAGAGCCACCTGTTGCTTTAGATGTGTTAACAACAGCTTCAGGAGCAAAGCAGATTTACCCAGCTTCTATTGATAAAATAGACGAGCCTTCCTCGCCTGTAGTAGAAATTGGGAGCAACACGATTAGCAACCAGCAGCTAACAGAATTTGATATTGCTCCTGGCGTAGAAGTACTAACTTCTAGCATTGTTGAACCACACTATCGCCATTTTGCTACCCCCCAAGAAAGCGAAGCACAGATTCCATCTGTTGTTGAACCGCGCGATTACCATGTCTCTGCTCCAGATTTGCCAGTCAAACAATCCCGTAACTTGCAACAGCAAGATCGATTTGAAGCGGAATCTCCCAATCAAGCTGCACATCCAACTCCTCAGACTGAACCTGCCGATTCGATCGCTTCTGCTAATAATCAACAGCTTCCCATTCAGGAAGCTTTGCAAGAGAGAACTACTGGCGATCGCGAAACCCCCAATTCTCAGGCTGAGTCTGGAAACGAAAGCGCAGCCACAAGCATAGAAGAGAGAGCTAGTCAAGCAGAAACAGAGACTGTATTTTCCTCGCAGGTTCCGCCTCAAGGCTTTGCAGTGGGGGGAGCAGTACCAGTCTCTACCAATCTAACCAGCAAGCCGATTGCGGCTTCAGATACCGTACCTGCAATGCTCACTCCTGGAGAATTTGTTGTTAATGCTACAGATGCTCAGAAACATTTCAACATATTGCACCACATTAACAAGGGAGGCTCGGTAGAAATCCTGCCTGAAATTCAGACTAAAGTCGAATCTTCAGATGCCGCGATCGCTCCACATTCTGCACCTAGCTCAGTGCAGCGCAAAATCTCCCACACCTCCTTACCTAGAGTGGTGACGTTGATTCCCCCAACTCTACAGTTAGCTGAAGAACCTGCTGCTGCAAAAAACCGAGTCACCCAACCCGATCCACCTCAAACTTACTATGCTGCGACTGGGCTAATTTTTCGGAAACCCGCCCCCACTCCTTCTCCCCCCGATTCAATTCCCGATCGCTGGGATAGCGTTGAAGATTTACTCTTTGGCGGTACTGCATCTGACAATACCTATACATCAGCCAATACGAATATGGCAGTACCTAGCTCCTACTCCAATAACAACGCATTGCCATCTAACTCAGGCAATTCTGAGACGAAAGTTAGCTCTGTGCAACCACAAGGATTTGCCAAAGGTGGAGAAGTTGCATCTGATACATTTACGCCAGCACAAGCGATCGCCCACACAATAGAAGCACCTGCTTCATCTCAAAAAAAAAGCAATTCTAACGATCTGGAAATGCTGGCGCGGGAAGTTTATCAGCGCTTGCGCCAACGCCTGGAATTGGAACGAGAACGACATGGCTTCTACTCAGGACGTTTACCTTGGTAACTTTCTTCGCTCTGACGCGGGTAATAGCTAATAACAATTAACAAATAATAATTACCTTTAACTTTTGGAGAAAACATCAATGGCACTTGAGAAAGCAAAGCTCATAGTTTATAGCTCTCCCTTCAATGGTGAAGCGAGAGATATTGAGTTTATGTTTAATCCCACAGAAATTAGCTTTACTCGTAGCGTAACTTGGAACAGCGATTCTGGTAATCGTGGTACATCCCTTCTACCTAAAGTGAATTTTTCTGGAGTGCAACCTTATGAATTTACCCTGAGTAACCTTTTATTCGATACCTATGAAACGAAGACATCAGTGATGAAACAGTACGTGAACAATATCAAACAAGGAGTTACCGCTCGCGCACAAACACCGTCACGACCACCTGTTTACATTTTGGTTTGGAAAGATAAGTATTTTCATTGTGTCATGACTCGCTTAAGCTACAAGTTAACCATGTTTCACACAGATGGCACGCCTTTACGAGCTTTAGTAGACATCTCGCTGCAAGAAGTCGATCCAGAAAATCTCCCTGGCGACACAGCAACTTCAGCTAACGCTCGCCAGCAATCTCCTAGTTTAATGCCATCAGGTCAAAAGCCAAAATAATTCACTGTACCCTCGCACCCCTGCTGCTCTACTTCCCTTACCAATTATGCCCGATCAAAGCCTTTACCTATCTGAACTGATCCTCAAACTTGGAGGTGCAAACGCTCCCCCAGAGCTAATGAAGGACGTGCTGCAAGTTTGTGTAGAGGAAAGCTTGCATTTGCCAGCAATGTTCGAGATTGTTGTCCATAATGCTTACGTACCGGGTAGCGATCGCAGCGAACCTTGGCGAAATCAGCGGTATTTTCAGATTGGCGATCGTGTATCAATTGGCTTTAATTCTAGTACCACCCAAGACCGAGAATTTAGAGAAGAAATTAAGCAACAACAGTTGATTGAGGGCGAAATTACTGCTTTAGAAGTGAATTTCACCAGCGCTTCAGAAGCACACATTGTTGTCCGAGGCTATGATGTTTCCCATCGCTTGCATCGAGGGCGCTACAATCGGTCATTTTTGAATAATACCGACAGTGATATTGTGCGAAAAGTTGCAGCCCAGATCGGTATTCAAATTGGTCAAATCGATAATAGCGGCGAACCCCACGATTATGTGTTTCAAGAAAATCAAACCAATATGGAATTTCTGCGCGAAAGAGCAGCGCGGATCGGTTTTGAACTGTTTGTGCAAGACAATAAGCTTTACTTTCGTCAGCCTAAGAGCGAAACATCCCTGCGGCTGGAATGGTTAGCTGATATTAGTAGTTTTAGCGTTCGTACCACGAGTGCTGAGCAAGTTAGTGCCGTAGAAGTTCATAGTTGGGACTACAGCCAAAAAAGATTAATTAACGAAACTGCCAAAGCAGAGCAAGTCGTAACAAGTACGGGTAACGGTCAAGGAAGCCGCACCAGCACGGCATTTAAACCCGGTAAACCTGCCAAAATGATTGTAGTAGACCAGCCAGTTTTTAAACCCAAAGAAGCTAAAAGAATGGCTCAAGCTCTCTGCGACGAGTTAGGCGGAGAATTTGTCTATGCCGATGCCAAAGCTGAAGGAAATCCTAAAATTCGCCCTGGCACAGTTGTGGAATTACAAGGGATGGGGACTCGCTACAGCGGTAAATATTACGTCACAGAAACTCGTCACTTTTACAGCCAGCGCGTCTACCGTACAGACTTCAGCGTGCGCGGGCTACGGGAGGGAAGCCTTTTGTCTACCTTATCACCGCAAGTACACTTGCAACCCGGTCAAACTTTGTTAGTAGGAATTGTTACTAATAACAAAGATCCAGAAGGTTGGGGACGAGTAAAAGTCAAACTACCAACGTTAACCGAGCAAGATGAAAGCAACTGGGCAAGGGTTGTGGGTTTGGGAGCAAGTAATAATCGAGGATTTTATTGTTTGCCAGAAGTCAATGATGAAGTGCTAGTTGGTTTTGAACACGGCGATATTCATCGACCATACATAATTGGTGGCGTTTGGAACGGCAAAGACAAAACAGTTGAAACCGTAAATGAAACAGTTAACTCCAAAGGTGAAGTCAGGTTACGCACGATCAAAACTCGCACGGGGCACACGATTCAATTTGTTGAAGAAGCTCGCGGACGCAGCAAAGCAGGTATTCATATCACAACAGCTGGCAAGCATAAGCTACATTTCGACGATAGCGATCGCTATGTGGAAGTTACAACCAGTCGCGGTCATAAATTGCATCTCGACGATCTTCGAGGCTATGTAGAAGTTACAACTACTAGGGGTCATCAGATAAAAATGGAAGACCGCAGTGTGCCACCAACGATTTCAATCAGTTCTATAGGCAATCTGTCATTAAGCGCTCGCGGGGAACTATCATTAAATGCTTCTATTGTGTCATTGGATGCAAAAGCAAAAATGTTATTAAATGCTCCGATTGTGTCACTCGATGCTAAAGCACAAATGTCATTAAGTGCTAACGCGAGTATGCTATTAAGATCTCCAGTCCTTGGACTTGCCGCGCCTAGTATTTTGCTCGGCGGTATCCCTATCCCACCCCCAGCGTCAACTGCTGGACTAGCGCCACTGATTGCTGCAAGCCAAGCGGCAAATACAAAATTGCCATAATTGCTATTTGTTGTAGGGTGCGTTAGCGCTCAAAAACGCACCAAAATTTTCGTTTCAAGTTCTTGGCTCAAAGCTAAACCCTGTTAATAGCGGTTTTCATAGCCAGTATCAGCAGATTGCAGGGCGGCTACTCATTCATTCGACTTTCAGCTAATAGAGATCTCCTTCCTGGCTAGATATTCTAGATGGCATATGTGGAAGGGGCGCGTATATGCCAGATTCGTGGAACGACCAACGACAAAAACACTTAGGCACAGGCTTGACTTTCCCCTTGCAATTAAACGTGCAGGGAGAGATCAAGTTAAGCGCCCAAGCGCAGAAAGTCAAGGAATCAATCTGGATTATTCTACGTACTGGACTAGGAGAGCGAGTCTATCGTCCCAACTTTGGATGTCGCCTGGCGGAACTAACTTTCGCGCCCTTAAATACTGAAACACTGCTGCGGATTCGCTTATATGTCTTAGAAGCACTACAGACTTGGGAACCCCGCATTGTGGTTAATGAGGTGCGTACAGATCCCGACCCGGTGCGCGGGCGCGTGGATATTATCATCGAATATCAGCTGAAAGACTATCCCGATCCCTACAGCTTTGTCTACCCGTTCTATCTGGTTTCAATGTCGGAGTAACTGTGGAATTTGATTTCCTGCCAAAATTACCCAATTCCAACCTAGACGATCGCACCTTCGATGAATTGGTCGATGAGTGCATCTTGCGGATTCCCCGCTATTGCCCAGAGTGGACAGATCGCAACCTCAGCGATCCGGGCGTGACGCTGATTGAATTGTTTGCCTGGTTGTCCGACCAGATGCTGATGCGTTTCAATCAAGTCCCCCGAAAAAATTATGTTGCATTTCTAGAGTTATTGGGACTTCGCCTTCATTCTCCTACCCCTGCTCAAACCGACATCACGTTTTATCTCACCACAGATCTGCCAGAAGCTTACACAATTGCCGCAGGTACGGAAGTTGCAACCGAGCGCACGGAAACTGAAGAAGCGATTATTTTTAGTACGGATGAAGAGTTAACGATTGGTAAACCACGACTACGACACTTTTTGGTTGCCTCAACTGCTGATGATACTCCCCAAGCGCTCAGCGATCGCACTAGCCACTGGGATCGTCAGGGGGAGAGTGCCTGGACGGGAAACGAACTACCGCTGTTTGCAGAACAACCACAACCAGGAAATTGCTTTTACCTAGCGTTCGGCTCGGAAGAACCGCTTGATGGCAACGTACTAGCTGTCAATTTTAAAGGAGCCAGAGGCACGCCAACCGGAATCGACCCTAACCATCCGCCACGCCGCTGGGAAGCCTGGAACGGGAAAAGCTGGCAACCTGTATTGTTGCGCGAGTCTAATGATGGTACGCGGGGCTTTAGTTTTAATGAAGTTGCCCAGCAAGGAGGCAACCCCGAACAAGGAGGTGATGTAGTGCTGCACCTGCCCCAAAACTGGCCCACCACTAGCTTTACCGCCTACCGAGGTCGCTGGCTGCGCTGTGTCTTGACAGTTCCGAAATCAAATCAACAATCGGATTATGCTAGTTCGCCACGAGTGACAGGGTTAGCAGTGCGAACTATTGGCGGCAGTGTGAGAGCTAGTCAAAGTATTACGATTGAGCAGGAACAATTGGGAATCAGTAATGGTAAACCAGGGCAGAGTTTTCAGGTACAATCTCCACCAATTCTAGAGCGCCAAGAAGGTGAGTATATAGAAGTAGCTTCCGCCAACGGGCAGCCCCAGACGTGGAAGGAGGTTCCAGACTTTGCTGACTCCGGGCCGGATAGCCTGCATTACACCATTGATTCTCTCACGGGAACCGTTCAGTTCGGACCGCTGATTCGGGAACCGGAGGCGCTGAAACTACAAACCCAGGTGCGAGAGGACATTCAGGATTCTTTGCCGGAAGAGACATTTACAGGTAGAGAAACTCAATTGCGGTTGTTAGAACGTCAATATGGGGCAGTGCCACCGCGCGGCTCTGCCATTACAATCGTTGCTTATCGTACAGGTGGCGGAAAAAAGGGCAACGTGCAAGCTGGAACGCTGAGATTTCTCAAATCAGCTATTCCCTATGTTGCCAGCGTCACAAATTATTATCCAGCTCGTAATGGTGCAGATGCAGAGTCGCTCGATCAAGCTGTGTTACGCGCTCCTCGAATGCTTCGTACCCGCGATCGCGCCGTGACGGCAGAAGATTTCGAGGTGTTGACCCTACAAGCTGGAGGTGGAGGAATTGCTCGTGTCAAGTGCTTGCCTGCCAGTGAAAGTCGCAGTGCTGGCAGTGTCAGTTTGTTAATCGTACCCCAAGCGAATACAGATGCGATAGATCTTGGGTTGGGAATTCGGCCAGAACAATTTGCTCTCACACCCACCTTGCAACAACAAGTTTTAAACTATTTGGATGAACGTCGGCTATTAGGAGTCCAGGTGCATCTGCAAGCACCAGAATATACTGGAGTCGCCGTTCAAGCCGAAGTTGGGCTAGAGCCTGCTTACAATAATCCGACGGCTCAACGGGAAATCTTAAATCAACTTAGGGTAACGCTCTACCGATACCTCAACCCTTTGACTGGAGGAGTAGAGGGAACAGGCTGGCCCTTTGGTCGCCCTGTCTATCCTTCAGATATTGTGGCTTTACTCCAAAAAATACCAGGAGTGCGCTATTTAGGAGCCGTATTATTGTTTTCTCTCCGCCGACAAGGCGAAACTTGGCAGCGCCAAACCACACCAGAATCATTCATCGATCCCGGCCCCTTCGGCTCGATTTGTTCTTGGGCAGACGATCGCTTGCGAGCTAGCCACGACATCCGACAAATTAATTCCTAATTCAAACAAGCAATTACCAATTCAAAATCCGCGCATCCAAAATCTAAAATCTAAAATGATTTAAGTTATGGTTTCAGCCCTCACCCAGCACGGTATCAGCCTACAATTAACCCCGATGCAACTGCCTGAAGCTGTCCCGCAGCCAGGTGTAGCGTTAGCAGAACCAAACGAGCAAGCGACAGCAGCAACCCAGGAGAACCTGCGCTGCTTAGTGCTACATCCAGGAGAACCTGCCCGCATGTCGTTGCAAGTGCAGAACTGGGAAGCCCGTTCCCTACGGCTGATTTTGTGGATTGAAGGCAATTTCCCTGCTAAATGGTATAAAATTGTTACGCCAGCAGCCCCGTCAACTACTGAAGTCAAGAATAACGGGCGGAACAGCGGTTTGAGGCGATCGCCCGAAAGTTATCTACCCCCTGTAGAATGGCAGGAAATTGGCCCGGGGGGTATAGAAGTTCCGGCAAAAGGTAGCTGGTCTGGCGAGTTGGTATTTTCAGTTGCCAATAACTTTTTTGAAGATCGATATGCCATTACCCCAGGCAAAAGAGAGCGCTTAAACCTTGACTTGCATGGCAGCCTCTCAGTCTACGCTCACCGCAGCATCAAGCGCAGACCAGTGCTGCAACTGATGGAGCAGGCTGACTTTAATCTCTACGTGCGTCCGCACAGTAACTATGTCAATTTTCTACCGATTCTGTATCGGGAAGTTGACTTTATTAACCGCTTTGTTGCCATCTTCGAGCAGGCATTTGAACCTGTTGTGAATAGCTTTAGCAGTATGTGGGCGAATTTAGATCCTTTGACTTCTCCACAAGCGCTGTTGCCCTTTTTAGCTCATTGGGTTGCTTGGCCCGTAGAACCTTACTGGAGCCTAAACCATCAGCGACGCTTAATTCGCCGGGCTGTGGAAATCTATCGCTGGCGCGGTACTCGCAAAGGATTGCGCCTTTATTTGCATCTATACACGGGTTTACCTGAAACTGACCAGCATATTAGTATCACTGAACCTTTCGGTCAGGGGATGGTGTTAGGAAACTCCCGTTTAGGAGAGGATACTGTTCTAGGCGGTGGGAATCCCTATCACTTTGTCGTGCGACTGCGAAGCGATCGCAACATTAAGATTGATGAGCAGTTGGTACGGCGAATTATTGACTCTGAAAAACCAGCTTTTTGCAGCTACGAACTAATTATTGAAAATCCCTCTTAATCGGTAATTGGTAGTTGGTAGTTGGTAATTTTTTTTAACTTCCGACTTCCGTACAGACGCGAAATTTCGCGTCTCTAACGACTTCCGACTTCCCATTACCCATTTTTACTACTATGACTCGCCCCTTTCCTGCTCCACCGATTAACCCTTTTGAACGCCTACAAGTTACTGATGGACTGTTGATTAATGCCGAACGCTGGCGACGCGCTCACAATTACCACCGTCAGCGCCAGAACGTCCACTATCAATCGCTCAATCAACCAGGGATAGTTTGCGGTTTGGGAGTAAGCCCGATCTCACCCCCCAAAGAGGTAGCAGCTGTCTATCGCGATCGACGCTGGGTGCAGATTCAGCCCGGTATCGCGATCGACCTAGCAGGGAATTTGATCGTTGTGCCACAACCATTCGATTTTCGGATTGCTACTGAATTAAATGATTCCGAGCCAGTTGTCGTGTATTTAGTGGCTAAATACCGCGATCCAGATGAACTGGACGAGCAAAAACCGAGCGAGATCGTACAGGAAACATTTCGGATTGATGAAAAAAGCTCTCCTCCTGATAGCTTTGAAGTTGAGTTGTGTCGAATTCGCTTGCAAATCGACAGGAAGGAAATTACCCGACCTGCCGATGTCTTCTTTCCAGGGTATGGTGACATCGATCTGCGCTATCGCACTCAGGCTCAAGCACGTCCTCAAGCTTTAGTGCGTATTGCCCAAGTTATTCATAGCGATCCTGAGTGCAGTCAGAATTTTTTCAATCTCTCTTACTTATTGCAAGCAGTTGAAGCGCTCTGTCCATCGCTGCGAGGTGCAGAGGTGATCGATCAGGTGAAATGGGCGGGCAATCTCCAATCTTACGATTTGCTTTACCTGACAGGTCAGCAGGGATTATCGCTCAACGCTCCCCAATTGGCAGCATTGGAAACTTATGTTAATTCTGGGGGAATTTTGCTAGTGGATGTGCCATCTGACGCAACTGAACTGATTAAATCAGTGCAAGCCTTAGCTGGACAGCTCAAAACTCCTCTCAAGCCGCTAGAGCAAATACGGCGCGATCATCCCTTACGCACTCGACCGTTTTTATTTGCAGCGTTACCGTTGGTGAATCAACAAATAGTTCAACTCCAAATAGGAGGGGGTTTAATCTTGACGACAGGTAATTTAGCCTCTGCTTGGGGATTGGATGAAGACTTAAATTTGTCGCGCGTGACGATTCGTACAGCCCAGGAGTTAGGTGTTAATATCCTACACTACGCTTGGAAACGCCGACAACTGATTGAGCTGCAAGGCAATTGCGATCGCGATGCAACTTGACACTACCAGATTTTGCGGAATTGCTTGAATTGAAACCAACTCCAGAAGTTTCAATAAATCGTCACACAATATGAATTCCAGGGATCGGTCGCAGAGGGTAGCATTAAAATGCTATAGGAATCATACTTGATTTCTGAAAAAGACTACAAGATAATACGGAGGGTTACATCTGTCTAAGAGCGAACAATGATAAACCAGCATCTACAAGCCGCGATTGCAGAACTACAAGAATTTATAGATGCTCGCCCAGATGCACGTGAGGTAAGGAAAGCGTTGGCAGTCAAACTGGTTTATCAAGGCTACAAGTATGAGGAAATTCAAACAATTTTAGATGTATCACTTGGTTCGATAACAGGCTGGAAGCAAACCTACGAAGAATATGGAATTTCGGGACTACACCTGAACCATAAAGGAAAGAAAAGTTACTTAAGTGCAGGGCAACGAGAAGAAGTATTAAGTTGGTTACAAACAAAGGAAAGTTGGGAACTTAGCGAACTTGAATATAAATTGGCTTTTGAATATGACGTAACTTATGAGTCAAAACGCAGCTATTACAACTTGTTTGAAGCGGCAGGAATTAGTTGGAAAAAAACTACCTCTTTGAATCCAAAAGCTGACGAGGACGCTGTTGCCGAAAAAAAAAGAGATTTCTTCACTGTTGGCAAGTCGCCGAGAAAAAATAGAAGCAGGGCTATTGAGGGTTTTGCTACTAGACGAGTGTCACTTATTGTGGGGAGATACCATTGGATATGTCTGGGGAAGAACTGACACTGAAATAACGGTTCCAATTACTAACTAACGAGATAAACAAACGTATTATGGGGCGGTTGACTATGTGGAGAAAGAGTTATTGTTGAAAACCTACGATACAGCTAACTCAAAAAATACCATCAATTACCTCAACTATCTATTAAACCAGTCTCCCAACCAAAAATTACTGATTTTTTGGGATGGTGCTTCTTAGCATCGCTCAAAAGAAGTTCAAAATTTTTTAACATCTATTAATCAAGGTTTAACACAAGAGGAGTGGAAAATCCATAGAAGAGCGCTTTGCTCCCAACTGTCCAGAACTTGAGGGGGCGACAATGGAGCTAGAGCGCCTGCTGTATAAGCGACAGAGCTTTTAAACCCCTTTGATAAAAGCTCTGCTTATTGCGAATAAAACCAATGAGTTCTTCAACCCATAGCTGGCATTCATGAAAAGCAACTATCCAGTTTTGTCCATATAAACCTATCCAAAAATCACTATGTCGAATTCTTTTTCTACCTTTTTCTTGGGAGCGACAGACATAAGGTTGTTGTCTTTGGCATTGAGTTCTTTGCCCTTGCAACCATGCAGAAGTCATTGCTAAAGCAATTAATAAAATTAACCGCACAAGTCTATCGGATGAAGCTTTAGAACCCTCCAAATTGTAGCCACCAGTTTTACAATCTTTGAACATAGCCTCAATTCCGAAACGTTGGCTATAGATTTTAATAGCAGTTTTTAAATCGGGTAAATTTGTTAATAAGTACCGCGTGCAGCAAAGCTTTCCGCCGTGCGACGGCGGAAAAGCTAGCACGCGCTTCATCCTCTTGCTTACCGCGATACTTTCTTTTCCAGTACACAGCTCTCATTGAAACGGTCAAATCCTGGTCTTTGAGTCAGATTGATCTGAGTATAGAATTGCCGGATACCTGGATGAATAGGAATACTACTTAACGGCTGAAACGAGCGTCTTTTTTCACGAAATGTGGTAGACTGTTTTTGACGTAGCACAAAGCTGAGGTTCTGCTCCTGTAACCAGCTTGCTAGTTCTATGCTATGAAATTCTCTATCCCCGATTACGACTAATTTATACTTCTTTAATAGCCGAATTACTGGACGTAATACTTTTTGTTGTTCGGCTAGATTGCTGCTACCATCTTTCTCCAACAGCACCCAGAATATTGGCAATGCCCTTTTTTTATAAATCGCACTAACCATTAACACATTATTTTCTTTCCACTGCGTTCTATCTAGCGCAATAATCAGCTGTGACTGGAGTTTAAAATGTCTTTTGAGAATCTCTTCAATCAGGGGAAACGGGGCAGAACTACGCTCAAAGTATCCAGATTTAAAAACCTTTGTAAATGTCGCCGCCGACTGTTCTGTTGTATCGGTCAAGGTAAGATTACTGCCAGCAGTCTTTCTATCCTCACTTGCAATTGAAGCTGTAGTAGCCACACCAGCATTTTTAGAGTAATTAGTTGCGATCGCGTGAGATATTTTTGGAGCAATGTTTGATAAAATGTCGGGAGCATTTATTTCTACGGTCTTGTTCAATTTGCGAGACCGTTCTTTTTTACCATTAACTGCTCTCCTGTGGCTATTATTTTCTATCTAGAGAGCCTATTGTCAATAAGCGCCCTAAGTCTCTCCACTTTTTCAACTCAGTCTGTGGCTGGGGACTCTTTGCCTAGCTTGCTTTCATCGTGCTTGTCGCCCCCTCAACTGTGACACCTATCCTGGCGGATTTAAGCCTGACATTGACTTGTTTGAGCCGCTCCTCTTCCTTCTTCACTTCCTTAAAACTTCCTTACTTTGAGGTCTAATTTGGCATTTTTGGTCATAATAATCATGCCTAATAAGACACTAAAGCAAGAGCTACAGGCTTGAAATACAAGGAAACACCAATCTACCAGCTCAATCTGCTTGCGGATACTCATCCCATAAGCTTGTAATCTCACGCAGACTCTGGTGATTGCCATTACCTAAAATGAGATGATCCAGCAGTGGAATATCCAAAAACTGCGCTCCGGCTAATAGTTGGCGGGTCAAATCGATATCTTGGGGACTCGGTTCAACGTTACCTGAAGGATGGTTGTGAGCTACTATCACTCGTGTTGCACCCTGACGAATTATCTCCCTAAAAATCTCGCGGGGAGAAGCCAGAGTTTCAGTTGCTGTGCCGATAGTAATCACTTGAGTGCCAATTAAGCGATTTTTTACATCTAGAAGTAGAACAGCAAAGCGTTCTTGGGGTTCCCACATTAAATCGTGACTCAGTGCAGCCGCAGCAGCAGCAGGGCTTTCTATCGGGTTGCGTTCTAAGGGACGAGATTGAAACACGCGCTTGCCCAATTCAACTGCTGCCAGAATTGTTGTTGCCTTTGCAGGGCCAATTCCCTCAACTTGCATCAATTCCTGAACGCTGACATCACGAAGTACTGCCAAAGGATCGCGCTGGTGTTTGCTCAGTTCCTGCAACAAATATTGTCCTAATCCTACAGCAGAAAGCTTGCCTGGCCCCTGACCTGTACCTAACAAAATCGCTATTAGTTCGGCTGTAGCTAAAATTTTGGGGCCATGAGTTATTAATCGTTCGCGCGGGCGCTCAGTTGTAGGTATATCGGCAATTCTGAGACAATATGTCATAAATATAGCAATGAGATTTTAGCAATAAGACAACACAGCAATTCAGTGACAACAACCTCTGACCGCTTTTTGCCTTATTTTTAGTTATCCCCTTTTTTGTCTCAAAAATCACACTCAAACGACAAAATACCTGACTATTTTTTGTCTGGAGTGGGCAAGTGATATATAGAAAGAGGGTGGGCAATGCCCACCCTACAAAGGACTACTGAAGCTCTCGAAAAAATGCTTTGAATCAAGCGCAAATTTAAACAGGGCTGGGAGACTGATGAATATCAGAAGCTTTGAGCATATGATAAGAAATCAGTAGCTGCGTCAAAGCTAGCGGATAACTTTGAAGTGTTTCCCCAGTTGTCCCAACCAGCTTTCCTATATTTGGATTACCTTCGCGGTTGCAGAAAGGCATTAAGGGGGGTACATCACTACATAGCATCCGCTCTAGGTGAATCACATCTTCCTTAGTAGCGTGACCATCCACTTCAAGCACATCGACAGGCTTACTCATGTCTCGGTCTAATTCCAAGCGGATCGGTGACTTATAATCAGTATCAGATGGTTTGACAATTGCATTAAAGTCTGGATGCGGAATTGTCGGTCGCAGTACCAACCGCACGTTCAAATGTCCGTTACTCTCTTCCGAACGATCCTGCGGTGGATAAAAACTGACCACAATATCAGACCACTGACGCTGGGGACGAATATAAGCTTCTGAGTCTGGTTCGCGCTTTTCCAATTCAGCTAGCACCTGTTCGGCTGAATAGCCCCGCTTCATCGTATCGCGCTTAATCTTCCATGTAGCACGTAAAGACTCAGGTGGAGCCAGGTAAGCTTTCACGTCGTAGCAGCCTCGCGCACCAAGAGAGGAATAACCGAGCAATCCTTCAACTATTACGAATTGACTCGGTTTTATGTACTCTGGCGGATCGAATTTACCTGTTTTGTGATTATAGATTGGCTTGAGAATTGGCTGTCCTGCCCTTAATAGTGACAGGTGCTGTTCCATGATATCTACGTAGTTGCAGTCTGGATGTAGAGCGGTGATTCCCAATTCAGCCCGTTGTTTGCGATCGTAGCGATGGTAATCATCTGTGCAAATCACCGTCACACTCTCTTCGCCTAGTACCTGAGCAATTCCTTTAGTTAAAGTTGTTTTACCCGCTGCGCTGTCACCGACAATACCAAGAATAATAGGACGATGGCTCATGGTTGCTCCTTGGCAAGATAAAGTTTAGCAGTGATTTTTAAGTTAGGTTTTATTTTAAGAAAGAATGGGATCAACTCAATCAAAAAAATTGAGCTTACCGATTCTATTTTAGCTGTGATATTTTTGATTTTAGCCGATTAAACCCTTGCTCATGGGTTGTTACAGACTTTTAATTCTAAACATTTGAAAACCAAATCAAATGAATTATTCATCGCCTGAGCAGATTTTATGCGATCGCTCGACCACAATATTTCTATAGGCATTAACATTATTACGTCAAGCTTGTAATCATCTGTAAAGAAATAAAGCCCAAAATCCGTGTTTTCGCTTTAGCAATCAATAAACCTGACTGAAATAGACAACTATCAGAATTTCTCAGCCAATATTTCAGCCTGGATTTAAGTGGATAAGTAATTTTCTACTATTTGGAAAATTCGTTCTGCTGCACGACCATCTCCAAAGGGATTAATTGCTGTTGCCATTTTTTCATAAGCAACTGAATTACTTAACAATTCAGTTGCAGCAGCAACAATTTCCTTTGGATCGGTTCCTACTAATTTGGCTGTACCAGCAGCAACAGCCTCTGGTCGTTCTGTAGTTTTTCTTAACACTAGAACTGGTTTTCCCAAACTGGGTGCTTCTTCTTGTAAGCCACCTGAATCTGTCAGTAACAAGTGCGATCGCCCAATCGCCCCTACCAATTCAGCATAGTCTAATGGATCTGTTAAGAAAATTCTCGGATGACCGCCCAAAAGTGCCTGCAACGGTTCTCTAACTATAGGATTACGATGCAGTGGCAATAGCAAAGCTGTATCGGGATTTTCTAATATTTGTAAAAATGCTTGTGCAATCCCCTGGAGTGGTTCTCCCCAGTTCTCTCGTCTATGGACTGTGGCTAATAAAACACGATACTTATCCCAATCCAAACCCTTGACGTTGCAATCTGGCTGGCGTTTGGCAACTGATAGCAAGGCATCAATGACGGTGTTACCAGTTTGGTGAATTTCTCCCAAGACTCCAGAACGTTGCAGATTTTCAGCCGCAAGTTGAGTGGGTGCGAAATGCAGCTGAGATAGTTGGGAAATTACCCGCCGATTGGCTTCTTCTGGATAGGGATTGAACAAGTCATCTGTTCGTAACCCCGCTTCCACATGACCTACGGGAATTTTTTGATAAAAAGCTGCCAAGGTTGCGGCGAAAGCTGTAGTAGTGTCTCCCTGCACTAAAACTAAAGAGGGTTGTATTTGCTGGAATAATGTTTCTAATCCCCTTAAACTGCGGCAAGTAATGTCACTCAGGGATTGTTTTGGTAGCATAATCTCCAGATCTCGATCTGCTTTCAGGCCGAACAGCTGCATCACTTGTTCAACCATCTCTCGATGCTGACCAGTTAAAATTACTTGCGTGTCAAAAAGAGGCGATCGCTGGAATACTTGAATTACAGGTGCTAGTTTAATCGCTTCTGGACGAGTACCCAAGATGATACAAATTGTTTTGGGTTTTTTCACCGTTGAATCTATGAATCGCTAATTGTTCATTACCACTGGTTCCACTAGCCAGTCTATTTGACACTCCGCGCTACTTTAGTGACGCGGATTCTTGGTTCCCCGACTCGCCGTTAAACAGCAGGCTTGCGCCAACTGCCCAAGAGGGCAAATCTCCCCAAGCGTAGCTTCCGGTGTGCCCCACCGTAGTTAATCCTAATTTCAAAATTTTGATGGCTGCATTCACATCCCTATCTGCCACGTAGCCACAATACGGACAAACGTGAGTTCTAGTAGAGAGAGACTTCTTCACTTTCTCTCCACAGTTAGAGCAATTCTGACTTGTATTATGGGGAGGAACGGCAACCGTGACCTTTCCATAT
>QQTW01000264.1_pt1 | contig 32124 bp, 21 predicted proteins | sample 1904831 | NCBI WGS metagenome assembly QQTW01 (sample SAMN09435610, study PRJNA476489) | Subsurface metagenome, whole genome shotgun sequencing project.
CGATCGCCTTTATATGACTTTTCCTTGCCGCCTCTATATCTCTGGTTTCATCTCCAACATAAATAGCTGTTTTAGGGTCGATGTTTTCTTGCTTCAATAAATTATTGATTACTTTACTCTTGCCAAAAAGCGTCTTTCCTGAGTAAATAAAATCAAATAAATCCTCCAACCCATTTGTTTCTAGAAACGTTACAACGTTGGCTGAGGAGTTAGATGTTAAAATTCCTAGCCTATTACCTTGATTTTTTAGCTCTATCAGGGCTTCTTTAATTCCTGAAATTGGTCTTACTCTTTGAATTTCTTTATTTAACTCTGCTTTTACTTTTCTAAGCAAAAAGGGCAACTTAAAGATTGAAATACCTGACTGCTTAATAATTTCTTTAGAGTTTAAATTTTGAATTTGAGCGAGTTCCTCTTGAGTGGTTTGCTTGTACCCAAACTCTACGGCTAAACGATTAGTAATACTTACAATCGCATCTAGGGTATCAGCAATTGTGCCATCAAAATCAAACATAATGACTTTTTTGGTCATTGTGCGCGCAAGAATTTTAAATTCGCCCTAGCATTCCGCCGCAACATCTCTGGTTTAATCCGCCGCAACGCTGAGGCTGGGAACCGCTTGTCCCACTCTTGATCTGAAATTTCAGCTAATTCTGTCAGCTTTGGCGCAACATTCCAGGGGTAAGGCTGAAACTCAGCCACATCAGTTTCTTGGGCAAAACGCTGGTTCCAGGGGCAAACATCTTGGCAGATATCGCAACCGGCAACCCAACCTTGGAAATGAGGCAGCAACGCATCCGGCATCTCGGCTCGATTCTCAATCGTGTGGTAAGCAATACACCGATTTGCGTCTACAACAAATGGCTGGGTAATTGCATCTGTGGGGCAGGCGTCAATACAACGAGTACAGGTGCCGCAGTGTTCAGTGTGGGGGGCGTCTGGCGTCAAATCTAGGTTCGTCAGAACTTCCCCCAAAAATACCCAAGAACCATACTCCCGCGTAATCACATTGCTATTCTTGGCAACCCAACCAATTCCAGCCCGCTGTGCCCAAACTTTATCTTGAACTGGGCCTGTATCAGTATAGTAACGCGCTTGAATTCCTTCCCCTTGTTGTTGCAGCCAGTTAGTCAGCGCCTTCAGCTTTTTAGGCAATACCTTGTGGTAGTCGCGTCCCCAACCATAACGAGAGATTTTGGCATATTCAGGCTGATTCGGACGCTGGTGAGGTGTGTAGTAGTTCAAAGCGACACAGATAAGCGATCGCACCTCCGGCATCACCGAACTAATATCTTGACGCTTGGGATTCGCCATCCACTCCATATCAGCCTGATACCCTAACTTAAGCCATGCTTGCAAACGCTGCACCTCTGCTCCAACTGCTTTTGCAATTCCAACTTTATGGAATCCCAGCTCTAGAGCTTTTTGCTTCACCTGAGTACTTATTTCAGACATTTCCTGAATGTAGAATTCTTTGCTAGCCCGCCCCCGATCCCTAATTGTAAAGTATATTCAAGATTTGTAAAGAGCTGTGTCGATTGGAGAACTTGAGCAAGCAGAATCTCTCCAGAGGAGCAGGTTGAAACCTGCTTTTTTGTTTAACTTTATTCTGGTCTAGCGTTTCGTTTTTACTTTTTATAATCATATGGAAACAGTTGAATCTATGCCTCCAACACAGCCGTCTGTTGATGCCCCTGCTCCTATGCTGCTGACGATTGAGGGTATTACAGAACCAACAGTAATACGTTATTTTGAGACATTAAACGCAGGCGACTTTAAGGAGACATCTGCCCTATTTGCAGCAGATGGGACAATGCGTCCTCCGTTTGAATCTGGCATTATGGGATCAGAAGCGATCGTAGCCTACCTACAACAAGAAGCCCAAGGCATGAAACTGGAGCCTCGCCAGGGAATTACTCAAACCTTAGACAATGAACAAATTCAGGTTCAGGTGACTGGAATTGTGCAAACTTCCTGGTGCGGTGTCAACGTCTCTTGGCTGTTTGTACTCAATCAACAGCGCGAAATTGTCACTGCTACTGTCAAACTTTTAGCTTCTCCCCAAGAGCTAGTAAATCTGCGTCGGTAACACGATGCTTGTTAACCACAAAGGCACTGAGACACTAAGCAAAGGCAGACCAAGAATTGTTTGTGCCTTTGTGTCTTAGTGGTTCAAAAATTCTAGTTTGAAGTCTAGGAACTAGGTTAAGATATCCTAGCCTCCTTATCCCACTAAGCCAGAGCGCAGGGCACGAACGGCGGCTTGGGTACGGTCATCAGCGCAGAGCTTATTCAAGATATTTCGGACGTGGGTTTTAACCGTCCCCACAGTGATGTATAGTTTTTCAGCGATCACGGCATTGCTACAACCTTCAACAATGAGTTGCAAGACTTCTAATTCTCGTTCTGTCAAAGGGTAGGCGGCAATCATTTGGTCATACTCTGCATCAGCTGCATTGATAGCAACGGTTTTGGTATCAACCGCTGCAACAGTTGCTTCTGAAGTTTGTTGCGCTTGTTGCAGTACAATGCGAGCGATCGCCGGATCAATCCAAGCATTGCCCCCATGAGTGACGCGCAGCGCTTCCAGCAAATTATCGAAACTAATATCTTTCATGCAATAAGAGTCTGCCCCCGCTGCAAAAGCTGCCAGCACCGCCTCTTTGTTATCTCGCAGCGTCAAAATCAACACTTTGGTATTGAACCGAGCCCCATCCTCTTGGGCAGCCTTGATTATTCGTGTTAGCTCAATACCATCTTTATCGGGTAGACCAATATCGATAATGGCAATATCTGGGTGAGATGTCTCCAACAGTTTCAGTCCCTCATGGGCATTAGCTGCCTCACCCACCACTTCTATTTCTTGCCGCTGTTGCAGCGCTGTCCGAATACCCACACGAGTTAGGTCATGGTCTTCAATTAAAGCAACCCGAATTTTACTCATTCTCAACACTCGCTTGTACAATTTTTTAGATCAGAACCGAGTTTACTAAATCCCTCTAAAGTAACCAAGTCAAGAATACCCGTCAAAAAAAGTAGAATTTTCTACATATCCATATTGGTTCAATTTTAAAATCTTTGTGCATATGCTCCTAGCGCTAGCCTAAACTCGAATAACAAAAGTGGTCCCTTTGCTGATAGCGCCACGACCCGTATATTTGAGGATAATCATTTTATGAACCACACCCCACCCAAGCCGCCCTCCCCACTTGCTCCTTCAGAAGAGATTATCCAAAGCCTCCAAGCAGAACTGGAACATCTACAGCAGCGCCTGAAGGCTTGTGAACTTCGGCAACGCCAGCGGCTGGCAGCTATGGCTCAAATAATTTGGATTGCAGCAGCTGATGGGTCAAGAACCGATTTTAACCCCCATTGGTATGAGTATACCGGGTTAAGCGAAGCAGAGTCATTGGGTTGGGAATTTCTTAAGGCGATTCATCCAGAAGACTGTCAAATCATCCTGGCTAAGCGTCAACACTTCCAACTGCAACCTTACAAAATCGAGTACCGCCTCAGAGCACAAGACGGCAGCTATGACTGGATGCTAGAACAAGCCGCACCCGTGGTAGGGGAAGATGGAATTATGGAGTGGGTAGGAACCTGCACTCCCCTTAGGGGAGTAGGGGGAGTAGGGGGAGCTGAGGTGTTGGACAGAGTCAGCTCGCCGCTGCAAGCGTTGCGGGAGAGTGAGGAGCGGTATCGCTCTTTGGTCGTTGCTACCTCCCAAATTGTCTGGACAACCGATGCTGAAGGGCAGGTTGTTGATATGCCAGTTTGGAGGGCTTATACCGGTCAAAGTGAAAGCGAGGTAAGAAGCTGGGGCTGGTTAGACGCCCTGCATCCAGAAGACCGTGAGCGCGCTGCACAAACTTGGGCTCACGCAGTTCGTACTAAAAGTCTCTATGAAATTGAATATCGCATCCGAGCAGCTGATGGTAACTATCGATACTTTTCTGTCCGTGGTGTACCGGTCTTAGCAGAAGACTCGACGCTGCGCGAGTGGGTTGGCACCTGCACTGACATCAACGATCGCATTGCAGTGGAGTCAGCGCTAAAAACTCGTGCGGATGAACTGACTTACCTCACGGCGATTTTAGCACAAACTAATGCCGCCTTAGAAAAGCGCAACCAGGAACTCGATCAATTTGCTTATGTGGCGTCACATGATTTGAAAGCGCCGTTGCGAGCGATCGCTAATCTCTCTGAGTGGATTGAAGAAGACATCGGCGATACCCTGAATGAAGAAAACCGGCATCAAATGAATCTCCTGCGCGGACGTGTCCACCGCATGGAAGCGCTGATCGACGGTTTGCTGCAATACTCCCGTGTGGGACGCATCAACACCGAAACAGAACCTGTAGATGTTTCAGCCTTACTGGTCGAGGTGCTAAACTCGATTGCGCCGCCACCAGAGTTTACCGTCACCGTGGAACCAGCAATGCCAACGCTGGTCACTCAGCGATTGCCCATGTTCCAAGTATTTAGCAATTTAATCAGCAATTCCATAAAACACCACCACCGCTCTGACGGACAAGTAACCATTTCGGTTCAAGACCTTGGGCAATTCTACGAGTTTGCCGTAGCCGATGATGGCCGCGGCATTGCCCCCCAGTACCATGAGAAAGTGTTTAGCATCTTTCAAACCCTGGAAGCCCGCGATAAGGTGGAAAACACTGGCATTGGCCTTGCCATTGTCAAGAAAATTGTCGAAGGTCAAGGAGGACGTGTCCGTATAGAATCTCAAGCCGGTCAGGGAGCAACATTTCTCTTTACCTGGCAAAAGTAACGCATATCCTGTCTCCTTGTTAAATACTTATTGCAATAAGCAAAGGAAATACTGCTAATGATTGAGGCGCTGGAATACCAACATCAGCAATCATGAAAAACAGAATACCTGATAATAGAAGACAAAATGAACAACATCCTGCTTGTCGAGGATGATGAAGTGGATGTGATGAACGTCAAACGGGCGTTTAAGAAAAACCACATTAATAATCCACTTTATATGGCGTCCAATGGTTTAGAGGCATTGGTTCTGCTACGTGGTAATGGCAACCCACCGGTGATTCCACGAGAGCGAAGATTGATTTTGCTCGATCTAAATATGCCTAAAATGAATGGTATTGAATTTTTGCGAGAATTGCGGGCGGATCCGGAATTAAAACGGATTCCTGTCATTATATTAACTACATCAAATGAAGATAGAGACAAGGTGGAGGCTTATAACATGAATGTAGCTGGATATATTCTTAAACCTGTTACATTATCGAATTTTGTGGAAGCAGTGGCAACACTCAATAAGTACTGGGCGTTAAGTGAAATGCTGTAGTCATACCCTTCACAGAAGGGCGAGGCCCTACGTCATTTGTCATTGGACGGACAAAGGACTAAGGATAAAAAGCTAATTGCCATGGAAGAACTGGTCAAAATTCTGGTGGTTGATGACGATGAAGTAGACCGCATGGCAGTACGACGTGCGCTAAAAGCTGCTGGCGTGCAAATGGAATTGTCGGAAGCCGAGGACTGTGCTGAAGCGATCGCGGCTTTGCAGCAGCAATCGTTTGATTGTGTCTTCCTCGACTATCGTCTACCAGATGGTGACGGACTGAGCCTAGTTCAGCAGGTGCGCTCAATGGGGATTATGGTTCCCCTGATTGTCTTGACCGGACAGGGAGATGAGCAAATTGCTGTTCAGGTGCTCAAGGCAGGGGCTAGTGACTATATCTCCAAAGCCAAAGTAACGTCAGACAACTTATTCCAAGTGCTGCGCCAAACACTTCGCATCCACCGAGCAGAAATGGAAGCAGCAACAGCCAACCAAAAGCTGAAGGAAAGCGAAGAACGCTATCGCTTGGTTCTAGAAGGCTCCAACGACGGAATTTGGGACTGGTATTGTGCCACAGACGAAGTTTATTGTAATGAGCGGCTCCTGGAAATTATTGGATGTAGGCGCGACGAATTTAGCTTCACCCCTGCTGCCTTCACCGAACTGATGCATCCGGAAGACTTGCCGAAAATTCGAGCAGTGATCCGCGATCACTTGATTCATGGAGAAAAATGTGTTGCAGAATTTCGGATTCGCCACTCCTCTGGGGAATACCGTTACTGCATTGCCAGAGGCAAAGCCCTGCGCGACGCTCGGGGATGCCCTTTGCGGATGTCAGGTATACTCAGCGACCTGAGTGAAAGCAAGCGTTCAAATGCACAAATCGTCAAACTGAATCGGGACTTAGAACGACGCGTTAGTGAGCTGCAGACCTTGTTAGATGTAATCCCGATTGGGATTGCGATCGCCCAAGACCCCGAATGCCGCCATATCCGGGTAAACCCAACGTTAGCAAAGCTATTAGACTTAGGCTCCGATGCCAATGCCTCTAAAAGCGCTCCCAGCCAAGAACAACCCTATTACAAGGTGTACAACAACGGCAGAGAACTGCAACATGCTGAGCTACCAATGCAATACGCTGCTGCCAAAGGCGTTGAAGTGTTGGATACGGAATTTGACGTGGTTGTTCAAGAGGATAAGCCAAGGCTGAAGCTGCTCGGTAATGCCGTACCGCTGTTTGACGAACAGGGAAAATCCAGAGGCAGCATCGGCGCATTTTTGGATATTACCGAGCGCAAGCGGGTGGAGGAACAGGATCGGTTCCTAGCCTCAGCTAGCGTCATTCTTGCGACGAGCTTGGACTACCAAGCTACACTAGAGAACTTAGCTCACCTGGTAATCAGCCAGTTAGCTGACTGGTGCACGATTCATATCGTCGAGTCAGACCAGTCCTTGCGCCAGATAATTATGGTACACGCGAACCCTTTAAAGGTGAAGTGGGCACAAAAGTGGCAAAACCGCTATCCGCTCGCTCCAAATGCGCCCTACGGTTCACCGAAGGTACTACGTAGCGGACAGTCGGAGTTTTACCCAGAGATTCCAGACTTCCTGCTAGTGGCTGCCGCTCACGACGCCGAGCATCTTCAGCTCCTGCGTCAAATGAGTTTAAAGTCTGCTATTTGCGTACCCATAAAAGCACGTGGGCGAACGCTCGGCACAATCACGATTGCTTCAGCGGAGTCGGGCCGCCTTTTTACTCAGACCGATCTGGCATTGGCGGAAGAGCTAGGTCGCCGTGCTGCGTTGGCGGTTGACAATGCGCGGCTCTACCGCGATGCCACTGATGTGGGGGAAAACCTCCGTCAGGCTATCATCATTCTGGGTGAACAGCAGCAACAACTGCGGACACTCCAGCGAATAACAAATCTCTTAAGCCAGCGCCTAACTAGCTTGCCTGGGTTGTTGCAAGTGATGGTACGGGCAGTTTGTGACGGCATTAGCGGCGCTGAGTTTGCTGTGATTTTACTGCACAATTCCCAAACCAACCAATTGGAATTAACAGCCACAGCTGGGCTTGGCAGGAAAAGATTGCTGTTGACAGAATTCTTTGATACTCAATCCGGGTTGCTCGCTCAGGTATTTTTGACAGGTAAATCTCAGCTTGTTCAAATCCGCTCGGGCAGTGTGGAAGAATCTACACGTACCTCTTTCCCAACTCCCCCAGCCGCAATCTACGCCGTGGCGATCGCCTCGGTACCGGCAGGACGGCTGGGGGTGCTGGCGATTGGTAACTGGGCTCATGCCGATGCCTTTGATGTGGAAGACCAGAATCTACTAGCTGCTGTAGGTGAACAAGCCGCGATCGCGCTCAATAATGCCCGCATGATCAAAGCTTTAGAAGAGCGAGAAGAACGCTTAGCCGTCCAAAACGAAATTTTGGCGCGACAAAACCGCGAATTGGAATTAACGAGGCAACACATCGAGCGACAGAACCTGCAACTAATAGAAGCAGCGCGGTTGAAATCCCAGTTTCTTGCCACCATGTCCCATGAACTCCGCACCCCCATGAATGCCGTCATCGGCTTTGCCCAAGTGTTGTTGCGTCAACGTAGCGCACCGCTGTGTATGCAGCAAGTTGACATGGTGCAACGCATTCTCAACAACGGTAAAAACCTGCTAGTGCTGATTAACGATATCCTTGACCTTTCTAAAGTCGAAGCCGGTCGCCTGGAACTCAAACCGGAAGAATTTAATCTCACAGCGCTGATATTGGCAACAGTCGCAGAACTTCGGTCTCTTGCTGATCAGAAGCAGCTAGCCTTAAAGGTTGATGCAAATCTCGATAACCCAATCGTGGTTAATGACAGTGTCCGGCTGCGGCAAATTTTGGTCAACCTCGTCTCAAACGCCATTAAGTTCACAGAAGCTGGTAGTGTAGAGGTGAGGGTAAGCGAATCTCCCGTACATTTGATAATCAGCGTTCACGATAATGGCATTGGCATTGCTGAGTCTGATATCGAACATATTTTTGATGAATTCCGGCAAATCGATCAGACCACCACGCGCAAACATGGTGGTACTGGCTTGGGACTTGCGATCACCAAATCGTTAGTAAACATAATGCAAGGAAAGATTACGGTTGAAAGCAAGCTCGGTCAAGGTTCGACATTTCGCGTCGAGTTACCGCGCTATGTTAGGGAGCAGAGGGAGCCTCGCCCCATAAATTAATTTGTTCAGTTTTATACCTCACTCCTCTCCTCTGACCAACGTGCTTCGTAATTACGAATTACGAATTACGAATTACGAATTGCCGCGCCTGCGGCTTGACTCTGCTAGCCTAAATTAAGTAGTAGCGCTTTGAAAATACCAATGTCCGGACACGACATTATTGTCGTTGGAGCCTCCGCAGGCGGGGTGGAAGTGCTGGCTGAGTTGGTGCGTAATTTACCACCAGACCTGCCAGCAGCAATCTTCGTCGTCCTTCACATTCCAGCCCATAGCACCAGTGTTTTGCCCAAGATTCTAAACCGCAATGTACAGAAGCGCCAGGGTGCGTCTCTGGAAGCTGTCCACCCTCAAGACAAAGAGGTGATTCAACACGGGCGGATTTACGTAGCACCACCAGATCATCACCTACTGGTCAAAAACGGTTACATCCGTACGGTAAAAGGTCCTAAGGAAAACAGCCATCGACCCGCTGTCGATCCCCTGTTTCGCACGGCGGCACGGGCGTATGGGCGGCGCGTTGTCGGTATAGTGCTATCAGGCACTCTCGACGATGGCACGGCGGGTTTGGCAGCGGTGAAGGAGCGAGGTGGCGTGGCTATTGTTCAGGATCCGGACGAGGCTCTCTATTCTGGAATGCCACTCAGCGCGATCGAAAACGTAGACGTTGACCACATCCTGCGAATTTCTGGCATGGCACCTGTTCTAGTGGAATTGGCTGACAAGCAGGTTCTAGAGGAAGAAGTAGGGGCGGTGTCTAAGGAAATGGAAATGGAAGCTGACATGGCGGAGTTGGAAGTAGGGGCTATGCAAACCAGCGATCGCCCAGGAACGCCCTCGCCCTTTGCCTGTCCAGACTGTGCCGGGGTACTATGGGAAATAAAGCAAGGAAAGATAACTCGATTCCGATGCCGCACAGGACACGCCTTCTCGGTAAACACTTTGCTAGCGGAACAATCCGAGGCGACGGAGGAGGCTCTGTGGATGGCATTAAGGGCACTGGAGGAGCGCGCGGCACTGGTTGAGAGGTTGGGGAGTCAGGCGCGTGAGCGCAACCAAAATTTCTCAGCAAAGCGCTTTGAACAGGAGTGGCAGCATGCCCAGCATCGTGCCAAACTCGTCCGAAAATTGCTTCTCAAAGGCTACGACGGCGATCAGTCGTCAACTGCCAATGGTTCCGTAGTAGGGGAGCCCCCCTCCTTCCCAATTGTGGTGATCTGTGCACCTGAGGGTGGAATGGAAGTTTTAAGCCAAGTTCTATCTGCCTTACCAGCAGACTTTAGGGCGCCCATTACTGTGGTGCACATACCTTGTCTCCAACAAACCAGCGAGAGGGTGAATATCGCCGACGAGCTGATCACGGCAATGAAAGTCAAGCAGGCAGAACAGGGGGAGTTGTTGTCCCCAGGGACAATCTATGTTGCTCCTTCAAATCAGCACATGCTGGTTAACCCAGATAAAACCCTCCACCTGTCCAATTTGGAATTTGTGCATTTTGCGCGTCCCTCAAATGAGTTGCTGCTTGAATCGGTGGCAGCTACTTTCAAGCAGCGAGCGATCGCCGTGGTGCTTACCGGTGGAGGTATTAATGGTGTCATGGGGGTACGGGCAATTAAAAAAATGGGCGGCACTGTCATCGCTGAAGCAACTACCGCAGATGTTCGTATGCCCAGCCATGCAATTGATACTAGTATTGTGGATTGGGTTGTGCCCCGCAATGAGATCGCCGCCACTCTGGTGAGCCTAGTCAGCCTCCAGGATGAAAAAATTTATGAAGAGTTATGAGCACTTCCGAATTTAACCCCGAAATTGAGACCCTGCTGAGCTACATCAAACGCAATCGTGGGTTTGACTTCACCGGCTACAAACGCTCTACTCTGAACCGCCGCGTCAACAAACGCATGCAGTCCCTCGCGATTGATAGTTATAGTGACTATTTGGACTACTTGGAGGTGCATCCGGACGAATTTGTCCAGTTATTCAACACAATCCTGATTAATGTCACCTCCTTCTTCCGCGATCGCTCGGTTTGGGACTACCTCAGCACCGAAATTATTCACCGGCTCATAGCAGGCAAGGAACCGCTTGAACCAATCCGGATCTGGAGTGCCGGATGTGCTTCTGGACAGGAAGCCTACACGCTGGCGATACTGCTAGCGGAAGCTTTGGGAGTCGAACAGTTTCGTGAGCGGGTCAAGATATACGCTACAGATATGGACGAGGAAGCACTCCACCAGGCTCGTCAGGCAATTTATAGTGCTAAGGAAGTGGCGGACATTCCCCCTGAGCTACTGGAGCAGTACTTTGAGCACTCTAATAGCCACTACACATTTCGCAAAGACCTACGCCGCTCGGTGATCTTTGGTCGCCATAACCTGGTTGGTGATGCGCCCATCTCCCGGATTGACCTGCTGGTGTGCCGCAACGCACTCATGTATTTCAATGCCGAAACCCAAGCCAAAATCCTAGATCGCTTTCACTTCGCCATCACTGAAGGCGGCTTTCTATTTTTGGGTAAGGCAGAGATGTTGCTCAACCACAGCAACAGCTTCGCGCCCGTAGACCTGAAAATGCGTATCTTCACCAAGATGCCGAAGGGTAATGCGCGCGATCGCTTGTCCCTTATAGGTAATAATAACGACGAAGAGGAAGTGAATCTAGCCAGGCATGTACGTATCCGGGAGGCTGCCTTCGACGCAAATCCGACCGCTCAGATCCTGCTAGAGCCGAATGGCTTGCTAATGTCAGTCAACGAAAGGGCGCGATCGCTGTTTGGACTGAAACCCCAAGATTTGGAAAGCCGCCCATTCCAAGATTTAGAACTTTCCTACCGACCCGTAGATTTGCGCTCCTGCATCGACCAAGCCTACGCTGAGCGCCGAGTGGTTACTCTCAGCGACGTTGAGTGGGCAACTAGGGGAGGCGATACCCAGTATTTTGATGTGCAGGTTACACCACTTTGGTTCTCTAGCGGCAGTGTGCTCGGTGTAAGCATCACTTTCACCGACGTCACGCGCTCTAAACGCCTACAGGCAGAACTAGAGCAATCCAATCAAGAACTGGAAATGGCGTATGAAGAACTACAGTCCACCAACGAAGAGTTAGAGACGACCAACGAGGAACTGCAATCCTCCAATGAAGAATTGCAGACGACCAACGAGGAACTGCAGTCCACCAACGAAGAGCTGGAGACGATGAACGAGGAACTGCAATCCACCAACGAAGAATTGCAAACAATTAACGCAGAAGTGCGCTTGCGCACCGACGAACTCAACTCTGTCAACGCCTTTTTACAGTCGATCCTCAGCAGCCTGCGTGGCGGTGTAGTAGTTTTGAACACAGATCTGCTCATCCAAATTTGGAACCACGAGGCTGAAGACTTATGGGGCTTGCGAGCCGAGGAAATTCAAGGACAATACTTTTTGAACTTAGATATTGGCCTGCCGGTAGAGCAACTACGACAGCCGCTCCGCAAATGCCTACTCAGAGAGACGGAATACGTGGAAGTGACTTTGTCAGCCACAAATCGCCGTGGCAAGGCAATCGACTGTAAAATTACCTGCACGCCACTTAAGGATATGGCAAACGAGAGTTGCGGGGTAATTATGATAATGGAACAACAGTAGGAACCAACTTAAAGAGAGGAGAGAGGAGACTGTCTCCTTATTAGTTGATATCAGCCCCAAAGTGGATTTAAATATATTAGCTACTGCGATAATTAAAGGGAGTGGATGATTTTCTCACAGTAGTCAGGTGGAAGAAACAATTGGCAAGACTTTTGAGGGCAGCGTGGACAAGTTTGCCCAGAAGCTAGACAACGTCCGCGAACGCGTTGATGCTTTGCAACAGAAAGTTGACGAACCATCTCTAAAGGCTAGAGGTATGACACCGGAAGTCTTAGAGGAACTCCATAGCGCCTTGGAAGAGCTGAATGTAGCGCAAGAGGAGCTGAAAATACAGAATGAGGAGCTCACGCTCGTTCGCGCCAAGGTGGAAGCGGAACGCAAACGTTATCTTGACTTGTTTGAGTTCGCACCAGATGGCTATTTGGTAACCGATCAAGTAGGGGCAATTCAGGAAGCCAACCGCGCCGCTGTTAGACTGCTCAACGTCTCGCCGCAGTTCTTAATCGGCAAACCGCTCATTAACTTCATCCCATTTGAACAACGTCGCACCTTTCGTTGCAAACTGAACCAGTTACAAAAGAACGATTGGACCCAGGAGTGGGAAGTAAAAATTTGTCCGCGCGATCGTGTAAGCTTTGACGCTGCAATGACTGTATCAACCGTCCGCGACTGGGAAGGTAGACCAACTGGCTGGCGCTGGCTACTGCGCGACATCACCACACGCAAGCAGGCTGAGGAAAAACTTCGCAATACTCAACTACAGAACGTGCAACTTCAAGAAGTTGCACGGCTGAAATCGCATTTCTTGGCGATCATGTCCCATGAATTGCGCAGCCCTATGAACGCGATCATTGGCTTTTCCCAACTGCTGCTGCGCTACTCCGACCATCCGCTCGCCTCTAAGCAACAAAACATGGTGGAACGCATTCTTAACAGTGGCAAGCACCTACTGACGTTAATTGACGAAATTCTAGACTTCTCAAAGCTCGAAGCCGGTAAGATGGAGCTTAAACAGGAAGAATTGAACTTGGTTGAACTAGTTACAGCCATCAGTGAAGAAATGCGTTCTTTGGTTGAGCAGAAGAACTTGACCATGCATGTTAATTTAAATCTGCACAATCCCACTATCGTCAATGACAGCACTCGTCTGCGGCAGATATTGATCAACCTGATCTCTAACGCGATTAAGTTCACCGACTCTGGCAGCGTACTCGTACATGCGTGTGAATTGACGGCTGATCGAATAGCGATCGCGGTGAAGGATACTGGAATCGGCATCGCGGAGAGTGATCTGGCACATATTTTTAATGAATTCCGGCAAGTGAATCAAACCATAACCCGTAAACACGGTGGTACTGGTCTGGGACTGGCGATTACCAACCGGTTGGTTGGCATGATGCAGGGAAAAATTACGGTTGAGAGCCAGTTAGAGCAAGGTTCGACTTTCTGCGTTGAGTTGCCGCGGCGAGCAGGGGGAGCAGGGGGAGTAGTTTAGATGATTCGTTCTGCTATTCGGAGCTTGGCGGAGCGCGCTCTAGGGTTAGTTGCTATTTCATCGGCTTGTGGTATAATGGGTTTTTTAGTTAAGACCTGCAAGCATGGTGAAGCGCGTAACATATGCTTCACCGGTCGGTCTTCTAGGCTATGGAAAGTAATAATGCCAATCCTACCTCCTGGTACTAGCCAGTTGGGGGCGTAGTTCAAGAAGGTTTCTAGGGAGGATAACTCCTCATTAACCACAATTCTTAGCGCTTGGAAGACACGGGTAGCAGGGTGAATTCGACCGTACCGGTATTGCTGGGGTACCGTCTTCGCGATCGCCTCTGCTAATTCGGTTGTTGTGTGGAATGGACGCTGTTCTACAATGCGCCGCGCTATTCGCCGCGATAGTCTTTCTTCGCCATATTTAAAGAAAATGTCCGCAAGCTCGGTTTCATTCCAGTGATTAATCACCTCAGCTGCAGTCAACGATTGCCGCCTGTCCATTCGCATATCCAGCTGGGCTGAGTTGCGAAAACTAAAGCCTCGTTCAGCTACGTCCAGATGGTAAGAGCTAACGCCTAAGTCCGCTACTATACCATCAAATGACACATGTGGCTTATAATCGGCAAAGTTACTCAGGGAAAATTGGACGCGATCGCCATATTGGGCAAGCTGGTTCTTGGCAGCTGCTAACGCTTGCTCATCCCGGTCAACAGCTGTTACCCGCACATCCGCTGCAGCTTCCAGAATTAAGCGACTGTGACCGCCACCTCCCACCGTCGCATCCAAATAATGCCCACCTGGACGTACCGCCAACCCCTCAATCAACTCCCGGCTTAACACCGGCACATGTATAAATGCAGGTTCCGTCTGATTTGGCATCAAAATATCTGTATGGTTAACAAGGAGGCAGGAGACGGAAGACAGGAGCACCGTTGTCTCCTCTTTCAAGTTTATTCCTCTTGTAGGGTAGCTTTGCCCACCTTTCTAGTTCATTCTTATAATTAGACTAACGCTACAAAACTTAAAATTGCTGCTGTATGGCAAGAATTGAAACCAGAACGGAGCCCATGGTGCTCAACATGGGTCCTCACCATCCCTCTATGCATGGAGTGATGCGGCTGATCGTCACCCTGGATGGCGAAGATGTAGTGGATTGCGAGCCGGTAATAGGCTACCTGCACCGAGGCATGGAAAAAATTGCCGAAAACCGCACCAACATCATGTACGTTCCCTATGTTAGTCGCTGGGATTATGCAGCGGGGATGTTCAACGAGGCTGTCACCGTTAACGCTCCGGAAAAGCTAGCTAATATTGCAGTGCCTAAACGTGCTAGCTACATCCGCGTGATTATGCTAGAGCTGAACCGGATCGCCAATCACCTGCTGTGGTTAGGGCCATTCATGGCTGACGTTGGCGCTCAAACCCCCTTCTTCTACATCTTTCGCGAACGGGAGTTGATCTATGACCTGTGGGAAGCCGCCACTGGTTATCGGATGGTCAACAATAACTACTTCCGCATCGGTGGCGTGGCAGTTGATTTGCCCTACGGCTGGGTAGATAAGTGTGTAGAATTTTGTGACTACTTCTTACCCAAAGTTGATGAGTACGAGCGCCTGATTACCGACAACCCGATCTTTCGGCGGCGGGTAGAGGGTGTGGGTACCATTAGCCGCGAAGACGCGATTAATTGGGGACTCTCTGGTCCGATGTTACGGGGTTCTGGAGTGAACTGGGATCTAAGGAAAGTTGACCACTACGAGTGCTACGACGACTTTGATTGGCAAGTGCATTGGGAAACCGCCGGTGATTGCTTCGCTCGGTACGTAGTGCGGATTCGAGAAATGCGCGAGTCGGTAAAGATTATTCGCCAAGCTATAAAGGGACTTCCCGGCGGTCCCTACGAGAACCTGGAAGCCCTCCGCATGGCAGAAGGACCAAAATCTGAATGGAATGGCTTTGATTACCAGTACATTGGTAAGAAGGTTTCCCCCACCTTTAAGATGCCCAAGGGTGAAATTTACGCCCGTGTTGAGAGCGGCAAAGGCGAACTGGGAATTTATTTAATTGGTGATGATAATGTCTTCCCCTGGCGCTGGAAGATTCGTCCAGCAGATTACAACAACCTCCAGCCCTTAGTCCAAATGCTGCGGGGTGTGAAAGTTGCCGATATCGTGACGATTTTAGGCAGTATTGACATCATCATGGGGTCTGTAGATCGCTAACATTGTAGACCAGAAAATTTTAGGGGCGTACAAATGTACGTTCCTACGATTTTTGGGCATTTTTGTATGAGCGCACAATTAACTGATGATTTCAATCCGGCGCTGTGTGATGCGATCGCCCGTCGCATCGCCGAGAGTCCTTCCTCTCGAATTACCTTTGCCGAGTACATGGATTTAGTGCTATATCACCCTGAGCATGGCTACTATGCCACCAATGTTGCGAACATCGGGCCGCAGGGTGACTTTTTTACCTCTCCCCATCTCGGCGCTGACTTTGGTGAGCTGCTGGCTGAGCAATTTGTCCAGATGTGGGAGATTTTAGAGCGACCGGTACCGTTTACGCTTATTGAAATGGGGGCGGGTCAAGGACTCCTTGCAGCGGATATCCTGGGGTATTTGTACCGGCAATATCCAGATTTTTTTAAGGCGTTAGAGTACATCATCGTTGAGCGCTCAGCTGCCTTGAGGAAAGAACAGCAGCAGCGGTTACAGAAATTTGCCGATTTACCCCTACGCTGGGCCATTTTAGAAGAAATCCCACCTGGCTCAATCACGGGCTGCTGTTTTTCCAATGAGCTGGTGGATGCGTTGCCGGTGCACCAGTTCGTCATCGAAAAAGGGCAGCTACGGGAAATTTACGTTACAACGTTGTCAGAGGCAGAAGGGGAGATCGCCTCATTTGTGGAAGTAACAGGCGAACCTTCCACGCCTCTGCTGGCTGGGTATTTTGAGTTAGTAACAATTGATTTGTCCTCTAACGTCTATCCAGATTGGTATCGCAGCGAGATTAACCTCGCAGCGCTAGACTGGCTAAGCATGGTAGCAAACCCGTTACGGCGTGGGTATCTGTTAACAATTGATTACGGCTACCCGGCTGAGCGTTACTACAGTCCAGTCCGGCAGCAGGGGACGCTACAGTGCTACTATCGACATCTGCGCCATAGCAACCCGTATATACATGTCGGGCGGCAAGACATAACAGCTCATGTAGACTTTACCGCCCTAGAGGTATGGGGTGAGGTGTACGGGTTAGACAAGGTTGGTTTTACTCAGCAGGGGTTGTTTTTGATAGCTTTGGGGCTGGGTGAACGCCTCGCTGCTCTCTCCACTAGTGGTGATATTATACAGACCCAAGGTCTTACGCACCTACTGCGGCGTCGTGAGGCATTACACCAGCTTATAGATCCACTGGGGCTGGGCGGCTTTGGTGTCTTGGTTCAAAGCAAAGGACTGACAGAAGCGCAAACTGCACAAGCGCTCAAAGGGCTAAGTTTGCCACCGGGCTGAACGAGCGCCCAGTAAGTTATAAGTTAATTAAATAAGTAAAGACGCACCGGCAGCGTCTGTAAAAGTTAAAACTCTATTAATTGTTAGTATTTCATGAATCATTGCTCGGTGATAGCAATTAAAGTGAAAACTAAGACGTAAACGGGCAAGAATCATGAATACACATGACCTTTTGGTGCTAGTGCTACTACTCACCCCTGGTATCTTACTTTCGGTTTTGATAATGGTCACCTTTGCAGCGGGTGGTTGATTTGGTTTAAAGTTGATTTGACTAGATACTAGCGCGCCACAAGTTCGCATAGAATCTATTGCAATCCCTGATTCGGTAATTTACCGTCTAATTGACGCTCTGTCCCCCGCGCTACTTAACCACAAGGTGATGATTCAAGTTAATTATTCTGCCTTGTGATTTGTAATGTGCGAATCACTCTCTATCTTGGAGTTGATGAAGTCCTGCTTTGAGTCAAGTATTGTTGAAAGATATCCAAAACGATTTTCTTTCCCTTACTGGCGGTGCAGCTATTCAGGGTAGCGCCCTGTCAACAGTCTCAAAGTTGTCATTATCTAAATAACAATATCGAAACTATGGAATCACAACAACTGCCACAACCACCGGAATATGTCAACAGCCCCTCCCCAGAGGCATTGCCGATGTCACAAACATCACCCCTGGCCAAACTACCGCCTGCTCCCCAGTCTGATGAGCAATGGCAGCGGGTGGGAACACAAATCTCCGACTTTTTGGCTCAGTTGCCCAATTATCTGGGTAAATTCTTTAATGACTACAAGCAGCCAATTATCAGCCTTGGTCTAATCCTGGCAGCGATTATTACTGTCAAGGTAGTCCTAGCGGTACTGGATGCTCTGAATGATATTCCGCTCCTAACACCGACGTTTGAATTAGTTGGTATTGCTTACTCAGCCTGGTTCGTTAACCGCTATTTACTCAAAGCGTCAAGTCGGCAGGAGTTGGCTGAAGAAATTCAAGGACTTAAGGGACAAGTGGTTGGCAGTCAACAACTTCCAGAATCCCAGGGCTAATACAAAATAGAAGTGGTGGGGTGGGCACTGCCCACCGTTAAGGCAATTGGTGGGCAATGCCCACCCTACAAATCCATTCCCCTCAAAAATGCTCACTCGCTCATTGCCCACGCCAAGCTGCGTCAGATGCTGGTACTGGGAGTACATTACGGGGTGGGACGAACATTATATTCAGATCGAATCGGTTCGACCTTTCCGGCTCGAATTAAGGCTTGATAGATAATCGCAGTAACCTCAGCACGGGTGGCAGGTCGGGTAGGATTTAACAATTGTGGATTTGGGTAATTAACCACCAAGCCAGCTTCTGTTGCGGCTGCTATTTTTTCAGCTGCGTAGTTAGGAATCTGAGCGACATCTTGGTATATTTGTAAAGTTTGGCTCGGTGGAGACTTAGTTGCAAGGTTCAAGCCACTGGCAAGGGCAACTAAAATTTGGGCTTTAGGAATTTCTTGTTGGGGTTGGAAAACATTCCCAGGATACCCTTTCAAAAATCCTGTTGTAGTGGCTCTGTCAATAGCTTTAACGGCCCAGAAATCTGACGAGATGTCTTTAAATCCGGCTGTACTCTGACCAGGACTTTGATCAAAGGCATCTTGCAGCAGTGCGGCAAATTCCGCGCGAGTCACAGGGCGATCCGGTCGAAAGTAGTCACCGGCGAAGCCACTGACAATTCCACGGGCGGAGAGAGCATCAATAAAAGGACGTGCCCAGTAGTCCGCTGGAACATCCAGGAAATTAATCGGTTCACCAGGCGTTGACTGTGGTGGTGCTGAACTGGGCGTGGGCGTGGGTGTAGGCGTGGTTGAAAAGGGAATCACGGCTATCCGTGGTGGAATTGGGGTGCGATTCGGCACCGGTGTCAGCATCTCCGGTAACTCTGTTGGGACGACCGTTGGAAAAAGCGGCAACACGGGAGCAGGACTAGGACTCGCTGTTGCCTGAGGGGATTGCGTCACAGTCGGAGCAGTTGATTCCGGTGAGGGGGATAAAATGCCGGTGAGCTGGAAGCCTTGATTCCTTTGGGAAAGTGACCAAAACAAAATCGCGCCAATGGTTGTAAAGGCAACGAAAATGGCAATGAATTCATCAAACCCTAGCGCATTTGTTTGAGATGAGCGTGGATCAGGCGGAGGAGAATTTGTCATTGAGGTAACCCACTAACAGCAAAAGTTGAATTTAGAGAACTCGTAGTAAGCTAGCAATGCTGTCTACTGCTGACAAAGTGCGGATTTCTGCGAGGGAGGAGTTAAAGTCTCCTTCCCGCACATCGTGGGTGACAACAACAATCTCAGCTAAGTGATCTTGCAAGCCAGTTTGCACCACTGATTCCAGGCTAACGCCGTGATTGCCAAAGCATGTACCCAATTTGCCAATCACACCGGGGTGGTCTTGTGTCAGGAAACGGGCGTAAAACCGCGTCACAAGTTCATCCATCGGAGCGATCGCACAGTAGTGCCGATGCGAACAAGCCAAAAGCGGATGGAGCGTTTTCAATGCACCTGCTGATTCTTGAATCAGACCAGTTTTCAAGACGGCGACAATGTTCAAAATATCCGCTACAACAGCACTGGCAGTAGCACCAGCACCAGCACCGGGGCCAAAAAACATTACTTGTCCAATCGGTTCACCTTCGACGAGAATGGCGTTGTAAACGCCACTGACACTGGCTAAGGGGTGCGCTTGAGGTACTAATGTAGGATGGACTCTGACTGAGAGGGAGGAAGAGGAATCTGGGGGAGTAGTTTGTTTGGCTATTGCCAGCAGTTTAATTACAAAACCCAGTTTGTGGGCATAGGCAATATCTGCCCCACTAACCCCGCGAATTCCCTCACAGTATACGTCTTGCAGTTTAATTCTTCCCCCAAAGGCTAATGAGGCGAGGATGGCAATCTTATCTTTAGCGTCTAACCCATCTACATCAGCGCTCTCGTCCGCTTCTGCGTAACCCAACTGCTGGGCAATTGCCAAGACATCGGCGAAGTTCTTGCCTTCGGTTTGCATTGCCGTAAGAATGTAGTTAGTGGTGCCATTGACAATGCCAGTAACAGCATGAATGCGGTTGACACTCAACGACTGCTTCAGGGGTTGAATCACTGGAATACCCCCGCCTACAGCCGCTTCTAACAGGACATACACTCCGGCAGAGTTGGCAGCAGTGAAGATTTCATCGCCATAGCGAGCAATCACTGCTTTATTTGCTGTGACGACGTGCTTGCCGTGGTTAATTGCGAGCAGGATCAGCGATCGCGCTGGTTCCAGTCCTCCCAGTACTTCCACCACAATATCAACATCTGGGTCTTTTACAATTGCCTCTAAATCCGTAGTCAATATTTCAGCGCTGAGTGTGACAGCACGAGATTTGTCGAGCGATCGCACACCTACCGCGTAAATCTCTAACTCCTGCAACAATGGGTGCCCCCCAGTTGACAGCAGCCCGACTGTGCCCGTACCTACCGTTCCCAATCCCAGTAAACCGACCTTAAAAGCCACAAGCCTTGCACCACTAGCAAAACATTTATAGGGGTGTACTTACCATACACCCCTAACACTCCTTGACCGTTAAAAGCTTAGTATGTTTCTACGTGCCAGCGACCGGCCTTTTTCGTTTGTTTCTGATACTCTATCCAGTTCACGTCTTCCTTGGCAGCGACAGCAGAAAGTGCCTCATCAATACCACCTTCCATGCCTTTCAACCCGCAAATGTAAGTGTGAGTATTTTCTTTCTGAATCAGGCTCCAGAGTTCTTCAGCGTGTTCAGCTACCCGATCTTGAATGTACATTCTGCCGCCTTGGGGGTTTTTCTGTTCACGGCTGATGGCATAGCTGACGCGGAAGTTGTCAGGGTACTGCTGCTGTATTTGTTCTAGTTCGTCCTTGTATAAGATATTGGGGGTTGTTGCAATCCCAAATATTAGCCAAGCGAAGCCATTGAACTTATAGTCTTCGTGGGTTTCCTTAAACATCCGCCATAGGTAAGCCCGGAACGGCGCAATTCCAGTTCCTGTCGCCATCATAATAATGTTGGCATTCGGATCAGTTGGTAAGAGCATCTCTTTACCAACTGGCCCGGTGATTTTCAATTCATCCCCAGGCTTGAGGTTACACAGGAAGCTAGAGCAGACGCCGTAGACCATTTCTCCTGTCTCAGGATGCTTGTACTCTAATTTCCTGACACACAGCGATACAGTCTTATCATCAACGTTGTCACCGTGGCGGGTGGAGGCGATCGAGTACAGCCTCAGTTTTTCAGGTTTGCCGTTCTTATCGGTTCCCGGCGGGATGATGCCGATACTTTGCCCTTCTAAATACCGCAAGTCCCCGCCAGAAATGTCGAATGTCAGGTGACGGCAAGTGCCGATTCCACCCTCGCGAACCATCTCTTGATTAGACAGACACTGACCGACAAAGGGAGCATTAGGACGGTAGATGTTGACGGGAACGTCAGCGTGGGTTTCTTTTTTTGCCTTCGCTTGAGTCATGGGCTTGCCTTTTTCTTCTAACTTCGTGGGCTCTAGTTTATCTGAGCTGGCTTTGCCATTCACTTCAGTATTAGCAGTCACAGATGAGGCTTTGCCATTAGTTTCGTTGTCAACATTCATTGGCTGAATGCTGACAATTTTGCCGCCCATGCGAGTGATGCGCCGCATTTCTTGATTCATGCGGTTGTAAGGCACTCTGATAAACACACTGCCACTTTTACGAATGGGGTAGTCCAGTTTGTCAGTTTCTTCGCTCTGACGCAGACCCACCACTTCGTAAACAAAGATGCGGCTACCAGATAGTGTATTGGCAGCAGCGTCAGCGGTGCTTAGATTGTACATCGATGCGATCTCTCCGAACCTTACTTAAGTTGTTCTGAATTGCCATTTCCAGCAAACGCCAGCTCTACTACTGGATTCCGGAGTTAGAAACTGTGCTTGCAGAAAGTTTCATTTGTAACCTTACCAATGTGTGCTCACTCGCGCCTAGAGCGGCTGTTGCGGCAAAACCCACACCAGCTCGTCTATCACACTACAGGGTAGATATCCCTCAAAATGTCAATAGTGAGCTAGTTTCATTTTTTTTAGAAAAATGTGCAATTAAAACCTTAGCATAAGTACTGAGGCAGACGAAAACGCTTACGTCAACCTTGTATAGAAGAGCTCATTCTGGTAGGATCTACTATAACAGTAAGAGTAAATACTTACCAGCAAAAGCTTAAGTCTTCCCGAATGGGTGGCACATAGACTGCTGGTTACCCGTAGTGGGTATTGCCTTCGTACTGGGGTTCTTGGAACCACAGAACAAGCCAACAAATTAACCTCCGGGCTAGATAATAAGCCAAGCACAAAACTTAAAAATTGACCAATCTCTCCTAAAGGAAACCTATGATCAGTAAGCCGGACCGCGTGGTTGTAATTGGCGTTGCCGGAGACTCCGGATGCGGGAAATCTACTTTTTTGCGCCGTCTGAGCGACTTGTTTGGGGAAGAATTGCTAACGGTCATCTGCCTAGATGACTATCACAGTTTGGATCGTAAACAACGCAAAGAAACGGGGATAACTGCACTTGACCCGAGAGCGAACAATTTTGATTTGATGTATGAGCAAATTAAAGCGCTCAAAAGTGGTCAGACGGTTGACAAGCCGATCTATAACCACGAAACCGGCATGCTCGATCCAGCAGAGCGGGTAAAGCCGAATCACATTGTTGTAGTTGAAGGGCTGCATCCCTTATATGATGAGCGGGTGCGCGAGCTTTTAGACTTCAGTGTTTACCTGGACATCAGCGATGAAGTCAAGATTGCCTGGAAGATTCAGCGAGATATGGCAGAACGGGGTCACCGCTACGACGATGTCATGGCTGCGATCAATGCTCGACGCCCTGACTTTAACGCCTACATTGAGCCGCAGCGGGAATTTGCGGACGTAGTTATTCAGGTATTGCCTACGCAGTTGATTAAAAACGACAAGGAGCGTAGGGTACTGCGAGTACGCATGCTCCAGCGAGAGGGCGTAGAAGGGTTAGATCCAGTCTACCTGTTTGATGAAGGGTCAACAATTAATTGGACACCCTGTGGGCGCAAGCTCACCTGCTCTTACCCTGGTATGCAAATGTATTACGGGCCAGATAACTACTACGGTAACTACGTCTCCGTCCTAGAGGTGGATGGTCAGTTCGACAAGCTAGAGGAAGTGAGATACATCGAAAGCCATTTGAGCAAAACCTCTACCAAGTACAACGGTGAAATGACTCATCTGTTGCTCCAGCATAGAGAGTATCCAGGTTCTAATAATGGGACTGGACTGTTCCAAGTGCTCACGGGTTTGAAAATGCGGGCGACTTACGAGCGTTTGACGGCTAAAGAAACGAAGATGACGGCTAGGGTTTAGATCGCCGGTTGTGTAAGAGTTTTAGGGGGGCGCGTGGGGCGTCCCTTTTTTTACGCGACTGCCCCCTGCTCAGCCGTATGGCAAAATTTAGTTAACTCCGTTCTCACTTAGCATTCCCTCCATGACCGCAACTATCCCCACCTTGCCCACCCTTTACGACCCCTTTACTACAGAAGCCAAGTGGCAAAAGTTTTGGGAAGACAATCAAGTCTATAAAGCTTCACCCGATCGCGGCGGCAAACCCTACTGCATTGTGATTCCTCCGCCCAATGTCACAGGCAGCTTGCACATGGGTCACGCCTTTGAGAATGCGCTGATTGACACTCTGATCCGCTACCACCGCATGAGGGGAAATAATACCCTGTGGCTACCCGGAACTGACCACGCCAGCATCGCTGTGCAAACGATTCTGGAAAAACAGCTCAAGGCCGATCGCAAAACCCGCTACGACTTGGGGCGTGAGAAGTTTCTGGAACGGGCTTGGCAGTGGAAGGCAGAGTCTGGGGGTGAGATTGTTAACCAGCTGCGACGGCTAGGGGTGTCGGTAGACTGGTCGCGGGAACGCTTTACGATGGATGAGGGCTTATCTAAAGCCGTACTATTCGCGTTTGTACAACTGTATGAGCAAGGACTGATTTATCGGGGCAAATACCTAGTGAACTGGTGTCCCGCTACTCAGTCAGCTGTTTCTGACCTGGAAGTGGAAAACCAGGAAGTTAATGGGCATCTGTGGCACTTCCGCTATCCTCTTACGGATGGTTCGGGTTATGTGGAGGTGGCGACAACTCGACCTGAAACAATGCTGGGCGATACAGCTGTGGCGGTTAATCCCCATGATGACCGCTACAAACATTTGATTGGAAAGACGCTGACTTTGCCAATTCTAGGTCGGGAAATTCCAATAATTGGGGATGAGTTGGTTGAACAAGAATTTGGTACAGGCTGCGTGAAAGTGACACCAGCTCACGATCTAAATGATTTTGACATGGGTCAGCGCCACGGTCTGCCATTCATCAACATCATGAATAAGGATGGCTCGTTGAATGAAAATGCCGGACCATTCCAGGGGCAAGATCGCTTTGTTGCCCGCAAGAATGTGGTGCAACAACTGCAGGACGTTGGAGTTCTGGGAATGGTGGAGGATTATAAGCATACGGTCCCATATAGCGATCGCGGTAAAGTCCCCGTCGAACCTCTGCTTTCAACCCAGTGGTTTGTTAAAATTCGCCCTCTAGCTGACCGAGCGTTGGAATTCCTGGATCAACACAATTCTCCAAAATTTGTACCCCAGCGCTGGACTAAGGTTTATCGCGACTGGCTGGTGAAATTAAAAGACTGGTGTATTTCGCGGCAACTGTGGTGGGGACACCAAATCCCCGCCTGGTATGCAGTGAGTGAAACCGGTGGGCAGATTTGTGACGAAACTCCATTTGTGGTGGCACAAAGTGAAGTAGAAGCACGTCAGCAACTGTTATCACAATTTGGTTCAGATGTCAAGGTAGAACAAGATCCAGATGTGCTGGATACCTGGTTTTCTTCTGGTCTATGGCCTTTTTCTACGCTGGGTTGGCCTGACGAGACAAAGGATTTAGAGTTCTACTACCCCACCAGCACTCTCGTGACTGGCTTTGACATCATCTTTTTCTGGGTGGCTCGGATGACGATGATGGCAGGACACTTTACGGGAAAAATGCCCTTCAAGGACGTTTACATCCACGGGTTAGTCCTCGATGAGAACGGTAAGAAAATGTCCAAGAGTGCCAATAATGGCATCAATCCGCTGGTGTTGATTAAAAAGTACGGAACTGACGCCTTGCGCTACACCTTGGTGAAGGAAGTCGCTGGTGCCGGTCAAGATATCAGGCTGGAGTACAACCGCAAGACGGATGAATCTGCTTCAGTGGAGGCATCCCGCAATTTTGCTAACAAGTTGTGGAACGCTGCCCGGTTTGTAATGATGAATTTAGACGGTCAAACCCCGCAACAACTCGGTCAACCCAATAGGGAGGCGCAGGAGTTAAGCGATCGCTGGATTCTCTCCCGCTATTATCAGGTGGTGCGACAAACCAGTGATTACATAGATGATTACGGACTTGGGGAAGCCGCGAAGGGGCTGTATGACTTCATTTGGGGTGACTTCTGTGACTGGTATATTGAATTGGTTAAATCTCGCCTCCAGAAGGATTCACCTGTTGCATCGCGTTCGGTGGCTCAGCAAACTCTTGCCTATGTATTGGAAGGGATTCTGAAACTGCTCCATCCTTTTATGCCTCACATTACCGAGGAAATCTGGCATACCCTCACCCAATCGAGTGACGAGCTTTCATTGGCGTTGCAATCTTATCCAGAAGCGGATACAAAGCTAATTGATCTGGACTTGGAGCAGCAGTTTGAACTTCTAATTGGCACTATCCGCACTATTCGTAATCTCCGGGCGGAGGCGGATATTAAGCCGGGGGTGAAGGTAACGGCGATCTTGCAAAATGAGCAGCCAAGCGTTCGCGAAATCCTCACAACCGGGCAGTCCTACATTCAGGATTTAGCTAAAGTAGAGTCATTAACAATTACTCATTCTCTTGATACGGAAATAGAACCTGCGATCGCTGGTGTCATGGGCACGGTACAAGTACTAATTCCTCTTGCTGGTGTGGTTGATGTGGCAGCGCTACGCTTAAAGCTGGAGAAAAGTCTAAGTAAGGCAGAAGCCGAGGCAAAATCGCTCTCAGGGCGGTTGGGCAATTCCAACTTTGTAGACAAAGCCCCACCTGAAGTGGTAGAAGCAGCTAGAGTCACCCTGGAAGAAGCTGAGCTCCAAGCGGAAATTTTGCGGGCTCGGCTGCAACAGTTAGCATAACTAAAGGTAATGCGACATCTAGCTCAGGTGCAAAAAAATCGAGGAATTTCAGGCAAGGTAGGTCTGCGATTACTGGCACGTCAGGATGCTGAATACATGTGGGCAGTAATGACTGAGGAAGTTGTCATTTCTGTAGAGGCAATTTTATACGCAAATAACGCTTACGTGTTAAGTGAGGGGTTGCTCACTTTAGTGGAGCTTTCCCCATTTGGGGAGATTCTTAGCCTTCAAGATGCTACCAACTGGGTGCTGGAGTTGATGCAAATCTACCTAACCAGTGGCATTACACCAGTCGAGTTACAACAGGAAGCCGAGCGATCTGAAAAATGGCGGCAAACTTTGACTTTGCAAAACCAAGAGTTAGCTCGTCGTTTGCTAGAACTGGAAGCTCGTCGGGAGCAGATTGAAGCGTTAGAAGAAAGTTTCAAACGGGACAAGGAAGAGCGGGAGCGGGGGGAGCGGGGGGGAGCAGGGGGAGCGGGGGGAGCAGGGGGAGCAGGGGGAGTAGGGTGGGCAGTGCCCACCAATTGCCGTAAATTGTGGGCACTGCCCACCTACCTCTTAAGTGGGGTTGCTTTCACTCTAGGAAACTTACCATTGCTGCTGGGAGCTTCTTGGGAAATTAACAATTCCCGGATCAAACGTGCGATCGTCCGTTGAGCTAAGCGGCTAGCAACTTGTTGACCCATACGCTGAACCTCTGGCTTTAGCAACAACTGGGGAATATGAGGTGCGATTTGCACTGGGTCAAAGCCAGGGGTTTCTTGGAGAATAGTCCAAATCCGTTTGATATGCTCCAATGTTTGTTGTTGCTCGGTTATTGCACCGGGCACTTCCTTAACTCCCAACCCTACACGATCTCGCAGCGTGTATGTGACGTTGTGTAAAGCATTTTTACCTAGGGCATCTACACCCTTGACAATCTCATCGATCAAGTTATTACGAATGAAAGCGCCCCGTTCGGAAAATAGAAACTCTAGCGCCTGATTCAGCGCTTGGCTGAGGTCGTAGTCTTGACTGTTACGGGCATTACGCAACAAGTTTTCCAAGCGATTCCAGCGGAAACGACCATCTTTGAAGAGTAGATCGCGCAACGAATCCCGTAATTCTGGCGCTGTGTCTGTTAACAGGCGTTTGGAAACGTAAGGATAGGCTTCATTAAGGACTTTAAAGTTTGGATCGATAAGGATGGCTATTCCTTCTAATGTAACCAGTGACCGGATAATTAGGGCGTAGTAAGCAGGAACGCGGAAGGGATAATCATACATCAAGGCCGATAAGTCATCGGTGATGCTCTTGATGTTTAAGTCCGCAACGCTGGCTCCCAATGTGTCGCTGAATACACGACTGAGCGCTGGGATAATAGGTGTCAGGTCTGTATCGGGTGTTAAAAATTCTAGCTTTATATAGTCACGGCCTAAGCCTTCAAAGTCCCGATTGACCATGTGGACAATAGCTTCAATTAGTCCATAACGCTGATAAGGCTTAATTTCGCTCATCATGCCAAAGTCCAGATATGCCAATTTGCCATCTGGGGTGGCTAACAAATTCCCAGGGTGAGGATCGGCATGGAAGAAACCATGTTCTAGCAACTGCCGCAGGGAACACTGGACGCCGACTTCAATTATATAACGTGCATCTATACCTTGATCGCTAATCGCCTTTACTTGGGTCAGTTTGGTACCTGTTATCCACTCCATCGTCAGGACACGACGGTTGGTATACTGCCAGTAGATTTTCGGGACATAAACATCTTTGAGTTGACCGTAGAGTTGGGCAAATCGCTCAGCATTTTCTCCCTCCTGGATGTAGTCCATCTCTTCAAACAGGCGACTACCGAATTCATCTAGGATGGCTGCTAGGTCACTACGCATTCGCTTAATATTTTTGTTTGCCCAAACAGCGATTTGACGCAAGACGTACAAGTCCACGGTGATGCGCTCTCGTAAGTCGGGGCGCTGCACTTTGACGGCGACTGTTTCACCGGTTTTTAGCTTTCCCTTGTATACCTGTCCTAGGGAGGCGGCTGCAATTGGCTGGGGCGATAGTTCGGCGTAGATTTGATCTGGGCTCGCGCCCAGTTCTTCTTCAATGAACTGGTAAGCGACCTCGTTGGGAAAGGGTGGCAACTGGTCTTGCAGTTGAGTAAGTTCTTCCAGGTACAGGGGAGGAACTAGATCCGGGCGCGTAGACAGAGCTTGTCCAATTTTGATATAGGCAGGTCCGAGCTGAGTTAATAGTTCTCTTAGCTGAATTGCCCGTCTTAGCTGATTTTCGACGACGCGACCTCGTTGCTTGTCCCACCACAAACCTAGACCGAACATTGACAATGGCCACAATACTGTTAGGATTCTTCCCAAGACTTGTAGTGGTTTGCGGCGGTATTGGGCTGCGATCGCTACTGGATCATAGCGGAGTACTTCTGTTTCTGTAGCGCTGGGGATAATTAAAGTTGGTTTTGGTCGCTCCTCTACAGCTGGGTTGGTGGAAACAGAGGAAATCGTGGTTACATCTTGTCGGATGACTGGGGTTGTCTTCATTGGCTCCGTTTTAAATTGGAGGGAAGTAGGGGAGACCTTATTCATGAATTAGGAACCGTGTCGGAGTGACCATATTAAGTATTGTAACAACCATCGTAATTTCTAGGTTTGCTAAACTCAAACTCGTGAGTGAGTCGGCGGTTAGCTTAAACTGACCGCACTCAGGAGCGTGCACGTAATGGCAGTTGATACCGCTCTATGCTGTTGCCCATAATCAAAGCCAGTGTTTACTGAATTGCAAGCATCGGGCATCTGCCCTGACGGGGAATTTGGCTCTATGTTACTCTGCCTGCGGATCGAAAACTTTGCCTTGATTGACGCCTTGGATTTGGAATTCAGTGCCGGTCTAAATGTATTGACTGGCGAAACCGGCGCGGGCAAATCAATTATTTTAGATGCGATTGATGCTGTTTTGGGGGGTAAAGTTGACCGTCGCGTTATTCGGACTGGGGCAAACCGGGCAATGGTGGAAGCCACTTTCAGCTCTTGCCAAGCCTTAGCTGCCTGGTTAACAAAACAGGGGATACTAGTTGATAATTCCTCGGTGGTCTGTAGCCGGGAAGTGACAGGAGGTAAAAGTAGCCTTCGCAGTCGGTCGCGGATAAATGGAGTGCTGGTCAATCGGCAGGTGATGACGGAACTGCGCGATCGCATGGTGGAAATTACTGCTCAAGGCCAAACTGTTCAAGTCGGACAGCCTGCGCAAGTGCGCGACTGGCTGGATCTTTACGGCGGTTCAGCCCACGGGAAGCAGCGGGAAGCTGTTGCTAGTGCCTTTGCAGCCTACCAACAGGCAAGGACTACCTTAGAGAAACGGCGTCAATCTGATCGCCAGCGCCTGCAGCAACTCGACTTATTAACGTATCAAGTCCAAGAGCTGAAGGCGGCGAATCTGAGTGATCCAGATGAATTTGAACAGCTTGAGCTTGAACGCCAGCGGCTCGGTCATGTTGTGGAGTTGCAACAGTTGAGTTACAAAGTTTACCAGGCGCTTTACCAAAATGATAGCGATGCCCCAGCAAGTGCGGATTTACTGGGACAAGCTGAGTCAACCTTGAGTGTAATGGTGCAATATGATGCCCAGTTACAACCGCTCTTGGACTTGGTAAGTAATGCTTTAGCAACTGTTGTGGAAGCGGGGCGGCAGATTAATGTTTATGGGGAAGAATTGGAGGGCGATCCTCACAGGCTAGCTACGGTAGAAGAACGCCTGATTGAGCTGAAGCAGATTTGTCGCAAGTATGGTCCCACGCTCAAAGAAGCGATCGCATACTATCAGCACATTCAAGCAGAACTGCAAGAACTGAATGCTGGTGAACAGTCAATCGAAGCCTTGGAGAAGCAAGAAAAGAAGTATCAAGACATACTAACCGAAGCTTGCAGCCAGCTGACCCAGTTGCGTCAAGTAGCTGCCGCTGCACTGGAAACGCGCCTCGTGGCAGAACTTAAGCCCCTAGCAATGGAGAAGGTGCAGTTTCAAGTTGAAATTGCTCCCAGTTCTCCGACAGCAGTGGGTGCAGACCGACTTACGTTTTTGTTTAGCCCTAACCCCGGTGAGCCATTGCAACCAATGAATGCAATTGCCTCAGGGGGTGAAATGAGTCGCTTTCTCCTGGCGCTCAAAGCCTGTTTTTCCCAAGCAGAACCGGCTGGGACACTGGTGTTTGATGAAATTGATGTGGGAGTTTCGGGGCGGGTAGCGCAAGCGATCGCGGAGAAATTGCACCAACTTAGTCAACGCCACCAGGTTCTTTGTGTCACCCACCAACCGCTCGTCGCAGCAATGGCAGATCGCCACTTCCGAGTGGATAAACACACCATCACTCAACCCTCCTTCCCCGCTCCTCACTCCGCAGTGCGTACAGTTGTTCGGGTGACGACGCTCGATAATTTCAACACTCGCCGTGAAGAACTAGCGACTCTGGCAGGTGGACACTCTGCCACTGAAGCGATCGCCTTTGCCGAATCTCTTCTTAATCAAGCGGCTCACCGGCGTCAAACCCAGCCAGCTGGCTCAAAATTTAAGTCAGACCAGAACGGGAGTAGTGAGTAGAAATGCGTATTTTTACAGTTGACTAGGAATTGGATATGCTTACCAAAATATATAAACTAATTGCCTAATTTTAACGATGTCGATGTTTTACTGAGATCTTGCACCATTCTCTATAAGCCGCCTCTCCCGCCCGAAAATTAATTACATGGCTAATAGTTAAAGTCCTCGCTCATAGGACTGGAAACGGATTTCAGTCCTATGAGCGAGGACGAGGGTTATCAGCCAGGGGTTTTAACCCTTGGCGGGCTTGGCTTGACGGGCTTGACGGGCTTGACGGGCTAACAGTGTAGGTGCAATATCTCAGTTTTAGCTACCTATCTTTTTTAAAACATCTTTTTTATTTACTTATTTATACTGAAGACTTATGTATGGTTGATAGCTTAAGTTAAGAGTAAAAATAATCAGAGCGTATATTACCAATAGCTCAAAAAGTGCTGTGAGGTTATACAGAAATCTCTAGCTCGCATCAAGCCCGTAGTTGATACTAGACAAAAGGTTTTGAGGAAAAATATTAATAATGAAATTAACTGTTCAGTTGCTCAAACATAGTGCAACCACCCTAGGTGGTTTGGGATTGGTAACTGCTCCGGCTCACGCTGCCGTCTTGGTAAGTCCAACAAACGATGCAACTACGTTGTCTAACAATATATTGGGTTCGGGAATCAATATATCAAAGGTTACCTATAGCGGTGCTGCGTCTGCGTCGGGAACTTTCTCAGGTGGCTCTTCAGCAGGAATTGGTATCAACACCGGTATTATTATGACTACCGGAGACGCTAACACTGCTGGAAATGGCACTAATGATTCGCCGGGAGATGCTGATCTAAGCAACCTTATTAGTGGCGCTACGACTAACGATGCTGCTTCTCTCAGTATCGACTTTACAACACAGGGAGGCGACCTTTTCTTCAACTACGTCTTTGCATCTGAGGAGTACAACGAATATGTCAATTCTCAGTATAATGACGTATTTGGATTCTTCCTGGACGGAAAAAATATAGCTCTGCTGCCCGGAACAACTACGCCAGTTGCCATCAACACTGTCAATGGCGGCAACCCGATTGGCACTAGTGCAACCAATCCATCACTTTAC
>QQTW01000265.1_pt1 | contig 32122 bp, 34 predicted proteins | sample 1904831 | NCBI WGS metagenome assembly QQTW01 (sample SAMN09435610, study PRJNA476489) | Subsurface metagenome, whole genome shotgun sequencing project.
CCCAACATGCAGGGCAAAAGGATATCTGGGTGGGTTTTGACCGCTGGATGATCATCGGCAATCAACCAACGACCAATGAAAGTGTTCCAGTTCTAGAGCGTAGCTGCTGCAAAGATCCACATCTGAGAAGTGGTATAAATTTACCGCTGACCGTCATCGTTGCATGGCAATGACAACTGAGGTGCGGTAGATTCCTTCTTTGGTGTTACCACCACTACCCACGTACGTGTGTAAAACCCGATGACCGGGTTTATCGAGCTCCTGGAGGATGTGCCATGCCATGCGAATGAATTTGAAGGCTATAAAACGGCGGTGGCTGGAGACAGAGCCTTCGTCGGTACCCGGGGTCGATCGGAGCTCGAAGTTTGGACTATATATGCAGAGCTGAACGTTTATCTTATCTCTAAAGATGAGAAAGGCTTCTAACCTTACTGTATGCCCCTTGTGGTAGACGGTAAGGTATGCCAATTCGCCATGACCTTCCGGTGCTCTTCTCGAGCGGCCGAGTTCTCCCTTCCCATCTTCAACTGCTCCGTCTGCTCCCAGACGGGATTGTGGCCGCTGGCGATCATCATGAGGGTATCCTTCTCATGCATCTGGTATACCGCGATGGTCACCATGCTCTGTTGGAAGTAATCGAACTGGATGGGATGGTGGTCATCGCTTTGGCATAGCCCCTTTGTAGACACTCACGGCTCGAATATAACCCGTTGATCGAAGTGAAAATAAAGCCACGATGGACCACGACTTGTAGCCCCCAACGCTCTTCATTGGTTTCACAGTTAGCTTACACAAACGAAGATAGAAATAGAACATTCCCCATATAAAACGTGGTATCATCCCACCTGCATCAATCGATCCATCAAAACTCCAACTCTTCCACCTCCATCCCACACTCGACACAAGTCTTGATGCTCGTCCCCGTATCTGGATCATCCACTGGCCGTCCCCACTGATGCTGATGCCTTCCATTTCCCTCCTCACCACCTCCTCCTTTCCCGCGCGCTCGTCGATACGCCTCGACTCTAGTACGTCTCTTCAGATCATTTAATTTCGTCCGAAACTTCTCTTCCTTCCGTCTCTTCTTCTCCGTTTCTCGTTTGGAGAACTCGGCATCCAATGCCTCCGGGGATCCCCATTTGCGTTCGGAAAAGGCGTATTCTTCGACTTGATATCTCAAGTAAAGCATCATGTTATTCCACGTGGATTTATGCGGATTAGGGCGGTCGAGATGGGGTAGTAATTCCTCGTCTTTTAATTCCGCTATTTCATCACAACAATCATATTAGCACACATAAGAGTTGAGAGTGTGTATAAGATCAAAGGTACAATTATTAACCTACGATCAGTCAAGAGATAATCCTCCTTCGCCTCCGTCTTGGTCAACAAGCTATATTTCTCCGGTAAACGCTCTTTACACGGATTGCAGACCTGGCATGAAAACACATCGTCCCATTTAAAATCGATCTCGAGGGAGCCGCACTCACGACATTTCTTGGTGTTTTCACGCTTCAATACACTTATGCCAGGCTCGAATGGTCCGGCTCGTTGATCGCGCAGAGTCTTCAGGAGTCGTTGTCGCTCCCATTCTTGGAGAGTCATGTTGGCCGGCTTATCGGCGTCGGATCGAGAATGTAGAGCTTTGTTGTGCGGGTCGTCTTCGATCGTCAGGAAGCCGCCTTTGGTGTCGGTCATCTTGCTGAAGTCGTAGTCGATGTATTTGGTGAATTTCCGAGCGGGTTGAATGTCGTTGTTTGTAGGCGCTGGTCGTCGGATGCCCGCCACCGAAGAGGAGCCATTGCTGTTACGGGCATCCCGGGAGGTAGCAGGGATGGTGGTGGAGATGCGAGTGCCATTTGAAGGACGTGCTGGGACGGTGGTGGGACGTGAGGGGGCTGAAGTAGTGCTTGACGAGCCGGTCCGCCGTGCTTCGGCTTCTTTTTGATCCCGAAGAGCTTTGGCCTTGAGGCGGTTGATCTCCTGGACAAGATAGAATGTTAGAGATGGTACAGCTATTTATGGGGAAGGTGAACGAACGATCTTGCGCACTTGCTCGGGCGTGAGCGGCGCCCGAGCAGGCACATCAGACGCCACCAAGGGTGGCGTTGAAGGGCGACTCATGGTGAGGTTCGAGATGTCTACAGCGTCTTTCTTGGTCGAAAGGATCCAAGGACTTTTATCTTTATATGGTATTGCAGTAACCGGTATGTGAGCGGTTCAAAGTAGGAGAGGTCAACACCATCGCTCCGCCGAGCTTGGCTTTGTGATCGAGGGAGGTCTGGATTTGCCCCACGCTGTCCAAAGCTGCGTTTAAGTCGAAAGTCATTACATGTGAGATGACTCAACATCCTCACTTTGGAAGGCCTTACTGTAGGGATATTGTGCATGATTGAGAGTAATTAATTATACTAGCTATCGTGGTGATACTGCCACTTCAGTAGAAAAGTTGTCTCATGTAAATCCTTCTTTACCATGGATGACGGCCTCGCTCGCATTTCCAAAACCAGTGCAATTCTCCATGTACACCATAGACTCAGAGGATGATCCACATGTACTCTCATCCACAAGGTGATGCAAGAGACGAGAAAAGCATCTATTAACACAGAAATATGAACTAGCCGGGAAAATAGCCAGTCGAGTTCATAACCAAATGCTCACTCCTCCTTTGCACCACCAGTGCCCGCACGCTCCGCCGCCTCGACGCTCTTCTTGTCTCCCTTGACATCACCCTGCATACCGCCCATCAAGCCACCGGTCTTGAACGGCCTCTTGAGCTCGCCACTGGCCGGCTGTCCAAACAGATGGATCTTGACGAGATTATTCTCAAAGGCACTCTTCAACGGAATGATGGACTGAATGAGCAGCGGGTTCGTATATCGGAAATACAGATGCATGACGCCCATCATGCCCACGCCCATCAATTGGGACTTGAACTGGGCCCGCAGTTGCTGGAGATCGTACGCGTGGATCGTCGTCGTCACCAATTTGGGCTCCTCGGCCGATCCCATTGGGGCGGGCTCGACGTATTTCAACGTCGTCATGTCTGTATTTATATATAGGTTAGTTGGAATCGAGGAAAGAATGTCGATATGCAGTGGTTGATATCCCAAAACGAACCATTCTTTTTGTTAATCTGCTGCTGCACGTAGAGATAGATACCCGCGATGATAATGTTCGAGAGGATATAGAAACCACGGATGCCATTCAAGACGTTGGGGTCATCAAAGGGAATCTTTTTCGAGGTTTGCATCAAAAATAAGATCATGAGCAAATTCGTTCTGCAGAGTGAGACGTGTTAGTGGGACGATATCAAAGTGAGAGATACAGGCAGGGTGCGGAACTGACATTTGGGGGTTAAGGCCCATCATGATTGCTGATGTTGCTCTGAAGAGCTCAGTGAATGGAGATATGAACACTGGCTCCCGTGGTGCAACTGAGATTCTGGTCGATGAACAGCGTGATGGAGTCGGATGAGAGGACAGCTTCCAATTCTGGCTGGCAACGAAAAACGTTCGCATGCTCTTACAGGCAGCTGTGACGGTCACGTGCGCTCAGAGGCCTAAATCACGTGAGCTTAGTCACCTGTTATCAGCTAGAACTACAGGGATGTTTCTCCGATCCGCCCATCGTCCGCTGTTCGACGATGCCTCCGTCCCCACTGATCAGGCAATGTCGGGTTATCATTGTCGAAGATCTGAGTAAAGCCAAATGATCCCTTGCTGTATCCGCTGTCATCCGTCGGGAGATGCGTTTTCATTCATCTCTATTGTAGATCCGGAGGGAGATTTAGCCAGCTCAATCGTGATCGGGATTTCTGGCGTTCGACGTCTACAGTCCACTGGACCTGTTTCGTTTGATTCCATTTGCCTCTGGCTGGCTATCTCATGCGGATACACTAGTAACGGTGGATCAGTCTCTTATTTTCCCTCATCCACCATTCTCCTGACCAAAGTCTCGTGGTTTTCTTTGTTTGTTCAACGATCGTCATCAGGCAAGCTGCCAAACGGAAGCAGTAGAACCGTCCAGGCGCTTCTCCGCTCCGGTGGATGTCCTGTAGATATTTAAACCCTCCCGACATCCTCTCCATAGTCCATACTCATCTGCCACAAATGCGAGTCTTCTCTCCAGATCTCCATCGTCTTGACGGACAAGGCTCAAGAGCAGCACCACCACCATTGCGTTCTAGAGTGATCCCATTCAACCACACCGACATGGACCACCCGATTTATGGCATCCCCCGGTCTCCACCACAGCATCATCGAGGGGCGCTCCACCCATGGAATCCGCATCGTGCCGCGCCACGGGCTCCACGCCGTCCGGTTCGACGCCATGGTTCTCCTCATTCGCCGCGTTTGCTGCAAGACGAACTCGCGCGACTGACCATCGACCACTCCGACCATTCGGACAGTGACTTCGAGCGAGCACCACCCCATCATCGTCACTCGTATGAGAGACGAGTCGACCACCATCGTCGCGGTGTCGCACCGGCCCTCAGCGCGGAGGACGTCCGTCTTCGCACCCTCGTCCACCCGGGTCGACCCTCGATGAGCAGCTCCGAGATCTATCTCCTCCCAACCGTCGATTACCATCTCCCGGTGACGGTGACGGGGAACTCGGAACGACCCATGCGTCTTCGAGCCGTCATCCCGGGCTGCTTCACTTCGAATGATCTCTTGAGGGCGCTTGGTCTGCGAGGCGTCACGCTTGCCGGGCCGCTGATCGAAGATGGGTATCATGTTTTGTTGATCATGATGAATGGACACTCGATGGAGATGGGACCGGCGCAGCGGATGGATTTCTTGGTGCAGACCTTGCAGCACGATCGGCCCGTGGAGGTGATTGTGCAACCCCGTGGTGGAAGAAACGGCTTTCTTGGGTAGAGATGAGGATTTCGAGTATCGAGAAGAGGACATCGGTACAGTCAGGTAGTAGCTTTGGTGTCGCTTTGGTCATCGTGTGGAAAGTTCTTGTTGAAAAAACTGGCTGGATTGTTTGGTTCGATATGCGCAGGAACGATCCGGGTAAAGTAGGAAGAGTTTGTTTGGTAGACGCGATGACGATAGAGATACAGATATTTTCTGATGTAGAACAAATCGAAGTGGCAGTCATCCTTTGTCAGGTGGTACCGGAGTAGAGGTGAATCAGGCTGATGGAGGTGCCATAATGGGGTGCTTCTCGTCCTAAGTGCTTTTGGCAAGCCTTCCCTTCTTCTGTTGTACCTTTGCAGTCCCATTGACCGTTACTGCCTCGTCGGTGCTGTCCTGTGTCTCCTTTCGACTACGTCCCGCTAAAGGCCGTCGGGCCTTGGGATTCGCACCCTTCCGTTTCAACGAAGTCCGGATCGAGCGTTGAATATACTTCTCGTCCTCCTCGTCATCAAACACGGCAAAGTTATCGTCACCTTGAGTTTCATGCTCTTCATCCACACCAGCTGCGTTCCCATTCACCTTCACATTGCTCACGACTTCGCTCTCTCCGTTCGCCGCCGCGCCAGCCCCCGACGAAGGCGACGGCCCCGTCTTCTTAAATTTCGACACGAAGAATCCATCAACGTTATACGCATGCGGATAGAATCGCTTTGTCATCTTCATCCGCGCATCGAACGTCTTGCCCATATACCTCGTGAACCCATCTCGTCCAAAGACCAACCCCGTCTCGACCAGCTTGATGTTCGGCCGTCGACTGAGCGCGTATTGCACCACCTGCTCGTTCTCCTCGACAGTCACGCTGCAAGTGGAGTAGACGATGTATCCACCCGTCTTGCTCGCGTGGTCGACTGAGTCGATGGCCGCTAACAGAAGCTGCTTCTGTCGATGCGGAAGAAACATGAAATCTTTTTCGGTCTTGTTCGTCTTGACGCTGGGATCTTTGGCGATGACTCCCGTGCCGGAACAGGGCGCATCGAGCAGCACCCGATCAAAGCCGCCCATGACTTTGGGAAACTCTCTCGCGTCGTAGTTGCACACGATCGTGTTCTTGACCCCCAGTCGATGGATGTTGCCAATCAAGCCCTTCGTACGCGCTTTGTTGCTATCGTTGGCAAAGATGCATCCCGTGTTCTTCATCAGAGCGGCGATATATGTCGTCTTCCCACCCGGCGCGGCCGCCATGTCGAGGATCCGCTCGTTTTCTTGCGGAGCCAGCGCCATGACGGGCAGAAAGGACGACGCGGCTTGCAGGATGTAGTGTCCGGCGAGGTACTCGGGTGTCGCACCCAGAGGCACCTGGCTCTCAAACACCTGCAGCCCGACTTTCGACCACTTCCCGACGGGCTCCAGCGTCACGCCGCGGTTGATCAGCGACTGGGCCAGTTCTCGTCGATGGGTCCGGAGGCTGTTGGTGCGGATGACGACCGGTCGAGCCGTCTCGTTGGCTTCGAAGAAAGCAAATGCCTCTCGCGGGGGAAACAAATTGAACAGCTTTTCCGCCAAGAAGGGCGAATAGCCATAATAGGTGCAGATATCCTTGAGGAGTTGGTTGGTGTAGTCTACTCGCGAACGGCCTTCTTCCGCGAGCGATCCAAAGTCGTCTAGCACTCGGATGGTGTCGGTGATACGTGTTCGCAGCAGCTGTAAGTCGGGAGCGAACGTCATGCCCGCACCATACAGTTCGGCGTCATCGGCGCTTCCAAGAACTTTCAATCGGTCGCCAGCGATGTTGGTCTGTAGAGCTGCGTCCTCGAGCTCCGCTTCGGCATCAGCCGCCGCCTGCTCCTGTTCCAAATCCAGCTTTCTTGAGAGGCCTTCGATGTTGGCCGCCGTGAGCTGCTCTTCGGCGTCCGACTGGCCTTCGTCTTCCGAGAACAGCGCTCGTTGCTGCTCGTCCTCGGAATCGAACACTGAAGAGCCAAGGCCCGACATTTCATCATCCTGCATCGCATCTTCTTCCGAATCATGCTGTGCTGTATCGTCCTCGTTTAAACCCTCGATAGGCTCATCCTCGAAGCCATCAAAACCGTCGTCTTCATCAGCTGTTTCATCTTCTCCCCCTCTTCCGTTCCCGAAACCATCAATTGACTCCTGCTCGCCCTTCGAGTCTGCTCGCTGTGCTAGAACAGCATTTGGAGTTCCAGCACTCGGCGCACGTTTTTCAATTTCCTTTGATCTTGGTTCTCCATTGAGACGACTCCCATTGACATTCTTGTGTCCTTGCTTGCCTCCCACTTTTTTCAATATCGATTTCCCCGGCCCATTCTTCTGCTTCCCTCCTTCGCCCGACACATCCTCTTCCTTTTCTCCATTTTTCGACTTCTTCAGAGCCGACTTCAAAAGTCCATCGTTCTGCTTCGCCGACTTCGATGATTTCTCCTCTTCTACTATCCTTGGTTTCTTTATCTGTGTAGTCTTGTCCGCTTCATCCGCTTTTCTCTTCTTCAGCGATCTGATGAAACTTTCGTCCAAAGCTGGCGGAGGACCCTGTTTCTTCATGCGCCGTCCTGGACCCATCTCTAGCTACTACTCTGTCTGTCGTTGAAAGCCCCAGTAACTCGTTGAAAGAAATTGTGGGATGGGTGGATCGGCGATGATATGGGGAACTTTTTCGCGAGACGTGGTGGGGGAAAATAAAAAGAAGGTTCAGCCGAGGGTCGGCGCTCACCTTCGTCATCGCCGACAAACCTCCAGTCCAACGGCCTGTAGAGTTCTACATTGAGTGTATCATCAAACTCATCACCATAAGAGTTACGTTCATTCACAAGATACACCATGACTGAACTCAGCTTCGCCAAACAATTCCTCACCACCCTCAGCTCACAACCGGCCAAAGTTCCCATTGACCATGTCGAGGATCCACGCAAGTTCCCTGCGCGACCAGCGGTGCGTTCCACAATTTCCCCACTCCATCAGTGACATGCTTGAATGCCCTCTCCTATTTGCCTCTTCCACATGAACCTCTACGCATCTACACCAACATATACTAAATTCATGAATTCTATACATGAGCTCATCTCTATAAATATCCGACTGATCTGTAAACATATAGTATATCCTCCCCAAAATGCCGCACAAGATGAGTAAACGCCAAAAGCTTGCCCCGGGGCAAGAGTCCTCGGCGACGGTCTCATTCAAGTCCGTCCGGGATGCGTCATTCCAAGTCACGCTCTCTCAGCAGCCCTTGTCGACGAGCATCCTCGATCTGAAGCGCGCGGTAGCCGAGAAGATGAGTGTCCCCGACGAGAAATTGAAGTTGCTGTACAAGCGGAAACCGTGCTCGGATCTGAAAGCTCTCAAGGATCTTATTGGGGCTGGGGAGCGCGAGGTAGAGTTCAGCGTTATGGTCATGGGTGGTGGGGCGACGTCGTCATCGACGGATGCTGCTATTACTGGTGGGGCAGCGGAGGATGGGGGGCAAGAGGTAGAGAGGAAGACTGGGGGTGCAAGAAAGCAGCTTGATTCGGACGAGTTCTGGAAGGCTTTGAAGGGTTTCTTGGTCGAGCGGATAGAGGATGAGAAAGAGAGTGAAGAGTTGTTGGAGGTGTTTCGGAATGCATGGAAGGGTCAGAATTGATGATGAGGATTCCTTGTCATGAAGCGTATGTAGATAATGACATGGACTGTGTCGATGTCTCATGTACAGTACGCGAGCGTTGGCTGTATACATTCGTGTGTTGTGAAGATCCCTCAATCGAAAATATTGGTTGCCCCGAAGAGCAATCTCTTCCTGTCATGCCATCCGATTCAGTGGTTGCTTAGAAAAGCTCAATGCTGCACGGGTTGTTTCGAGCCGGAACGCAGGCTGATATCACTCTAGTGGTTTAGTTACGCGCTTGATGGGGGCTTGAACGGACAGCAGCAAACAAGTTACCGGCTGGTTCAATCATCTCCATTTTACGGCCAGGCCGAGCATGTATGCTGATCCCCCTTCCCATCCACGAAAACGACCAAGTCTAGTCTGACACAGGAATTTCGACCAGTATCTCCATGGAAAAACCAATCCTCCCAAAGGCACCAACGAAAAGTACTCAAACTTGGTGCATGAAGAAGGAAGCTCGCGATTCTTGGTGACTCCCTCTTCGGACCCCTCAACGAGCATTCTTGATGACTTGCTTCTTGATTTCGTCGTACTCGATGTCATTCTCTTCGTTGGCTTGCACCTCGGCGCCGACGCCGCTCAAGGCCATTTTCAAGGCGACCTTGGACGAGGCGTAGACCATCTTGGGCTGTCACACTTTCAGCATTTTGATACACTCCTACGGCGTCCACAGGTTGAATCCGCATGTGGGTTTGCATGCGAATTCGCTGTGCAAATCGCTTACCTGAACTCCCGCGTTGTCGGGCGACCATGCAATGAACGTGATCTTGTTTCTGTGTCGACCGTGAGCAATGTTCCCACAAAAATAATCGATCAAATTGAAAAACCACGCACCGCGTGCCCTCTCCGCCCGGCAACTCATATTCAAAGTCATAGACGGCGTACCGTGGTCCCACGCCCTCGTTACCCCGTTTGTCCTTGGATTTGGCATTGATGAGGGCCTTTCGGAAGGTCTCCCAATCGCGGTCGTTGGACGTTTCCTCGACGACGACATCCGTGTACTCGTCGTTCAGCTTGTAGATGATATATTTCATCTCCTTGCCGAGCTTGAGGTCATTGAACTTGTCGATGCATTCTTTCGTGACGGAGATACTGTGTTGGAAGGATCAGCTGGGAAGATATCCATCACGCCGGCGTTCGGGACGGTGAGCCACGATCAGATGAACGAAGCATCACCGTCCAAAACCTTCGCCATCAGTCCGCACTTACCCAGATTTCGACTGAACCGGACGATTCAATGTTAGCCTTGTCATGATGAATTCAGCGAGAGTCACCTACCATCGTCACTTTCTTCCCAAAGGGTGAAGAATATTCAAATATTTAGAGACGCGGTTTTTTCCTCTCCAGTGGACCTAAACCCATACAACCAGAAAATGAATCGATCGTACGAGCCCTCTGCTATGTGATGTCGATGGGGTCCAATAGTGAGCCGGATGGAGAACTCGACAATGAATGCTTGCTGCCTGCTGAGTGGACGACGGAAGGAAGGCCGCGAGGTGTTGGTAGGGCCGCGAAGATGTGTGTATCGAAAGGCAGCAACCAAAGGCCTCAAGGGAGGGGCAAAACCGCGCGCCATCGAGGGGCTTGGTGGGGTACGAGGGGTAGGTACCTCGGGGCGCAGCCAGATTGGGTGCGTCAGAGATAATGAGGCATATTGTTAGCGAACAAGCTCGTCCGAAATACTAAGAGTTTTGACGCTCGATGAGGGCTTTTGTGCCATGTATATAAGTGCTAAGTGCCTCTGAGGAAGCACCGTGGAGGTCTATCGGATGAAGATGTTGCAATTTTCTGGTTTGTAGAAGGTCCCCGTAAGAAAAATGTCCCTACAGGCAAAGCGGCCTCTTTCGGGCTTTGCTATGGGATCACATTCTGGGACCAGATGAGAAAACTCGTCCGAAATCTCATCGGACCCTTTTCTTCACTCGAGATTCTTTGCCACCGTTTCACCATGAATACATGTATTTCACTGATTACACCTCGCGAATGTAGACCTTCCAGAGGATGAGCTTCGGCCAATTGAATCATTGAAATTGAGTACGTGGTGGATGCATGCTAGGTCTCTTTGATAGTCGACGTGTGAGCTGGTCGAAGAAAATTCGGTCGCACACAACGGACGATGTAGGCATGCGTGGGACTCACTGACTTGGAGAAACAGGGATGTGTTGAAGATAACTCACAGCTCCAGATGGATTTTTAGAATTCGCACGAACATTAGATACATGGAAGGTTGGTGTACAAAGCCAATCAGGTCGCTATCGGGAAAACGCTAGACAAAGGGGACCAGAAACCACCGAGGAACGGACGGGGGAGTGGAGAGTCTTGAGAAGGATGGTGATGCGATGAAGGCGAAGAGTAGATGCACGATGGATTGATTAGAACATGCCACCGCCCATGCCGCCCATCCCACCCATCCCACCGCCGCCCATCCCACCAGCGGGCGGTCCCTTCTCCTCGGGCGCCTCGACGACGGCGACCTCGGTGGTGCCGAGTAGCGATGCCACCCCGCTGGCGTCCACGAGCGCTGTCCGCACCACCTTCAACGGATCGACGATGCCGGCGCTGATCATGTCGACGTAGCGGCCCTGAGCGCTGTCGTAACCCTTGTTGAAGTCGGCGCCATGCTCATCCATCAGCTTCCCCACCACGACGCTGCCCTCCATGCCTGCGTTCTCGACGATGGTCCGGGCTGGGCGGGTGATGGCGCTCTTGATGATGCTGACGCCGAGCTGCTGGTCGAAGTTGGCCGGTTTAACGTTCCCGAGACCCTGGCTGGCCGCCTTCAGCAGCGCCGTTCCTCCCCCGGGCACGATCCCTTCCTCGACGGCGGCCCGCGTTGCATTGAGTGCGTCCACGAACCGGTCCTTCTTCTCGCTCACCTCGACCTCGGATGCACCGCCGACCTTGATAACGGCCACGCCGCCCGACAGTTTGGCCAGCCGCTCCTGCAGCTTCTCGCGCTCGTACTCGGACGTGCTGGCGTCGGCCATGACGCCGCGGATCTGCTCGCATCGCTGCGCGATCGCGTCCTTGCTGCCGTCGCCGTTCAGGATGATGGTGTCCTCCTTGGTGATGGTGATGGACCCCGTCGAGCCCAGCATGTCCGGCGTCGCCTTCTCCAGCTTGATGTCGAGCTCATCCGTGAAGACGGTCGCGTTCGTCAAGATGCCAATGTCGCCCAGGATCGACTTGCGGTTGTCGCCGAAGCCGGGGGCCTTGACGGCCGCCACCTGCAGCTGTCCGCGTAGCTTGTTGAGGATGCACACCGCGAGCGCCTCGCCTTCGATGTCCTCGGCGATGATGACCAGCGGCCGGCGCATCTGCGTCGACGCCTCGAGGGCCGGGATGATGTCTTGCACGGCCGAGATCTTCTTCTCCGAGAGCAGGATCAGCGGCTTCTCGAATTCAACCTTTTGGGACTTGGTATCGGTGATGAAGTAGGCCGACACGAAGCCGCGATCGAAGCGCATGCCCTCGGTGACCTCCAGCTCGTCCTCGACCGTCTTGCCCTCCTTGACCGTGATGACGCCCTCCTTGCCGACCTTCTCCATGGCGTTGGAAATGAGCTTGCCGATATGCGCGTCGCCATTGGCGCTGATGGTGGCCACCTGAGCAATTTCCTCGCTCGTCGTGATGTCGCGCTTGTTCTTTTGCAGATACTCGACCACAGCCTCGACGGCAGCCTGCGTACCTCGTCGCAGATCCATCGGATTGCATCCGGCCGCGACATTCTTGACCGTCTCGGCAAAGATGCTCCGCGCTAGTACCGTGGCTGTCGTCGTGCCATCACCCGCCACCTCGTTGGTCTTGGAGGCGACGTCCTGCAGCAGTCGCGCGCCCAAGTTCTCAAACTTGTCTTTGAGCGTAATGGCCTTGGCCACCGTCACACCATCTACACGAAACAATCAGAGAGAGCTCCGAGTGTACGATTTGCAACGAGTATACCCTTGGTAATTTTAGGCGATCCATAGCTCGATTCAATCAAGACATTTCGTCCCTTGGGACCTAGAGTGGTCGCAACAGCCTTGGATAGCGTTTCAACGCCTTGCAGCAATGCCGCTCGGCCTTCGACGCCAAACTTGAGTTCCTGGACATTGAATGAGTATAAGCTCGATGTGAGTGCAGTTTGGCATCGTCCAAGGGAGCTCAGTGTACCTTGTGTATAAATCTTTGCTGCTGCCGGCTCAGACCAGTCAAGGCCGGCCGGAGAGAGGATGCCGAAGCCCGAGCTCGGTGTGTGAATGCACGCTGCATGATGCTCTCTACGTTTCGATCAGGTAGGGCGAAAGAGGTGAATGAAAGGCAGAAAAGGAGAGGGTGATGTTGAAAGCGGAGGAAAGAAAGACTGAAGCTCCACAGGTCGAGCAGAATCGACGTCAAAAAAAACTCGACATCGAAAATTCGGGAAGAGCAGAGAAACCCACCAGCGATAAGTCACTAAGCCCATTCGGGTTTAGCGGCGATGGTAGAATCACCGGAGGATGTCCACTAAAAAAATCTACCAAAAAAATCAACGCTCCCGGACAGAATCGAACTGTCGACCTCCCGGTTCCCGACATGTCACATGTGTAACAGCCGGACGCTCTAACCAGCTAAGCTACGGAAGCTTGTTGATGAAGGCATTTGCCGTCTCATTTGGTTATATTTTCGTGCAAAATGACCTCACCGAGCAAACACATCCCGACCTACTTGACCCCGCAACTAACTGACCACACATAACCGTTTTGCTGTTGCTTCATCACTTGGTTCCTTTAGCATTGAATATCGCAGTGATGCTACCATCACTGATTTCTCTTTCGTAAGTTCTCTGAAGTCGTCTCATTGTTGTCAGGTGATGTTGTCGTTGTTGTTACTGTGTGCTGTTGTTTGTTGTTTTCCTCCTCGTCTGATGTTGCTGCCCAGTCAAACATCATCTCTTCACGGCCACAATGGACCAGCTTATCACGCTGGTGTCAGGATCAATGGAGTCGGTCAGCTGCAGCCGTCAATATTCATCGCCGTCATTGCGATGGAAGGTTAAGCGAATGTTCATCTCAATGACGACAAAAGCTAGGCTCATCATGATAGCCATTGCGATGGAGGTTCAGGCAATCTTCATCGTAAGGGCAATCACGATTGGCGGATGACCATCACATATATCAAGAGCATCAGCGGGCAAGATTCCCAATCAGAAGCGATTTTGATTATCGGGCTCTTCTCGAACTAAAGATATAAAGAGCAAGACTTTTCTTTTGGAGCTGCCACCTCCACCCAGCTCATTAGGGAGACCATGAGGGTCATCAGACGTCGGAGCGAACCAAGGAAAAAAGGGAAAAGAGAAGGCCCGATAAACTCGCCGTGAGGGAAAGGGTGAGAGCAGCCGTGGAACACCTCCCGACTCCTAGGACCTTCATCTCCAACCTGGCCTTTGATCAGCAAAACTCTTTTTCAACTCCGCCAGTATACCCCTCCGATGAGTTGCCACCAATACCAAGACAAGAGAAGAAAGCCGCAGAAGTGAGAGCCGCCCGACGTCTGACCCACCCAATCGCGGCCTCACATCTCAGCGGGCGGCCCGGCCGCAACCTGATCCCAGTCCATGAAGGCGTTGAAGTCGACGGCCACCGGATCCAGGACGCGATCTTCATTGCCGATTTCTTCCAGGAGCCAGTCGGAGACCAGTTGACCGCGATTCGGTTCGACCGGGGGGGCCGTGAAAATATGACCAGGGCCTAGGATCGGCTTGCCGTGGGGCCCGGCCGGCGGTTCCTGCCGCTCAGGATAGTTGAAGCCCTGCAGTCCCAAATCGCCCATCGTGGAGTGGTCCTGAGGCAGAGCGGTGTTGAAGTCGGCGAAGCCCATGCCGACGTTGCTCCCATAGAGGGTCTGGTCAACGAAGCCCCCCACGGTGGTCTGGAGGCCGTAGTTCGGAGCGTTGAAGGCCCAGATACCCTGCTGGACGGCCAGATTGAAGGCCAACTCCTCCGAGGTCGGCTCGTGCGGGACGGTGCCATTGGCCGGAGCCTCGACGATGGGGGCCGGAGCGGCCGACGGGCCGTTCTCGAGCAGCATGGAGGCGGACACCAGAGCCTTGTTGCCATGGTTGGTCTCGTCCGGGACCAGGGCCATGATCTCCTGGTTGCCGTTGCTCATCGGGTGCTTCGAGTCGTCGACCATGTCCTCGTCATCAGCATCATCCTCGTCATCAGCATCCGCGTTATCTTCGTCATTGCTGACATCATCTTCGAACAGGTCGGCCGCAGTGAGGTGATAGGCCTCGTCGTCGATCTCGGTTTCGATGTCGTCTTCACTCTCCTCGGTGATGGCCCAGGTAGCGAGGCCCTTGGGGAAATTCTCGGAACCAACGCCGAGCGGAATGCGGAGCATGACCGTCTTGCTGAGCGGAGTCTTGATGCTCTCCTTGCTCTCCTTGTTGGTGCCACGCACGAGGCGGCGACGAGACTTGTTGGCCCGACCACCCGGCACATAATCATCATCTTCGTTCTTGATCACCTTCTTGCCGACCTTCTTGGGTTTCTTCTCGGTTTCCTCCATCACCGAATCATCACCATCGCTCTGGGCTCCGGCGTTGCCGACGAGGACGAGAGCCTGACTGGTTCCAGCAGCGACGTCACCGACCGGAGAGGCGACAGCACGGCCGCCGTTATTCCCGCCCTTGCGAAGCCCGGGAGGGACCTTGAATCCGCGTTGGTCGAGGCTGGCACGGAGCTTGCCGAGGTGCTGGGTGATGGCCCCCTCGCTGGCCTTATCGTCGAGTTCCTTCGCAATCAAGTCCCACGGGATTTTGATCTTGTGCAGGTTGCAGATGTATTGGATCACCAGGAGCAGACGCTGGTCGAGTTCAACTGCAACACATATCAGCTTGGCTGTTCTACTCAAGAGCGGGGATCGAGAGATGACATGTTCGACGTCGACGAAAGAAACAGGGAACACAGCAGACAAGATGACCTCAGGGCCAGGTCACTTGCAACAGGGAAAAGTCACATGACAAGACTGCAAGACATGAACTCACCGGTCCAGCGAAGGAGCTGACGCTTGGTGGCACGCGGGGCACGAGGCTCCTTGGCCACGACTGGGGCCTTGGTCGGCAGCCGACTTTTCGGGACAGCCTTCTTGCGCTGGCGTTGGTTCGTGGGCGCCATGAGGGTCGATCACTTTGAGTTCTACTGCCCGGGTCAGACTGAGGCCTGGAGATATTCGACGACGGCGCCTCGAGATAAGAGCCGAAGAGAAGAAGGAGCAGGGTAAAATCCGATGCTCAACCTCAAGTGAAGCCAGGATACAATAGGCAAATGAAACGAGAGAAAGAGAGGAAGGTGAAGGCCGGTGAGGTTTATATGAGAGCAGACATACCTTGATGATGTGTTCTGACTGTGCTGCTAGAGCTGCTACTGAGAGGGCAACCGAGAGTGGACCGTTGAGCGAGCTGTTGAGAGCAAGATGTGAGAGTGAGAAGAGACTCGAACCCACTCAAGGCCGTGGGGGAGAATACGGTCCGTGAGTGAGTAAGAAGAAGTAGAGTGAGAGCTAGTGAGAGCAAGACGAAGTGGTGGAGTAAGAAGACGTTGAGCAAGAAGAGGTGTGGTGAGAAGAGGTGGAGGTGAGAGTAGGAAGAGAAGAGAAGAAGGTGAGAGTTGAGCCGGAGGGGGTTCATATAGGGTGAGGTCAGCAAGCGGTGGAGCTAAGAGTTAAAAGTTATACGACAAAGGGGTACACCCGGACGACCTGATGTCGACCATATCGATGGTCAGGGTGGAGCATCTACGTATGCAAGTCGACCATTACCCGCCCCGGACTTCCATCTACGCACCACCAACTTTCATACTCGAAGGGACCACCACGGCGACTTCTCGCAGCAGGCAGACGTTCTTGAAGCCTTGTTCTTCATCTACGAAACATTTCTACGAACTTGTTCTAGGAAGCAGATGATCGAGTATCGTAGGACGACGTGCCTCGGCTGCCTCATCTCGAGGTTGGGACTGTATGCCATAACCGGCAGTAACGGGCGGTGTGGGCGGCTCTCCGACATCTCGTGCGTCGCCTATTGACCGCCCGGCGGGAAAGGCGCAGGTACCCGCCCGGCGCCCGCTCGTGCACTGCCGGAAACTTCTCAATGGGCGTGCAAACCTTATTCATTTCCTCGGTGCGAGTGAATTGGCTTGAACAAAGAACTGATCTGAACAGTCTCACTTGGAATAGCTGGGCTGCATTGAACTACCCGAGTAAATAGCTGGGGGAGCAATGTCAACTTCGATCTGAACTGAAGAGAAGGCCATCTAGAGGGCGACGCAGCGGGCTTCTTTGTCACGGGACTAGTATAGCACACTGTAATGATCTATAGCATCTAAAGACTTCATTCTACTATTCAGGCTCTCATTCTTAAGAACGCAATGGCAATAGAGATACTCTCAGGCCAAGGCGACATGATGTATGTTAAGCGTGATATCGAACTTTGATCACGAGAGAGTCACGTGGTCTACAGCCGACGCGCGGGTAACGCGCTTATACAAGATCTAGCTTCTCGCTAAATGTAGATCACCCACTCCGATGCCGTCGAATTGGGATGGCGCCATCCGAGCATCTGCGGCGACATCCGCGAACATCCAGTCGATGATCGACAAATTCGTGTCCTCTGTCCATCATAGTCTTTAGTTGGCAGGCTTCTTCCGAGAAGCGATGGTCGATGATATTCTGCCAATCCCCAATTCCCCTAAGGGCCGTAATAGCCACGCGGCGATATCCGCGAACACGATGTTCGACGATTGTTTGACCGCTCTTTGTCCGTCATGAATCGTCAGCAGGCTTCAATATCCAAGCTATGGTCGACGAATTTTGTCCATTTTTGGAGTGGAATACAGTCGGGTGCGGCGATATCCGCGAATATTAGAACGATGGTCGACAATTATTTGACCACCCCTTTTTCTAATATGCAACGTTGGCAGGCTTCAGTGCTCAAGCGATGGTCGACAAATTTCTGTCCTTTTTTGGGCGAAACTTGGCCGTGTGCGGCGATGTCCGCGACCATCAAGTAGATGGTCGACAATTATCTGATCACCCCTTTTTGTATCATGGAACATTGGCAGGCTTGAAGGCTCCAACGATGGTTGATGAGTTTTGAGCTCTATGGGGTGAGACACGGTGGTGTGCGGCGATATCCGCGACTTATCAAGCCGACGGTCGACAGTTGTTTGACCACCCCTTGTTCCACCATGCAACGTCGGCAGGCTTCAATGCTCCAACGATGGTCGACGAATTTTGGCCTTTGTTCAGGAAGATGCAGTCGTATGCGGCGATATCCTCGACCGTCAAGCCGATGGTCGACGATCATGTGGCCACTCTTTTTGTCCGTCATAGAACATCGGCAGGCTTTTTCAAGACTACGATGGTCGACAATATCTTTGCCATCGATCTATACTTAAGAATTGTGACACACCTGCGGCGATAGCCGGGAGCTCGATGTTCGACGATTGTTTAGCTGCTCTTTGTTCATTACAGGCGCATGAGCAAGCTTCAATGCTCAAACGATGGCCGATAAAACTTTGTGTCTGCACAGAAAAAGTAGTAAGCGCTTCATCATCCTTATGATGAATGGCCTAACCTTCATCACAATGATGATGATGATGATGATGATGATGATGATGATGATGTATCCTTTTCATCGGACGTATGACGAAGATTTTTTAGAACCTTTATCGCTCTTACGGTGGATGATTGCGCAGCATTCCTCACTGGCGGTGACTGCTATACTGTTCCGTTTGTTTTGTCACTCGCATGCTACCTTAAAGTACGAAGAATGCTTTTGATCCTGCGGTAGGATCCGCTTCTTTTCCCTTGATGGTCAACAAACATCTGGCCACCATTCCTTTTAGACGGGATCGGCATCCGCCGCACACGGCTATTACGATGGTCGACAGAAATATGCCATTGGTTGAACATATCTTGAAAGCACGGGCAAGTGGCTAAGCTTGCGGGATCCGCTGCAGGTTCCATGTGGATGGTCGACAAAGATCTGGCCACCCCCCCTTCCTACATTCAGAAGTTCGGCATTCCCCGCATACAATTATTGTGATGGTCGACAAAGATATGCCCCTTGGCTCACACATCCCAAAAGTACCAGCAACCTACTAAGGCCGTCGGGATGCGCCGCATATTCCATCTCGATGGTCGACAAGAATTTAGCTTAAGTATCGGGCGTCCTTCTTTTTGTTCTCTGTCTCTTTATGCCCTTCGATTACATTTTCCTTTTATAGACTCTACGAGTAATGCGCTAATATAATGCTACGCCGGTACTTAGAAGCTCACTTAAAAATGCCGGACCAGCGAGTACCGCCGTAACATTATAATAGCGCATCACTGGTAAAGAACCCATTCATAACGCACACGAATTCAAGAGCAGAACATATTCGAGGCTCGCCGCTTTAAGCGAGCGGCAGCGGCGCTTCATGGGAGGACGCCCACATTTAGCAGAGGCACTCTTCACACCCTTGAACACACCAATGTCTTGGCACGCTACTATATACACAAGTGCGTTGAAAGAAGGTACCGTTATCGGCTTGCATTGGCATATTACATGCTCATCACGATCTTGCACAGGGGGAATCAAACTTCGTTGGGAAGAGATATGAATCAGCGCCCCTTCTCAGCACGATCATGATCGCGGTTAATTCGTTTTGCGGAAGATGCGACATCCACTTCCTTCTCCATTGATAACGTTACTAGTCAGAGATCAAGATAGCCTCTGGCACGACCATGTCGTTACTACCGTCTCCCGAGGCCGCTGCCTTCCCACCCGCGGAACTGCCGACCTTCAAGGGGAACGAATGCTGGACCTGAGGATGGAAGCTTTCGAATCCGTACTCGTGGAAGGCAGGTACATAGCTCGAGAAATCCGATCGCCCGTCCTGATGGTTATAGCTAGTTTCCCCGCTCGCCGAGAAGAAAGGCATGGCGTCGTCGATGATCTCGATGGAGTCCGGATCCTCCTCCTTGATGGCAAGGTTGCTGATGTCTCCGGGGCCGAATTCATCCTTGATGCCCACAATTCCCCCATCGTCGTCGACGGCGCTGTTCTCCATCTCCCCAGCGAACTGCTCAAGTTTTCTCTTCTTAGCCTGGCCCGGGTCCTCTCGTCGCGCGGTGGCCGGTGCGGGCGTGCTGCGAGCCGGAGGCGTGCCAGGCGAGATACCATGCGCCTTCATCATGCGTTCGTATCTTTTCGCACTGCTCGTCGATGATGGATTCATCGTTAACGTCCGAATTTCATGACTGATTTCTTCCCGGAGGAGCTCATGGGGGCCAAGAAACTCACGCTGCACCTTTACTCACGATGCCACATTCCTTGGCGACGGCCGCGAAGTCCACCTGGGAGTGTCAGCCATCGGCCCCTTTGACTAAGAAGAGTACGACCCACCTTGCTGTTGTTCGCATGTCGGATGCAGCTGATGAGGAACTTGAACTGTTCGTCGTTGTTGCCGCGCGACATCTTGAAGGGCGAGAAGGAAGGCTCAAAAGGTGCGTGGTGGTCGACAGGAGATCCTGATCGACGCGGTGCCTGATGGTGACAAGTGGGAATCATACAAGACGGACGGTGTCTACCGTGGGCCTCTGAATGGACAGTCGAGCAGACATTCAACATGGGACGCCGTCCACCTTTAAGACCAGGGGCGGACATGGGTGGAAGAAGGGATGTACAAAGTCTGTCATCTTTCGTCGCTCCGCAGATCGAAAAAAATCTGCCCCGAGCAAACTTGGATCTGATTGTCTCTTGGACGGGCCCTTGCGGTCTGTGCGTCAAAGGAGCGCAATCCGATCGTCGCTGCACTGGGACAGAAGCTCGGCAACGCATATGCACCTTCATCCGAACATATGATGGCCAGTCAAGCGAGACGCATCCATGTACGGGGATGGCCTGGCAGCGGGAGCACTGGAAGATGGTCCGGGGATGGCCTGTTCGCGTCGAGAACGACCTACAGACCTTGAAATCATGAAAGACAGTCATGCACTACGAGCAGCGGAGGGCTATGCATTTTCGTCTACCTACTAGATCCTCTTCCTAAATCAACCTTAAGAAATCTCGCGACGGAAATCAAAGACCCCAATATAGCTACTCGCCTTCTTCCCTTGCCCCTCCGCCTCCAGCTGTCGATGGGATAAAGAAAAGGGAACGCTCAATGCTGGCCCTCGTCAGCTTGCTCCGAGGCGGCCATGGGTGGGTTGGACGGAAGGGGCTGGGCCGTCTCCTCCACATCTCCCATGACCACGTCAGGATCGATGGAGGCTGGAAGATCAACGACGACGTCCGATGAGGGGTAGAGCTGATTGTCGATAATTGTCCCTTCATCCTGTCCAAACTCCACCTTCTGTCCCAAGCTGACCACGACCTCCTCCTTCTTCTCCATTACAACCTCTTCCGGGCCGCCCACGACCTCCTGCTTCGTTTCAACCTGAACCGTCTCTATCTGCTCAACCACAATCTCTTGAGCGCCAGAGACCTTCTCTTCCCCTCCAGCCGCGACCTCGTGTCCCTCTCCAGTCCCGTGGGTGGTGTCGACCGTCGGCACAACATCCTGCTTGGTGGCCATAATCTCTCCCGTGTTGCTGTTGGTCTCCGGGCCAGCATGAATGGACTGTCCCAAGATGGCGGCGACGGGCTGCTCAAGAGTGTATTCGACTTCGATCTCCGGTCCCGCAACGACTTTCTCTCCCGGATCGCCTCCAGCCGTGGGGCTCGCATCAATCTTCTCTCCCGAAGCTGCGACCACCTCTTGCCCAGCGTCAATCTTATCCCCAGTGCTGGCCGCAACCTTCTCTTCAGCCTCGGTCCTCTCACCTGTGTTGGCTGGAACCTTCTCCCCAGCATCAATCGTCTCTCCGGAGTTGGCCATGACCTCTTCTCCAGCATCAATCGTGTTTCCGGCGTCGGTCATGACCTTGTCTCCGGCCTCGGTCTTCTCGCCTTTATTGGCCGCAACTGTCTCTCCGGCCTCGGTCTTCTCGGCTGGGTTGACCGCGGCCTTCTCTCCAGCATCAACCGTCTCTCCAGAGTCGACCACCATCTTCTCTCCGGCATCGACTTTCTCGCCTGGGTTAGCCTTAACCTCCTGGCCAGCATTGCCTTCCTTTTCATGCCCAGTGCTATCGGGCTTGGCCTGTCCTTCGTCGACCGCGGTCGCGGATCCAGTGTCGCTCGCCACTGGGTTCTGGATGTTCTCCGCAGCAGCCTCCATGGCCTCCAACTCCTTTTCGGCCTCGGCCGCATTCGCCTCGGAGAGCATGGCTTTCTTGGTCCGCTTGGCTCGGGTGTTCGTCTTGGCCCGTTTGTTCGTCGGCTCCCAGGCGTCGTCATCATCGGCAGCCTTGACCAGCTTGCGCTTGGCCGGAGCTTTGGTCTTCTTGGCACCCTTGGAGGCGTCGGCTTTGTCGCCATCCGACTTTCCGGTCATCTTACCGCGGCGGAGACGTTGGAACATCGTGCGAGCGGTGCCAGCATCTTTATAGCCACACTCCGCGGCGACTTTTTCGAAATTGATCTGGAGCAAGACTCGTTAGCCTAACGATCGTGTCAGATCTGGTTCCGCGCCAGATCTGGTTCCGCGCATCATAGATGCCCCATGAGCTATTTCGGTGTCGCGTTCTCCATCGCTGCCAGGATGTACGACCATGTTGCTGGTGACGACGAATGCCGGGCCCCGTCCTCGGACAGCCATGTGTTCGGGCATGTACCGATAATATGAGAGCTCCGCATTGTTCAGAAGGATCCAAGAAATTCCATTGGCATGGATGGTAGGACTGATGCGGGGATGAAAGAATCTTACCGCTTTGGACATATCCGTGGGGAGAGCATTCAAGGACGCCGACAAGAGAAGAGTTTCCTTGGGCGTGAGGCTGGTGCCCTTGTTGGCTGAAGCTTTCGGCATCTTGAGCGATGCGTCAGGGTTGTTGGTGTGGAACCTAAAGCGAAGTGACGGTTCAGTAATGGTGAAGGACTGAAGCAAGCACGGAATGGTTCAGGATGCAGTTGGAAAGCGCGACTGAGTCGACAGTGAGAGGACAGATCATCAAACGAAGCGGAGGATTGAAACGAGATGGAGACAAGATTAACGCAAGATGGAAAGAAGGGGTTTGAGATAGAAGAATACCAGAGGACTATCGAGGTGAGACGACTGTCCGAACTGAGCAGGAAGCTGTGGAGTTTTGAAGTGCGTCTTGTGAGCGTGGAAGCAGCGTGGAGTGTCTTGCGTGAGGACTGAAAGAGCTTGAGTTGCTGTGGACTCAGAAGTCGTCTGTGAGCTGCGAGTCGTGAGCCTGGAAGTAGCGAAGAGAATCTAGGATGAGGACTGGAAGGTCGAACGTTTTAGAAAAGGGAAGGAAAACAAGAGGTGCAGTAGGATAAGAGGCGCAGTTGTTGGAAAAGCAGAACGTCAGAGGATTAGAGTAGGATGGGAACGTGGTACTAAAGACGCAAAAGGGTTGAGCTGAGCGGGAGACGTACTCTGAATACCTCTAAGACGAAGAGTGAGTAGGACGGACGGACGGACAGTCAGTCTGAAGACGAAGAGGAGGGAAGAGAGAGGAGGTTGAATAGGATATGAGGATGAGTCTCAGAATACGTACCGAATCAGGAGTTGGTGGAGCAAAGTTTGTCGGAAGACCTACAGGACGAACGAGTTGTAGTAAGAGGGGAAGTTAAGACTTGCGAGAGGAGCAGACGACTTGAAGTGGAGCAGGAGGTTTGTAGTAGAGTGAAGACTCTCAGAACACTACAAGAAGACTGAGAGCGTGTCTGATGGAAGCTTGCACGAACCTGCTGTTGTTGAGTGAGCTTAGGTCGAGGAGCTAGACAAGAGGTCTTGGGAAACCGCCGCGTGCCTCGACGAAGAGCGAGAGACTCAGAAGTCGCGAATCGGTGAGCGGGTCTCTGTGGCGGGATACGGTCGTTGTGATGTGTCCTGCTGGTCAGATCGCGAAGTGCTCTGATCGGATACTTGAGCTACGGAGGATGCTTGGAAGACCAAAGCTTTGAAGGAGAACACCTGGTTGGTCGAGGTAGTAGATATGTGGAGGATGAAGCCGTTACGGTGACGAAGCAAGATTTATCAGAACGACTATGACGACGGAGGATATGCTCAGGATATCTAGTGCTGAAGGAGCAGCTGTGGGCGAATACTGAGGCTCCTTGAAGAGATGCCTTCAAGACTCGGCGTAATGCACAGACGGTTCGGTTTCAGATGAATGGCATATTGGGAGAATTGCCGCAAGACTACGCTCATCAAGAGATGCACATCGTGCTCGAGTTCAGCAGGATTGCGCGGGACCATGTAAGGGAACGTGTGGTCTGGAAGAATACTCGATTCCGACGATGATCTACTACCGCTGTCCACTCTGCGACGATGCCCTCCTCTCCTTGACTGCTAGCACTTGTCTCACTTCCCACAGGTGAAAGAAAGCCTACTCCTCTTCCTCTTCCTCGGCGTCCTTGATAGCATCGGTCTTGGAGTCACCGACGACTTCATCGCTGTCGCCACCGGCATCCTCATCCTGCATCTCTTCTTCCTCCTTGACGTTATCCTCGGCGTCCATCATATCCTCATCCTCCTGAGTAGTGATCGCCTTCCGGCCCTTCTTGGTAGGAGTGGTGGCCTCACTCTTCCGGCGGGATCCACTCGCGGCCTTCTTCGGGGTCTCCTTGGTGCGGGGAGTGCGAGGAGTGGTCGGCTTCTTGACGACTTTGCTATCGCTCCCAATGACGCCTCCGGTGGTGGCAGCGGCAGCGCCCTTGCCGGCCGTGGTGGTGTTGATGTTCAGGCCATATTTCTTGCGGATGGCTGACATGCGATTAGACACCGAGCGGGGGTTTTTGAGGCCGAGAGCATCAGCGACCGCCTCGAAGTCGATCTATCTCATCTCGTTAGTGGGATGCTTCAACTCGGCTAGTGCCTGGGGGATTCATCAAAAGAACATCAGAATTCAGCAGCTGCCAGCATACCGCGACGGCGCCGGTGGAGTTACGGAAACATTCAGCCATGAACTTGAGGTCTCCATCATTCATCCCAGCGACGCTTTCGGTCTTCTCGGCCTTCTCAGCCTTCTCAGCCTTCTCAGCCGTCTTGGGGGTCTTTTCGCCCTTCTCGGACTTGGGAGTTTTATCAGCCATCTAAATGCGGTTAGTTCCGTTATGCTGAGATGTTGTGATGGAGTTGAGGAGCGGCGTGGTTACCTTTGCGATGAGAGAAGGGGATGAGAGTGATCAAGATGATTGACTGATGTGGAGGATGAAGAGGTGATGTGGATTGAGGAGTAGGACCGATCTGGAGATGTGTTCTGTGTGCGGCTGGACGTCAAGTGAGGATCACTTGGGGTGCGCGCAAGTGAGGTGAAGAGGTGGAAGAAGAAGTGATGAAGTGGACACTGGACGGAAGGATGTTTATAGGACTGCCCGGCCACTGAGTCACGCGCCCGGTGAGCGCACTCAGGGACGATCCACTGTCTGGAAATGTGCGGAACTGGCTAGCCCACGGTATGAGCCGGAGGATGTCCTTGTGCCGTCTGGAAGCAAGTGGTGGCAAAGAGTCAGTCCGACGGTAACGTCGGCGTATTGGAAGGAGCCGTTTTGCCCGTCTCAGTAGGTTGGAGCAAGCCTCAGATCGCAATCGGGTAAAGTGGAAGATGGGGCAAGGGTCTCACGAGGTTGAAGTAAGTGGAAGACGTCAGGGAACACACCTGGGCAAACCCGACGAATATTCTAGGCTGTATAGGAAGGAATGGCCTAAGTCTGTCTGGGTTTCCCTGGAGCTACGAGGATCAGACGAGCATGGACCTGTCAGGAGGCGAAAGACCGTTCCAAGGCTGTGAGTGAATGCACGTCATAGCCGGTACAGTACCCCTGTCAGCATGAGGAACTGTGAGTGAATATGATCGTCTCATCTTTGTGCGTGCAGCACCCAGTGACATGTTATGAGCGGGAGAGACGGAACATGGGCCGGAAGAGCTACGAACTGATAGCCGTGCCGTCACCTGTCGAAATCAGAATCGGCTCGTTGCACTCTGTAGGTTGTCATTCTTAGTCTTGGCTTCGATGCGGAGTAAGCATCGAAGGTTATGCTATTCACGGCCAATCACTCCGGGCTGTGCTCGAAGTTTTCCTTTCCCATGCAAGGCCGACTACGACCCTGGGACCATCTGATAGGATGCCAGCTCTTGGACACGAACAAGTATCAGATTTACTTTTCAGGATCTAAGAAATCCACCTCGATTTTAGGATCTACAACACACAAGAAGAGACCACCTGCTGGACACCGACACGCCCATCTGGTCCATTATCTTCCTCATTTCAGTGATCTACTCGGACTCCTCCTGCTCCATAATCTCATCCTCCTGGTCGGCCTCCGACTTGGGTTCAATCCCCACGGCATTGAACTCCTCTCCATTCCCTTCCTGCTCGCTGATCTCGGCCTCCTCAATCTTCTCGGCCTTGACCTGTTTCTTGGAAATTTTGCCCTTCTTGTCGACTCGAGCAATCTTGCCACGACTGGTATTGCCCTTTTGTTTGGTCACCTTGGTAGGCATAGTGTTCGTTGCACTCGAAGTCTTGGCGGGCGCAGTCTTGGCGGGCGCAGTTCCCTCCCATCCAAGCTTCTTCTTGATCTGGCCGAAACGGGCAATGGCCACCTTGTCGTTCTTTAGACCGGCCGCCTCAGCGACATTGGCCCAGTTGACCTATGTGGATCATATCAGTTTAGTTATATCCACCTGGAGGATGATAGGCCGAGAAGAACAGGAAGAACGAAGCGATAGCCTGATGTATAAGAATGCTGGTGGTTTGTGTTTCCCTACCTTGGGCTTTCCTTCCTGATTGCTCAGGACGTAAAGCATGAAAAATGCCTCCTTCAGCGTCGGCTGCACTCCCGTACCCTCGGACATCCTGGGTTAGTGGATCCTGGTCAGCTTTTTGTCCGCGCTAGTCAAAAACTTTCCGGAAAAAGTTGAGTGTCTTACTTGAATGTGGGATGGGAGATAGATTAGGTGTAAGTGATGAACGGAGGGACTTCGAGAAGGTCTATGCCGCCTTGCACAGTCAGCTACTCAAATGATCCCGGAAGTAGTGACGAGCTTACTTTACCTAAGGATGGATCAGACGATGATTAGTCCGGGGAGTAACCACCACACTAGCGATGCGACTGTGCTAAGAACTTGGGTAATAAGCTGCTATGCTTCATAATATCTATACCTGAGCCTCAGGTATTGAAGAACGAAAAATTTTAAGAGTGTGAGATAGAGAAAGAAAGAAGACTTACTCAAAGTGTGGACGAAAGAAGTCACTGTTGATCTACTCAGACGATATGGTCGAAGAGGGTGGTGGTTGTATGATCGGAGGAGTCACCGCCGCAACCACAACGCAACGGAAGAGTCTAGAAGGATGACTTGAGCGTGTGAGTTTCCGCACTTCGTCGAAAGTTCAGTTGCGCAAGATTGAAGAAGAAGTGCGAACGACAACAATCAAAACGATCAAGGAAAGAGATAAATCTCACGAGTAATATGGATCATACGTTACGATTTTTCTGAACCGATGCACGTTTATTGTGAAGATGGGTTTATTATGACTCGAAATGGGACTCGGCGCTGAGGTAAGTGTGTTGGAGTCAGATAAGTAAGAAGGAAGCAAGGCAGAAAGGGAGTTTAAGAAGATCCTGTCTTGTCGGGTGTGAAGAATGATGTGTGTGTCTACTATATAGAAACGGAAAGGAAGACGCAGGCAGGGTAAGGCACGGACGGACGGGTAAGTTGGTGATAGAGTAAAGCCCGGGTAACTTCGAGTTGCTGCGTGCGCTCTCTACTGTACTGTATCTCCCGGTAGAACTAGGTTCAGCTCGAGTCGGTTGGTCCGTTGATCGATAGTTCTAATGTACGTTAGAGCTACAAGTAATCTGCGGTCATCTATCACATCGTGTCACATCACATCTTCCTTCCCTTTCCTTCTACTGTAGAACTACAGTACTCATTAGCCGGATCCCGACTTCTACTCCTGCAACGCACGATGAGGTAAGTGGTTGACGGACAACCAAACGGCATAGGTAACATCTACAAAACGAGTAACAGCAAAGTAAGGATCCATGTTATAAGGTAAATCAAGCCAGAAGTGCATCAACGGGACTATCAAATCATTTAAGACACTCTACCATATATTTCGTGATCACTCGATCAATCCAATCGATGATGATCATTCTTCATCCATTCACAATCTACTCCGAACTCTAAGGACTGTCACTCACTATCATCCCGCATGAGCCGTGCAGTACAGTGCAGGTGCATATCCGCCCAGCTCAGCTCGTGATACCTGTAACACATGTAACCTCCCAACTTCTCCGTCCTTCTTGACATCATGACACCATTGGTAGTGTATGTAGACAAGCAAGCAGGGAGACTTCGAAGTGGGAATCTGCAACGGCAGAGCTAACCGGCATCGGTATCGGAAGCTAGAGGATAAACCCGGTCGGTGGTGCACGAGCCGTCATGTCATGTCATGTCATGTCCTAAGTTGCGAGATCTGAAATGCGAGCAGGGGTGGTATGTCCACGGAGCTTGGCATGGGTAGATATGCAGTTCGAACGGGACTGTAGAAGGCGGCAGGGGCACGTGGGATTCTGGATATGTATTGCCTGGGATCGCTCTACGTGGGTTACATACTTCCTTCCCTCCTACATACAAACTCCATTTCACTGCCAGGAGCATGGACTCCCATCCTTTCAATCGTTCGATGTAACGCTATTCACTCAATTTCTGTTGCTAGGTCAAATTTATACTCAGACCAATTCTTTCTCTTCTCGGTTTCGTACGATAAAAGTCCGTTCGAATCTATTTTTGATTTCCAGTGCGCCCAATGTGAAATGCTTGAATGAAAGCTACGGTACATGTCTGTTTCAACGAACAAGTCATTAGAAGAAAAGTACCGATGCGTAAGTAGACAAGAAATAAAGAAAGCTATGTATTTCCTAAACGAATTAGAGCTAGAATTCCCACCGCGGTTCTGTCTTGATCATCCCCGTCTGCTACTCCTGCTACTACTGCGATGATGGCAGTGCGAGATCGATTGCTATCACTTCCTACTACTAACTATTCTTCATTTCCATTACTCAAAATACCAATCCCTAGGTAGAAACTACATATCTATTTCAACCAACAGCTAATTCGAAAGGAAGGACACGAGATAGCTACAGTATCTCCACAGCGAACCAATCTAGACCTCCCACCGCGGTTCCGATTTGATCATCCCCGTCTGGTGCGATGATGGAAGTGTGGGATCGATCACTATCGGCTCCTGCTGGTGCTGGTGCTGCATCGGCATCGACAGCGTCACACCAGGAGGAGGATACGACCCCGCGAACGGGCCGAATTCATGCCTTGATGGCCCCGAAGGTGATGGTGCAGCGGGGGGCATCGTCATCGACGAGTGGTGGAATTTCGAGGAGCCAGGAGAATTAATTGACATCTGAGCCAGCGCTGGGTCGAGCACGGGGTTGTTGACAGTCGTGATGGTGTTGCTCAGACCACCATTACCGGGTTTCGGCATCGATCCAATCCCCACCATCGTCATACCCTGCCCAGGTACCATCCCTTGGTTTTGCCCAGGACAAGCTTCGAGCATGGTGGTATCTTGCACTTCCACTTCCAGGTCAACGGGCTCCGGCTTGATCATCGTTGTTGGTGTCCTCTCCTCTGGTGCTGCCGTAGTCAATGAGGAAGAGGAAGCCGTGACTGTATCCTGCTGCTGTTGTTGCTGCTGCTCAGTCTTGATGACGTCGATGTTGGGCTTGGACTCCATTTCCGTTTCCCCGTCGGCATCAGGCTCAACTTTCGCATCCGCCGCTTTCTCCGCCTTGATGGCTTTCTCGGTCTTGACTCGACGTGACGATCGATGCGAGGAGGTATTACTCCCTGCCGTGGTCCGCTTACGCGGAGCAGGCACGACGCCCTCCATGGCTTGTTTGAAGCGGGAGAAGCGCATACGGGCAGCGTGGCCGTTGGTGATTCCCAATTGGGTGGCCACTTGAGCCCAGTCGATCTGGTGGGGGAAACGCAAATAGCGTAAGCTATGATAATGCTGGAAATGGAAGAATTGAAAAAGAGAAACGACCTCAATCATATATCCCAAGAGATATATGGAGGTACGAAAAGAGAAAAAGACGGCAATCATATATCCCGAGATAAAACACTTACGCTTTTCAAATCGAGCTGCTTGAGGATGGTGTACAGGAACCTGGAATGATCGGCGGGCATCTTGACGGAGGGGCTTAAGGGAGATATCTCCCGTCCCACGGTTCGGTTCGGAGGATATGGACAAATCGAGCAAGTGATGTGATGCCACTTCTCTGTCTACTCTGACGGGCAATCTCAGAATCACAAGTCCTTGGCCTGGTCTTCCTGGAGATCCAGTTCGAAAGTGGAGAATGACGAGTGAAACCCGGTGAGGGGGTGGTGGGAGTTAAATGATCCGGTTGAACGAGCTTGATTCGTTGCATTGAGCTCTCTGCTAGCCCAAATTCCAGGACTAGCACATCCTCTCGCCATTGCCATGTTTGTGTTGAGGTGGGCTAGAGTGTAGGCTGGAAAGGACGGACGATAGACAAAGCGGAGATGGAGTAGAAGCGTCGTTCTACTTTTGATTTGTGTTCCATACAAAGGAGCCAGATATCTTCCGTCCGGACAAGGAAGAGTAACAAAAGTCAAACATCGACCTGGAAAACTCCCAGGTCGGCATAAAAGAATCAAGTCAAAAGAAATGGATGGAGATTTTGAAAGAGTGCATCCTGCAGGCCGGCTGCAACGGCTGAAAGGAAATGCCATTGAGGAGTCGTTAGAATTTGTGGTGGAGGACTTGATAGAATCAAACTTCGTTGAATGGAGTGATGGGATGTCGTTGATGATCGTCGTTCCTCCCATCCACACCAGGCGTGCCGGACTCGTGTCTTGCCCAACCTTGTCCCACACCACCACACTAAAACAAACCATCTGGGGCCAACAGCCATGATCCCGGTCCGACGGCTGCATCCATCCGTCACCACCGTGCCGTCCGTGCGAGTCGGCACCTGCACCATGCGTCCGGTAGTGCTTTGCGGATATAGACCCGGGGATTGTGATGGCCCCCATAGAGCTCCACTGGTAAACTGCAGCTGGAACCATGGATCCAAAGGCTTGCAGATCTCGGTTCATCGGTGCCGTTCCCCGGATGTTCCAAAGCATGGGGCGGACTCCGTACATATCGATAGCTGCTGCGGGATTTCATCATCATCGATGCTCAAGAGTGGAGAAGAGCCGTCTTTCAACATCTGTGAGGGATGTTACCTGTCCTATCGCTCACAACTGATACCGGCTCCGCATCACCAGTAGGTATCAGTTGTGAAGAAGACCAGCCTGAGAGAAGAGAGTTTCATTGGGAATTGCTGAGGAGTTGAAGCGATGGTGCCATGCTGGGGGTGGAAGGTCGGGGAAGAGTTGGCACATGATGGATTGTTGTATGTCCGCAATACAGTTCACTACGACGCGATCGCTGACTCGTCGTAACCCTAAGTCCTCAGGCCGGGGCGTGCAGGGCGGCCCATCAACTGCTGGGTAGCTGGATATGAGCTCTCCACCATCAACGTTATTGCTCCGATCCTCCATCCACCTTCCACACACCTCCACTCGCACACTCCTGCAACAGCGCTGGTCACCTCCTCACCACTTGCTGCCATCACTCCAGTCAACATGCCTACTACCTGGAGTTTGCAAGATAACTACAAGCTACTTCTCTCTATCGTTGAGCTCAACAACGTCAAGACCGCCTCATGGCCTATCGTCGCGGAGAAAATGGGCGATGGCTTCACTGCCGAGTCTTGTCGGTGAGTGATATATTTCTTATCTTCATCCTTCATCTCGTCACACCTCTTTCCGTTTCAACATGTAATCGATGTACCATCATTATCATCTCGATATCTCAATCTTGCCAACAATTCATCAAAATCAACACATTCCTCTCATCACTTTCATTTTCTCTATCGAGTTGCGATCAGTGCATCCTTCATATGATCTTGATCATTCATATCATATTGATATTCGAACTATGCTGAGCACGATCATCTCTACATTTAAATTTCAACTATATGTGTTTCTAGTAATGATGGATGCTAATATGCCGTATTACAGCCAGCACTACAATAAAATCAAGCGCGACAATACTTCAGGCAACGGCGGATCGTCAGCCAATGGCTCGCCGGAGAAGCCGAAGTCAGCTACGGCCGGTCGCGGTCGCAAGCGCAAGGCCACTGAAGCCGAAGTCGACGATGATGCCCAGGTCGCCACCACCAACGGTAGATCGAGCCGTGTCAAGAAGGAACCGAAGCCGAAGAAGGAGCGTGCTCAGTCTGTTGCTATCTTCAAGGCCGACCCTGCGGATGAGCAACTGATTGATGTCGATGATGATGATGGGTGAGTCTTCATTCGTCTGGGTAGATGAAGGGGCGAGGAAATAATGACGCCGTCTCGGCAGGCAGTACGATGGGAGCGCTCTTGGCAGCGATGAATAAAGCACTATGCCCGCCTCGAAGGTGATGTTTGACAGTGC
>QQTW01000266.1_pt1 | contig 32117 bp, 30 predicted proteins | sample 1904831 | NCBI WGS metagenome assembly QQTW01 (sample SAMN09435610, study PRJNA476489) | Subsurface metagenome, whole genome shotgun sequencing project.
CTTCGCTCACCGTCCGAATAGCGTCAGCGACAGCTGCGAAGCACAGCAATTAGCCATAGACTGCCAAAAGCTTTCGAATCACAACAAGTACCTCTCGCAGCGACAATGTTGGCCGTCCGGACAGCCTGAGGCTTTTCCTTGTCCTGTACTGCGGTCAGCACTTGCTGGATGTCTCAATTTTATGTGCCGGAGCACACCTTGAAAGCCGCATTTCCTGCTCCGCCGCTGGCGACTGCTGGGCCGACCATGATGCAGGATATAGCTGAAGAAGATTCTATGTACTACCGGCAGGAAGTCCTGGAGATTGTACTGTGGAAAAATGAAGTTTTTTGAAGGCAGCTACTTTTCTGATTGACGCGCTTGGAAAAGCTCAAAACGCGCGACTGGCTTCGGCATCTGCCGAAGCGGCTCCGCTTAACAGCTCGCTAGGCCAGTGCTACAGTTCATCTTACGTCCTTCCGTTGCCTTCTACTCAACCATCGCCCTCTTCACTTCCTTTTCGCTCTTCTCATCTAGACATAGACACTGAAGCTACACTTGCTGTCTCTGACCTCCGATTACCGTTCCAGTCCTTTCTCGTACGAGTGTGCCCGGTTACCGTCTTTAATCTATCGCCGTCACTGCTTTCGCAATGCCGAGCGCTACCGGCCAGAACTGGGAGAAGTATCAAAAACAATACGCCGATGACGAGGTAGAAGAGAAGAAGATAACGCCACTGTCTGATGAGTAAGGGTGCCAGAGTCCGGTCCTGTCTTTGTCTGTTCCTAATCCTAGTCTAGGGATATCCAAGTTCTCAAAACATATGGCGCTGCGCCGTACGGGGCGGAGCTGAAGAAGCTCGAGAAGCAGATCAAGGAGAAGCAGACGAGCGTAAACGAGAAGATAGGTTTGTCACGTCCTGCTGCTTGTATCGGAGCGATGGCTAACACCGCACAGGCGTAAAGGTAGTCATCCTCAAAGTCACGCTTATGCATACGGCTGACAACGGGCAAAGGAATCCGATACCGGCCTCGCACCTCCACATCTCTGGGACATCGCTGCGGATAGACAACGGATGCAGGAGGAGCAGCCTCTCCAGGTCGCGCGATGCACGAAGATCATACAGGACGAGGCAGACGCCGAGAAGAGCAAGTATGTCATCAACGTGAAGCAGATTGCAAAGTTCGTGGTGAACTTGGGCGAGCGGGTCAGTCCTACGGATATCGAAGAGGGCATGCGCGTGGGGTAAGTCTGTCAGCTCAGCAGCGTGGAACGATGCTAAGGTGCTTGTCAGGGTCGACCGAAACAAATACCAGATACTCTTGCCTCTTCCTCCAAAGATCGATCCTAGCGTGACTATGATGACTGTCGAGGACAAGCCCGATGTCACTTACGGAGACGTTGGTGGCTGCAAGGAACAGATCGAGAAGCTGCGAGAAGTCGTCGAGATGCCGTTGCTCTCACCCGAGCGCTTCGTGAACCTTGGTATAGACCCGCCCAAAGGCGCTCTCCTCTACGGTCCGCCCGGTACAGGAAAGACCCTGTGCGCAAGGGCAGTGGCGAACAGAACCGACGCGACCTTCATCAGAGTCATCGGGAGCGAGCTGGTCCAGAAGTATGTCGGAGAGGGAGCGCGGATGGTCCGGGAGCTGTTCGAGATGGCGAGGACAAAAAAGGCTTGCATCATCTTCTTCGACGAGATCGACGCGATAGGCGGAGCAAGGTTCGACGACGGAGCCGGCGGCGACAACGAGGTGCAGAGGACCATGCTGGAGTTGATCACGCAACTCGACGGCTTCGACTCAAGAGGCAACATCAAAGTCATGTTCGCAACCAACAGGCCGTCGACACTGGATCCAGCGCTCATGCGCCCGGGCCGGATAGACCGCAAGATCGAGTTCTCGCTGCCGGACATGGAAGGCAGGGCCAACATCCTCCGAATCCACGCAAAGAGCATGTCGGTGGAGCGGGATATTCGGTGGGAGCTGATATCACGACTATGTCCCAACTCGACAGGTGCAGAGCTGCGAAGCGTTGCCACCGAGGCGGGCATGTTCGCCATCCGCGCCAGGCGGAAGGTTGCGACGGAGAAGGACTTTCTTGCTGCGGTGGACAAGGTCATCAAGGGCAACTTGAAGTTCAACTCGACTGCCACATATATGCAGTACAATTAGAAGAAGCTAAGGCGTCCATGGGTCTTCTTTGAGTATATCAGTCCTGATGTGCGGTAGGCACTGATGTATGTATACTACTAGCGATTCCTCCAGCGTTTCCCCGTCCGATAATCCCATCTCAAGGTTGCAGAGGCATCTTGATTAAATGAGCCTAACGGTACTAAATAAATAGACTCTCAAATTTCAATGCCATCTCGCGTCCAAGTTGTCTGCATGAGTCGTGCGCTGCCGTGACTCTTTCCATGTGAAAACGAATCTGAGATCTGGGGCCGTAGTTTAAGCCTTGTGATCGAGGCGGAGAGAATCGGACTGAACTCCGAGGTTCATTGATGGTTGACGATTTGCCCCGCTGCTGATTGGCCGAAGTCCTTTGATATTCGCCCTCGACTCGTTCGTCATTTCGAGTTGGACTGTCTTCACTCTTCATGCCCTCTTTCTCCACTTCGTCTCTCCAATATGAACCCTAGAGGTGTTTCCCGCGCTTTGCGCACTGCTAGAGTAAGTTCTATGAAAGTCAGACTTCCCGTCTGCTCGGTCTCAGCCATCTGATGTGACTCCGGCCAATCCGCCGTTGTTGACTCTTTGTTTAGGCGTCCAGAGGCATCCGTACACAGCGCCGCCCATTCTCCTCCACCAAACCTGCCGCTCTCATTGTCAGCACTCAGCCGTTGCGGGCCAAGGAAGCCTCTCCGTACGTCAGCCACAAGTATCCGGTCATCGACCACGAGTACGATGCCATCGTTGTGGGAGCCGGCGGGTCCGGCCTTCGGGCTGCCTTCGGTCTGGCAGAAGCCGGTTTCAATACCGCTTGTATCTCCAAGCTGTTTCCCACGAGATCACATACTGTCGCTGCGCAGGGAGGGATCAATGCTGCGTTGGGAAAGTAAGGGCGTTCTCGAACAGGGCCGCATTGACTTCGCTAATCACCTGTGCCTTAGCATGCACGAAGATGACTGGAGATGGCACATGTACGATACGGTGAAGGGCTCGGATTGGCTTGGAGACCAAGACGCCATACACTACATGACGCGTGAGGCACCACAGAGTGTCATTGAGCTTGAAAACTATGGTTGTCCCTTCTCGAGAACAGACGATGGTCGAATGTACGCTTTGGGCCCGTATCTCAAAGAATAGGACTGACATAGTGCGGTTAGCTACCAGCGAGCCTTCGGAGGACAGTCCCAGAAGTACGGCAAAGGAGGTCAGGCCTACCGGTGCTGCGCAGCAGCGGACAGAACCGGCCATGCTCTTCTGCATACGCTGTACGGTCAGTCCTTACGACACAACACCAAATACTTCATCGAGTACTTCGCTACGGATCTCATAATGGAGGATGGTCAATGCAAGGGCGTGGTTGCCTATAATCAGGAAGACGGGACGTTGCATCGGTTCCGCGCGCACAATACAGTCCTTGCCACTGGGGGTTACGGACGAGCCTACTTCAGCTGTACATCCGCACACACATGTACAGGTGACGGTATGGCCATGGTGGCTCGCGCGGGTCTTCCCAACCAGGATATGGAGTTTGTTCAGTTCCACCCTACAGGCATTTACGGAGCCGGCTGTCTGATCACGGAGGGCTCAAGAGGTGAAGGTGGTTATCTTCTGAACTCCGAGGGCGAGCGGTTCATGGAGAGGTACGCTCCCACTGCAAAGGACTTGGCGAGTCGAGACGTCGTTTCCCGTTCCATGACCATGGAGATTCGGGAAGGACGTGGAGTCGGGCCTGACAAAGATCACATCTATCTGCAGCTCAGCCATCTTCCTCCTGAGGTGCTCCATGACCGTCTTCCTGGTATATCGGAAACTGCGTCTATCTTCGCGGGTGTCGATGTCCGCAAGCAGCCAATCCCAGTCCTTCCCACAGTGCATTACAACATGGGCGGCATTCCAACCAAATACACCGGTGAAGTCCTTACTGTAGACGAGAACGGCAAGGACAAGGTCGTTCCAGGTTTATTCGCTTGCGGAGAAGCCGCGTGCGTGTCAGTGCATGGTGCAAACCGATTAGGTGCCAACTCGCTGCTCGACCTGATTGTCTTTGGCCGAGCTGTTTCACACACTATTCGGGACAATTTCTCGCCTGGCCAACCCCATAAGGAAATCTCCGCGGATGCGGGAGCGGATGCCATCTCAGTGATTGACAAGATCCGAACAGCAGACGGACCAAAGGCTACCCACGACATAAGAAGCGAGATGCAGAAAGTCATGCAGGTCGACGTCAGCGTCTTCAGAACCCAAGAATCTCTCGATCAGGGCGTGGAGAGGATACGAAAGGTGGACGAGAGCTTCTCTCAAGTGGGTACGAAGGACAGGAGCATGATCTGGAACTCGGACCTCGTTGAGACATTGGAATTGAGAAATCTCCTTACCTGCGCGTAAGTCTTTCCTCTACCACGTGGCATATTCGAATCGCACTGACAGCACGCAACAGAGTCCAAACGGCAGAATCGGCTGCAAACCGGAAGGAGTCGCGCGGAGCCCACGCACGTGAGGACTTTCCGGATCGCGACGACGAGCACTGGATGAAGCACACTCTGTCGTGGCAGAAGCAACCGCATGGCAAGGTTGACATCGGATATCGGGCAGTGACACATCACACGTTGGACGAGAACGAGTGTAAGTCTGTGCCGCCATTCAAGAGGACGTATTAGCGTGCATATTATATTGGTATCACCATGTACGAGTGATTGTTGGCAAAGCGAACGGAGCTTAGGAAACGGTTGTCTCAATCCGAATTGCTTTGTATCTTAATCCCTATGATATCTGATATGATGATCAAACTGTTAGGCCATGACGCTGCAATCTGATAACCTACTAAGTGGATTTCCCGGATTCTCCAGATCATTGGACTCATATGATGAAGTTCTAAGTTCCCAGCTATTATAACAAGGTCATGCCTTGATCGTCCTCTGGCGGTGTATGCTGGTCTACTCTCAAATGACGTATGGTAAGCGGCCCTGTCTGCGGATCGCTCTCTACAACAGCAATGTCACCTTTATAGCATTGTGTCGTCTCGGCTGTTCGAATTAGATGTTCATAGCCAACGTTCCAAGGTTCGCACTTTGCAAAGCTTCAAAAAGTTACGAAAGCGACTGCAACCGCTATTCAATGTTGATAACGATGATTATCTGCACGTGACCGGTATTTCTGTCCGTCGGCACATCGGAGCAATCGACATATCTCCGAATGTGCTGTTGCTTGTCGCCTTCTGAGCTCCCTTGTTCATGATCAATCCGCCGTACCCAGGTATCCCTGCTTGAGGCTGATACTTCATCTGCACACCTGGGCAACCCGTTATCAAGATTCCGAGATCGCCTTCGACAACACCACAATCCTCGCTGGCAGCTTCGTGGCTCTCTCATATTCCATACAAGGCCATCTTGCCAACTCGCGTTCAGGACTACGTAGGTATATTTGATCCAAGCTAGTCCTCTTGGGCGCTTCGGCCGAGACCGCCGCGCAATTCTGGACTCTTTAACGCAGCTCAGCGGACATCGACTAACATGCCTTTCCTTAGACTCTGTCTTTGACGCCTTCCACGTTGGTCGCTTTACGAGGTCGTCCACCCCGCGACCTTCACTCCGTAACCGTTTGCGACGCCACTGCCGTCTAGGTACCCGCGACATCATTCCGAAGCCTTGAGCTCCTTTGTGCTGCCGAGCAATTGCGACCTATCTCAATCTCACTTCACGATCCGACAGCGCTACAAAAGTCGGTCATACAGGGATAGCTTGAGATCGTGCGGACGCTAGACATTCTAGTGTCGGGCAGAAACTAGATCGTGCTTTCTGAGCGTCGAGGACAAGGAAGAAATTTAGATCGGAGCTTCAGTGATAGAGTGAAGACCCAGCATCGATGCCTGCGCCTGGAGCAGGCGCAAACGGATCACCAAACATGGGGGAGGGAGAAGGCAATCCTACGACATGGAAGTTCACACAGTACGCTACTCCCTCATAGTTTCTTTGTGGCGCTTTTGGGTAGTTCCATTTGACGGCCTGGCTCTTCTATTCGCACATACACGTCTCATGTTCTCGCCGAGACGCATGAACGCACGCTGGCCGTGATGCTGATAATTTCACAGGTGCTTCGGCGACAAGGGAGATGTAGAGGACATAACAGAAGGTCAGTTTGATCGTTAAGAGAGTAATCTCAGTACACGCCATTTATTGCCAATGGCTAAAAGAGTCGCTGCTCGCCCATGTGCTAACAACTTGTTGGAACCTAGCCGATATAATCTCCACGGTTGAGTTTGATCAGACGGGAAACTACCTGGCAACTGGTGACAAGGGCGGCAGGGTAGTTCTTTTCGAAAGGAATGAATCGGTAAACTCACGCTCCCGTTCCGCTCACCATAGTAGAGATAATCTAATTGTTGCAGAAAAAAACCTGCGAGTACAAGTTCCATACCGAATTCCAGTCACATGAGCCAGAGTTCGACTACCTCAAATCACTAGAGATAGAAGAGAAGATCAACAAGATAAAATGGTGTCGCCGACAGAATGCTTCGCATTACTTACTATCCACGAATGACAAGACGATCAAGCTATGGAAAGTTTTTGAGAAGTCATTGAAGGTGGTGGCCGAGAACAATCTGTCTCACGAACTAACCCCCGGCGGTGGCGTGGCGGGTGCTGGTGGACCGGTCCGAAACCCAAACGCCAGCTTCCGAAGCACCGCCGACCTCAAACTTCCCAGACTCACTCATCACGACACGGTAGTGGCTGCAGTACCCCGCAAGACATACGCCAACGCACACGCATACCACATCAACAGCATCTCGGTCAACAGTGATGGCGAAACGTTCATCAGCAGCGACGACCTTCGGATAAACCTGTGGAATCTCAACATTCAGGACCAGAGCTTCAACATTGTGGACATCAAGCCTGCCAACATGGAGGAGCTGACGGAGGTCATCACGGCGGCCGAGTTCCATCCCTTGAGCTGCAACTGGTTCATGTACGCAAGCTCCAAGGGTACCATCAAACTTGCAGATATGCGGGAAAGCGCCCTGTGTGATCAGCATGCCAAGCGTATGATCTCTCTAGAGGAATGGAGTGACGTGGAATGCTAATGACTTCTAGAATTTGAGCAAGAGGAAGAGCCCTCTTCCAGGTCATTCTTCTCCGAGATCATCTCGTCCATATCAGACGTAAGGTTCTCACACGATGGACGCTACATCCTGTCACGAGACTACTTGACCGTCAAGATATGGGATGTGAACATGGAGCGAGCGCCGATCAAGACGATACCCATCCATGAGCACCTAAGACCGAGGTTATGCGACACGTACGAGAATGACAGCATCTTTGACAAGTTCGAGGTCGTCTTTTCCGGAGATGCAAAGAACGTGATGACGGGCAGTTACAACAACAACTTCATGATCTATCCGTCGGACCCCGAGAAAGACACCGAGGTCGTCTTGCAGGCGGACAAATCGGCCTTCAAGGCCAAGAAGGTCGGCGTTCCAACACCGATGAATCCCTCGACCAGTCCCACGGGCAGCGCATCGAGCAAGAAGGGCGGATCGAGAGCGGGCAGCCCCGCTGCCGGAGCCGTGAGCTCGGCACAACGGATGCGCAAAGAGACGGACGCAGATCAGATCGATTTCAACAAGAAGATTTTGCATATGAGCTGGCATCCTTTCGAAGACAGCATAGCAATTGCAGCGACGAACAATGTGAGTATTTACACTTCATCGACCCCTCGGGCTTTCCTCGGCTGATGCCTATGTAGCTTTTCGTCTTCTCGGCCTTGTAGAAGGGACTTGAACGGTTAAAGGCATCATGCGGGAGGCGTTTGCAGGGCTTCTTTCCTTATGACCTGTTCAGCCAGACACAAGCCCCGTTTTCATTGCGTTGGTCATCATTAGCGGACTGAGGCGGTACAATGTTCTCATAATGCATGATGCGACTTGTGAAGGCCAACCGGCGATGTCACATAAGCGGACGAAATCAAAAAAGTAAATGAATGCAGCGATGTGCGCCAGTGTGCTGATGATCTTCGGCGGCTTTCCTCTAGTCTCCAAGAGGCGTCTCATTGCACTTCGTAAAAGTAGCCCAGCCCAGAGCGGCATTCTGTTCGAAGATGGAAAGCATCGAAGAATACTTTGAGAAATATTTTGATTCGATTTTGCGATTGCTTTCCTATTAGAATCCTCGTCCTCAAGCAAAGACGCCTCCAACACCAAAAAGATCCAAACGTTTTTAAACAACAGATAAGGGCAACATCCATCGCCCGGTCCTCTACAGCATATCACTCGCAGTCCTGACAAACTTCAACATCTACCGTACAGCCGTCCTGGTCCTTATCACAGGCTAGATCACTCGCATAATCATACGGTGTGTTGCATTTCACTCGCGGAGCAACAAACACACGATACTCCTGCCCTTGCCACGGAAGGCGCCACGACTCCGTTCCGGTCCTGGCAAGGTCGTCCGCGTCGCCCTTGAAACCCCCGGCGCAGGCGCAGTAATGCTTTCCAGTGCCCGTGATGAATGTGCAGCTCGTGTCGTCGGTGCATTTTTTCCTGTTCCCTCCTGGTGTCGGGATGCATTCAAGACCGCGAGCGCCTTCCTTGCTGGAATCCTGCCGTGCCCTGGTCGGTGTCCGTTGTCTGGCCTGTGATAGTTGCGAGGAATGGTCTGCAACGACGAGGGAATGCGTGAGGAGGAGAGTGAGAGCTGTGGCGAGGAGCTTCATGTTTGGTAGACGGGTTTGAAGGTTAGATGATTAATCCCGAAGACTGAGTGATATGACGTTGGCAGAATGAGCTGGGCTGATCAACAACAGATGAAACGAGTGAATCAAGCGTATCAGCCAGACTGTATTGCACGAAGTGGACGACGGCAGCAGAGAAAGAAAGCGCGCGGCCTACGTTCATATATAGCGCTCTCACGGTATCGTATGACACCGTAAATTCGAATTACGTATATCTAATAAGCTGCTGCACTGACATTCGTCAACACTCAATCGGTCCGGGTTTTATGAGTCGCAATCTCTGGCAACGTAGTACATGTAAGTCGACTTGTTTCGGGTTTCGCAACGATAGACCTTCCAAGAGGGTAAAAACTAAGGTTCTGGAATACGAGGAAAGAGGAGAAGTCTAATAGCCCGCCGTACGCCCCGTGCGCAAGCACTTTTTATTTATCGTACTCTACAGGAAGGTCTGGCCCAGCAAATGCAATCCATGGATATTACATATCTACATATGTAGCTTTCTGGCTTATCCCGGATATCTCTCGATAGGCGACAATGTACAGCCAACTACTCCGGTACACTCCGCTTGAGACGGCGAGCGATCATGCCAACAGACCCGCGCCATTCAAAAAAACCATCACTTCTCCAGAGATCGAGGCATGGTCGAGATCTTGGTCATTCGCTTGCTTTATAGTTACAGTCTTTCAGGCCCTGCTTCGAAATAGCCTTTCGTAGATTGCCACCTCCTTTAATTGCAGCCCGAGCAGATCCGCTCCTTCGTATCAGCACGTCGTTTCGCACCCCGTTTAGCGCAGCCACAGCGTCCCTTGATACCTTGTAGGTACTTGCTAGTGGTAGTATACCATAGCATTGATTGAGTCCTTGGACGGTGATAAAACGGTGGAGAGATAGTTTTGGCAGATAGCTCTGCGAGGATAGCCAACGAGGGAACAAATTGATCGACTGCGTGCTGAGAAGGGAAGAGCGACGTTGAAAAGAGTCTCTAGATAGAATTCTGCCTCCGTCTAAGTTTGGCACAAACGCGATACGCAAAGCCCCGGTTCAACACTTTGAACATATGAAAGTGTTATGGATCTCAAGCAAGATCAGAACCATAGCAATGTTGTGCATGCTCACTTTCTAACCAAAATTCACCTCTTCCGCACCGGCTAAGTGAGTGGCCTCTCGTTCCGGCATTGGCTTCCTGTTCCTCCCACACAGGCAGTTCACTCGCCGTATTTTGCAATCCTTTTATTAGCTGCACTGATCGCAGCTTCTCGCTGCTCCTTCGTCCAGTCTCGAAGATTACGGAACGACTGTGCAGCCTCGCGGAACTGCCTCTTATCACTTGTGAGAACCGCCGCAAACAGAGGTGTCACATGATAATCGAGCTCTCTGTGCGGAGCAGTAGCTTGTGCAGTATGCACGACGGCCATGGATAAGACGCTCCCTGCCAGAGTAGCGATGATGGCATAGCCGGTGGTGTCGTGATCCTTCGTGTTGTGTTCAAAAGCATAAGACCTGATGCGGTTCATTGCTCGGGCCCCGAATAGTCCGTCGTGTATGGCTTGCAAGCGACACACATTCCCATTGTCCGCTGATCCCTTGAGTTCGATGAAGAAATTAGGAAGCATCGGTAGGGAGAAGTTCGAACATGGCATGATTGACTTTCCGAGTACGTCTCGCAGGCGTATATCGTCCTCACTCGGAGCCTGACCCTCGTACCAGTCTGGCATAGGGGTGCTGACTTTAACTTCTGGGGTGGTGACTATGGACTCGAAATTGTTGAACAAGCGATTTGCCGCGTGATCGATTGCGTTACTGTTGCCTTTCAGACCTGGTAGAACACATTCCAGTACCTCTGCCTGAGTTGTACAAACACCCGCCGTCTGTGCGTACTGGTCCCATGCAGCGTCTGAAAGGTTTGACGCCGAGAGTGATTGTCTTCGCCTTCTCATGCGGCTTTTGATTCTTCCTAGGATAGCGGGATTCTGACCTCTCCGGGTTGATACTCCGTTGTCATTGAGGTGTTGTTCGAAACAAGGATCGTAGGCGCTGATGATCTTCACAACCACAGAACAATTGTCGTCCATTGGGCTGTCGAATGACTTTGATGTGCTGCGTTTGGAGGAGTTAACAGTCAAGCTTCTGTTTTTGATTGGTGGATGAATATACTAAGCAGTCATCAGCACTAGTATAAGCATAAGAGAAGCGTGAGATAATAACAAAATGTAAGTCATCCAAATCAGGGCCGCCGAGTCGTGCGAATCGCTTTAGAGGAAGGATACACTCCTCCTTGACTTCACCAGAGATTGGTTGCAAGATTTGTGATGCAGAGGCAGTTCGTCTATCGAATTCTTTGAGGGAACGGGGAGTGATAAATAACTTTGACAGGTTGTCCCAGAAGGCCGGAGGCCAGTCTTCCAGCACTTTTCTCCTTTTTGGACTCATTGGTGACATTTCAAACGCGTGCTTGCAGCTTTCAGCACGAACAAAGACACCGTCTAGATAGTTCAGCACAGACTTGTTCGAAAGAACAGATAAGAAAATGCACAAAGACGTAGGAAGAGCTTCACTTCGAACAGACCACAGAGCTTAATTTAAGAAGTTGGTCCAGGAATGGAGGTAAATTGAATCAACGGCTTACTAAGCTCTCTATCGCCCTTCTTCTTATTTGTGGCGACACCGATCATGGCCATGATGTGCTTATTGTTTGGATTAGGTGCATGTGTCACGCAATGGACTCCGTAGACTCTCCATTCCTATCCACATCATGTGCCGTTTGTTCTTGGAACCATGGGATTGATGACTGGAACATAGAGAACAGAGTAGGGGTGAGTTTTCTAACAAAAAGCTATGTTCGGGCCGGCGACCTGTGGAGAGGAATTGGCTAGCACCACGTTAGGCTGCATATCAACCCAAGGCCACAGAGGCTCTCAGCGTGTAAACCCTTGTATGCACATACCTTGTGTAACCATCTACCTGCCACTGCCCGGAATGTGGAAGGGAGACCGGCAGATGCCGAATTATATCCGACTTTACGGGAAATGATGAGCCAAAGTGTCGGATAAAGGTCTATCGCCGTGGGAATAGAGCGCCTTCTATCCCTTGGATGAAGCTCCAAACAACACACCCTACCCCTTTCACTCTTGACTCATACTCCTTCCACACCTGAGACACCCCAAAACGTGCACTTCATTCTGCACAGGACGCTCACGGAAAGATGCAGCAGCTTGTACGTTATCAGCATCGCAGCGAAGGCTCTACCCGGCCGACCTTTATTATTAACCATTTGCAGGATTTAATCTTAAACAAGAGATTCAAGCTCGAGCGGAAGTTGGGTCAGGGAGGCTTTGGCGCCGTATATCTCGGTACAATCTTTGAAAGGTCTCCATGATATATATGAAGCTCACGACCAAGCCAGCCACCGACCTCGAAACCCGTGAGCCCGTCGCCGTCAAGTTCGAAAACCTAGGCACCTTCCCGTCTTTCGTAAGGTCAGAGCAGCTGATTTATGAGAGGCTTGGCAACGGTACTCGTGGGTTTCCAAAGGTGTTTGGGTGTGTGAGCGATGTGTGTTATACGGCCTTTGTACTCGAATTCTTAGGACCACCTCTTGAGACCCTCTTGAGCTTCTGCGGACGGCGTTTCTCGCTGAAAACAACCCTAATGTTGGTCGATCAACTCATCCGTCGAATAGAATACGTGCATTCCAAAGGACTGTTGCACCGAGATCTCAAGCCGGAGAACTTTCTAATGGGTAGAGGGCGGAGTGGGAATATTGTGTACATCACGGACTTCGGTATGGCAGTCGAAAGCTGCGGCGAGATTCCCCAGGAAGATATTGACAGCGAGATAATCAATGGCTTCATCGGATCGCATACATTTGCCTGCATTAGAAGCCATCAGCATTTGGGTAAGTGCTCATGCCTCGCGTTCTGAACGTACCTAAGCAATCACAGTGCAGTCCGCACGGGACGATATGGAGTCTCTGGGATATGTCTTTATATATTTCCTGCGTGGTCGGCTACCGTGGGACAGCGTGGAGCGCGGCAATCAGCTAGTAGAGCTCACCGGGAAGATGAAGGAATCAACTAGTATTGATGATCTTTGTGCTGGGTTGCCGAAGGAATTTCTCGACTACTTCCGCCACGTGCGGTCCCTTGGATTCGCATCGAAACCAGACTATCGCTATCTTCGGCGCAACTTTGGCAAACTCTTCCTGCGGGAAGGCTTTGATCTTGACAACGTCTTTGACTGGACGATTCGCAAATTCTTGAGTGAGAAGGACAAAGAGGCTGCGCCAGTCAATGGAAGTACGCGACAGCCGGTTTAAGCAGTAGGTAAATAAACTCCGCATAATACATTACCGCTGATCTCCTACTAGTGATAAAAACGAGCCTCGGCGTATGTATCTCGAGATAGAGGTCTCTAGAAAGGCAGGCCTTTTGTAGAGTCCCCTGGGCACCTTCAGCTCATTTGGTGTGATTCGACTAGAGCTTCACGTACTCTCTGCTGATGGGTGACGTAGCCTTGCGTTGTCACCAAACTAATCCCCGCTCTCATGGCATGATGCGATTTCAATAAAGGCGCGTTGAGATCGAATCTGCGTTGCGGAAGACTCTGCGCCGAAGGAAAGCCGTTATCCGCGGACGAGACGTTGACCGTAGCGGTGTTGCTTCTTTGCGCTTGATGCTTCGACTAAATGGATTTCCAGACGTAGAGAAATTGAAGTCTAGATTTCGGATTCCTCGAAGCTTGATGGCGAAGTTGTCGTTGCTGGCCTTGCCCTGGCATTCCCGTTGGCTTCTAGCTCTTCTTCTTAAATCTGACGGCCAAGACATCCTCGATAGAGGGTGCCTTCAGCTTCAAGCTGTAGGTCTAAGAGAAGAACTCCAGATCTGTTTCGGAATCTCGCCTTATCAGTTACTGCATAGATTTCACTGAGGAATCCGCCTGCGCAACCCTCAACGCGCTCATGCTCTCACGCCTGTCAATGGAGGTTGATCGCCGAAGTTGAGCCGGGGATTTCCTGCTCGAAGCCATATGGTTATTTTCCAAAGTTTGCAAACCTATCCCTTCCGCCCCATGTCTTGGATTCATTGAATCTTTCCAGAAGCGGCTTACCTGCAGCAGCGCCCACACGGCTTCGAAAGAGTCGTCGACTTAATTCCGTATGCTGCATGCAGATCGCGAATGTGAAGAAAAGTTTTCTTTTAGCTATGGACGAAGTACTCGGTACTAGGCGCGTCGTAGGGCGTCAGCTAGGTACGGATCATCTCCACCACCAGGGTTGGATGCCCCTATATGGTATCAAGAGTTAAGCTTCGATTGGCGCTAATCGACCGCCACGATCCCCTTTGTTGGACCTAGGGTGCAAAAGCCGTCGCCAATGGTGCATGGCGTTCATCAGGGGGCCGGCTCATATCGAGACTTGGTGCCCTCTTGCTGATGTTCACTTATGATCCCCTTCACCTCCCACTCTTTCCTTTCGACTTCCACATACTCGTTCGCTCTTTTAAAATCATCATTCGCTTTCGTGTCGATTTAATATCGTATAATCATGCTTTTCAAACTTGCTTTCTGCGTCTTTCTCGTCTCCATACTCTCTCAGCTCGTTTCTGCGGAGGTCAGATTGGTAACCGGCGATGATGGATCCATCGTCTCATCCCACGTCGGAGACGCCCAACTCGATGCCCGTGATGTTTCTCCCTTAGAGGCTCGCAGGGCGAAACAAGGGTGCAAGAAGACTGGCGCCCTGGCGAAACTAATCAACCTACGCGGCAAGGCCACGGCGTTCTGCGGTTCCTATCTGAGCATTGGAACCTCCACGACGAATATCGCCACTGTTACTCCGACTTTGTATGCCCGTCAAGATCTACAAAGGTTTATGGCTGCTGACGCGTTATGAAACAGGACTGTCACCGCGACGGCCACGACCACAGTCACAGTGACCGCTCAGCCTGAAGTTTTTGTGCGCGACATTCATCAGCTTGAGGGCCGCGGTGCCCCAGTAATACCTGATTGTTTACGAGGCTTTCCCAAGGCCGCGATTTCGTCTGCTTGCTCGTGTCTGAGCATCCGGCCCACGGTGACGAGCGTTGTCTACACTGCCACTCCTATTGTGAGTTCCACTACCACGTCAGTCGCCAAACATGTAGCTAATCACCCACTGTGACTGCAGACCGCCACAGCGACTCAGACTGTAGTGGTGACAGCGACGGTAACTCCGACACCAGCTTGCGCTGCTCCCGGCGAACCATGCGATTTGGCAGATCCGGGAGCGTGCTGCAATCTCACTTGCATCAATAATGAGTTTACTGGTGCGTATTGTCTTTGAGCTGCGGCCGCCTAATTGCGAGTCTTGAAGAAGAGGCATTTTCTTCGTGCTACTTAATAAGATAGTAATATTGTTGTAATTGGGATTTGCCAACACATGGCATGAATGAGGAACTGGCCAATATGATCCGTAAATCACCCTATACCAACCCTTTTCATACGCAATGAGCGTCGACAGCGCCCCTGATGAAGATGGCACTCAATTCCTTTGCTTGCCTCTTGCGAAGTTCTAACATGATGTTGATTTATCATGTATATTCGTGCTGTTCACAAATACCAAGGTCAGCTACCGCAGTTTCGGCAAGGGCGAAATTTGGGCTGTTTCGCGTGCGGGACGCTTCAGAAGTGCGCCGTAAGGAGTAGCTGTCTGAATCTAGACCATCTCAGGGGAAGGGGGCCGCCGAGCCTTTTAAACATTCGTTCTAACCATCGTTTGTCAAATATATATATGTATGCATTGGCGCAGCATCCGCGTCTCCTGCATGTAAGCAAATATGCCACGCATCAGTGGGGGTGTATAGAATATACTGCCGCTGAGCAACAGGTAATCTCGATAGAATTTAATATCGTGGTGACGGTATCGACTCCTAGCTTTGAAAAAAAAATGTGTACGGAGTACATTCTCAGAATATTTATAGAACGCTTGTGCGGGACACCGGCGCCATGTTTTCTGCTTGTCCTCCATATCCTAGGTGCATATCTGGCTTTGACTATATCGCATCAACTAATAGCTGACGACGATGCTTTTTCGGACAAGTTGATTTCACTTATTTATGCCTTCAGTCGACTTATTGACCTACCGCTTCGGATCTTACATTTTAGTTGGCAATACTCCACCTAAAGTAGCTGTTAATTCTCTGGCGTTGATACTATTAGTTCTTATTGAAGAAGTTTGTTTTTCCAGGCACGTCTTCCCGTTTGTCAACCTCCGAACTGCTTTCTTTATATCTTAAGGAGTGTTCGCTATGACTCCTGATTTGACGTCTGCTGGAATTGTTGCTTTGATTTTTGGTGGATGTTGTTCCAATGTACGTTGAGCTCCGTTATCGACATCGTTAACTGCTTTATTAATCTCCCAATCAGGTATACGCACTTGAAGCTATCTTGAAGTAAGGTTACACTTGCAGACTGTGCCGACATGGCTAACAGATCCAGGCATGAGCCCGATAGTGGTGAGATATGTTGATCTAGAATCGACAGGCCGCTAAGCCCGAGGGTGTATTGACTGGTTTTAGGACTTCTCATCACATTTACGCAGTTTTTGCTGACAGCGATTGCTGCATATCCTTCTCAATTACGTTCTGGCAATGCGTTCTCTCTGAAGCGTACAGCCGTGCCTTTTCGCAACTTAGCCATAAGTGCTTTCATGTTCTACGTGGTCAATATGCTTAATAACTGGGCGTTTGCTTTCAATATCGCTGTTCCCTTGCACATCATACTACGCAGCTTTGGCAGTGTGACAACTATGTGGCTTGGTTGGATCCGAGGAAAACAGTACTCTGCCTTGCAAGTTTTCGCTGTCATGCTACTTACTATCGGCGTCATAACGTCGGCATGGGCAGACGCTGAGTCCAAAGTGAGCAACATCATCGTGAACATGTATCTGAAACCCCAATGCTTACTTTATCTTACGCAGGGCAAAAACTTGAGCGCCAAAACCAGTAGCTTGACGTCCTCTCTCAACCCCGGATTCGCCCTGCTGTTCATTGCTCAACTCCTTTCGGCTTACATGGGTGTCTACGTCCAAGAGACATATGCTAGCTACGGTGCTGATTGGGAGGCGAACCTTTTCTATTCACATTTTCTGAGTCTGCCGCTTTTTCTTCCACTTCACTCGGTTCTGAGATCACAGTACCGAAGCATTGCGAGCTCGCCTCCGCTGGCGCTGTCTCTCTCGAGAGCCGAAGAGCTCCCTTTCGGGGTACAAAAGCTACTGATATCAACGCCACGATCCGTTGTGATGTTGCTGGTCAACGCTGGCATGCAACTGATGTGCATCAGTGGAGTGAATCTGCTTAGTGCCAAGACTTCATCGCTGACGGTCACGATCGTGCTGAACGTGAGGAAGCTGGTGAGCTTCATCCTGAGCATCTACCTCTTCGGCAATCATCTCAGTAATCGGATGGTGCTGGGGGCAACTCTGGTGTTCGGGGCGGGGGCGCTCTACGGCTGGGAGACGAGTGTGGGTATCAAGCGCAGGCGGCCGCAGGAATTTCTTGAGCAAAAGAGCAACGACAAATATAAGACACGATGAGAATGTATATAGCTCCTGAAACTTGAGAAGGAAGCCACCGCAAAACATTGGCGGCAGAATCGCAACTGGCTGCAGTAGACGTGGCCACTAATGACACCATGAACTGTTCAGAAACGCAACCTGGGTGTTCACAATGTACCGTCAGCACTCGAGCCCAGATAGGAGGACTCGGGATTGAGCTGTTATTGCCGTTTCATCCATGGGCATCAATCGCGTTTCCATTCCCGTGGTCGAGCACAAGCATGAACATCGAACATCGAATTATCCTTGGAACATTAAAAGCGATCAAATTCCGGAAGAAGAGTGGTAGAAGGCGGTGAATGGAGCTATGACGGCAGAATTTCTGAGCCACCCCTTGAGATCTCCCAAATCGTATACCTGGCATTTGTCTCCTGCAGTTGAGAAAGGCATTGTAGGCCAGTCCTTTCCTCTCATAGGTAACAACTCTTCTCCACTCTGTTGATCCTTGACGGCTGATCGCTGCAGCTTTGCTTCTCCTTCTAGCTTGTCAATGTCGTCCCCGGCACCCCAGGGAGCTGTACGCCAGCGGGCGGGCCATGCCTCCAAGAAGCGCCCAACCACGCCTGACCAGGACGACACGGTAGAGTCTACTCGCGACGTCTTGGACAAGGCCAAAGTGAAGGCAAAAGTGGCCGTCTCGTCAGAATGGGACTACAAGTTGGCCCTTGGAGTCATCACCATTTTGGCGTTCGTGACGAGGTTCTACGGGATAAGCCACCCCGACCAGGTCGTGTTTGATGAGGTCCATTTTGGCAAGGTATGATGAGACCCCACAGCTTGTGACTTTGGGCATACTCTAGAAGCTCTTTGCTGGCTATAGACTAACGTGTCTCTGGCGCAGTTTGCCTCATACTATCTTCAGCGTACCTACTTCTTCGACGTGCACCCTCCATTCGGCAAACTTCTTTTCGCTCTGGCAGGCTGGCTGGTCGGATATGATGGCAGTTTTCTCTTCGACAATATCGGAGACTCCTACGTCGCCAACAAAGTCCCGTACTTGGCGTATCGATCTATGCCGGCCATGATGGGAGCTCTCACGGTGCCGACGGTCTTTCTCATCATGTGGGAATCGGGATACTCCCTTCCTGCGTGCGTCGTCTCTGCCGGTCTGGTTCTGCTTGACAATGCGCATATTGGCCAGACGAGACTGATTCTCCTGGATGCCGCACTCATACTGTTCATGGCATTGAGTGTCTTGTGCTACGTCAGGTTCTACAAGAGACGGCACGAACCCTTTGGCCGGAAATGGTGGAAGTGGTTACTGTTGACCGGCGTGTGCTTGAGCTGTGTCATCTCCACGAAATACGTCGGAGTTTTTACCTTCTTCTCGATTGGTGTGCCTGTCGCCATTGATCTCTGGAGCCTGCTCGACATCAATCGGAAGAACGGTGCACTTTCGTTACCAGAGTTCGGCAAGCATTTTGGTGCGCGTTTCTTGTCCCTGATAGTCGTTCCGTTCCTCCTCTATCTGTTCTGGTTCCAGGTCCATTTCACTATCCTGTCACGCTCTGGTCCGGGCGATGATTTCATGAGCCCAGATTTTCAGGAGACGCTGAGCGATAACGTGATGACCATGCAGTCCACGGCGATCGATTTCTTGGACCATCTCACAATCCGGCATAAGGATACCAAGGTGTATCTTCATAGCCATCCGGACAAGTATCCGCTACGGTACGATGACGGCAGAGTATCGAGTCAGGGGCAGCAGGTGACGGGATATCCGCACAACGACACCAACAACCATTGGCAGATTCTTCCTTCTCGGTACATGACAGACGAATCTCGTACTAGGGTCAAGAACGGGGACCTGGTACGCTTCAAACATCTAGTCACGGACACACTGCTCTTAACCCACGACGTGGCTTCTCCTTACTATCCAACGAACCAGGAGTTCACGACGGTCAGCCACGAGGTGGCGGATGGTGATCGATACAACGACACGATGTTCGAGATCCGAATCGAGAATGGAAAGGCAGGACAGGAGTTCAAGACGATGTCGTCTCATTTCAAGCTCGTTCACTATCCGACAAAAGTAGCAATGTGGACCCACACGACTCCGCTGCCCGACTGGGCTTTCAAGCAAGCTGAGATCAACGGAAACAAGAACGTTCAGCAAGCCAGCAATATCTGGTTCATCGAAGAAATACCCTCACTCAAGCCGGACAGCGAGCGGATGAAGAAGGAGCCACGCAAGGTCAAAAGCTTGCCTTTCCTCAGAAAGTACTTTGAACTGCAACGGGCAATGTTCTTCCACAACAACGCGCTTACTAGCAGTCATCCTTACTCCAGCTTTCCGATCTCGTGGCCCTTCTTGCTGCGGGGTGTCAGCTTCTGGACCGACAACGCAACCCGGCAGCAGATCTATTTCCTGGGGAACCCAATCGGATGGTGGCTGGCAAGCAGTATCCTTGCGGTGTTCGCAGGCATCGTAGGAGCGGACCAGCTTGCTCTGCGTAGGGGCATAGACGCACTGGACGAACGTAAGTGATGAAATAGATGGGTCCTGACCCTATCTTAAACAAGCTTACCTGACTTAACTGGGCTGCAGGCACTCGATCACGCCTTTACAACTCGACAGGCTTTTTCTTCCTGACTTGGGCTGCGCATTACGTGCCGTTCTTCATCATGGGCCGCCAGCTCTTTCTGCACCATTACCTCCCGGCTCATCTTGCTTCTGCGCTCGTCACTGGCGCCCTCGTCGAGTTTATATTCAGCGTGGAGCCGCCGAACCTTGACGACGACGGCAAAAAGCTGACCGCCGACGGAAAGCCCGCGAAGAAGGTCGGCTCCGCACCCGTTTCCCGTCACCGCCCAGTGCGCGAACGGCTCGGCTCGCAGAGTCTCCTGGCGGCATGGACTGCCTCTGCCGTGCTCCTTGGCGTTGTCGGCTGGTGCTTCGTGTTCTTCGCGCCAATGACGTATGGCAAGCCCGGTCTCACCGTCCCGCAAGTGCTGGCCCGAAAGTGGCTTGGATACGACTTTCACTTCGCAAAGTGATGGTGATCTTAGGGAGGCGGTTAGGGTTTGGCCGAAATGTACGCAAAAATCAATTATCCCGCAGCAGAGGAGGTTTGGAGCGCGCAATTCTATACTCAGTCAAGCGTCCTTGGTGCTTGATCTATGGTGTATACTAGATAGGGATGGCGAGTTTTCTGCGAAGGTGACTAGGTGGTGAACCACCACCGAAGAGGTGGCTTTTGCGCGATGTATCATTCGACCTATCAGATACTCCATAGTGAATGCGATCAACTCCTCTTACAATCGAATGAATGGTGCACCAGATGTACTCGCAATGGAAGCTGCATGTCAAGCTCCCCAAGGGACCTACGGCGAGCCAGAGCTGTATCAGATACTGCTCACGAAAGCCGAGCGGCATGCGATTTATTCGTCGTCGGTGTCTGCACTATCCGCGATGGACACCGATTTGCTGGAAGGTCGCACAACGCTACTCTGTCTTCGGCGGCTCACGACTCCAGGAAAGATGCGTGGCTCAGCGGCGTCGAAGTGAACCGGGTGCACCGATGTTGCAGTGGGCTTTGAGGCGGCAATGGTATATGCTTTTTGCAGGCCCGAGGCCACCGGAGGTTGATATACGGGAGATGTTACCAACGGATCTGGAGTTGCGACCAGCGCGGATTGCTGCTGACCGTCTTGCTGTGGTTGAAGGTGCATCGAGTGCATTGATGCCGTCGGAGACGATTCTGGGGCAAAAGATTGGTTGCCGACGGAACTGGAAGGGCTTTGCGGGTTCGCCGTGTACTTTTCAATCCTAGCCAACCTCATTAGTCCCGACAATGTAAAACTGGAGCAGCGAAGACTGACATGGCAAGCTCTTGAAGCAATGTTTCATGTCGGAAATCCTCCCTGATGCTCGGGACGTTGACCTTCGTCATGTCGTTCCCGGCAACACCCGGGAGATGGTAGTCGTTTCCGAGCCATCTCTGCTTTATGGTATGCTCGAAGCCGCTCTGGACCACAGAGTGTTTCGCAAGTTCGCACATGTCAACCGCACTCAATTTGTAGATCTGAGCCGCTACCGCGTACTCCTCGATCAGAGGCTCCTTGGTGAAGGCAAACTGCAGAGGATCGTCCGTCGATAGAGAGACATTGAGCCCACGCCGGAAGTACTGCAGGAATGGGTTGCGCTCGTAGGCCAGGAAAAGCGCATTGTTGCTCAGCGGTGACATGGCGATGCCGATTTGCTCCAGGTAAAAGACGTACTGAAGAAGCGGAACTTTCCTCAATAGAAGACCGTGACTGATGCTGTGACAGCACAGGACTGCCGCCGCTAGATGGTCGGTGTCGCCGGCTTCGCCACAATGCGGGCGCAGAAGGAACGTGTTGAAACCTCTCCGCTTCCGCCAGACATTCAGTGAGGTCATGTTTGCGAAGAGGTAGTATATCCAATAGCTGTACGGCGGATTCTGCGTCGTGTCCCAGGCTTTGGGTAACGGGAACTTCCTGTATATTCTCCGTTCAACCTTGCTCTCGTCGTCAACACTATCGAAACCTATCACTCGTTGCAAGAAAATATGGAGCTTGGGATGCGAGGAGGGATCCTTGGTCACCTCGAACAGAGGCTGGAAGAGGTTCACGACAACCTGCTCGTAATTATCCATCAAGCATGTGGACTTGTAGACGTCAAACAACCGTGGGATTTGGACGAGCCATCGGACGTTGTGAGAGAAGAGCTTGTTGTCGACAACCCAGGCGGCAAGCTTATCCCACTCATCCAGGCTCCTGCCATAGATTGATATGCGCCATTCGACCATCTGATATTTGCTTGATTCAATGTCAGATATGACCTCTTTGGTGATCTCGGCGAGATAACGTCCGTGAATGAAGTTGTCGGTCTTCAGAAAGATAGTACGCAGCCTGGATTCGCCAATGGGGTTATATTTGAGATTGAACTTGTCAAACCGGTGGAATGAGTCTGTATGTGCCTACGACAGTCAGCATTTTGTGTCGACATCGACCAAACGGGAAAAGGTCTCACATGCATATCCAGCGTATCTATGCTAAGGTCGTAGGCCGTCAACTTGATACTCTCAAAAACTTCCCTCAGAGTCAAATGCTTGCCATCTCTGTATAACACAACCTCGTCGGGACACCTTTTCATCTTGCTCTTTATGAACCGAAGCAGGTGCTTTTGATTCATGCAGGCGGAGTGGTGTACATGAGTATCGACCTTTCGCACATTATAGAAATCTCTGTGTGGAACCTTCTTGCTGTCTGCAATTTCTTGATACTCGTTGAGGAGTATGTAGAGGTTGAATTTACCTTCCAGATACTGAAGTCGTCGGAAGGCGAAGCTCTTGCTAGGCCCGTCTGAGGACACGTTCAAGATGGCATCAAGGTCCATGTAGAATTCTCGGATGGTGGGTACTCTCACGATGGGATCACTCATTTCCTCAGAAGTTGCTCTGTCGTATACTTGATATACTCCGAACTCATCTAGTCGAAACGTCATTTCAGACGGTTGGGGCATGGGCATCAGATCTTCCATGACAAAGTCGGCACCAATGTCCTGACCGGCTTTTCGTTGACGCCTGGAAGTGCCGTCGGAAGGCGATTTGATGCTGGTCTCATGCTCTGCCGCACCCCCATCAGCTACGGTGTTAGAGCCATCGTCTACTCCAGGACGTCCCTTGTCATGGTCCCACACAGGTTCCGGAGGAGGTGGGTATATTCTCCACTCTGGGCCGTCCTTGGGATTGTCATTGGGGGTTTGAAGCGATAGCCCTATGTATTTGTGGCGAATCTCAAGCACCTTCTGTATGTTGCCATAGATGGCAGCGAGCTCGGCCGTCACATTGGAATCGCTCATGGCAAGCCCTCCAGCTCCCCCGCCTACACCTACGCCAGCTCCAGCTCCGTGAATGCCCTCTGTTGCGAGCAAGTCGGGCTTGCGCTCGTGCGGAAGACCTGCATGCTTGCTATCATCTCGCGCAGACTGTTCGGTCTGATGGAAGACGTCTCCGTCAGTTGTGCTTGTGCGCGCATGCGCTCCATCCAACGAAATAGCAGCAGAAAGTCGTTTATCTTTGCGCTGAGTCAGAGGCAGGTCGAGAGCCGCTTGAGGCAGGCCATGCTTTCTGTACAGCGTTTGTGCGCGATCAAAATCTTTTCCTCTGGAGCTAAAACTCTCTAGCTGACTTGCGAGCGAGCTTTCACTGTTAGGCGGATGGGAAAAGGTCTTTGCACGGATAATCGGACTGGAACCGTCTTGAAAGCGGACGCTCCCCATTGCATCTGGATTCTCCATCTTGTGCCTCTGGAAGAATTGTCTGGCCTCCGAATGACTCATTTGTTTTTCCGTGGCGTAGTCAAAGAAGGCCGTCTTCCGTTGCTTGTCTCTGGACAGCATGACCGGCTGTGTACCGTCTGACAAAGCGGACTCGGCATCACGACCCTGGTGGGAATTCGTCCCTTGGTCCGAGCCATCGGTGCCAGAAGTGTCCCTCGTTAGTGGACCTGAATCGTTATGACCGTCCTCTTCCTCCTCGACATCTTCCTCATCTTCGGATGATAGAACCTGGTCGTGGAACATGCCGGGAGCCGGAGAGGGAGACTCGCCCGCCGAGCGCGGGTGGTCGTTTTGCGCTTGAAGAAGACGTCAGCAACACAATCACAAGCTCTGAGGTGTAAGCACGCGCTCGCCTTTTAGCATGTTATTACACCGGACTTGCATGAAAGTCCAACCCGTGAAGCCAATCCCGCGCTAGCTGCCTCGGTGCTGCGTCCGTTAAGCTGGCAACCGCTGGTGCCGCTCACTGCCGCTCTCGGTGTAGCGTGGTACCGTCGCTCCTACGAATCACGATTCAAGAGAATGTTTTCTTCAAGAACATTATTGGTCAATGGAATAACGGCGATATGTGGAGTCCTCACTTTGCGTGACTCGAAGGGGCCATAACAACGCGAAAAAAGGCCTCGAGAGTCTTCTGCATGTAAAGTGCCCTCAATATATGTCGGGGATGGAATCCCGCAGTATTGCCAAATGTATCACGATAGTTCGGAGTACAGGACAGTTACTCCGTACATACCCTACAGAAACCCCACACTCGGCGTGAGCTTGCATAATAGGTACGGAGTACAGCAGCAAGCATACTGATCACGAATCGATTGGTGAGGTACGAAGGGCATACTGCTGTTTGCTATTTGCAGGGTTTGATTTTTTTTCACTTGACCAGCCCATTGGCTATTAGAATGCCTGGTGATACATCTACAAAGGAGCTAGCAATGAGCTCATGCATCTCGGTGCCGTTCAATAGCTACTACTCTTATGCTCGGAACGGTGACCGAAGATGAATGGTCATAGCAGCCTACACAGCAGCTGGCTGGACTAGTGTGCTTCCTATCGATGAGCGGATTAGCTTACTGTCATAAGTGCTATTGAGAACGCTTCATCTGGTTCGAGGACATGTGGGCAGAGTGCAGAGATCTTACCTCCATCAGGCATCAGAATAGCGGAATTGTAGAAGAGACCACCGGGTCCAGCGAGGAACAAGATGGTGGCTGCCATGTCGCTGTCATGTCCAGTGCGGCCTAAGTGGAATCAGTACACCTGAGGCATGACATGTCACTGGAAGTGAATTACCAGCCGGGTTGGATAGCTCCATGTCAAGCTTCGACTTCTGGTCATCACCCGAAGACCCTGCAGTCATCTGAATCGGGTTAGTATACACATCGTACGCATTGTCGGGCAGATGAAACTGACCTCGCTCGGGAATATCCCAGGAGCAATGCAATTGACACGAACTTTGGTTTGCACGAACGTGCTGGCCAGCATCCGAGTCAAGTGAGTCACGGCGGCCTTGGAGGATGAGTAGGCAAACTGTCCCATGTTGCCCTTCATGGCACCCGAGATCGAAGAGACATTGACCACGCTGGAGGTATAGCCTGGGGTAACCTCTCGGCCTTTTGCGAGGAGAGGCAGAAATGCCATCGACATGTAGTAGACCGATGTGACATTGACCCTGAAAGTCTCTTCCCAGCTCTCAGGCGGGGTCTTCATGAAGTGCTCTGTGATCGCTTGTGGATTCGCCATGTCAGGCTGCCCCGCGTTGGAGAATTTGGTCGCGTCGTCCTTCGCCACGCCGGCGTTGTTGACCAGTAAGTGAATGCCCTTGGGCTCCTCCTTCTCCATGTCTCGTGCGAGCCGCTCTACATCAGCCTTGTCACTGACATCTCCTGGGAATCTATTCACTCGTCAGATTGAAATCCCGTTTCGAGGACTGGTACAGGACTCACGCGATGATCTTCCCTGGTCCGGTGTTATAGAGTTCCACAACCCGCTGAAGTGCTTCCTGTCGCCGACCCGTAATGTAGACTTTGGCGCCATTGGCAACCAGGGCCTGGGTAATCATCAACCCTATGCCGGTTCCTCCTCCTGTCACCAGGGCTGTAACGTGCGAAACGTCAAAGAGCTTTGAGCCCTTGAGCTGTTCGTTGTCTGCCTTCCCGGTGGCCATGGTATTTGTTTGTAGGGTGACAAAGAATGGTTTCTTGAAGATCGATTGTCTGAAGATGTGCCTGGACGTGCTTCGAGTGCAGAGTTGCAACATCTTTGAAGTGAATTGGCATGTTCAACAACGATCGAAGCTATGCCGTTTGCCCATCATCATGACGTAGACGCGGGCTTCACCCTTCAGCGTCGCCCATACACTCCATTTTCACCTTCTTCGACCCCATCTCTTGCAGATCCATAATCAAAATGACGCTGGTAATGGATGTTCTCACGATCATGGAAGCTTCTCGCCGGAGTGAGCCGGACGAGGTTGCGGTTGCGGTTGCCATTGCTACAGATAAAGAGACCTTCGCGTTGGCGTCAAGTCTAAGCGACATGTTCAATGTTCGCTTCGACTTTCCCTGATAAGGTTCGTGAAAGAGCAACACGACCGTTTTCATCATACCACGACAGATTCCCACACTGTGTGATGCAGTTAGGACGGCATAATGGTGATACCTTCTTTACATGGAGCCTATCTACTATGTCAATAGCAATGAAGATGTTGAGCTTCTCTGCTGAATAGGTAGGTCAAGGGCGCGATGTTCATTCGGCTCAGATTTCTCCTCAATTGGTCACTCAGATGGTCTCAACAGCTATATTTGTTCTCTTTGTAGGAAACTCAATTCTTTCTCATTTGGTTTCAGCAGTCTCAAGTTGGCCTGAGCCATTTCATTGTCCCGGGTAAAGATGCTCATCAATTGATGTCGAGTGTCGAGTACAAATATCCGCAATGCTCTTTGGCACCATGACGCCGTTCTACTCTGTCATGATTTATCCCTACATCTTCGCCATGAGTCACACGCAGAGCAATAGGCACTCCGCTGAGCACAAGCACTACAAAGTATGGCAGAGTCTGTGGAAGAAAAGGCTTTCAGGCTCTAGTCACTCGTCAGAAAAGGCCGTTTCTGGCATATCACTAGAAAATGAAGACGGCATCGCGCCTCAGCCTGCTTCCGCCTTGGGCAATATAGCAAAGGAAAGGACCATGGTTTCCGAGAAAATGACTGTCGAGAGTGCCAACGGCGAAGCCATCAAGAGCACTCGAAACAACAACGCTTCACCGAGCCGTGTTCAGAAACCCGACATCGACACCGTTGGACTTGAGCCAGCCAGCGCAGAGGCTTCTGTCTCCTCCGGCTCTCATGAGAAACCGGTGAAGGGGGTCCCGAGCAGGTACTTGGGCCGCAAAAGCGGCGCTTCGGAACGTATGAACGCAGATGCGTTATGGAAAAGGCGCTCCATGGCCCCTAAGCGAATGTCAAATGCACCTAATCGGCCTCAGATTGGGCGTCAGGATAATCACGAGTCTCTCGGAGCACCGACGATCAAGCCTCTCACGCTATCCACGCGCCCGAGATCAGGTCAGAGCCTCTCGCTAGACACTCCATCGTCAATTGGTCAGACGCCTACGCAGATGTACCAGCGAGACATCTCACCCACTGACAAGAGCACGGAAGATATATCGATATGGCTCGGACCGGGGGTGGAAGAAGAAGTGACGTTGGGGCCCCTTCCTTCCATACCCAAGGTGAATGATCAAGCGTTCAAGAACGTGCTCGGGGAAATCCCTCACGTTTCTCCACTGGGACGAAGCATCGGCAAAGCCTTGCACAAACCCAAAAGCTTGGCTTTGAGGACCGGGTCCATCGTCACAGTCGTAACGCCCGAGCAGACGGCATGGTCCCGCCCGATGTACCTGCAAGGCGCAATCAGACTGGACAGCCCGGCTGCGGAACCTCGGAAAGGCTCTATTGCATCGCTAGACGCGTTTCAGGACGCCGTCGAGGATCTCGAGGCTGTCAAGACTGTAAGGAGGGCTTCAGACGACGCAGTGATTGACGAAATCGTCGACTTCTTCGAATCCTTTGGCTCGGAGCCTTCAGAATCTCCGACCCGGTTGAATGAGGTGTCCCCATTCAGCCTTGTTCTCGATCACCATATCAGAGATGAGGCATTGGCTGCATAGCTAGTTGGCGTATGGTGCTGCCTGATGAAGGATCGAAGGGAGCTGGGCCGCGTCACTGCCTCGTGTTAGTAAGATACTTCCCGGCTGAGTTGAGACGCAGTCTCTGATGCCGATGTAATTGGTCGTTGTAGCTCGGGTTGGGTAGCGACGCAGAGGGAGAGGCTGAGGCCGTGTAAAACAGCATATTCTTTATTGCAAAGCAATTGGTAGTCCCAAAGCGCGTGACGCCTTTGTACAACAATCTGTAAAGGCCCTTTGTGATTGTGAACCTGTAGTCACTGACTCGAGCTCTTGGTGTTGGGCGCAGAGCCCTGGCGTCAGGCAATCGATCTACCTTCAAGGTTATGCAGCCTTGCTGCACTGAGACCAGGCTCGATAGTGACGAGACACCGGCTAAGCTGGGATTGCAAACTTACGCTGAAAGCATAGTCTCGCGGTGGGAGTAGGAGATTTCGAGTCAACGGAGTGAAGTATTGGGTGGGAAACTCGAGAGCGATACCTCTAAGAGAAATGCTGACATTGAGCAACAAGTCTGTCAACTTCGAAAGGCGACCTGGTCCAAGTCGCTAATGTTCAGCCGTCGTACCAATAGTCTCTCGATGATGAATCTCCACTCCCCTCTTCATCAGCCTACTTTCGTCCAGTTGACATCTGGTGCAGCCTGCTTGCCTGGCCACAGCAGCCATGCATCCCCAGTGGACGGACAGGACATACATCGTTGGCAGCTGGGAAGGCTGGGTCTGGATCGGTTCGAGGACTGCCGCAAAGGACTTGGATGGCTCAAACCAGATCTCAGAGCCTCATCAGCACCAAGAATCGCCGTGCTCGCATGTTCTACGATTTGGATGCGTCCACAATTGGGAAGACTCCACGATTCCTGCAGATTATGCACGTAACCTCTTGCGAGCGACGAGGCATTTTCAAGACGATCCAACGGTGACGATATGTGATATCGGCCAATGCATACATACCGGTTGGTGTTCCACAGCGTTGACCAAGTCCGATAGGTTCAAGTTTATCATGCTCAACGCTGCATGATGTATGAACCTTGGAAGCTTGCCGAGAGACGAGCCAACGAAGACGTGGCTTCGCAGGCTTGTGTCGCCCGCAATTCGCTGCCCCAAGTTTGTGCCGCTGCACGCCGTCACACGGAAACGGGTCGGCAACTCTGGTTGGCACAGAAGAAGGGCAGTCATGCCGGCTTGGCCTGGCTGCCTGAAGGATCACCCCGTTGGCGCGATTACTCCGCACTATCGATTGGGGACACAAAGCGGCTGGCATTCAGCTCCCCAACCGATCACCGCTCCCTGCTCGAGATACAAAGCCTCCGTGGGGACCATATCTCGGTCTTGCCCGGTCTAGCATTCAAACTGCTTCGAATCTCTATTCCAGTACCGGGGTTTTCCGAATTTGCTGTTCAGGCCTTGGGTTTGATCACACAAATCTTGTCGGTTGTTCAAGCCTCCTGCTACTCTTCAACGTACTAAACCTATCAATCATCACCCAATCACGCTCAAGAACGTTTCGAAGCGTTCAAGTGACTTCATCACGACATCTTACACCTAATACTGTTGATGGTAGCTGTGCTGCCATGTCGATCGCTGACTCGATGGCTCAGATTCTCCACCAGGCAGCTGAACAAAGATGGACAGCGCAGTCTGACTCTTATGGGGACCTGGAATATCAACTCGGGCAACAACGCGAAGGAGATTGTTTCTCCCGCTCAACACAATTCCATCAGCAATGCAGGTCTGGGTTGAACGCATGCGAAGATGATATCGTCAAGGACATATCTGGAATGTGGCCGCTGCCCGTATGATCTTCTACCTCCCTCAGCTGGCATGTTCATCTTTAACCGATCTACAGAGTGAAGATGCGTATGGCTCGACTCAGCACAGCTATGTTCATTCGTCGCTGGAGGAAGGCCAGGCGGATCACCTTTCGACATCCTTCCAGCAGTCAGCCCTCGCCTCGAACGATGGTCAACCATCTTACCGTGATCGGTCGCTGGCTTTTTCGGCGTTCGCATCACAACACGCTGAGCCATTCACAGCATATACGATGCAGTCAGCAATGAAGCATCCCGAATACACTCGTCATCTTCCTCTTGCCGGCCAAGACACATTTGGAGGAAGCAAAGCATGGAGCTCTCTGGGCTTTCCTTCGGAGATCTCAGTCGGGCAGTCCGCTCATTCAGCGTCTTCACAAGCTGGCCAACCGACTTTGCGTGAACATCAAGCGCTGTCGATACCTTCTCACAATGCACACTCGTACTATGCAAATCTGACAAGCAATGCAACATCGCCAAGGGGCTCTTCAGTGGGCGATCTAACTAGTTGTTCAACCTTCTCGCCCGCAATGAGTCGTGAGCAAAGTAACGCTAGTTGCGCGTCTCTTCGAGGTACATTTGACATGGTACGACTTTCGTCGTATGCATCGAATTTCTCTGAGCTTGACTCTGCTAGTACTCAAGAGCTAGCTCTTAGTACCTCAGCACCTTTCACGTCCCCTTTCTCTGTTGGTGAACGTTCTTCAGTCTTTGATCACATTTGCGATGCGGGTGATTCACCCGCACCGTTTCCTTGCAATTCTGCACCACAGTCTTCTCAGTCATTTGTCGGCCAATTCCAAGATGTGAATGGGCCCGTCTCGAGTCAGAGCAGCAGCTCCGTCTCTTCTGTTCAATCTTGCGAGCAAAAAGGTCAGCAGCGCACCAGGGTGCGAGGTACGCGCGCGATCGCACCGAAGCAAATGCACGATGCGTCGGTGATCAAGCAGGCCCCGCACCCAAGTCAGCAGATGACTCGCATACAGTCGGCAGACGGTATGTCGAGAGCAGTAGCGCTGATACCAAAGGCTCCGTACATGCGACCGCAGCACCCGAAACTCAAGTGCGATCAATGCAGTGATCACCCGGAAGGCTTTCGTGGTGATCATGAGCTCCGGCGACACAAGGATCGTCGGCACGCCAAGACTCGGAAGATGTGGGTCACGGTAGACTCATCCCCAGACGGGCAGTTTCTCTCGAAATGCAAGGCGTGCATCGAAGGCAAGAGGTACGGCGCGTACTACAATGCTGCCGCGCATCTGCGCCGTACCCACTTCCATCCTCGAAAGCGCGGGCGGAAGGCCAAGGGTGAAGAGAAGCGTGGTGGCAAGGGAGGTGGTGACCATCCGCCCATGGACGTTTTGAAGAAGCTCTGGATGAAGGAGGTGGAGGATGTTGTGCCCGACACTCCACGAGATGATGACAGCTGCTCTAACTCGATCAATGGCGACACTGCGCCTAGCTCTGATGGAGCCCTATCGCCCGGCGACATTATCGACCAAGACCACGATGCAAATGACATCAAACCCGACGTGTCGTGGCAGAAATCCGCACAACACCGACTTCCGCCCACGTTGCCCGCTGCCGGCTTCGGTGCAATCGACAGTTACGACTTTGACCAATCGAGTTTTCAGGCACAGCAGCCTAGATTTAACCAAGAGTTGACCTCTCCAGACTATCTGAACTCACAAGACCTTTTCCAGTTTGATGTCTTTGACTATGAGCAAGATTTCCTTACCCCGTACATGCAATAACAGCACATTCCCCGTGGCAACATGGATTATAGTTCTGGTCGCAGTAGGCCTCATGATTCATTTTACCTCATCTTCTCTTCTCCGTTCCGTTCTTGTTACCGACTCTGCAAGAACTGCAACGTCGTTCTTGCCTCAGAAGCATCAATGTGGCAGTCAAGATACATTTCTTGTATTTTCCCACACTTTTGGTTCAGTCTGAGATGGGGTCGCATCTAACGATTTGATGAGTCATGTTTTCGCGGGTCAGGGAGTCATACATAGATATGAGTGTTCTTTCATCTCTGCTTTGTGTACTTTATTTTACAGCTAGTCGTCGACTTCGTATATCGTCCCGAGCTCATCAATCTAGGGGAACCTATCAAGCTCATTATCACGACGTGTGCATAGTAACAGTGTCAAGCATTGCATTCGCACAGTGTGGCTGCCGACCATACAGGTTCCGGCATGATATGACTCAATTACAATCAGTAATCATACAACAGCTCCCCCAGTCCTCACGACCGTCCCTCGCCCATCCCCCCCCCCCCCCCCCCAACCCCCCCAACCCCCCCCGCCATACCCTCCATCCCCGGCGGCAGTCCCCCACCGCCCGCT
>QQTW01000267.1_pt1 | contig 32110 bp, 32 predicted proteins | sample 1904831 | NCBI WGS metagenome assembly QQTW01 (sample SAMN09435610, study PRJNA476489) | Subsurface metagenome, whole genome shotgun sequencing project.
CAATCTGGTCTTGGAGGGTCATGAGATCGGAGATGGTCTCATAGCTACAGGGCAGTCAGCGCTGAATGATGCCTATCACATGAAGATCAAGAACTATCAGTGAAGGGTAGCATACCCCTCATTCGGATCATTGATCGACTTGAGGCTGATGTACTCCTCATACTCGAACGTCCCTTTGCATCGTCAGCAAGGGGAAGGTCCACGAATGATATTATACTGACCGTTGAATTCTGGATGCTGACGGTGAAAGGCCAGCTTGGCCAGCAAGAAGTAAACATATTGACGGATGAGCTGGCCGTAGCCTGCACTCAGTTAGCGACTATTCCATGTAGCTGCAGTCGTAACGGGAACACACCTCTTCCTCCTTCATTAGAAATACCCCTGGTGAGACTCGCCATCCAGTCTAGATTTGCCTGGGCCTCTCGAAGGGTGATGGGATGACCTTCCTGAAGGACCTTGTGAATGGTGATGAGCGCTTTGAATGTCTGGACCTCATCGGCGAGGATTGGCTGGCTGGAATGGGCTGTCGGTTAGCTATGTCATATACATGAATGAACATACGGTGAAACGCTCACACTTTCATCCCTGACCAGAAGGACTGCGACGATTTGTGATCCCACGTGTAGACAATACAGCTGCGGACATGTTTCCCTGGTTGTATGCTCAGCGACTGCCCCCTTTTGACCCTTGGGACGCTTCTTCCTCACTCTTTGGAGCGGTTTCCTCTGAGAAGCGAAGTTAGCATCGGCCTGCATCTCCTCTAGCGAATGAAGTATTTGTAGACATACCTATGCTCGTTGCCTTTCGGATGTTGATAGCCAAGTCGGCCTCCGACCTGCGGAAGTTGAGTACACATTCATCACCCATAAGTCGTTCCATTCTTACTTGCTGAGGTCAACATTTCTCGTTGTCGAGCCATACCCGTGAGACATATTGGCGGCGGCGGAAGTGAAACGATCGCACTGTCCTGTTCGGTGGTGGTAATGCTACCAGCTACTCAAAGCTTCTACTGATCATGGTGAGCTTGCGCGGCAGCCCATATCCAAATGGATGCTGCTTACCGAATGCGGCTTAGTGTCGGGAAGAGCCTGCCTATTGTTTGACAGCCCAGCTACGCCACGCGTGCCACGGTGGTGAGGAAACGGGGCAGGGGTGTCCATGGCACGTAAGAACATCACGTCGGGAAAGAATCCAACTGCTGTGCCACATTAGAGGGTAGACTATCAACAACAATCACTAGAGTTCATTGAATGACGTCCGGCGATCTTACTACTTCTGAGCAAGTAGTAAAGAGGCGACTTCGTTGAAGCCGCTCGACCATTCATTTGCTGGTTCTCCCGGATATTGCTCACGTGGCCACTAAGCGCCAGTAAACAACATTCACTTGCTATCTCAGTTTGAAGCAACTCTCAGTTTCAAGCTCCAAAGTGGAATCCTCCCAGGAGTCGGTCATTTACACCTGCAGGGCTGAGGCTTCACCACCTGAATAGAGCTTACGTTGCTCCTATGGTGACCGCTTCGCTACAGTTGTCGACATTTCGGAGACGATGACCTTCAAGTTACAACTCTCCAGATAATGACTGTTACCTGCCCAGCCAAGTTACTTCTGAAATGGATCCCTTTTGGACCTCGTCGTTGGCCGTCTATCTGCTCGGTGTTCTGACCGTCCCATTCTTTATTGGCCTCTTTCTTCTTCAGTTCTATCTGTTCCTTCCCCGTCATGGTGCGTCATCAGCGTCCGCAGCACATCAAAAGGATGCAGACGATTGGAGAGGCGAGGATGTCTTTGCAAGCTCTGACTTTGACGACATCCGGGACAAGTTGGCCGATCGAAACTCCGAAACCGATGTGGCAGCTGGATACTTTGCAGTCTGCCGAGAATATGTTCCAGGAGGGCTTAATGGCAAGCCGCCCGAGCGAACAACGCCCGCGGGGGAGGTCATTGCGGCAGAGAGCCCGAGTGTCTATCAAAGCATGTATCGGACCATCTTTGATCGGAACAAGACCCCCTCGACCGAGCTGGGAAGAAATACCAAGCGGGCGAGGAACATTTTCTACGTGGTGCTGAGGTATGTGTACTGTTGCTGGTGTGGAGTGAGATCTAGTGGTATGTGCTAAAATTCTACAGGCACGGTCATTTGATGCTTTATGATGACGCGGAGCAAGTGGAGGTGCGGCATGTAATTGCACTCTACCACTATGATGTGGGCATTTATGGCGGTGGTGAAGCCATCCCAGAAGGAGAGCTCTATATACGACGCAACGCGATCAGCCTGATGAAGCGGGCGGTAGAGAGCACGAGTGCGGTTGACCACCCTGCCATGCGACCATTCTTCTTCTTTTCGGACAACTGTTCCGAAAAAGAAGACTTCTATCTCGCCCTTCTGCAACAGCATGACGGTGATCTGTCTGGTGCACAGAAACCTCCGTCGGCGCAGCGGTTCGAGGTCACGGATATGATTTCGCTGCTTCAAAGGCTCCACTCATCGGAAGAGAAGAAACATACCCGTTGGATCAATGCGATGGCGGGAAGGCTCTTCCTGGCTCTCTACAAAACCTCCGAGATCGAACAATTTGTGCGGTCGAAGCTCACGAAGAAGATTGCTCGTGTCAAAAAGCCAGCTTTCCTTTCGGACGTGGTCATTCAGAAGATTGATCTCGGCGAGGGCCCACCGTACATCACCAACCCTCGCATGAAGGACATCAACGTCGACGGCTCATGCTCCGTCGAGATGGATGTCGACTACTCCGGGAACTTCAAGATCCAGGTGGCGACCAAAGCACGGATTGAGTTGGGGTCCCGCTTCAAAGCTCGCGAGGTGGACCTGGTGCTGTCGGTCGTGCTGAAGAAGCTCGACGGACATGCCATCGTCCGGTTCAAGCCGCCGCCGAGCAATCGAATCTGGGTGACCTTCGTATCGATGCCGAAGATGGAAATGTCGATCGAGCCGATTGTCAGCTCGCGGCAAATCACTTATAACATCATTCTGCGCGCGATTGAGAGCCGAATCCGAGAGGTCGTGGCGGAGACGGCCGTCTTTCCGAACTGGGACGATATTCCGTTCGCCGACACGATGTCCAAGCGGTTCCGCGGCGGCATCTGGGCAGAGGATGGATCGGGTGAGGAGAAGAAGGAAGAAGAGGAGGGTGACGATCGTGGTGCACCAGTGAATACCGAAGAGGAGGTCGATAGCCCAAAAGTGCCTTCTACGGAGTCGCCGGAGAAAGCGCCCGAGTCACCAGATACACCTGTCTCTGCTACATCCGACGTGCCTACCGAGGAATTATTACCAACCCAGCCTCCACTTCGAAATCAACGAAGCCGAGCATCATCCACCGCCGAGAAAAGACCAACGATGAACACGCCTAAATCACTTCGACCAGCGGCCTATGCCTCTGCTGGTACTGCCATAGTCGGTACCGACACGACGACGGTAGACGCTTTCAAAGAGAACAGGAAGGCCCATCCGCACGATGCAGCCAGTCGCATGATCGCCATCTCCAGTCGAGCGCAATCACAATCCCCTTCTACATCGCCAGTCGAGTCTCCATTTGGTCTGCCCGAGCGTCCGTTGACGGCGCGGAGCCATACGTCCCTCGCGTCGAACCACCGTCAAGCAGACGGCGAAGGAACAGGCGACCCACGATCGAAGGTCCGTCAAGCTGGGGGCGAAAGTACACGTGAGGATCATCAACCACACGACGAAGGAATACGCAACCCCCGTCAAGCTGGCGGCAAAGGAACGCGTGAGAATCATCAACCTTACGACAAAGAAACGCGCAACTCCCGCACGAACTCCGTGGACACCATTACCACCGCCGCGTCCTCGACGACGACGACGAGTACGGAGCCTCGTACGCGAAATCGAGGTTCTCTCGGATCCATGCCCGGCTTCGGCAACGATCCCAAACTCCACACTGCTGCCACCTCAGGGACGACGCTGGGTTCTCAGGGCTCATCAGCCACAGCTAGCAAGCACTCTCTCGCATCACTCGGGTCGGCAACAGCCTCCGTGGCCCGAAAATGGGGCTGGAGGAGCTTCAACAAGAACGGCGAACGGGATCTAACTCTATCGAAACCAACGCCGGAGTCAGAGAATAAAGAAGGCACACCGGCCCATCCAATCGGTCGAGGAAGACCCCTTCCCCCACCTGGAACTCCCCTGCCCATGCCAGAAAAGGAGGGAATTAAGCGTGCTTTGACCGCCGGAGGAGCTGCGCCGAAACGGAAGCCTGTGGCGTCGTCGATCCTCTTCAAGCCGCCTACGTCGTCGTCGGATTCCGCGTTAGCACCGCCGGTGCCGAAACTGGAGAACCAGCGCCAGAAGGAGACGTCGTCCGGGGATCGCCGTCATGATGGTGGTGATGGTGACGATGATCGTCGTGAGACTGGTGATGGTGGGGGCCTGCTCGTGGTTGCTGCACCACCGGTTGATGATTTGCAGCCTTCGTCGCCGTTGAGTAATACCCGGGCAGAAGAAGAACATTCCTCCTCTCCTCCATTCGAGCCCGATGACGATAGAGGAGAAACGCGCAGTTTCGATGCGCGATCGACTCGCTCCAAGCCATGAATAACCTTTTATACGTTTTCATCATTATCATCATGTCGGCGTTGGCATTATGGGTGGTGCATCATCATCGTTCTGACGACGCGGGACTAGCTAGCAATGTTCAGGCGTGACTCTCTCTCTACTCTTTCGTTCTTCTATGTATTATGTTCATGAGCGAGGGCGTTGGCGGGCACGCGAGTAACAAATAAAATGGACGTCTTCAGTAGTGATGGCTTCATATACGACTGCCTAGTGTCTTCATCACCCGTACGACGAATTCATCTTCATCATCATTACGATGAAAGGTTGCTTCATCACATGTATGACGAAGACATCTGCATCAGACTGCCGAAGATGACTAAACCTTCATCACACTGATGATGGCCATATAGCCTATCTTTCGTCGGACTTATGACGAGGATTATATACTTTCAACACGCTAATGATGATGATCTTGATATAGCTTCCTTTTCTTCCAGCGTGCGTGGATCGGTAAGTCTACCACAAGACATGCAAGACTACAATCAAATCATGCGTGATGAAGTGCTACAGTCAGTGAAATCTACCAATTATAGAACACGTCGAGGGCCAAAGCCCAAGGTAAGTGATTCTATTATTTTTATTTACCTATTTACCTACATAACGGTCTTCAGATCTGCGTCAAGATTCCTGGAGACCGTAGATGTGCCTGGTGCACGAACCAAGCACCTCCGTCGCTTTCCCAGCGGCAATGACTAAAGTGCGCCGCCTCCATTTGAGGCTGGCCTTTTCGCCGCTACACTGCTGGCGGGAGCCGGGACTGCATTGACACCGTCAATCCAGCTGACGAGTACCATGGCGGCCTCGGGGGGTCTTGAGGACAATCCCATCTCCCACCTGTCCGACGAAGAACAAGAGGGAGAGCCAGCTCTGATGCTGGCTGTGGTCAGCGTGGTGGAGGAGGAAACGGCCGGGGCCGGGCGGGCGCAGTGGGAGCAGCGGCCAACACAGCCGGAGGAGACGCAGCAAGCACTGCGGCGGCGCCAAGGGTAGTGATGGCGGTGATGGTGGTGTGCGGGGGGGAAGAGGAGGAGGAGGAGGAGGAGGAGGAGCGAAAAGGGGAAAATCATCATGACGATGATAATGGCGATGATGTGATGGGGAAAGGGACGACGGGGAACAAAGTAGGGAAGGGGACTGGGAAGGGAAAAGAGAGGTGGATGGCGACGAATGGGAAGATGAAGATGAAGATGAAGATGAAAAAGTGGACGAGATAGATTGAACCAAATGTAAATAAGAAGATCCTCTCGCATCGCGAGAAGGCACACTGCTAGTTGACCGTGCCAGCGTTCCAACAAGAACTTCACGATACATACACCGCAATGGATAACCATCTACCCTACCAATCAAACACCCCTCTACTCCCTCCTCCATCTCTTTCCCTTTCCACGTCTCCCTCCTTTTCCAAAAACTCTTTAACAGGTCTCATCCCCGCTCTCAAACTCTTCACCATCGCCATATGTCTCACGCGAGTATAAAACACAGGACAATCCTTACTGTTACACCTAACCGATTCGCCGAACGGTAAACTGGCGCAAGACCGACAGATCTTCTCGAGATTGATGGCTTTTGTTTCAGCTGTATTGAGGCGCGTCTGGATCGTTAACAGAGAGCGATCTGGGTGGCGAGAACACGTATTGCAAATGGGTAGAGCGGATGATTCGACTTGATTGCGACAGATGATGCATCGAGAGGATTTCAGGTAGGATTCGAGTGTCTTTTTGGTTGCCGTTGTAGACACGAGGTCTTTATTGTTGGTGATGGGTTGCTGGCCGGTGGTGGTAAACGCTTCAATTCGTCGGACTCGTTGTACTTTGGGCATCTCGTCATACCAGTTCCGCACATTGGCGCCGACGAGGTTGAAGATCCGTTCTAAAGGCGGGATGATGTTTTTGGTGATGTAGTATTCTGCATCGAGCTCATTGTGTCTGTATCATGAATATAGTCAGCATTAAATACGTGTAGTGGAGAAGAGATGTCAACGAGGTAAATATAGTTAACGTACTCATTGTTCAGCAGGGTTTCAGGAGCAACACATCGATCGATGAGTCTCGCCCCTGGTGCACCTGCAATGACCACGTACGGAACGCGTTCTCCGTACTGAGGCTCCGCCCGAGGATCCTCTTGCATCCTCTTAGCGCTGACCATGGCTCCTGGCGGCGGCGGTCCTTTATCGCTATATGTCCCCAGTCGGACTTCCTTGGCGAAACAGAAGTCTTGGATGGAGACCTTCCCCTCCATTATCTTGTTGCATTGTTTCTGGAAATACTGCTTCACCTGGCTGAGATCTGCCGTGCGAAATAATATCTTCAAAGCCGTTTCTTCGATCTTCTGCTCGGCCGGTGTACCGTCCCTTCGCACAGTTTCGATCCCCTTGGCGTCGAAGTCGGGTTCTTTCTGAGACTTGCTCTCGTATTTAAACCCCACGTAACGCTTCTTGGCTAGCAACACGCATGGATGATAGACCTTTTCGAACTTCAACTTGACCGGTCGAGGATTCCGTTTCGTCACCGCCTCCGCTATCTCGTTGCCGATAGCAAAGGCTTCGTTTTTGCTCCGTCCCTTGAGATACACAAACAGGCTGTCCGTGTCGCCGTAGACGACTTCCGCTCCCCATCGCTCGACAGAGTGGATCAGAGCGATCGCTTTCTCGAGCGTTTCTCGCGCCGTCTGAACGATGCTGTCGGCAATCTCGGAACAGGGCATCCGGCCGGAGAAGGACGCCGAGGTATACCCGTATGTCACGTTGGCGATGAGCTTTAGGGCCAGTTGTCGATTGTTGAGTAGTTGCTGGAGCGCCTTGTCTTCTTTGTTGATCTTCATGCCACTCTTGACCATCACGCGTGTTTCGAGAATCTCGCCCAGCATCTTCGCCAATAAGGATTTCCGAGTCTCAGGTTTGACGTACATCATCCCGTTTGGGGCAACTGGCAGGGATGTGTCAGCGACAGCAAACAAATGCGAACAAACGAACGAGAATCCATACTGTTGATCTGATCCTCGAGCAGCTCCAGGATTCGAGCGTCCCGTTTGTAGTCGGTAAACCCCATCTTATTTTGGCCCCGCCAACTGACGATCCGGCCGAGAAAAGTCGAGTAGCAATAATTATACGCAATCATGATGCTAGGATAGAGCGATTGAAAGTCCAGTACCAGCAGAGGACTCGTATAGAAGTCGCTCTGCGGTTCCATGACCAGAGGCAGACACTCCAAAGCATTCTGTTGCCCGACCTGCTTCCGGCTCGGGGACACCAGCATATAATCTTCGGCTTTGGCGATCCGGAACATGAGTGATTCCACTTTGAATTGGGAACCTCTGGAGAAAACGGAGAAGAAGTCGACTCCCAGAATGCGGGCTTGCTCGCTCGTCCGCGGTATCAATTCGTTTTTCTCGAGGATCTGCAGATTGATCTGGACTCTGGTAATAAAGTAGTCCAACACCTTGGCGACGTCTCGAGATTTGCTGCTTTGGTACCAAGTCGTTAGATCCTTGTGCGCGTAATGCGGGATCCGTTTGTGCAGGAGATGGAAAACAACGTTCTCCAGAGTATATTGCAGGAGGTTCAACTCCCCACGCATAGCTCGCCAGATGTTGATCATGTGTCTTCCGGTGACTCGAATGGTGGAGGTATGGTTGAATCCCCATCGGTCGTTGTCCTTGCCAAACCGTCCGTGAGACTGCGACTTCATGCGCGAGAATTCGTCACAAAGATTATAGTCGTATTTGCATCTCGCTCGCTCGATGATATAGCCCCAGGATCCATCGTGGACCTCGTAGCCCGTGAGAATGTCGGGGTCGCAGTATCGGACGATATCGATCATGCGATTGATCAGATCCAGCTCGGTCGACTCTTCTTCCACATGAACGGGGACCTCGCGGGACAGTTTGTGAGCAAGACCGCCGTCTTCGGAGAGGGCAAGGATACCAATGTCACCCATGTCTCCTTCTCGGCCGCTACTCCAGAAGTCATCGTCCGACTGATAGCACCAGAAAACACAGGCGATTTCGTCCTCCGCTGGGTTCGGAACAAGGTCCCCACGGGTGTTGACGTGGATCTCGAGGCTCATCGTGCTCATGTACTGTGCGTCCTTCTTGATGCTCGATGACTTTTTCTTCTGCGAGAATTTAAAGCCGTGCCGATGCTTCTGAGTTGGCCCATCGATTTGAGACAGATTATGAGTAGGTACCGCATCAGAGCGCTGAATTGATTGCGCAGCAGTATGCCTCTCAGTCTTTCTCTGCTTGCGCTCTTGGAGGGGCCAGAGCTCCACCTCTCCTCGCGTGGGCGGTGTCTGGCCGATCTCCCAAGTTTTTAGGGTGCACATCCGGCGTCGAATCTTTAGAACTTTTCCGGATATATCCTGGGCCTTGGGACGACTCTGCTGGCGCTCTGCAGCCGAGCCATCCAGAGGATCAAAGTCGGGAAGATATGGCACCGTATTGCTTCGAAGCCAGAATTCTCTGCCAGCATATTCTCTGGGTCTTGGAGGGACGTCTTTCTCGTCGCTGTAATAAGCCTCTTGATACAGTATTGGCATTGCGAACTCTGTCTGCGTTGCGAAAGTGACGCTGCTAACAGTTGGAGGCGTGTGCTTCAAGCAGAAGACACGGTTCTGAAGCGTAGCGCCGTCGAACTCGGACTGAAGCTTGCGAGCAACGTCCTCGATCATCTTTAGTGACTTACTGTCGTTCTCGAGGACAACGGTTGAGCTGCTGATATGGGAGGTTGACGCTCCTTTCTCAGTGGTCCCGGACTTGAAGGAGGTCTGTTTTGATGTGGTTGGCGTCTCACTCTGTTCCTCAGAGCCGGTTTGCTGGCTTGATATCTGTTTCGTCTTCGTCCGATGCGGATCTTTGACGACCTGAAAGGAGACGGTCTTGCTGTTGCTAGACGCGCTTGCCTTGATGCTTTCCTGAGATGCTTTCAAGGACGACCGTCCGGAGACCACAGTGGACGGCTGAGAGTTTAAATTGTCACCATCCTCAGCCGGAGGGCGATCACTACCGCCAATCTTGGCCTTGGCATCATCGGTCCTCTGAGAGCGATCAATATCCTCGGTTTCGGTGTCAGCTTCATCAGCAGTTCGGCCATCACCATCCTGAATTTCAGTGTAGCCTGCAGTAGCGGTATGACGACGATCGACATCGTTAGTGGCGGTAATCTTCCGACGTTTGTTTCTTGGCTGTGGCTCTGGCCAGGTGGAAGCAGGATCCTTGAGAGAGAAACTGATGCTGGCAGATCCATTGGTGTATTCCACCGGGATCTCAAACTTGCTCTGAGTTGCAAGCCCCAGTTGACCCACTGGGTGAATACCGTACTCCGCCAGCTCATTGGGAGTGGCAGGGCCAGGTTGTGGAAGGACGGTCAATGAGGGACCGGAATCTTGCTGAAAGCTTTGGCCGTCGACCGAGGTCTCCGCTAGCTTCTGACCATCGTCTATTGAGACTTCTGTTGTCTTCCGGCCATCATCTACTGACGTCTCTGCAGACTTCTGATCGCCGTTCGTCACGATATCAACCTCGTCCTTCGCATCACCTCCACCGTTGATCGAGTGAATTGCCTTCCGTACGCCTTCATTCTTCATCGGCGGTGGCTCGGCTTCGATTGGAGGTTCCTCCTCATCTGAAGTGTAGCTGGGCATATCTTCTGGCTGATCGAGAATACGAGATTCATCAACCTCAACATCCACATCTTGTGCGTGTGAGGCCACCGCGTTGTTCCCGTTAGGCGTACCACTCAGCTGTGGCAGCACGCGTAAATTCTCCGGATACAGATCCTCCACGCTCTCCAGTGCCGACTTGATCTCCTCCGTCCGAGGTGGTTTCTTCGTAAACGTTTCGAGCTTGATCCGGCGATGACCATTCCTCGGTCTTTCTCGCGCGATGATGCGACGGACTTCTACCATGTACTCCGCCTCGTGAATCCAGCCTCCTTTCTGGGAAGGACGTGGCTCCGCGGACATCGAGATGAGATCCTCCGGGTGAAATGGACTACTGTTTGGATCTTCATCGTTCATCAACGCCTTTCTTCTTCGTGTCTCGTCTTTCCATAATCCAGCCATGCTGTGGACGAGCTTCTCGTCCGAGGATGGAGGATAGAGGCGCTCGACGAAGTCATGGTGGATCGGCCTTGGTTTGATATCTTTTCGGTTCAGAATGTCCTGTACACAGATATCCACCTCGATCGAACAATGGCTCAGCCTGGGGAAGCTGACTTCGTCCAAGATCGATTGCGGCGGAATCGACTGATCATGCCAGGCATGTGCTGCACTGTCCAAGTCTTCATACTGAGGGACTGGACTTCGAAACCTTGGTCGCTCGCAGGTGATATAGTCACAGCCGTAAAGATTGTAATCGCACATCCACTGTAGCAGATATTGAAGATGGCTTTCGTAGGGCTGAAAGAATTTCTTCATCACCGCGCCTTGTCGCAGCAGATCGGACAACCGGGTCATATGAAGAGGGTTGAATAGATAGATCTTTAAGTAATACTTGTAACCTTCATAGTAGCCATAGAATGGGGTTCCCTTAACCAGCGTGATGTGTGCGACAAACTTGCACTTGTCACCTGACAGGTCCCTGCGGTAGCTGACGCCAAGCGCATGGTCAATCGACCGGTGAAGGCGAAGAATGTAAGCGTTGACTGAGCAAATCTCAGCTAAGTTGACGAAGCCAAATTGAAGATGAACTACCTTCTTCGGAGGCCAACTCCTCCTCATAGTCAATGTAAAGGTAAGGAAACGCGCCATGGATATGGGCGCACACTTTCTGGCCCGTTGGAGTGGCACCGAACACTCTGATGACTGGCACCTTTGCCGCCGTCCTTTCCGACTCATCGCCATGAAGAGGTGGATCGAGTGGCGTAGGAGTGGCCTGGTAGTGATCGATACAGTTCAAGCGCACCTTGAGCGGCTCCATCGATGCCAAGATGTTATGGCAACGCCTCAAAGCAATCTGGAGTGTTCAAGCAACATCTTAGCAGCAAATGAAGCGAAAGGAGAGTCAGCAAGAGCAGGGCAAGCAAGTGAGTATCATTTAGCAAGGTAGCGTTGGCATATACGCGAGAGGTCGCGCCGTTGCGCTCCCTTTCGGCGCGGTGAAAGTGTAAACATGCCGGCGGCGATCGCCAGATGAGCTTAAATTCCGCGCGAAGCTGATTTATTAGTCAGCCTTCAACTTGCGCCTACAACCTCACCTTTCGAACCTCATCGCCTCCGTGGGGCATCTACCAGATTGCCATCGGACTAAGCATCCCTTGAGCACGATGCCTCCTTCCAAGAAACCGCCAGATGTCTCTGCTGCATCCAAAGAGCGCAATGAATACATTCCCACTTTCATTTCTAAGAAGCCTTTTTATGTCGACGACGAATCCTCAACCAACGACTATCTCGAGCATCAACGTCTGCAGAAGACGAACGATGATACCTCCAAATGGTACGATCGTGGAAAGCGGCAAGGGCCAGCGGCCACCAAGTTCCGCAAAGGCGCCTGCGAGAACTGCGGATCGATGACCCACAAAACGAAAGAATGTCTGAGTCGGCCACGGAAACAAGGGGCACGATGGACGGGCAAAGACATCCAAGCGGACGAGGTCGTTCAGGATGTGCAACTGGGCTGGGATGCGAAGCGAGACCGGTGGAATGGTTACGATGCCGCCCAGTACGGAACGGTCATCCAAGACTTCGAGATGATGGAAGAACTTCGCAAGCAAGCGAAAGCAGATCAGGACACCGAGCAGAAGCTGCTGGAAGACGAGGACGACGATGAAGGTGAAGAGGCCAAATATGCAGAGGAATCGGACATGGGTCGACAACAGAGCAAGGCGACGCGACAACTGCGGTTACGTGAAGATACCGCCAAGTATCTTCTCAATCTCGACCTCGATTCGGCCAAGTATGATCCCAAGACAAGGTCCATGGTCGACAGTGGTGCGACGGTGGATCAAGCAGCTGCGTTGGTGGCGGAAGAGAACTTCATGCGGGCGTCTGGCGATGCAGCGGAGTTTGAGCAGGCTACACGCTATGCGTGGGAATCGCAAGAACGAGGCGACAGGAACAAGCAGCATGTCCAGGCCAATCCGACGTCGGGCGAATATTTCCGCCGCAAACAGAAAGAGGAGGCCGAAGCGAAGAGAGAAGCGCAACGAAGGGCGTTGATCGAGAAGTACGGCGACCAGCCTGCGCCGTCTCATCCGCTCGCAGAGGTTGCGTTGACCGAGTCGGAGCGATACGTGGAGTACGATGAGCGAGGGCTGATCAAGGGAGCACCCAAGACGTCGGTGAAATCCAAGTATCCAGAGGATGTCATGATCAACAATCATACGTTGGTGTGGGGCAGTTGGTGGTCGGACTTCGAGTGGGGTTACGCCTGCTGTCACTCGACGGTTCGTAATAGTTACTGTACCGGCGAGGAAGGGAAGCTGGCATTTGAGGAAGCAGAGAAAGTCAGAACTGGTGGCGCACTGGAAGCGCCGATGCCGGAAGATGATGGGGAGAAACATCAGGATACCGCTCGCGCGTCTGAAAAACTGGCGCTCGACAACCACGATGAACCCACCACTCGAGTGGCAGTGAAGCGAACTTTAGAGGAGATGAAAGGCGGCGTGACCGAGGAAGAGCTTGATGCATATCGCCGGAAACGAAAGGTGGCGGATGATCCGATGGCGGCATTCTTGGGAAAGGACGAGCTGGTTCATTAATTTCGCAATCAATCTCACTTCATGACCGGGGAGTTGCAGGGAGCATATCGCACAGCGGCCAAGTGACGGAGGAGGAAAATGGTTTGGCGTCTAGCTAGGAGATCTGCGCTTGACCCTGTATAGAGAAGTCCTCTCAAAGACTTGAGCGGAAGAGAAGCAGAGTAAAGGATCGACGAAGTGCTTGCTGCTGCACATCTAGCCCTCTACTCTTCATCTTCCTCACCACCCTCGTCATCCTTCTTCTCCGCAGCACGGGCTTTCTTTCTGCGCACACGACCAGGCCGTCCACCACCAAACGGAGACGTCAGGGCAAAGTCGATGTGCTTCTGCGAATCGAGGCGGACCACGAAGGAAGGCACATTGACGATCTGCTTGCCAACTCTGAAATCGACGTGAGCAACGCACTATGTGCCTGATAACAACAGAATCTTACCTGATGTGACGCTGCCGGATGAGGACGCGGGCGTGATGGATGCTCTTGGCCAGTCCGAGCTTGTAGACGCAGGTCTGAAGACGACGTTCCAAGAAATCCTCCACCTTGAGAGCGAGCACGTAATCGAGCTTCATCCGCCCCTCATCGAGCACGCCAACACGGACCAAACGACGAATCAAGGCATTACCCTCAAACAGCCGCTTCGGGTCTTTCTCGTCCAAGGTCAAGAGTTGACTTCAGAAAATCGGTTAGAATGATGGAGTGCCCAACACGACAGTTCGACGGGGCATACCGAGCAGCACGACGGATCTTAGAGAGCGTGAGCTGGACGCGCCACACCTCACGCTTGTTGCGCAGGCCATATTCGCCGACTATCTTCAGTTCGGAGTCACTGTGCACGACCGATGAGTGTATATTCCAACGACATGAGTGGAGACAAGCTCCATCTCAGTGGCCGCAAGATACTCACAGACGGGCGGATTCGAAGGCTACAGAGTGTCAGCGTCATGGCGTGACTATGGAGAGCATCTGTGAGAACTTACGACGCCGAGGCACCTTGTAGGTCTTGGAGTAGACACGACTGAGCGAGTGTTAGAAACAATTGCATGCGTGATCAGTTGAGATGAAATTACTTACGGCGCCATGATAATTTGTCAGTCGCCAGATGACCTGTAGACGACTAAGAGGGTCGGTGATGATCAAGTTGGTGTCGTTGGGAACGCGGAGGGGGTGAGTGAGTGGTGTTGAGGTGAATGAGGAGAGAATTGGATAGTCCCGTGCCGGAAAGTTCCTAGGGCTAGGGCACGACCGCAGAGCCTCATCTGCTCACCACCAACGCATATCCCACCACAAACACAACTTACACGCGCACCTCAACCCCAACTCCTGCCGACACACCAAATTCGTCATGGGTCACTCGCATGGTCTTCGAGCCGGCACGCGGGTGTGTATCTTAGCATCCTCTTTCCTATGAGCTATAAGTCTGATACATTCACAGTATGCCTTTTCTCGGCCGTTTAAGAAGAAAGGTTTAATTCCGTTGTCGACGTATCTACGCCCTTACAAGTGAGTTCCTGGCTCACAAATCTCATTTGCGGACATATGACTGATCAGTCGTCAGAGTTGGTGATATTGTCGACATCAAGGCCAATGGAGCCGTTCAAAAGGGGTCAGTCATTTTCCAACTATCTCCTCCAGCACGTGGGGATCATCTGTTGCAACTGGATGAATATACTCCCCATATCCGAGCTTCAACTGATGGCGTTGTAGCATGCCATACAAGGTCTACCATGGCAAGACCGGCGTCATCTACAACGTCACAAAGAGCGCTGTCGGGGTGATTGTCTACAAGCGAGTGGGCAATCGATATCTCGAGAAGCGAGTCAACGTCCGGATCGAGCATATCAGGGCTTCGCGGTCTCGAGAGGAATTTCTGCGAAGAGTGAAAGAGAACGCAGAGAAGAGGAGAAAAGCCAAGACGGAGGGGGTGCACATCCATCTCAAACGACAACCGGCCATGCCACGAGAGGCTCGAAAGGTGGAGACCAAGGATAATCTCCCGGAGACCATCAGGCCGATTCCCTACGAGACTACGATTTAGGTAAGAATGAGTTCTCAGTTATTTTTACACCGGCTGGTGCTGATACACGTCACTTTTGCTCAGTTTCGTCCGTTTCTCTCTTCTCCTGTGGGCATCTTCTGTGCCGAATTCTTTTTATGGTCAGATAGATCAGACGAAGAATTAAGCGAGTTGCAACTTCTCACAATGGGCATTGCATTTCTGGTGATGGCTCTGCATTCTTCGAGCAGTGCACTGGCTGTCACTGAGTTTGACGAAAGTGCCCTCTGACGTCTAATGTGCTGGTCCCCATGGTCATTCCGATAGGCCAACCGCTCAGACTTTACTCTACCTACCTTCAATCAATCGCCAGCAACTCTTTCCAGCTCACTTCATACACTGGTTCTGCAGTCCATAACCGTCAATATCCATCACCAAGTATCACGTGGGTGTTTCAGGCATATGACTAAGCCGTCTCGGAACATCTTCCACTCCGAGATCTGACGCGCCTTGGCAAGAGCCGCACTGCTCTCTGAGATCATCGATGTCGCGGTTAGAAATTTGAAGTCGCGAATGTTCGACGACCATCATCCGCCGAGACTTGATAGCAATCCCACGATATCAGCACTCACTACACGCCGGGTTTCTCTCTTCCTCTCATTCTGACGAGACCAATATCGCAATATTGACACTTACATGACCCTACCCACCCTGTCCGATCCGCACGAGTCCCATTTATCTTCCACGTCGCGACCACTGAGGCAACCGCCATTGCCTCAGTCGCGCGAAATCGGCGATGTCGTACCGGATCCGCGATCGCCCGCGGTATCGATAGCGAACAAGCAATCGCCCGTCGCGAAATCATGGGCGCATTTAGTCGCGGGGGGGTATATATCCTCCCATCCTCCCCTTTCATCCATACTCCAATTCCCAATCCCGGCTTCCACAGCACCATTTCTAACCGCAGCTTCACAACTCCAGCGTAGGTGGCATGACCGCCGCCTTCCTCACCTCTCCCCTCGACGTGCTCAAAACGCGGTTACAATCAGACTACTACCAATCCCAACTCTCGAGCAGCCGAGCAGCACGAGGGATCTCGTCACCGTCTTTTCTTCCCTTCCCCCGAAACGCGCTCCTCCACTTCCAAGAAACATTTCAAATCCTGTTCTCCATTCACCGCGTCGAAGGCTGGCGGGCACTTTTCAAGGGTCTCGGACCGAATCTCACGGGTGTTGTCCCAGCCAGAGCCATCAATTTCTACACCTACGGCAACGGCAAACGGCTGATCGCCACGTACGCGAACAACGGCCAGGAAAACACCTGGGTGCATCTCTGCGCGGCGGCCATCGCGGGGATGATTACGGGGACCGCGACGAATCCCATATGGTTGGTCAAGACGCGGTTGCAGCTCGATAAATCCCACGCCGAAAAAACCGGGTCGATGATGAATCGAAGATACCGGAATAGTTGGGATTGCGTGAAGCAGGTGCTTCGGCAAGAGGGGGTGAGAGGACTGTATCGAGGATTGAGTGCGAGTTATTTGGGCGTCACGGAAAGTACACTCCAGTGGGTTTTGTACGAGCAGATGAAGACGTATCTCGCGAGACGGGAGCAGAGGGTGTTGAGTTCGGGAACGCCGCCGACGAAGTGGGATCACGCGGTCGATTGGGGTGGGAAACTAGGCGCCGCGGGAAGTGCAAAGTTGTTTGCGGCTGCGGCGACGTATCCTCATGAGGTGTGTATATGCCGTACGCGAAGAACGTGAAACCAAAAACAGATGCAAATGTCATTACTTGACAAACCATTACTTGACAAAAGGGAACTAATAAGATGATGAAAAAGGTCGTAAGAACCCGTCTCCGCCAAGCCCCCACCGAGAAAGGTGTGTCGAAATACACCGGCCTCGCACAATGTTTCCGACTCGTCTGGAAAGAGGAAGGAATGGCGGGGTTGTACGGTGGCTTGACACCGCATTTATTAAGAGTTGTTCCAAGCGCGGCGATTATGTTTGGGATGTAAGTCTCTTTCTTTCTTTCTTTCTTTCTTTCTTTCTTTCCCACTCATTTTATCCATTATCCTCTCCCCCGAGGCCTGGATTCCCTGGTCATGTGGTTAGTTTCATGATGGACTGGGTCTGTTAGAGTGACGATGCTAATGCTGATGTGGGGTAAGGTATGAATTCATTCTCCGCGTATTCGACACCCCTTCGTGATTCACTTCTCTTCATTAGTTTCACTAAGGTAGCTACCGTGGCTATATATCTAGATTATATAGATGGACGGACGGATGGATGGACATACCCCTCGCCTTTCTTGGCCTCCACTGCATCGCTTCTCTAAAAATGTAATTAGAACAAATCACTGGCTTAACTTACTAGGCTTCATCATGTTTTCTTCCTTGTTACATAGTTTCCAACCTAGCTGGCTTGTTGACTGCGGGGAAGAACGTTGTTGTCCATGAGCTGTATTGAAGTTATTTGATTTGCTGAGCAGTGGGTGGGAGATCATCATTTGTTTCACGCCCTGTTCTATACTGTATCCTAGCTACATAGGGAGTAACTTATCTGAGTATCCCCGTAATGTAGCTCTCGCACAAATAAACAGACAGATGGATTCAATCTAGCTCATCTACTGTACCCGATTAATATAACCGGAAACCCAACATGAGTATCTCGCTTCCGAGGGAGGGAGATATACCTGCTAACCTCGCTGAGCTTACAAATATCGACAGAGACACCACGGTGAATATAGAAGACAGACAACTCCAAGAGGATGGTAGGAAGAAGACATGCATAGTGGTAGAATAAAAAGCAAAAGATTGAGTCGAAGCCGGAGATCGGCCCACTAGGGGACGACCTCAAGCTCCGCTAGAATCCCCAAGTGCTATCTGCTTTCGCAGCCACTTGTAATTGAGTAGTTAATGTTGACAACCCGTAGAATCGAATTTACGACACCTGAACGCTCTCAGAACGAGCAATCTCAGATGGAGGAGAGAGCCGTTTACTAAATGGTCATGACCAGCTGAACCACTAGGCCGGATCCCCTCAGTATAAAAGGAATGGTCCCAAAACAGGTTATATAGTATTTCATACAACGAACTATTAAACAGAAACGCTTACAGACAGACAGACAGACCATGACATGAAAACGAAGAATGAAGAGAAAGAAAAGAGAAGAAAACTATGGAGCAGTAGCATAACATACCCATAAGATTATCGACACGATAGTAGCACGGTAGATGTTTATTTATTTATCAGTCATATAGCTCGAAGTAGCATACTTCCGGTAGCATCAAAGAGCGTATAAACTTGGATAGAAACAACATTGATACAGCGATAACTTACAGAACGTAAAACGCCAACGCTAACAAGCCATAGCGTGAAAAGCAAGACAGGGAAGAAAGCACCGGCTTTTCACACACACCTTGCTGAGGAACAGAAGTTCGGCTGATTAACGTACAAGGACAAGGTAACAATAACTTCCGGCTTGTCCAACTCCAGTTCGCCGTTCCAAACACCCTTCATTTGAAAGAAGACGAGGCGCGAGAGAATGAAACCACCCTGTGCGATTCCACGGAAACGGTGTTCTACAGAAGCGGTGTTCCACTCAAAAGCCACCTTAAGAAGATTTTCACCAGCTATTTCGATCCCAACTTGGATCTATAATACCATAACCCCACTCGTCAGTAACCAACTCAACCATCTCAATCCAAGCTCATCAACTCGAAACCCTCGCAAGCTAGACACGCCACTGCAACACCTAACACCCAACACCCAGTACAAAATACAAAATACAAGATATATAATAATAGAACTCACCCTGAACAAAGCTCGCCATGACTTTACTCCCCGTCTGCAACAACGGATGACCGACCACGATCTGGAGGAACCTCTGCAACCCCTCGCGGCGATGCTCAATGACATCGTCACTGAACCGATTCGTGAATACTTTGCCAGGTAAAGGCGGGATAGTCACACGCGCGCTTTCTCGCTCGAGAATGTCCCGGAAATATTCAAAGTCCGAGTATCGTCTCCGAACGCTGCTGTGTTTGAGCTTGAAGGCGGGGATGTTTGTGCGGCATACAACTTCGTAGTCGGTGTACATCTTGCGGCCGATGCCATGGGTTTGAGGATTGCGGACCTTTATATTTATTATTATCATTATTATCACTGAAACTAGTAGGGAGGGAAGGGAAAGGCGAGGTTGGCGGAGATAAGATAGACACATAAGAGCATGAGATGGTATGAAAATGAACGTGTGAAGTGAATGCGCGAGGATTGGGGATAGGATGGTAGGGATATGTTTGTGTGAGTAGGGCGGGTGGATGAGGTAGGTAGGGAGAGAGGAGGGGGAAGGAAAATGGAAGGATGGGAACTAGGAATCAATACTTACCTCAATCTCGAGAAAGTTCTCGGGTGGTCCATAGATCTCTTCGAAGCTCTGTTGACGGGCGTCCGGGATGGCTTGCATCGTGATGGAATCGGTGGACGTGGGTGGTCACCCGTCACTGGCTTGGGCTGGGTAAGAAGTTGTAAGGTAGCTGAGCTGTATCACGGGAATGCCAATCGTGGTGACTAGTGCGCGAAATCCAGGTTGAACTTGGATGCGAGGTTGATGAGTTGCCGGTCGGTGAAGAACGAAGTCGATGATGATTAGGTCGACGTTGCTGGGTTGTCATGCAGCTCTGCGTACCGTAGCTTGATTGATGGGGAGGTGTGAATGGTCCGTGAAACAACGATGATCTCAGACGCCGTCTTGAGCAATCAATGTGGGCCGAACCAGCGGGGTTGAAACAATGTTTCGCCATGAAATTAACATCAAACTTCAATATCATCCCTCATTCATAGATCTACAAGAATGGCCTTATATTCATAAGACAATTGGAAGATCACTCGGATTGTCTATTAGCTCCAGAAGATTCACCAGAGGGCTTATCCATGGTATTGCTCGACAACCTTCGTCAGCCAGCCACAATCGCTTTCAACAACTCAGGATATAAAACATTGTTTCGAAAGTGATTCCTTCCTTACTTTATTCGAGAGTCTCCCAGGACCGCTCAGAGGTATTCTTAACTGATCATGCTTCACTCGGACGTTCACATCCTTAGGGTAAGGTTGCCCTTGGGCTTGATGTTATTCCATTTGGATTTCCTCAAGGAGACATCGACAGGTGTTGCGAGGAACTCTGAACGACTGAATTGCTAGAAGGACTCGGAATCCTAGACCTCACTATATAGCTAGGAAACCCCTCACAACGACCATATAGCCTAGAGGGCTTTAGCCTAACCAGATCGAGGTGCCTAAACCTGTACTCTACACGTCACGACAGGGATCTAACAGAGGTGGTTCTCGACACACTCCCCATCCCATCGGAATGCATAATCATGGGTCAGCCTTCCTATCTCTTCACACAAGAGCCACTCCGTTAAACTTACTTCACCAGCAGACGCACTCCTTAAAACGATACTGTACCGTATGTCTTGAAATGCTGAGAATAGGGCAACTTTGATCCAGTTATAGTAGCGTCGGCATTGCCGATTTCACTCAGCGTAAATCTAGACTGAGCCAGAATCAGATTTCGAGCTTTTTCCATTATCTCAATTAGGAATGGATGAGCCTGTCTTACCAATCCACCATCCAGTGAACTCCAAGCATTGACGAGTTTGGTCTTTGATAGCTGGTACCATCTCCACTGTCCTCGTTCTGGCGAGCCACTCCTCATCACCGTCTGCATCATGAAGACATGAGACCCTAGCCAGAAGTAAAGTGAGATATGTGAACTCGAAAATGGAGGACTCAAGGCTCTTTCACTCATCATCTGTTGCATTGCTCTAAATGGTACGAATACAAGACGTACTTCGAGCAAAAAAGCCCGTCTCGTCTCCGTCGAACATCCGACGCTGGGGAAAAAGCCGGGCCAGAAGATCTGATCTGTCGTAAAAGAGACGCTGGCCTCGGAACTAGCTCCGCTTACTCTCCGCATGCAAAGGAAACAAACAAGGGCACAATCAATCAATCAATGGGGGTATCGTAAGATAGCAAACACACACATACCAGTCACAAGCAAGCAACCGAACCAGAGTAGACTCGACGCCGGCCCCTTTTACGCACACCCCCATATGCTTGCTGAACAGATCACGACGACGTACGGAGACATGGAGATGGGAGACACGCACGGCAAAGCTAGATTGAAGAAGCAAGGAAAAGACGTACTATGAGTCGTCTGATGATGAGCGATAGAGATATGAGCTAATAACGATGGAAAAAACAGGATGAAAGCCAGCCGCAGATGAAAAGCTATAATCTAGATAGGAGTAGTAATAGTCCGACGACGCCCGAAGATCAGAGAGAGAGAGAAAAGCCAGATGATTCCCGATGAAGTGAGAAATTCCATGAAAATGCGAATAAGAATGAAGTACCATTATCCGTCAATTGACTAGCGAACATGAGACGCCGTTTTCTCCCTCCCTACTCACTATGATAGCAACGAAAAGCTCGTTCGAAGATGGCGTGAGGACGTTTGGTGATGACGAGTTGCTGAGATCGCAGCTGAGCTCGTAGATGATACAACCCAGCATCAACTATTCCGGTCGCTGACGCTTGGTGCCGTGCGGGTTCCAGCTGCCGTCGCCCACGCCACCGGCAGCCTGGTTCTGGCCGAAGAAGGCGGGATTGAAGTGCGTCTGAGGACCTTGAAACCCTCCTTGACCTAGATGGTGCGAACCAGAGTTCCGATTTAGTGATCCGTTCATCCGGGGCGGCGAAGAGTAGTGCAGTGAGTGGGGGGAGGTCGAAGATGCGGGGGTGAGCGGATACTGGCCCGGATAGGAACCGGTTGTCGACGGACCAGGATATCCAGAAGGAAAGCGACTCATGTTCGGATTACCCATGCCCGACATGGCCTGGGGTGGTCGTTGTTGCTGCTGATGATAAAATGGTTGCGTACCTTGAACGCCCATCGGATTCATGCCCATCCCGCCCATCGGACCGCCCATGCCACCCATCATGCCACCACCCATGTTGCCCATGCCGGCCATCATCCCGTTCGGACCCATGCCACCTCGACCGCCACGTCCTCCCACCGGACCACCTCGCATGCCGCCCATCATGTTGCCACGATTGGCGAATCCACCGACAAAGGGATTCATGCCGCCCATCATGAAGCCGACCATGGGCGGACTCTGAAAGCCACCGGTCGGAGCACCACCCATGGGAGGACCGGAGAAGTTGCGGTTCGGGAAGCCCCCGCCCATGTTGTTGTTCATGCGAGGGCCACGATTGTTGTTGAACCCGCCGCCACGTCCACCTCGGAAGTTATTGTTCATGGGCATGTTTCCGCCGCCGCCTTGATTGGGAGGGTTGGGGATGTAGCCGGGACTCGCATGACCGCCGGGAGATCGACTATCACGACTTCCCATTCCGTTTCCGTCCTTGCCACGAACCGGAGCATCCTTGGGTAGCGTGCGGTACGGGTTGACCGAGGCTGAGGTGTAGGTCACGGCGAATTTGCGCCCGTTGTGCGCCGCCTCATCCGATTCGAGGAGTCGCTTGACCGCCGTTGCGGCCTGAGGAGAGGCGAATTCGACGAACGCTTGCCTGGGAAGATTTAGCATCTCAATCTCACTCTCGAAGCGAGCTCATCATACCCCTTGCTCTTGCCATTGACCTTGTGCTCGCTGAAGGTGATGTCCTTGAGCTCGTCCTCGCACTTGCATCGATTCGCCCAGCCGCGAATGTCATCGTCGGTGCTCCACCAGTGCAGCTCGGAGATGAAGACGGCCGGGGTCGCGTTGCTGTCGAGCGGGCGATCGTCGGGTTCCTTTCGCTTAACGCCTTGCTTGACTGGGAGCTGAGATTGCTGCTGTTGGCCACGGGGGGGAGCATCCACGGTGATGATGATATCATCATCGTCGTCATCCTGGCCTTGAGTATTCTCGTCGTGGGCGTTGTTCACTTCGTTCTGCTCGACTCCATCGCCGCCCTGCTGGCCCGACTGACCCTGGGATTGATCGTGCGAAGCATTGGTGTTGGCATTGACTTGATCGACGGCAAAGCCATCGGTCACTTGATTGACGCCTGAGTCCATGGGCTGATCAGCTTTCTCTTCCTCGCCGTCACCGTAGACGTCAATGTCAAAGTTGTCCTCGTCAGAAGCCATTCTGATGACAGATCGAAGCGCTGATAGACTCAAAGCTTGACGGTCTTATGAATAGAGTATTAAAGACGACTGAAGCAGAGGTACATGTCTGTAAGCGTTGAAGCAGCGGATCAGCGGACGAAGAGAGACAGTGTATGAAGATGATAGCAAGAGCTCATTGTTGCTGAGAGAGAGATGAGGTTTTGAGGAGTATGAATTATGCGGGTGACTTGTGCAAGTGACGGAGGTATGAGGGTGTGCAGAGGAGAGACATGAGCATACGTACACTCCCACTTCCGCAGGCTTCCTCCACAGGGTCCTCACGAGTGAGTCACAATGTCCTGGTGACAAAGCGACTGAGAGATATTGTTCCGTAACTGATACTGCTGTCCGAGACGAACAGACTGACGAGAAGTGAGGCGTGCACCCGCTTTCGTCGCGCGAGCAGCCCAGGTCACGTCGCGTTGAAATCGGTGAACAGACGCGTCCGGTGAACCTTCTAATAACTTGTCCGGGTGATGGATGACTCCGCCCAGGACAATAGGAACGAAGAAGTCCGCGTGAGGGATGAAGGAGTGGTCCCACTGGCTTGCAGTGTACAGATTTCGAACCAGGTCGCGTCACTCCCAGTTCTACGTGAAGTACGTGCCCTACACCTCGTTAGAATAAGTTAGACAGATATAGATATGAATAGGGGTGAAGGACAGTGAAGGGGATAGACAAACTTGAATGAGAGGGGGTTCAATAGAAGGGACCTGGTTGAACAGAAGTCACTTGTCGACCCTGAAGTGGGATGGAGTGAAGTTCGTCGGGAGCACGTTGCTCGCTCATAAGGACCTGCAGGCGGCTCTGCGGTACGTACCGTTCCAGGCAGAGCCGCATGAATATCACGTGGCTACCTCGTTTCCTATTGTCATTCTAGGCCAGCTGTCAGAATGGAATGAGCATTAACTCAACTAGCACGGCAATCACTTTCACCAACTCACCCTTCTCACTTCTACATTCTCGACACCATCAATAGCAAATCTTGAACCCTCCAAGCATTATTCAGAAATTCTCGCATTCACCTCATCATGGCCGATCAAATCAAAGAGTTGGCGGAGATTCCGCGTGATTTTCTCAAGGATGGCACGCTCTTCTTGAATCGATGCACCAAACGTCCGTTCTCCCATTCTTCTCTGATGTCTACCGTCGGGTGGTGATGCAGCTGACATTCCATCAATCCAGCGGACAAGCGCGAGTTTGTCAAGATCTCGCAGGCGGTGGGCGTGGGTTTCGTCATCATGGGCACCATTGGTTATTTCGTCAAGCTGAGTGAGTTTGCCTTGATAAGTTTGTGCGCGAGGGGAGTTTTGCTAAGTGCAGGTCAAGTTCATATTCCGGTCAACAACATCTTGGTGGGTGGGGCATGACGATCGATTCTGGTTGAGGATGCGTGGTGTGTGGTGTGGTTGCTGGCATCCCGGACTCGGTCGGCTGGCGTTGTGGGAAAGCAAGCGTATTCTCCATGGGTGATACTTCCTCCTGTGTGTATGATATCCTCGTAGCCTGAAGGAATACCATTCAATGTGCGTGCTTCTGCGACCGAATTGCGTCTATTGCGGATGATTGACACGGCGGGGTCATCGGGCTCTCATTACACATTCAAAGTTCTCGAATCCTCGACCCAGAAGGCGGAAACAAGAGAGCCGAGACCATGATTCCATTGATGGTCTAAAATCCCCGTTGACGTTGTGCTCGACATCATGCGATCCCCGAAAGCCCAGCAGATTCAACCTCTCACGCGCCACATACTGTATGCTCCCAGTCCCAGCCCCTCGAAGTACCCTGCGAGCCCTCCGAACCCCGAAACGATCATCGTCAAGTTTGACCCACCCCGAATCAAATCTCTGGAGATGCCATGTCGCACACCTTTACTGCCTGAAGAAACCCTCTACCAAGCAATTCTGGCAAGCATATGGCTAATCGGATTCCTGCATCCTCCAGTCCGATGAAGGTTGGTCGTCACCGTCATCGGGCTCGAGTCGCTCGTCAACCCCGCAACCCATCCGCCGATCTGACTCGTCTTCTTCAGCGTTGTCGTTCCAGCTGTGCACCGAGCACGAGCCCTGCGCCATCCCGTAGCCGCTCCACGACGTCGCTGTGTGATCCACACGTCAGCCATCAAGCAAACCTTGGGGAGGCCAAACTATCCACACTTACCAGCAATCACGGGAGCATTCGGATGCCAGCTGGCGTCACGGACGCGCGTTCCGCTGCCGGAACGGGCGTTGAAGAAGATGTGTCGTCGGCCTCCCATCGAAGGCTCATTAGGTCGGGCCTTCCGGATCGCCTGGCGGACGTCGATCTTGCCGGCCAACGTCGCGTCGAGGTTGTAGATGTACACAAACCCGTCCGCGCTGCCGGAGTAGACGTATCGCGAGTCGCTGCTGCCCGGTGGCGAGAAGTGACACCGGATCAGCGTCTTCAGCACGCTATGTCCGCGGAACGTGACCAGCGAGGTATCGTGCGGATGAGGCGAGTAGTCGGACGGGTCATAGGGTTCCATGCGGTAGTCAAAGTAGCTGATGGGCAGCGTCGAGCGCACTTCATCGTACCGCTCCGGGCTGGTCATCTTGCGCAGATCCCACAGCTTCATCGATTGGTCCTTGCCGTTGCTCAGCACGTACCGGCCGTCACCCTTGCTGTCGACGTAGGTCAGGCCCTCGGTGTGGCCGAGGAACACGCCCGCCTCGCGTCCATCCGCCATGCTGCGGCGGTCCCACACCTTCAACGTGGCGTCGTCCGAGCCCGAGTAGAGGATATGAGGCGACGACTGGTCGCCGTAGCAGACGGCGTTGACGTCCCGGCGATGACCATGAATCTTCAAGATGGACTGTCGCGTCTCGATATCGTAGACGTAGATGGAGTGACCTTGCGTGCCCGCCACCAGCTCGCGGCCATCTCCCGAGAAACGGATCGACCAGATCTAGGATGTGAAGAGTTAATTACCCCGTTGATCACTCTTTCGATGATCAAGAGAAAAATGAGGGCAGGTCAATGTTTCCCGCTGAACACTCAGCGACCCCAGTAACCCCAGGTTAGGAGGCGTGATATCTAGAAATCACTTACCCCGAAGCTTCCCGGATCGTGCGCCCCTGCGCTTCGTTCAGACAGATCGAGAAGCCAGGGCTCACTGTCGTCGTTGGGATCCGTCGGGGCCAGCGCGACGACGGGCGTGATCGAGGTGTAGGCCAGGTATTTGTTATCCGGACTGAGGGTGGCATCCGTGATGGTCCAATAACCGTACGGGTAGTGCACCGTCTTGTAATACTTCCACTGGTACGGATTGGCGGTGTCATACATCCGGACGCGAAAGTCCTGCGCGCAGCAGAAGAAGAAGTTTCCATCTTGCGAGAATTGGCCCGAGTAGCAGCTGGCATTATAGTTGATCACCATGTCGGCGGACGAAGAGGGAATCATCGACTTGATAAACAATCAGAAGTCCGTTTTCCACGCCGTCTTCAGGTAGGGGCTTACCTGTGCCATCAGCGGATCAAGATCCTTTCCACGTCCACCAGCACTGAGCCCAAGCTCTCGAGCCAGGAGCTGATGAGCAAGCTTCGATGGGTACGTGTCATCATCCTCCTCATATGCTTGAGGGGTGCCGAACTTTCCGCTATACATCAGCTCCTGGCCCATTTCGCTCGGCACCGGTGGTAACATCGATTCTGGTCGCGGCTTGGATGGTCGACGTCGTCTGGTGCGCAACCCAATCGGCTCTTCTGAGTCCTCGTCCTGACCCTCGTCTTCGTTTGGTGTAGCTCGTGCTAAGTATCGGAGAAGGTATCGTCCTAGGCCTTGATTGCCGCCGAGAAATTCTAGTATGTGTTCGCGGCTGACTGGGCACGTCAAGACAAACACTCGGCGCAACTACTGCAGAGACCGTGACTCACGTCTGGTCACGCCTTGAGCCTCCTCGCCGTCGTCTCCTTCGCCTGTGTTGCCCGTGGTCACGGCAATTTCTAACCCGCCGGTATCCATATCGTCACCATCTATCCCTTCATGTCAATGACTGAAGCTGAGTGAGTGCCATGTATCACAACATACCTTCCTCACCCTCCTCCTCTTCTTCCATGTCTTCCCCATCTCCCCGATCATCTTCGGTCGTGGGCTCATAGTCCATGTCGTCATGATCTTCTCCCTCGTCCTCCCACTCGTTCTGGGCCTCTGAATTCACAAGCGTCTCCATGTCCACGGGTGAATCACTGGGACCGGTGTTTCTTTGAGGAGTAACACTCATCTGGGATGAAAATGTGACTGCTCTCTCGCGGGTATCACAAATGTCTGCAGAGGAGATTCAGATATGCACCTGAGGGGTTATGGATGCTGCTTAGGCGCGTTCTGTTAGAAGTCTAGCGTCGGCTTTTGCACGGAGTTAATCTTCCGCCGGGCCGGAGCTTATCGATAAGACGTCATTAGCCGACCGATCGGCGCTAACCGTTACCGTTCATCCGAAGTCCTTACTGGACCGTTCATCCGATGTTAGGTCCATATGTATTGGACGAACATCTGCCATGGAGACAAGTCATGATAGCTTACTCACAACTGTGTCTTTTCTTAAATTAACTGGGACGATTCAGAAGAGTAAATGAGCTCAGTGCGATTGAATTTCATGGATACATGGAGCATTCCTGCGTCTTCCCTATCAGCGTCGTACTTTCTACACCCCTCAACCATCATCCGTTGAAGTCTCAGGCTTCAAGTTCCAGCATCGCGTGCAACCCATCATGAACTCCTTTCCACCACCTTCCTCTTTGCTCCAAGTCATCCCCGTCACTGTCGAGGCCTGCTTTCCGTCGCTGTGCCTCTTCGGCTGCCTTCTGGCTAGCTTGACATTGAGACTCCAGTGGTCTCAATTCTCGTTGCAGCATCTCCAACTCCTGATCTTTTCGAGCCAAGGTCGATTCAAGACTCGCTAGTCGACGATTTTGCTGCGATAGCTCTGCCCGGCGCTCGGACACCAATGCAAGCGTGGCCGGCAACGGCAGAGATTGTGATGGGTCCTCGCTCTCGCTCTGACTGGCGCGAAGCCCGTCCACGGACTGCTGCAGCTCGGAGATCATGGCTGGTAAATCGCGTGCCTGGCGCGACTGTAACTGTACAGCTTCGTATCCTATTAGAGCGTAGTATGTGTATGAGCTTCTACCCCAACATATTATCCATCAACAAATATGGGACATACTTTGGCTCAGATCTCGCCCTCGCAACTCCAGTTCGGAGAGAAGATTGTCGACTTCGATCTTTTGCGCCTTCAGCGAGCCTTTCTCGCTTGCCAGCCGGCCCTCGAGAGCGACAATCTCGGCATGCGAGACCGTGAGTGGCGGGTCATTGAGGATGGCACGCAGGAACGTTTCTTTGGTGACTTGTTCGAGATAGGAGAATCGCAACTTGGAGAAGAGTTCCTAGTAGACATGAGTCTGTTGGTCATGCCAGTTCATAGAATGAAATTGAATGAATGCATACCTTGTAATGTGCCAGCTCGGCTTCTAGATCAGCAGGATATGCATCATCGAGCGATTTGTTTGAGATATCGGACGCTCGGCTTCCCTCGGTCGCACTGTCATCGCCCTTCCGGACAGCCAGTGGCGCGCTGAGCCGGATGATTGAAAACTCATATGATTGATCCAGTTCATTGAGAGAGGTCAAAACATCCTGCGCTTTTTGATCCATAGCATATGAGTTTGGGTCGCTGCGAACAGATTGAGTTCCCTATCGCGTTCCCGCCAGGTTTGTTTACAATTCCGGCGCGGAAGCGCAACAGCCGAAGTGAACGCAAGCGACCTCACCGCCCGCGATTGAAACGGTATTCTGCCACCTGGTGAAACTGCCGCCGCTTCCTTATCCGCTCGGCTTGTCCTCGTCCTTACTTCAGATGCCCCTCTGCGACAACATGAGCGCCGACACACCCCTTACCGATGACTATGTCGCCGATCTGCTCAAGGCAGATGCCAAGAAAGATGGTCTCCGCTTCTCAGCTCTGGGCTTACATGATCTGCTTCCCACCCGGTACGTCATCGACCTGATGTTATTATCATGACGTCGCTGACCATCTATGCAGACCAAGACACAATGCGCCAAAGCCCAATACTCGCTTCTTGAAGAATATCATCCGGGAGACAGACCAACATAATGCCAGTTTGCGAGTCCGAGAAGCAGAACAAACGAAATCACGACTTCAGGCGTTGAAGCACTCTAGCCGCGATGGTAGACGACGGGAAGACGAAAGACCAAGCAAACGAAAAAGAGTAGATGATGAGGGCAGGACGCGTCATCGAAGCCATCGTCATGATCACGATGAGGATCGCCGATCTCGAAGGCATCACCGAGACGAACACGACGAACAAGACGTGACTTCCAAACAACGATCGAGGAGGAATCATGCTGAGGAACCGAGCAGTGACAACGACGACTCTGGTCAGGGAAGAGGCTCAAGAAGACAAAGGCGGAGAAGCCGGTCAAGAGAAGATACGGGAGCGTCAGAAAAGAAGTCACACCGACAACGACGGCAACGTCGTCGCTCACGCTCTCAGTCACCTTATTCAGAGAAAGAAGACGAAGAGGAGCGACGTCGGGCCAGTGGCCATCGAAAGTCTCATCGTCCGAGACGGTCGACCAGTCCATCACCAGGGCGCAAGCACCGGGGCCACAGACGAACATCGTCTCGCTTCAGAGATTGTTCCTCCTCTGGGCGTCGTTCATCACCTGACGCCGACTCCGACCCATTGGAAGCCATCGTCGGCCCTCTGCCCCCTCCAGTGACTACATCAAAGTTGCGCTCCCGAGGGCGCACCACTCTCAACTCATCCACCATCGACATGCATTTTTCATCCACGTACGACCCCCGCACCGATGTTCAGCCTAACCCCGAATCGGAAGACGACTGGGACCAAGCATTAGAGGCTTTACGCGATCGTCAGCGATGGAAGCAGCAGGGGGCGGATCGATTGCGCGCAGCAGGATTCACGCAGGATGAGGTGGAGAAGTGGGCACGCAATGGCGAGCGACGCGAGCAGGATATTAAATGGGCTAAACGTGGTGAGGGACGGGAGTGGGATCGAGGGAAGATTGTTGGAGAAGATGGAGACACAGATATCAAACCGGAATGGGGCAGGCTGAAGGGGACGTAATGATTCTAATTCGAAGCATTTCCTGAATTCAATTGTTGTTAATGTCTGCTCTGTTTGCAATTATAGATGTCTAAATTTCAATGCATTGTCTGTAGCCAACCGAGGTTCCTTAGCATCAACCCTGGTTTTAAGTGTATCTGGGAATGTCCTACAAAGCCGTTCATAAATTATGACTGATGTCATTTGCGTAGGTGGACTCGGTCATAAGTCAAGAGAAGGCATTTTCCGTCGTTTACATAGAGGGCAGGGCTTGACCCTAATTCCCACCCCCACATTGCCAAACTACCACGCAATTACCCAACCTCGGCAATCCATCAACCACGTCCGTTCATCTACCACGACGACCGTTGACGTTTCTATCATCAAGCAATCAAGGTACGACGACTCCATTTATCATATTTACATCAAACTCACTAATGATTCTCTTAGTCCCTAGAGTCGAGCCAAAATGAGTACGTTCAGCCCAACCCAGCGCACTCCCATCTTCATCCATCAGGACAGCGTCATCAGCATCAACAGCTAACTGAGATATCTTCCCACAGCGAAGGGAACGTCAAGCTTTGGCAAGCGCCATGTAAGACAATCTTCCTCGATCATCTTCTCATCTCAATCAGAATACTGATATCATTGGTAGAATAAAACACACACCCTCTGTCGACGATGCGGTTAGTTAATACTGCTCTCCTCACACCCTCTTGGCATCATATCCCTCGAACGAGCCAGTCCAATGCATTGGCGGTCAAAAAGGACGACATTGCGTACAAATACACGATGGGGAAAAAGGAGCGATGGTGACTGATCGAATGAATGAGTTGATATAGGTCGTCGATCTCTCCACATCCAAAAGCACACCTGTGCGGCATGTGGTTATCCCGCTGCGAAGATCCGCCAGTGTAAGCAATCTCATCTCTGTCCCTGCTCTTTTTCCTGTTATACATATCCCTTGATCACCGCACCAGTCCAGCCAGTGCCCTTTTTTTTTTCTATATACTCCCCTCCGCTCGCGCAGCGATCATCCGGACTTCTCTGTTCTCTACCCCTACTACGTTCAATTCCATAACGATAGCAACGAGGGATGCATAAAGGCAAGATTCTCTTGACTGACGATGGCTAATGATGATATAGACAACTGGGGTGAAAAAGCCAAGCGCAGAAAAACAACCGGAACAGGCAGAATGCGACATCTCAAGCTCGTGGCGCGGCGATTCAAGAATGGATTCCGTGTCGGAAGGCCCAAAGGGGCGAGAGGACCGCCGGTGCAATCTTCTTCTTCTTCTTCTTAGCTATGGGTCGCTTCTGAGATGGAGATGGAGACGAAGGGAGTGAAGTTGTGAGGGGTGGTGATGGCGATAGTTGAGAAATCAGCTAGGGTTATGATTCAATCAATTTCATTGATGTCTTGCTTGAAGCTGCGCGAGCCACAATCGAGAAGGCTGGTGTTGTGTCCAGTGCTACGCACTCAATAGGTGATGCTAGAGTGTGCTGTTACTGGACCGAACTGGACTGCTTCCGCAACTAGCTATAATCC
>QQTW01000268.1_pt1 | contig 32108 bp, 29 predicted proteins | sample 1904831 | NCBI WGS metagenome assembly QQTW01 (sample SAMN09435610, study PRJNA476489) | Subsurface metagenome, whole genome shotgun sequencing project.
AGTTTTATCTTGTTCTTCCCATGTTTTGTAAGAGCGGCGATCCTTGTTATCTACTCCAAACACCACAAATACATCTGGTGCTACAACTGACTCTGGATTACCCTGTTCGTAGTAAATAAATAAATTGCCTGCGACGTATACATCTAGACGGTTTTGGAAATAAATCCGCAGCACGTTTCGAGCATAAGTCAGGTAACTGCACTGGATATCACCTTCGGCCATTGGCTTACCATCTTCATCTGGATAATCAATCTGGACTGGAATATATTCCACTGAGACTGTCATGAGAAGTACCTCAACTCTAGTGGGACTAAACTCAATTTATAAGAAATCATAAAACGTAGCCCGGCATTGCCCACCCTGAGGCTGGCATGAGAAGCACAGTAGCTCTGTTTTCAAGCAAGATATATTTTTAAACCCGCTCTTAGAAATTCTACAAACAGCTACAAAAAAAGACAGGCATTTTGCCTGTCCCACAAGTAATAATTCCGCTGAGAATTTAGAAATTCATTTCAGCAGCTTGGACTTTTTCCACCTGCTTCTTCTTTAGCACTAGCAGCACTTGAGAAAGCATGATTGCAGCCAAGAAAGCCATCAACCACTGAATTCGTGTGGAGCTTTGCAACACAATTTCGCCATCATCTTGACCAAATCCGCCCACGTTCGGGTTACTGGTTAAAGCATCCCCAACCTGGACTGCTTGTCCTTCAGAAACAATCAGTTCTGGTCCCAAGGGAACCTTTTCAACCACTGTTTCACCGGATTCAGTTTGGATGGTCAACTCGTTTTTAGTTAAACCATCTTCTTGTTCAACTGGGGAGATTTTGGTAATTGTGCCAGCAGCAGAAGCGTTGTAAATAGTGTTGTTGCTCTTTTCACCAGTGGGGTAAACTTGACCGCGACCTCGGTTTCCGCCCACATGAACGGCGTACTTACCAAAGTGAATGTTTTTGTCTTTTCCTGGGTCGGGTGAGAGGACTGGGAAGACAATTTCTTGATATTGTTCGCCTGGTAAAGGCCCAACAATGACGACATTTTCCTGATCTTCACTGTAGGGTTGGAAATAAAGGTCGCCAACTTTTTCCTTCATTTCCTCCGACAGTCTTTCAGGAGGAGCAATTTTGAAGCCTTCTGGCAACATCAATACTGCACCTACCTGAAGCCCACCTTTGGAACCGTCGGCGACTACCTGCTGAACATTGGTGTCGTAGGGAATTTTTACTACTGCCTCAAATACAGTATCGGGTAGCACAGACTGAGGCACTTCCACTTCTGTAGGCTTGGCGGCTAGGTGACAGTTGGCGCAAACAATGCGTCCAGTGGCTTCACGGGGGGATTCTGGGTAGGATTGCTGCGCCCAGAAGGGATAGGCAGCAGCAGCTTGGGGAAGGGCTAGATCGCTTGTGAAGAAAAAGGTAATTGTGGCGATCGCTAAAATCGCAGTCTTCACGATCGATTTAGCAATACGAGTAAATCTCGTTGATAACAAAGCTTTTCTCATCTCTTAAGGCAACGATTCAGGGAGCAATATCAAAATAATCGAGTACTGAGTTATTTAAAACTCATTCCTCAAAACTCAAAATTAACTTAAGCCCACCAGGGTTCCTCACCTGTACGGAAGTCAGTTTCCGTCCAAGGAGTCAAAGAAATTTTATCGTCTGCTGCTGTGGCGTGAACAAGTGCCAGTGACAAAGGAGCAGGGCCGCGTACCACCTTGCCAGCGTTATTGTATTGGGAGCCATGACAAGGACACATAAACTTGTTCTCAGCGGCATTCCAGGGGACGACACAGCCCAGGTGAGTGCAGATCGCATTTATGCCGTAATTGGCAATTGCTTCGTCGCCTTCGACCACAATATAAGTGGGATCGCCCTTAAGCCCTTGTACTAAAGCGCGATCGCCTACACTCGGATGGCTAGCTATGAACTTACTAACACTCACGTCGTTGCCTAGCTCATCTTTTGCGGTTACACCGCCGCTAGATCCAGCGCTAGAGGGTGGAATAAAGTACTTGACAACTGGATACAATGCTCCCAGTGCCGTTCCTGTTATTGTCCCAAAAGTGAGAAAATTCATAAATTGACGACGGCCCATATTTGGGACATCCATTGATTCAGAAATTTGAGCCATATTTTTTGTTTGTGTGTTTATCTTTAGTTAACAACTCTAAGATTCTCTCAGAACCTTGCGCTTCCCAGCAAAGGTTTAGGGGGCAAGTTTTAAATATGAATCCGTTCAGCCAAACACAAGCTGTCAAATCCGCTTCAACTGCAACCCACCATCATGATAAAATTCCCCAACTTAAAGATGTTGCCACCCTTGTTGAAAAAGGAACATTACATTTCTTTATCTTGGTATCATACCTGAGTTACGCAGCTTCACCTTGTAACGAAATGTAAAAGGGGATACGGCAAAAAAAAGCTATGACAGGAAAGGATTTACGTCAGCTGTTGCTGAATAAGTGGGGACGCTCATACGATGTCCAGCTGCGACGTACCAAGGATAAAGTGTTTTTGCAAGTGATGTGGAAATACCTCGAACAAGCTTCTTTTCCTCTGTCGGAAGCAGAATATCTTGCCCATTTAGATCATGTTGCTAGTTATCTGCATGAATTCGGTAAAGTAGCACAGGTGCAAACATTTATTGCTCAAACCCGCGATCGCCCCCGTTTGGGTAAAGCTGTTAGTATCCCCTTAGATTTAGGCGAACGCGCTTCTGAATGGCTGCTGTAATTGTAGGGGCGATCGCCAAAAAACACAGATGAGAAGGCAATGGGATCTCAAGATCGCAAACCCGATAAATAAATCGTCTTGAATAAACTACCCTAACCTCATCCATCAGGCAAGTTAGGGTAGTTTATTCTCGTTCCACTCTTAGTCACTCAAGTCGCGCTCGATTGACTTTGCATTCAGGATTAGCAATGGGAAGACGGCAAATTAGTCCAGAACTATCAGGCTGATGAGTTTAGCTGAAAGTCTTCCTCCTCTGTTTTAGGTTCTCTTTAGCAATCAGTTCTGAGTGTTTTTCCATCACATGACCGATTGGCTTTTTCACACTAATTTCATTGATGAATCGAATGCGAGGCGCTATTTCAGACACAAGTGTAAGATGCGGATTTCTGATTTTTCCTCTGCTTAGACTGATAGAAAAGCGATATATTACGTTTTTATTCTTGACCAGGCACTGTAGGACGTAGAAGGGTATGACAGCACCAAATAAGTTGCAGCGATGGTTGACATTGGGACTGCCATTCCCTCTAATTGTGTTCAACGGTTGGCTGATTCTCCAAGTTTTTCAATATTTTCAACCACTTGTCACAATTTTCGGCTTAGCGGCTTTGTTGGCTTTCATTTTGAATTACCCAGTTCGGTTTCTCCAACAACGCCAAATGCAACGTACTTATGCAGTTATATTGATTTTCCTGCTAGCTGTGGTGATATTGGTTGCTCTTGGCATCACCTTGATTCCAATTCTGGTAGAACAGTTAAGTGAGGGTGCTAAACTGCTACCTGATTGGATCGATGCCGGAACGCAAAAACTTGAAACTTTCAATGATTGGCTATCAACTCAGAACTTACCGATTAATTTAACCCATTTGGTGACGCAGCTGAGCGATCGCCTCCCAGATGAATTGCAATCTTTGTCAGAGGAACTAGTAAATCTGGTGGTGGAAGCTCTAGATAGTGTGTCTGAAGCAATATTGACAATAGTACTGTCGTTTTACCTGCTGCTAGATGGAGAAAGAATCTGGAATGGTTTATTTAAACGCTTACCCTCCAGATTTGGTTTGACTTTGCAACAGTCTCTCCAGCAGAATTTCCAAAACTACTTTATCGGTCAAGTTGCCTTAGCCGCACTGGTAGGCTTTGCCATGACAACAGCGTTTCTAGCCTTAAGAGTGCCTTTTGGTTTAATTTTTGGTTTAGGCGTAGGGATTATGACCTTAATTCCCTTTGGCGATGTTTTAAGTTTTAGCTTAGTTGGTTTATTAGTCGCTGCACATGATTTTTGGCTGGGTGCGAAGACTTTAGGTGTAGCTGTGGTAATCGATCAAATCATCGATCAAGCGATCGCCCCCCGGCTATTAGGTAGTTTTACTGGACTCAGCCCAGTCGGAGTTTTAGCCGCTTTAGCTATAGGCACCAAATTCGGCGGACTATTGGGATTACTAACTGGTGTGCCTCTAGCTAGTTGTCTTAAAGATCTTCTCGATCTCTATGCGTCTGAACCAGATGACTCATTAAATTCGGTTAAGGTGAGTGCTAAACAAGCTGAAAATTCTTCCACTTAACCTAGAGACGCAATATATCGCGTCTAAATGCAAACAACAGAGTAAACGATGAATCGCGTCTTTTCACCTATCCAACAATTGCTCATCACTTGGCTTTTGATCCTAGTCACAGGCTGGATTGCACTCAAAGCTATAAGCTATCTGGGCGAATTGCTCAGTATTGTAATTACAGCAGCGCTAATTGCATTTCTGCTTAACTATGCTGTTGCAGGTTTGCGCCCTTTCTTACCCCGCACTATAGCAGCGGGACTGGTTTACTTAATGGCGGGTTTTGTAGTTGTCATAGCTGCCCTAACATTGCTGCCATTGGTATTCAACCAAGCACGGCAGTTAGTAACTAATCTTCCGTCCTTGCTGGACTCAGCACAAGATCAATTGAATACCTTTCAAGCTTGGAGCCTTCAGTACAATTTACCCTTTGATATACAGCTATTGGTATCGCTGCTATTCGATCGCTTGCAAACTCAAGCAGAAGCGATCGCTTCTCGAAGTTTAGGCTTAGTAGTAGGCACGTTTAATTGGGTCTTAGACGCAATCTTCATTGTGGTACTTTCCTTCTATATGCTCATCGATGGGGAAAGAGTCTGGGGAATTATAACCAGTATTTTTTCACGCCAGATCCGCGCTGGCTTGACAGCAGCATTAAAACGCAATCTCCAGCGATTCGTCTCTGGACAGTTGTTATTGGGACTGTTTATGGCGGTTACTCTTACCGTTGCATTCTGGACTTTGCGAGTGCCGTTTTTTCTCCTATTTGCTGTCTTTATCGGGTTAATGGAGATAATTCCTTTTATCGGCGCAACATTAGGGATAGCCGCAGTATCCGTAGTTGTAGCATTTATTGATTGGTGGCTAGCGCTGCAAGTTTTGGCAGTAGCAGTAGCACTACAACAGGTAAAAGATAATTTAGTCGCTCCCCGGATCATGGGCAACCTCACAGGTTTATCGCCAGTGATTATCTTTGTCTCGCTGCTACTCGGAGCGCAATTAGGCGGATTTCTGGGCGTAATTCTAGCAATACCACTTACAGGGGTAGTAAAAAGTCTGGCAGAAACTGTTCTCGATCCAACTTTGCCGCCCCAAACAGGAGAATTCTTTCACAATCCCTTCGAGCATGACTCTGCTGCTAATGGATCTTCTAGCGGTGACGCAGTTTCTTTAGCTAGCCGCCTTGACCAAAATAAGTCCTAAGTCCTAAGTCGTAAGTCGTAGAGCATAGTTAAATTTAAGGTATGTTACGGCGAAAAATCATTTCTTTACAAAGTCTTAATGAAAGCTAATATTTCCCTCATTTAGCGCACTCTAGGACATTTGGGCAGAGGAAAAGCCGATAAATTTATTAAATTAAATCAAAAAGATGGTTGCAAAAATGAGTTTAGTTGTCAAAATAATATTAGAGTGAGTAAAGAAACGTAAACTGAGTTGACAACTCAGTCCCTAGTCTGCCTAGGGGTAAAATATACCTAAGTTAGGTAGACGACTTAATCACCGTACTTATAACATCTGGAGTTCTGTCGTAATGACAATTGCAGTAGGACGCGCGCCAAGTAGTCGCGGCTGGTTCGACGGCGTAGACGACTGGCTAAAACGCGATCGCTTCGTATTCATCGGCTGGTCAGGATTACTATTATTCCCCTGTGCCTACATGGCATTAGGCGGATGGCTGACTGGGACAACATTTGTCACATCCTGGTACACACACGGCATCGCCAGTTCGTACCTTGAAGGAGCAAACTTCCTGACAGTAGCAGTATCAACCCCAGGTAACAGCATGGGACACTCATTGCTATTCCTGTGGGGACCTGAAGCCAACTGGGACTTCACCCGTTGGTGTCAATTGGGTGGATTGTGGGCATTCGTCGCCCTACACGGCGCATTTGCCTTAATTGGCTTCTGCCTGAGACAATTAGAAATTGCCAGACTGGTCGGAATTCGTCCCTACAACGCCCTAGCGTTTACTGGACCCATTGCCGTATTCGTCAGCGTCTTCTTAATCTACCCGCTAGGACAATCTGGGTGGTTCTTTGCCCCCTCCTTCGGAGTAGCAGCAATATTCAGATTCTTGCTATTCTTCCAAGGCTTCCACAACTGGACGCTCAACCCCTTCCACATGATGGGAGTAGCGGGTGTATTAGGTGGAGCATTGCTGTGCGCGATTCACGGTGCAACTGTTGAAAACACCTTGTTTGAAGACGGTGATGCAGCTAACACCTTCCGCGCCTTCAACCCCACCCAAGCCGAAGAAACTTATTCGATGGTGACAGCAAACCGTTTCTGGTCGCAGATATTCGGAATTGCTTTCTCCAACAAGCGTTGGTTGCACTTCTTCATGTTGTTTGTGCCAGTCACAGGCTTGTGGATGAGTGCAGTAGGTGTAGTCGGACTAGCACTGAACTTGCGGGCATATGACTTCGTATCCCAAGAGTTACGCGCTGCCGAAGACCCTGAGTTTGAGACATTCTACACCAAAAATGTGCTGCTCAATGAGGGCATCCGTGCTTGGATGGCTCCTCAAGATCAGCCACACGAACACTTCCAGTTCCCAGAGGAGGTTTTACCGCGTGGAAACGCCCTATAATACATCTTTGAACCGCGATCTTCTAAAAGGTGGCGGTCGTGACCTAGAGTCAACTGGTTTTGCCTGGTGGGCAGGTAATGCCCGTCTAATCAACTTATCTGGCAAACTGCTAGGTGCGCACGTAGCCCATTCTGGTCTAATTGTTTTCTGGGCAGGAGCAATGACTTTATTTGAAGTCGCTCACTTTATCCCAGAAAAACCAATGTATGAGCAAGGCTTGATCTTGCTACCTCACTTGGCAGCCCTTGGTTGGGGTGTTGGTGCTGGTGGAGAAGTGCTTGACACATTCCCTTACTTTGTGGTAGGAGTACTACACTTAATTTCTTCAGCTGTTTTAGGTTTCGGTGGCATCTATCATGCCATTCGTGGACCTGAAACCTTAGAAGAGTACTCGTCCTTCTTTGGTTATGACTGGAAAGACAAGGACAAAATGACCTCTATCATCGGGTATCACCTGATCCTCTTGGGATGCGGTGCGCTCCTGTTGGTGTTGAAGGCAATGTTCTTCGGTGGTTTGTATGACACTTGGGCCCCAGGTGGCGGTGATGTGCGTGTCATTTCCAACCCAACACTCAACCCAGCGGCGATCTTCGGTTATGTGCTGAAGTCTCCCTTCGGTGGCGAAGGTTCGATTGTCAGCGTCAATAATCTGGAAGATGTGGTCGGCGGTCACATTTGGGTTGCTGTACTCCTGATTACTGGTGGTATCTTCCACATCTTCACCAAACCCTTTGCTTGGGCGCGTCGCGCTTTCATCTGGTCTGGAGAAGCTTATCTCTCCTTCAGCTTGGGCGCTCTGTCTTTGATGGCCTTTATTGCCGTCTGCTTCGTCTGGTACAACAACACCGTATACCCCAGCGAATTCTACGGTCCTACTGGTCCAGAAGCTTCTCAAGCTCAAGCTTTGACCTTCTTGATCCGCGACCAGCGCTTGGGTGCTAACGTTGGTTCTGCACAAGGTCCAACTGGTCTAGGTAAATACCTCATGCGCTCTCCCACAGGAGAAATCATCTTCGGTGGTGAAACCATGCGCTTCTGGGATTTCCGCGGCCCCTGGCTGGAGCCTCTACGTGGTCCTAACGGTCTTGACCTAGAAAAGATCAAGAACGACATTCAGCCTTGGCAAGCTCGCCGCGCTTCTGAGTACATGACTCACGCACCTTTGGGTTCTTTGAACTCGGTGGGTGGTGTAGCTACGGAGATTAACTCCTTTAACTATGTATCTCCTCGCGCTTGGCTTGCGACTTCTCACTTCGTTTTAGCTTTCTTCTTCCTGGTTGGCCACTTGTGGCACGCAGGTCGCGCTCGTGCTGCGGCTGGTGGCTTCGAGAAAGGTATCAACCGTCAAAGCGAACCAGTATTGGGTATGGGTGAAATCGACTAAAAAAGTTCACACCATAAGATTGTATAAGCTCGGCTCCTGTAATTAAGCAGGAGCCTTTTTTTATTGAATTTTCGTTCAGTGTGTGTAAGACGATCGCGTGTCTTTATTTGACAGCCTAGTGATGGTAGATTGAAAACAATGGTGAACAGCACCAATAATAATGGGCGATCGCCACTCAAAAACTGAAATTCTCTAAGGGTGTAGTTACAATGAGCGAGTTTAATTTGACAGATGCTCTAGAATGGACAAAAGAAGCCAAGGCAAAGCTGAAAAAGATTCCCTTCTTTGTCCGTACCCAAGCAAAAGCACGAATTGAGCAGTTAACCCGTGCAGCAGGTAAAGATGTGGTTACAGAAGAAATAGTTGAGCAAGCGCGGCTAGAATTTGGTCAGTAAATCGTTATTTAGCTTCATACTCATACAGCAGCATCTCTATTTCATCACTCAGATCGATTCACACTATCATCGCTGCTTATTTCCTTTGCCTGTGTTTTAGCAGCAACTTTTTTTAAATCTGCACTATTTTTTTGCCAATCAAATTTCTTCATCCGTTCAGCCTTATTAGTTTCCGCATCTGCTGCCAGTGTAGAGTAAGCAGCACAGGCAGAAGCACAACATATGGTAATCATTTTTTCCTTCTTCTGAGTCAAGGAATTCTCATTCTATTTTAATTATCTTCCAAATTTGCTGTGATGCTATCTCTTCAAGTGCGTAGATATAGCTACCTTCGATCTGCCTAACCTGCTAGAAGTGGAAATGGCAAAGTTATTAACAGCACCCATAATACATCGTTTGGCTTAACGGGGATTACAGCTAGATTAAATCTAATATTTGCCTAAATGTTGGTTAAATGCGATCGCTGCATTTATACCGATAAAAGCAATATAAATACTTAGTATAGGTACCCTTGCCTATATACCAAGTAACTATTAGTAGATTTATAGCAACATCTTTGCGTGAATACTCAATTTAAAACTCAGTAAATTTTCTCTTAATTATAGGTAAAACAAGCAAGCTAGTACTTACAAACTCACCATTTACTGATTCAAACCGTATATTAACTATAGTAGTGGTAAAAACTCTGGAACGAGACAAATATTTTACGTAAAAATTACTCAATATATAAATCAGTAAAATTTCTATTGGTTGTTAACCACAGGTAAAGTTAACTTTAGTTTTAGTTCGGTTTGTGTAAAAAACTTTTAAAGCATGAGTAGGCAAGCTAATCGATCACTTGTCATTAAACTTTGCTGCTTGTAATTTTTACAAATTATAATTCTTCCTGCACAAACCAAGAGAAAAAGAAAACAATAAAGAGGTAAAATATGATATTCAAATTAGGAAAACAAATCAAGCTCTCGTTAGCCTTGCTCATGACTATGACTATTGCAGGCTCCTGCACCGCTGCTACAAATCCTACCACAGTTAAAACACAATATCAGAACAGTTCAGAAAATTTTGCCAATCCTGAAAGAGGCTTTTACCAGTCAGTCGATCCGATTGATGATAACCCAGAGCTTCCTTTAGCTCTCTCGGATCTACAAAAAGTCAGAAGTAATAATATGTCTACAATTCGGAGGTATTATCTGCTCTCACAATTTAGAGACAAACAAATTTCGCAGTCTTATCTTGACATGATAACAAATGACTGCAAGAACCTCCGAAAAGCTGGCTTGAAAATGGTTATAAGATTTACTTACAATTGGATGGGGGGTGGTCCTGATGCGCCAGGAAATATAATCCTTTCTCATCTCGATCAGTTGCAGCCAATATTCAAGGCAAATTATGACGTTATTGCTTATGTAGAGGCAGGATTTATTGGAGACTGGGGAGAATGGCATCACTCTAGGAACAATCTTGTTGACCAAGAAACTGGCGTTATTAGTAGTGACGGAAAAAAAATATTTTTTAAATTATTATCAGCACTTCCAAAACAGAGGATGGTTGCGCTGCGGACTCATCGATATAAACAGGAATTATTTAATAACCAAAATTCGCTCACACCAGCAGAAGCTTTTAATACTTCCGATCGAGCAAGAACTGGTTACCATAATGACGCTTTTCGCTCCACTCTGTATGATTGGGGAACCTATTCTTATGGCAACCAAGATGTTATGGATCAGGAAAAATCATGGCTCAATCTTGACACTAGGTATGTGGTGCAGGGCGGCGAACCAGCCAGAGGAGACAGCGACCCACCAGAATGGGATGACTGTCCTGGTGCCTTAAGTGACTTTGCTCGTATGCATTGGAGCGGAATGTCGATGAATCAACCGGATTCAGGGCCTTTGTATCAGCAGTGGAGAGATCAAGGCTGCATGGGGGAAATTCAGCGTCGTTTGGGCTACCGCTTCCGCCTGATAGACTCTAATATTCCAGACAAGGTAAAACCTGCTGGCACGTTTTCCATGAGTTTTAGAGTTGTAAATGATGGTTGGGCTAGCCCCTACAACCCTCGGAATCTAGAAGTAGTTCTACGTAATAAGAATACCGGAAAGCAATACTATTTACCTGTGCCTGAGTCTGTACGGATGTGGATGCCTGGTGAGACTAAGACAGTAAATATAGTAGGCGGTATTCCAGCAAATATGCCCGCTGGAGAATATCAGGTTTTACTCAATCTACCCGATCCCACCTCCAATTTATATAATCGCTCGGCGTATTCAATCAGACTCGCTAATCAAAACGTTTGGGAATCTTCCACAGGATATAATTCCCTACAAAGAAGCATTTTTGTTGATTCAAGTGCCACAGGAGAGAGTTATTCAGGTAGTCAATTATTTAAGGCACGTTAAGAATATTACAGCAGAATTTTAAAGCAGTTTAGATTGAATCAATTTTGGCGGAACCTCTTGTGGTCGAGGGTCCGCCAATTTGTTTGGCTAGGCAAAATTAATCCTAGTGATGTTTTCTATGAATAAGTAATTCAAATGTTTTAGTGAAGGATGGTATATTGCTACAGGTACAAAGTTACAGAATTTTACATAAAAATCTGCTATGGCAGCTCAACAGCCAAAGCCCTTGACACTGCGTCGCAACTTCTCTTGGACATTTGTCGGCAACTTTGTCTATGCGGCTTGCCAGTGGGGAATGCTAGTAGTGCTTGCTAAGCTCGGCACTCCAGAGATGGTAGGGCAATTCACTTTGGGGCTTGCAGTTACTGCCCCGGTGATAATGTTTACAAATCTCCAATTGTGGGCTGTTCTGGTGACAGATGCCAAAAACGAGTATATTTTTGGCGACTACCTGGGATTAAGACTGTTCATGACAGGGCTGGCGCTGGCGATCATCATAGGAATTACTCTTGTAGCAGGATACCGCTGGGAAACTTCACTAGTCATCTTATTAGTGGGCTTGTCTAAAGCGGTGGAATCTATCAGCGAGGTATTTTACGCACTACTCCAGAAGCACGAACGCATGGATCGTATTGCGATCTCGATGATGATCAAAGGTTGTTTGTCATTGTTGCTACTTGGTCTTGGAGTTTACCTCACCCATAGTGTTTTATGGGGAGTAGTAGGGCTGGTTGCTGCATGGGTTGTACTCCTAGTTAGTTATGACATTCGCAGTGGTGCCTTGATGCTGAACACCGCCTCACAAAAACCCCAAGGTGAAGTACTAGCAGAGACTGAAAAGGCTTTGGAACTACTACCGCGTTGGCAATTTATAAAGATGAGAAAGCTAATATGGCTTTCCTTGCCTTTAGGTATCGTAATGATGCTGCTTTCACTAAACACTAATATACCCCGCTACTTTATTGAGCGGTCTTTGGGAGAGAGAGAACTGGGTGTTTTTGCGGCCATATCATATTTAATGGTAGCGGGAACTATGGTAGTAAGTGCGCTAGGGCAGTCAGCCAGTCCAAGGCTGGCAAAATACTACGCAGCTGGTGAGAGCAAAGCTTTTCGTATGCTTCTCCTCAAACTGGTGGGAATTAGTGCAATTTTGGGTATTATCGGCTTTTTGGTTTCTGCTATAGCTGGACGGGAAATCCTAACTCTTTTCTATCGACCTGAGTACGCTGAGCGTGCAGACTTGTTGGTATGGCTGATGGTGGCAGCAGGTATCAATTATGTGTCCTCGTTCCTAGGCTACGGAATGACGGCGGCTAGATATTTCCGCGTTCAAATGCCTTTGTTTGCTTTAGTTACAACTATCTCAGCCACAACTTGCTTTTGGTTAATACCAACTTATGGACTGCAAGGGGCAGCGATCGCCTTAATATTAGCAGCAATTTTTCAAGCAGTTGTTAGTTTAGGTGTAATTATTCATGCAACACACAACATCCGTAAACATCATGAATATGAGAAAAAAGAATAGAAAAGCATGATAATTTCTCAAACGATTTAAGCTAAGTTTCGCTCCCAAATCAAACATATTTCTTGCTGATGACAGATGGCGAGATAGAAGCGATCGCTTTCAATTAAAGTTGTTATTTCATCCTAGGTATTCCACTGCTACGAAACATGAAGTGAGTAACTTCGCTCGTTTAAATTAACAATTTTCAAAAAACTTAAATTGTCAAAAATAAGTAAATCATGAAAATAAAAAATATTGTAGTTACAGGGGAACAAGGATTTCTTCACCGCCATCAGTTTTTATTTAAAACGTTGTCTTCATTTTTTGAGCATTTAGAGTATATTCCTTCCGGGGAATTTTACGAAAACAAAATATTAAATACTTTAATAAAAGTTTTCAATATAATCATTGCTAAAATTTCTCTTACAAGAGCAAGCAGATTTTGGAAGAACGAAAAAGCTTTTATCGCCAGGTCGAAGCTAACAGAACGTAAAATAAGGCGACTTACATATACCCCAGATCTTATATTTCACGTTTTTAGTCAATATAGCCCTTTATGGAATAAATTCGACGTTCCTTATGTCATGTACTTAGATTACACGATGGCTCTAGCCAGAAGAAATTGGGCATCCTGGTCTCCTTTTAGCACAGAAAAAGAATTTGCTGACTGGGAGAAGTGCGAACGCAAAGCCTATGAACAAGCTTGTTATATTTTCACAATGAGCAATTTAGTTAAGTCTTCTTTAGTGCAAGATTATGGGATAAATTCTGAGAAAATAACTGTTATAGGTTCTGCTGCAAATCGTCAACCGTATGAAGAAGAAAAAACGTTTGGTAGTAAGGTAATTTTATTTAATGGTTCTGACTTTGAAAGAAAAGGTGGAAATTTAGTTATAGCAGCTTTTAAACAGGTGAAAAAAGCAATTCCTGAAGCAAGATTAGTCATAATTGGCAAAAAATTGTCTATAGCTGAAGCGGGTGTTGATAATCCTGGACGGATTTCATCACTTTCAGAAATGGAGAGTCTTTTTTTAAAAGCCGACTTAGTTGTTGCACCCGCCCTTTGCGATCCATTCCCGACTTTTGTAATAGAAGCTATGAACTATGTCATTCCTTGTATAGTATCAGCTAGTGATGGTATGCCAGAAATTATCGATAACGGTGTGAATGGTATAGTAATTGAGCAACCAACGCCTGATGTTCTTGCTCAAGAAATCATACATTTACTAGGTGACATTCCTCGATTAAAATCCATGTCTGAGAAAGCACGTGAAAAGGTAAAAACTAAATTGAATTGGGATAGTATAGCTAAGAATATAGCGCAAGTATTATCTACTGTCTAAATAAGAGCAAAGAAAATTAAATAACGGCATCTGTAGTTGCGGCAATTATTCAAATTTATCCCACTAGCGCTGCAAAGAGGCCACAAATATGTGCAAAGAAAAAGAATAAGAACTATGGAATTAGCACAACAACGCCCAATTCGGATTTTGCAAGTCGTAGGTGGGATGAAAAGGGCTGGTACTGAAACCTGGTTAATGCATCTGCTGCGACATATAGACCGCGATCGCTTCCAAATGGATTTCTTAGTTCACACAACCCAGTCTTACCCTTATAGTGATGAAATTCTAGGTCTTGGTAGCAAAATTATCCCATGCCTTGATGCATCAAAACCTTGGCTGTATGCATCCAACTTTAATCGAATTTTGCGCGAATATGGCCCATATGACGTTATCCATAGCCATATTCATCACTTCAGTGGTTACATAATGCGCTTAGCGCAGCTAGCTGGTGTACCTGTTCGCATTACCCATAGCCATCTTGATACCTTACAACGTGATGCTGAAGCTGGGTTTCTCAGGCATTGGTATCTTAAATTGATGAAACAGTGGATTGCCCGCTATGCAACAATTGGTTTGGCTGCAAGTCGAAAGGCAGCAGTGTCTCTGTTCGGTTCAACTTGGAGTTCTGACCCAACCCGTAAGATACTATACTGTAGCGTTGACTTAACTTTGTTTCAGGATTTAGTTGCTTCTGTTGATGTTCTTGCTGAATTTGGAATTGCTGCTGATGCTTTTGTCGTTGGGCATATAGGCAGATTTGAAGCACAAAAGAACCATGAGTTTCTCCTAGAAATTGCATCAGAACTTGCCAAACAAGAGCCGAGAATGCGCTTGTTGTTAATAGGAGATGGACCATTGCGTCCGAATATTGAGCAGAAAATTGCCGATCTAGGTTTGACTGACCGTGTTATCTTTGCAGGTGTTCGGCATGATGTACCCCAACTAATGCTGAACGTTATGGATGTATTTCTCTTTCCGTCTCTTCACGAGGGTCTGCCTCTAGTGTTACTAGAAGCACAGGCTGCATCCCTACCCTGTGTTTTCTCAGATGTTATTACTGAAGAAGTTGATGTAATTAAGCCTCTGATGCAGAGAATGTGCTTGTCACAATCAGCGTCTGCTTGGGCTGAATCGGTTTTAGCAACGCGAAGCAATAAATTAGTTCTGAGAAAGTTTGAAGCTTTAAATAAGATGGAGCAAAGTCCATTCAACATTCAAATAGGACTTACTAATCTTACTGAACTTTATACTCTAGCACTATCTTAATGAGCTTATAGCAGCAAGACATGAAAAACTAGCTATTGTGCCAGGTGCTTTTGAAATTCACTTGGTTAAAATAACTGAAAAAATTTACAAGCCTTCGTTAGTTTGCAAGCATTGCTTTTACCGGCTTTAAAACAAGCAAAAATTAGGAATATTTGAAATGAACTTAATGATTTTCATCATTATATTATTTTCCCATTTAATGGCAGCGCGTTCTTTTTTTTCAGCTCTGCGTCAACATAAAATGCCTGATACGGCTCATTTCGCTGCTATTTCTCTAATTCTCTATTATGACATTGGGTTGACAATAGAATTACTTGGTTTTCCTACTGAAAATAAGTATTTTTCCGCATTCTTTCCTGCTAAAGAAAACATATTATTACAAGCATTTATGCTTTTGTTGATTGCTCCCTGGCTATTTCAGCTAGGCTCTCAAATTATCAAAAAAGAAAGTAACCTAACTAACCAAGAAGATTTTGCATCCCTAAGTAAAACTAAGAGAAAAGTTTTTTATTTATTCACTACAGTAGTTTCACTAGTATTAGCATTTTCAGGTTCCAGACAAGTTGTTCAAGCTGACTCAATTTGGGCAGCCAGGGAAGGAATTGGCGCTGCAATGGGACCGTTAATCATTATTTTATATTTTCCTTTACATTTTCTCGCTTTTTATATAAGAACATCCGATGCTAAAACAAGAAATGGATTATTCTTTTCTCTAGGATTAATGTTTGCTAGTATAGTAGCTACATTTGCCATAGGTCAAAGAACAAATGTTTTATTACCTATTTTAATCTTTGTATTATTTAGGGCACAACTTAGTTTAAAAAAGATAGTAATATTTGTCAGTATAGCAGTAATAGCATCTGCCGCTCTTTTACCGATTTTTAAGTTCCAGTATTCCAATACTAATTCTAATGTAGCAGGTTTGGTAGCGGAAACTGTTAATGGTGATTTATCTAGAAGTGGTGTTCTGATAACTGCGTTAGAAATGACTGAGCCAGTGGGAACAAAAACATTGCCCTATCCCTTAGCTGGCTATGTTTATTGCTTATTATTCTACGTTCCACGTTCAATAGCACCATTTAAGGGCTGGGGTACAGGACAATATTTTACGGCTGATGTAGTTAGGACACCTGTTGAGGATACTAGCTGGGGATTTGGCGTTGGTGCAATAGAGGAAATCTTATTGAACGTTGGTTTTTGGTGGTGTTTTCCAGTATTGTTAGTATATGGAATGTGCATGGGTTTTTTAGATAGATTGTCATCGCGTATGCCATCTTTGGTTGTTCCAACAAGGCTTGCAGCTATATGGCTTTGTGGTTATGACTCAGGCACTCTCTTATTAACATTTGGAACTATGGCCGTTGTTGGTTTGGTGTTTCATTACCTATTTGTACAGACACCTCTTAGTGTATATAAAGTATATGAACATTCAAATGTTTCGCTTCAGAAAAAACTGCGATCGCATACAAATAAGTTTTTGTAGCCAAGCTTGAATTTATCCGCTTTATTTTCAAGAGAATCTATAACAACAAACATATAAGCATTAGCTAATACTATTTAGGTTTTATATTACTCAAAACTTTTACGAGGCTTGCAAGACTTGTCAAAGTAAAAAAAATACTTAATTTAAACAATTATTTTAGCCTGAAAAAGTATAGGAGTAAAGAATGGAACCTCTGGTAAGTATTGGAATGCCTATATTTAATGGTGAAAAAACATTAAAAGCGGCAATTAATTCTGTTTTAAATCAAACTTATTCTAACTGGGAATTAATTTTGATTGACGACGGTTCTAAGGATCGAACTTTATCTGTTGTTAAGAGTTTTAATGATTCGCGGATAAAGGTTATTTCAGATGGTTTGAATTTGAAACTGCCTAAACGTCTTAACCAAATTATTAGCATAAGTAGAGGAAAATATTTTGCTCGAATGGATGGGGATGATGTTTCTTATCCTGAGCGTCTACAAACTCAGGTAGAATATTTAGAAAATCACCCAAATGTTGACATTTTAGGAACTCAGATTCTTATATTTGACGGTGATGGTAATTCAAGAGGAAAGTCTGCATTAACACAGTCTCATCAAGAAATATGTTGTCGTCCTTGGGCGGGCTTTTCTCTTGCACATCCTACATGGATGGGTAAGCTAGAGTGGTTTTCCACTCATAAATATAGGGAAGAGGCTATTAGAATGGAAGACTATGATCTTTTATTGCGAACTTATAAAAATAGCCGCTTTGCCTGTCTTCCTCAAATATTGCTTGGATATCGTGTGGCATCCTTGTCATTAACAAATAATCTAACTGCTAGATATAACATTGCAATTGCTCTACTTGAAAAAACATTTGTTGATAAAGATTATTTATTTGCCTTTGGAGTATTCGAGCAAGTGGCAAAAGCTATAGTAGATATTTTTGCAATTTCTACAGGTTTGAATTTTCAAATACTTAGGCATCGTACTGGTATTCCATTAGATGAAGCAGAGCTAGATAGATGGAAACAAATTTGGGCTAAATGTAATAGCGATTAACAAGTTTAATACAGTTAGAGCCACTACTATTAGATGCATTAAGTAAGTCAAGAAAAAAAATGAATGCGATCGCAAAGACTGTATTAGTTACAGGTGGCTGCGGCTTTATTGGCTCCCATATTGTCGAAGGCTTAGTCAAAGAAGGTTATAAAGTTCGAGTTTTTGACAATCTTTCTAGTGGTAAAGTTGAAAACCTTGATTCTATTGACAAGAAGAACATTGAAATCTGCGTAGGTGACGTTACAGATATTTCAGCAGTTGATGCAGCTATAGAGGGCTGTGAGTACGTTTTTCATCAAGCTGCTGTTGTCAGCGTTCCCAAAAGCGTTGAAGATCCTGTAGGGACAGGGAGAGTTAATTATGGTGGCACCCTAAATGTTTTAGAGGCAGCCCGTAAACATAATGTCAGCCGTGTAATCTTCGCAGGTAGCGCTGCGGTATATGGCGAGGAGCCGACTTTGCCAAAAAACGAGTCAATGCAAGCTTGCCCCATCACTCCTTACGGTGTGGACAAACTTGCATCTGAATGCATGGGATACGCCTATGCGCGAAATTTTGACATCGAGTTTGTCAGTTTGCGCTACTTTAATGTTTTTGGCTCTCGTCAAGATCCGTCAAGTCCTTATTCAGGAGTTATCTCTATATTTTGTAATAAAATACTTCAAGGACTTGCGCCAGCGATCTATGGAGATGGTTTTCAAAGTCGTGATTTTGTTCATGTTTCTGATGTTGTCCGGGCAAATTTAATTGTGATGAAACACCCAGAAACAACGGCTAGAACCTTCAATGTGGGACGGGGAATAGGAACGAACTTGTTGGAAATTCTCAAAGAGATTAATGATTTGACAGGTCAAAACTTGCTACCTATTCACAAAGATGTTCGCCCAGGAGACATTCGTCATAGTCTTGCTGATAACACTGCACTGAAAGCTTTAGGATGGTCACCGCTAACAAGTATTCGTGAAGGGTTGACAGAGTTGTTAAAACCAGAATTGTAGAAGCAAGGGTTGCCAAGAAATTTTAGCTGTATGCAAATATGAATAGGATTTTATTTGTCACTACTATCCCTGGTACGCTCCGCGCCTTCCTCCTACCATTTGCCCAACACTTCCGCGCCAAGGGCTGGCAGGTGGATGCTATGGCTCAGGGAATCTCGAACTGCGCTAAGTGCTTGCACTCCTTTGATCGCGTTTGGGAAGTAGAGTGGTCGCGCAATCCTCTAGATCCACAAAACTTAATAATTGCTCCACCACAAATCCGTAAAGCGATCGCGCAGCAGGATTATGACATTGTTCACGTACATACTCCAGTGGCTGCTTTTGTTACCCGCTATGCCCTTAACAATTTGAGACAGCAGGGAAGACCAAAGGTAATCTACACTGCTCACGGCTTTCACTTCTATCGTGGGGGTAAACCACTAAAAAATCTTAGCTTTCTGGCACTAGAAAAGCTAGCTGGACGTTGGACAGACTACTTAGTAGTAATTAATCGTGAGGATGAAGAAGCAGCGAAGCGCTATGGTCTTGTTCCCGCTGAAAGAGTCTGCTACACCCCAGGAATAGGAGTAGATACTGATTACTACAGCCCTGGTAATGTCCCTGAAGCTGAGGTTGTGCGGGTGCGCCAAGAACTGGGCCTGTCACTAGAAACTCCACTATTTTTGTCTATAGCTGAATTCAACCCTGGTAAGCGTCACCAAGACATTTTAAAGGCATTGGCTCGGCTAAGCCGGTCTGAGGTTCACTTGGCTTTTGCTGGTACGGGGCCGCTGATGGAACAAATGCAGCTTTTAGCATCCGACCTAAATATTCAAAGTCAGGTGCATTTTCTGGGTTATCGCCAAGACGTTCCTGCGTTGATTTGCGCCTCAACTGCTACACTGCTTGCTTCTGAACGTGAAGGGCTTCCAAGAAGTGTAATGGAATCTTTATGTTTGGAAATTCCAGTAATTGGTACGCAAACTCGTGGAATTCAGGATCTGTTAGAAGGAGACTGCGGTCTTATAGTTAATTTGGGGGATGTAGAAGAACTGGCTGAGGCGATGGCTAGAATACTGGATCGTCCTGAAGAAGCCAAGATGATGGGTAAGCGCGGACGGGAGCGAATGAAAGGCTATGAAGTGCGGCAAATTATTAAACTGTACGATCGCCTTTACGCTACAGCTTTGGGGGAGAAAAATTATGCTCTTTCCCAAGGTTAAAGAAACTTGATATTGTGTAATAATAAATACCTACCAAGCTACAAAATGGTAAAAAGCTTTTAGCAAAAAAAATTGTTAAAAACCTGTAATATAAGAAAAAATCTGTATTGTTTGCGTTTGAGAAACGTTAACTAATCAGTTGTTCAATTGTCCAACAACATAAGTGTATTGTTGATGAGTGCCAAACCTTTTCCTGGTAGTTGGGTTACAGGATGTAGCAAACTGATTAAATCCATTCTAGATAAATTAGTAGCTGCGATCGCTCTGCTGATTTTCTCTCCGATACTACTGACTGTTGCGATCGCTATCTATATTCGCATGGGTCGCCCCATCTTTTTCACCCAACCGCGCCCAGGCAAAGACAGTAATATTTTCACATTCTACAAATTTCGCACCATGACTGACGAGCGCGATGCCGATGGTAATCTTCTACCTGACGCACAGCGCCTTACAGCCCTTGGTCAATTTTTGCGAAAAACTAGTTTAGACGAACTACCCCAACTCTGGAACGTTCTTATAGGTGATATGAGTTTAGTCGGTCCCCGTCCATTACTAGTAAGGTATCTCGACCGCTACACCCCCGAACAAGCACGTCGCCATCAAGTTAAACCAGGAATCACTGGTTGGGTTCAGGTTAACGGTCGCAACAACCGTCCTTGGGAAGAAAAATTCAAACTAGATGTTTGGTATGTCGATAATTGGAGTTTATGGCTGGACTTAAAAATTCTTTTCCTTACGGTATTTAAAGTATTGCAACAGGATGGAATCAGCCAAGAAGGTTACACGACATCAGAAGAATTTCAAGGTCAATTGGAACAACAATAAAAAGTTGGGCATTCAAAATGAGGACTGGTGCGGAGGAAATCTCCGCACAAAACAGTTCGTTCAAAAATCGTCATTATACCACCAATGGAAAAGTGACAAATAACGAATGACAAACAAAAATTAGGAGTGACTGAATCAATGAATACTTGCACCCAGCAACTATCAAAGGAGCAGCTAGCACTTTTACCTACTGAAGAAGATATTGCTTTTTACGAAGAACACGGCTGGTATATTTCAAAAAAGATACTACCAGACGAGCTGATCGACGCTGCAATTTTAGGAAGTGAAAGATACTATCGTGGAGAGCGAGACACCCCACTTCTGGGAAAAAATGCATACAGTGATTGGAAGCCGGAAGATGGAAACTTTATTCGGAATAATGAATTTGTCTCTTTGCAAAACAAGCAACTCCACGAACTTGGCTTTTATCCAATTATTGCCGCGATCGCAGCGCGTTTAGCCCGAACAGAACGAATTCGACTATTTGCTGATTCTTTGTTGTGTAAGCCGCCAACAACTAAGGACAGCAACAACGGAGTTGTAGGCTGGCACACCGACAAAGCATACTGGCATACTTGCAGTTCAAACAACTTGCTCACAGCTTGGATTCCTTTTCAAAACTGTGACGAATTTCTTGGGCCATTGGTTGTACTTGATGGTAGCCACAAGTGGTCAAACACCCATTTGATGAAGAATTTTTTTGACCAGAACCTAGACGATTTGGAAGAAAAGTTTCGTCAGCAAGGAAGACAAATTACCAAAGTGCCAATGACCTTACAAAAGGGTCAAGTTAGCTTTCATCACTGCTTGACAATACATGGTAGCTACCCCAATTACAGTAACTCTTTCCGCCTAGCAATGGCAATTCATATGCAAGACGATGGCAACCATTATCAGCCTGCTTGGAATCAGAAAGGGGAACAGATTCATATCGGTTACGAAACTTTATGTCGGAAATTGCCAAACGGCGAACCAGATTTTAGCGATCCGGCTGTATTTCCCATCTTGTGGTCAAAAAAAGACAGTTAAGCCGTACAATTTATGTAAAAATTTTAACATAATATAGCTGAATCTAATTCGGTATTTACATAAGTTAAGTATGGATATTGAAATAATTGACCTACAAAACCATTCGTCTTGGTCACAAATCCTGCAAAAACTGCGCCACGATCTGTATCACTTGCCTGAGTATGTAGCTATAGAGGCAAAAAGAACAAAAACAATTCCTGAAGCTATTGCGATCGCTGATGGGGAAAAAATTTTCCTTGCCCCTTATTTACTGCGTAGCTGTGATGACATACTACCTCAAGAATCAAATCAGGAAATTTTTGATGTTGTCTCGCCCTATGGCTACCCAGGCATTTTGTTAAGTGAAGCAGCAATTAACACACCTGAGTTTGCAAACCAAGCCTTAGATCAATTCAAGCAGATATTACGTGAAAAGAATGTATGTGCAGCCTTTTTTCGGATGCACCCCATATTAAATTACAACTTTGAGCAAATTTTTCCTCCTGATACTTTTACCGCCAATGGAGAAACAGTTTCCGTCGATCTAACACTTTCTGAATCTCAAATTTGGGCGCACACTAGAAAAGGGCATCAAAGCACTATTAATAAATGTAAACGCCTTGGTTTTACCGGGAGAATTGTTAGCTACACACAATACATAAATGAGTTCATAGCCATTTATGAAGAGACAATGAATCGGGTAAAAGCAAAAGAATCATACTATTTTAACAGTGATTATTTTGAAGATTTAGCCAAGCTAGATGAAAAAATTCATTTATGTTTGATTGAATTAGATAACGAAATCGCTAGTGCTTGTTTGTTTTTTGAATGTTGTGGTATCGTCCAGGCTCATTTAGGCGGAACGAAAAATCAGTTTTTAACCTCTTCTCCTTTCAATCTAATGCTCGATTATGTTCGATACTGGGCTAAAGAAAGAGGCAATCAGTTTTTACATTTAGGAGGTGGTATTGGAGGCTCTACAGAAGATAGTCTTTATATTTTCAAATCAGGTTTTTCTAGACAGAAACATAATTTTATGACATTGAGGCTGATTATAGATGAAGAGAAATATAGTTATTTGGTTAGATGCCGCGCCAAAGTTTTAAACAAACAATCCTCCGAAGAAATAATTAATTCTGATTTTTTCCCTGCTTATCGTTTCTTAACCTAAAATTAATTTATATAAAAATGATTTTGTTGTATAAGTAATACCTGGGTGAAAAAAATGATGTAAACAGTTTCAACTCAGGGCGAAGTTAGCCTTGGTAAGATTTGGGAAACGAACGGATGGATGTTCAAGTAATTGAATTGTCAAATTCTCTTTGGTTACAAACTTTAAAGCAAATACGGCATGACATTTATCATTTACCTGAGTATGTATGTTTAGAAGCAAAAAGAACCAAAACTACTGCTGAAGCGATTTTGATAGTAGATTGTGAGAAATTATTTTTTGTTCCTTACCTACTGCGTCAATGTAATGACATATTTAATCAAGAATTAATCAGCCAAGATATTTTTGATGCTGTATCTCCTTATGGCTACCCTGGAATATTATTGAGTGAAGCCGCAGCTAGCAGTCGAGATTTTTTAGAATTAGCAATGAAGCAGCTAATTTCTGTCTTGCGTGAAAAGAAAGTTGTTTCCGCATTTTTTAGACTTCATCCAATACTTAATCAGAGTTTTAATCAACAGTTTTCTAATCTTTGCCAAGTTAATGGGGAGACTGTATCTATTAATTTAACACTTTCTAATGCGGAAATATGGCAGCAAACCCGTTCGGAACATCGGACTCATATAAATCGTTGCGATCGCGCTGGATTTAAAGCAAGAATAGTTCCATTTGAGGAGTATATAGATGAATTTATTATCATCTACAAAGAGACAATGGAGCGCGTACAAGCGCAACAAATGTATTATTTCGATTATCAGTATTTCACTGAACTCGGAAATTTAAGAGAAAAAATATATTTGTGTCTTCTAGATTTAAACGGCGAAGTTGCTTGTGGTGGTTTATTTACTGAATGTTGTGGAATAGTCGAGTATCATCTTGGCGGTACAAAAAAAGAATTTTTTGAAAAATTCTCCTAGCAAACTAATGTTCAACTATGTTAGATATTGGGCTAAAGAACGCGGAAATCAAGTTTTTCATTTAGGTGGCGGTGTTGGTGGAACCAAAGATAGCTTATACCGTTTTAAAGCCGGATTCTCAAAGCAAACACATACCTTCATGACCATGCGCCTAATTACAAATGAAAATATATATCGGCAGCTAGTTGATTTACAAGCCAAATTTTTAAAGATTGAAACTGAAAAATTATTCAGTACAAATTATTTTCCTGCTTATCGTTGTCTCAATTTCCAATAAAAGCTAACTATGATCGCTAATAAAAACATATACGAAACTGTAGAATTTGATGCTTGGGCATACAGAGAAGGTTTAGATTATGAAGAAAATTTTCTGATAGACAATTATTTAAATAAGGATTTAAAAACTCTAGAGGCAGGAACCGGAGGCGGGAGAATTATTTTAGAAATGAAAAACTTAGGTTTTACTTCCCTTCAGGCTTACGATTACCTACCTGGATTCATAGAAGAAGCAAAAAAGAAAGATCTTACAGGAAGTATTTCTTTTGAAGTAGAAGATGCAACTGATTTAAGTTATGAAGATTGCAGTTTCGACCAAATACTCTACTTACAGCAAATTATTTCTTCGATAGATGGAGCCGATAACAAATTAAAAGCTTTAAAGGAAGCTTATCGTATCCTAAAGCAGGGAGGTACTGCATTATTTTCGTTTTTAAGCTTTGAATCCAGAGTAAGAGAACCATTATATATGCCTTACTTAGCATATCTATTTTTGTTCAGGAAGTTACTTAGAATAAACCGCTCCATGCAGTATCTCCCTTGGCTTAAGCTGGGCGGTAAGCTTAACTTTTTTTCATTACTTGATCGCGCACCGTATGTTTATTGGTACAAAATGCAAGAAGCTTACACACTTCTGAAACAAGTGGGGTTTGAAGTAGTTGCTTTTGGTTCCGGTTATCAAATTAGTCAAGCTAGCCTATATTCTAAGCTAGATTCATGCGGAAATCAGCCAATTAAAGGAGGAATCTACTTTGTATGTACAAAATAAGCTGGATTACTCAAAGTTGCGATCGCAAAACAAATTCAAATTTCAGCTTCCTTGATTGACAATTAAGAACTAAATGATGATGTCTTTTGCATCATTCTTACCTCTATCGCCACTGTCACTTCATTCAATTCTTGGCAAATCTAGTTATTATATATAAAGCTGCTATTGACTACTAAAACCTTTGGCTTAGCTCATACTTAAACCACTAAATTGGTATAAAATTTATCAAATGTTAAAAAATTAAATAATTCAGGTAAACTGGCCATGTCAAAAAACCTGAATCGCTCCACGTAACATAGATATGAGTGAGCTAAACATTCTTTTTACAAGTGCAGGCAGAAGAGTTGCCCTTATACAGAATTTTAAAGAATCTCTCGCTCGTCTTGGCATCTCTGGTCGTATTGTCACAACAGACTTAAAAAAAAATGCTCCTGCTTCTTTTATTGCTGATGCGCACGAGCTTGTACCGAAAGTAACAGATTCTAGGTATATATCTATAATAAAAGATATCTGCAAAAAGTATCAAATTAAACTACTAGTTCCATTAATTGATACTGAGTTAAACATAATTTCGCTCCATAAGCAAGATTTTGAAGCTTTAGATGTGACTGTCATGGTTTCATCCTATGAAACCAATAAAATCTGTTTTGATAAAAGAAATACATACAATTTCTTTAAAACCGTAGGTATTTCCACTCCTGAAATTTTACAACCAGAAGAGATTCTTGCTGATTCTGAAGCTAAATATCCTTTCCTACTTAAACCAACTAATGGTAGTTCAAGCATTGGTGTCACCAGAATCACGAATGCTACGGAACTCGAATTTTTCAATCACTATGTACCTAATGCAATTGTTCAAGAATTAGTGGTTGGAGAAGAGTATACCCTAGACATTTTGGTTGATTTTCAAGGACAGGTGCGTTGCGTCGTACCAAGGTTGCGGATGGAAACACGGGCGGGAGAGATTAGTAAGGGAGTAACAGTCAAAAATCCAGCACTTATAGCAGCCGGAAAAAAGGTAGTTGAGCTACTACCAGGTGCTAGAGGTTGCATTACCGTCCAGTGTTTTCTCACCCCTAGCGAAGAAATTAAGTTTATCGAAATAAACCCTAGATTTGGGGGCGGATTTCCTTTATCTTTCCAAGCAGGTGCTGATTTTCCGCGTTGGATTATAGAAATGACGTTGGGGAAAGAGCCTGATACAAGCATTGATGATTGGCAAGATGGTCTTGCGATGCTTCGGTATGACGATGCAATCTTCGTAACTAAGGATATGATTACATGAGCGAAGTACTCGTATTTGATTTAGACGATACTCTCTTTCCCGAACATGAATTCGTACTTAGTGGGTTTCAATCTGTTAGCAATTGGCTAGAAACGAAATATTGTTTATCTGGTTTTTTTGATGTTGCGTGGCAGTTTTTTAGTGAGGGAAAACGCCACAATGTTTTTAACTTAACTTTAGAAGAACTTAAATTTGAGTATGAGCAGGGCTTAATTCAAGAACTCCTGCATATATATAGGCAACACAAACCTAAGATATCTCTTCATGAAGATGCTAGATGGGCTATTAACTATTTCAATAATTTATATCGAATGGGAATTATTACCGATGGTTATTTGCTGACTCAACAGAATAAGGTTAAGGCTTTAGGAATTGAGTCAAGCTTTAATGCAATTGTTTATTCTGATTTATATGGTCGAGATAGTTGGAAACCCAGCCCAGTACCCTATAATCAAATTATGCAATTACTAAGCTGTAAAGGAAAAGGGTGTGTATATGTTGCTGACAATCCTCAGAAAGATTTTATCACGGCAAATAAATTAGGTTGGATGACCATCCAGATATGTCGTGAAGGTGGGGAATATGCAAAGATTATCCCTGAAGAAAATCATGCAGCCCAATTTAAAATTAAGACACTAGTGGAATTAAAAGATATTTTATCAATTGAGATTAAGCAATATTGACATAATACAAATTATCGTGATTATTATATTTTGATAAATTTGAGTGAGCTTAATAAATAAAGTTAATACACGAAATAAAACTATTAGATTGAAATGACAAAACCAATCCTGCTTTCGACACCCCATATGGGGGAGCAAGAGTTAGAATTCGTCAAAGAAGCTTTTGAAACTAATTGGATAGCCCCCGTTGGTCCTCATGTAGATGCTTTCGAGCAAGAATTTTGTCAAGTAATTGGTGTTCGCCATGCTGCTGCTGTCAGTTCTGGTACAGCAGCTTTACATTTAGCCTTAAGACTCATCGGTGTTGAAGCAGGAGACGAAGTTTTTTTGCTCAACACTCACTTTTATTGCCACTGCTAGCCCAATTACTTATTTAAAAGCAAAACCTGTCTTTATCGATAGCGATCGCACCTCATGGAATATGAATCCCGACTTGTTGCGAGAAGCATTAGAACAACGCGCTAAAATTGGTAAATTGCCTAAAGCCGTCGTACTCGTACATCTCTACGGTCAAAGCGCCGATATCGATCCAATTTTAGAAGTTTGTAACGCTTTTGAAGTGCCATTAATTGAAGACGCTGCTGAATCTTTGGGAGCTACATACAAAGGGCGATCGCCTGGTAGCTTTGGTAAAGTGAGTATTTTCTCTTTCAATGGCAATAAAATCATCACTACTTCAGGTGGTGGAATGTTGGTTTCAGATGACTCTGATTTAGTCAGCAAAGCTCGTTTCCTAGCAACACAGGCACGAGATTCAGCTCCCCATTACCAGCACTCAGAAATTGGTTATAATTATCGCCTCAGCAATGTTTTAGCGGGAATTGGTCGCGGTCAACTGCGGGTTTTGGAGCAGCGAGTGCAAGCCAGACGGCGTAATTTTGAAGTTTACCAACAAGCATTGGGAAAATTGCCAGGAATAAAATTTATGCCTGAAGCAGCTTTTGGGCGCGCTACTCGTTGGCTTAGTTGTATTACCATCAACCCAGCTGAATTTGGTACGAACAGAGAACAAGTTCGCTCAAGCCTTGCCGAACAACAAATTGAAGCTCGTCCAGTCTGGAAACCACTGCACCTACAACCTGTATTTACTGATTGTGAATTCATTGGAGGTGCAGTATCTGAGGATTTATTTAAGTATGGTCTATGCCTACCTTCAGGCTCTAATTTGACGAACGCAGACCTTGAGCGAGTGATTCAGGCAATTACCAGAATTCACTCCTATACTGTAAAAACTAGCTGAAACTACTGCTAATTTTTGTCAACCACCCGTTCAAATCTTTTTCCCAGTTGTCAAAGGAGAATAATCCTCATCTGTAGTCATACCTTCGTGAGCGTCGTATTTACTGGAAAAATGGTAGTAGCTGTATGGTTCGCGCTCTGCAACAAATCCATTAATTACTTGACCGAGAATATGCTGTCCTGACTGCTCTAAAAACTCTTTAGCACGGGTAGCACTTGCAGTATCAACTACACTAGGTCGAACTACCAACAAAATTCCATCAGTCATTTTACCCAAAATGGCAGCATCAGCAGCAACATTCACAGCAGGCGTATCGATAATTACATAGTCGTAGTTAGCTGAAAAAACTTCAACTAGTGAAGCCATACGCTGGGAGTCGAGCAGCGCCATTGGGTTAGGAGGAATTACGCCAGAAGTAAGGACATGAAGATTAGCTGTTATCTTTTTGATCGCCGTTCTAGGTTCAGTTTGACCAACAAGAATGTTACTTAAGCCCAAGTGATTGGGCAGTTCCCAAATTTCCTGCTGCAAGGGACGATGCATATCTGCATCTACTAATAAGACCTTCCGCCCCATCTGAGCCATAGCTACAGCTAAATTAGCAGACACAGTTGATTTACCTTCTTTGGGAACGGAACTAGTAACTACAATCTTCTTTATCTCTAAATCGGAATTTAGAAACTTTAAGTTTGCTTGCAGCATCCGATATGCTTGGCTGAAGGGGGAGCGAGGAGAATCCCTCACAATAACTTCTGGAGTAGCTCGCTCCAAATCTCCACCGCGTAGGGAAACTTTATCAGATTTTTTCAACGCTGGAATGGCTCCTAACAAGGTGAAGCCAAAAACTTTCCTGGCATCGTCAACGGATTTAATAGATTTATCAGTGGTTTCCAACACCAACGCAGTCGCCGCAGCAAGGATACCTCCGAGCAAAACGCCTGTCACTAGGTATAATGCTTTACGAGGAGCAACAGGCTCGTCAGGAACTATAGCAGCTGCAATTACACGGGCGTTACCTACATTTTGATTTTCTGCTATCCGAATTTCTTGTAACTTTTGCTGCAAAAGTAAATAGGTAGACTGAGATGCTTGCAGTTGACGTTCTAGTTGCCGCTGTTTTTGCTCTAGCTTGGGCAAGGTATTTAGTCTTTGCTTATAAGCGGTTTGCACGTCGGATAAAGCAGCTCTTTGACTCGATAAACCCAAGCGTCTTGCTTCCGCTCTAACAAAATCTTCAGTCAGTTTTTGATCGAAGCCGCTATTTTGCAAATTAGCAGGGGCAATTTGTTTTTGGTTGCCTAAAATTTGTTTTAATCGCTGTTGCAGTAATTGCTCCAAACTCGCTTTCTTACGCTTTAATCCAACTACCGTAGGAAAGTCTTCACGGAAGCGGCTTCGTTCAACAGCTAACTGAGAATCTATCTGTTGAATTTCTTTGACTACATCCTGTACTGCGGGAAATTGACTAACGGATGTCACAGCCCTTGCACTTGGTAAATTTCTTCCCAACTGTTTTTTGAGTAATTCAGACTGTGCTTTAGCATCTGCAAGTCCAGTTTCAGTTGCAGTCATTTGTTTTTGCAAGTCTGCGAGCGTACCCACTGCTGACTTTGCTTCTTCGTCTAGAGCAACGACTTTATTGTTTTCTTTGAACTGACGTAGCGCCAATTCAGCTTGGCGTAAACTAGCTTCAGCCTGTGGTAACTGTTTTTGAACGAACTCACGAGCGGCTACAGCTTCGGTTCTATTAGAAAGTAAGTTGTTTTCCAGATATGTAGCCATTACAGTATTGACAGCCGCCGCAGCTTTTTCAGGATCTGTATCCTGATAAGAAACCTCTAGCACATCAGTTTTTTTGATGTCCTTAACTTCAAGTTTTTTGAGGAATTGCTCGGTTTTTAGGGGTTTCCCGCTTTTATCTTTTAGTTCTAACCTATTAATAGCTTTTTGTATAATTGGTCCCGATCTAATAACTTCTGCTTCTGTATCTACAGGATTGTTTTGGTCTTGTAGAGTACTCAGTTCTGCTATTTCTTTACCTACTCCTGTTAATGAAGGAGTAGGGCTTGTCTTCTTAAACAAGAGCTTGCCTTGTGCTTCATAGACGGACTTTTGAAATAACAAACTTATAACTGTAAGCGCAAAAACAGAACCGAAGACAGCCGCAGCAGGTAGCCAATGACGCTTCAGAATCAGCCAATAGCGTTGAAATCCAATAGAAGATTCTGTAGTCTCCGTATATGACATAGCTAAGATCTGATAATTGTAGAAAAAAGTTAAAACTTAGAAATCATAATTATCCTACCTTGAGGCGCGATCGCATTAAACAATTCCTAGGATAGATGAAGTCAGCAAGCATCAACTGTAGGTCAAAAATCGTACAGCTTTAAACGCTCTTATTGAGGATAGCACTTAAGGCGAACCGGACAAGCGGCGCTGCCATTCGGCATCAATTTGGGCAGATCGTTCTACTTCTTGTTCTAACAGATCGGTTTCGGTAGTGTAAGCTAGATCGTCGTGTGTAACAACTGTTTCTATGGCAAATTGACGCGCATAAGCGATTTTTTGTTGTAGAGATGGATCTGCACTTGCCAACTGTCTTGCTCGTGCCCCGCGTTTTTGGTTGCGATCGCCAATCTTATCATTACGCCACCCATTCCAGAAATAACGCACTAACGGTAATACCAAAAAAGCCGTACCGTAGCCAAGTAACAACCAATAAATTCCTTGTACAAAGGCGACAATCCCGCCTATCCCAACAGTACCATCTGCCAATAATCTTCCCAACACCAAAAGACCGATAAAATTGATCGCACCCAAGCCTACACTGAGCATGATTTGCCCAGAACTAGCCAGACTGAAACGAGACTTTAACTCCTCCAAGTAGTCTGGCACTGCTGTAGGATGCCTTTTAGATGCTGTAACTTGTAGTTCGGGGAAGTGATATACTATCTGTCCTTCAGGGCTTACCACTGGTTGACCGTTGAACCGAGTTAGCACTGGTAGCATATAGTCTTCATACTCCCTAGCATATCCCTCGCCAATCTCATCCAAATAGGGAGCGATTTGTTCAGCTACCACTGCGCCGCGATTATTCCGAATTACAGTAGCAATGTTTGAAAAGCGCCTGTCTTCTAGATTGGCATTAGGATTACCATCGCCAAACAGAAACGAGAAAACGGCTTCAAAGAAATTCAACTGCCTTGCTTCCCGCCGCCTTTGCTGATATCTAGTGTCATAATCTGGATAGAAAAACCAGAACCAATCGGGGCCAATCCAGAAGGTTGGCATATATATCATGCCACCACCCTCACTGGGGCGATCGCCTCTACTGTCACCATCTCTATTCATGGAAGTCAGGATGATATAGATGCTAATCGCTATTAGCGCGATCGAAACTAGCAAGATAACCCCAAAAGAAATGCGGATCAGATAAAACAAAACTTTCCAGACTTTTTGCCACCATTCCCGCAAGCGCAACCGCCAGAACTTGTTACGTAGAGCCGTCCGGAAGTTTTTGGGAAACAGATAAGCAATTTCGCCAGATTCTGCCACCTGTAAGTGTCCGCCAGCATCGCTAGCAAGCGTTAATAATCCTTGTTGAGCCAGATTAACGTTTAAACCTGCTTGGGTAGCAACATCCCCCACAGTGACGCGGTAGCCTAGCTGTTCCACAGCTTGCATGATAGCGGGATTAGGAGCCATGTTCTGCCCTCAATCGAAATTGTCTCTCTTTATAGTATAGAGGTCTGTCTTTAGAGAGCGCTGGGGCGAAGGAAAGCTAAAAATAGTTTTAAGTTTTAAGTTTTGAGTTTTAAGTGAAAAATGGTTTTTAACTGAGAACTGAAAACTTAAAATTCATAACTATTAACTTTCTTTTGTCACTCTGGGGAGAGTATAATAAAGATAAAGCTCTCAACTCAAGACACAGGTTATGGTTGAGCCTCGACCTCCATACCCAACAGTACAATTTGTTGATTCGTACTGTCAGTTGTATCAAAATCTGTTCCCAGAAGTAAGAAGTTTTGAAGCGTTTAAGTATCTTC
>QQTW01000269.1_pt1 | contig 32023 bp, 19 predicted proteins | sample 1904831 | NCBI WGS metagenome assembly QQTW01 (sample SAMN09435610, study PRJNA476489) | Subsurface metagenome, whole genome shotgun sequencing project.
CAATATAGAAAAACGTGATCACTGCTGTAGACGACACCCGACCCCATCGCTTCCGACACGACTTCGGTACAAATATTCCTCGCAAGGGGGTAAATCCCTTGTACGGTAAGGAACTAATGGGCATCAAAAGCGATTAACTTATCCCACTAACAACAAAAATATGATAATCTGCTTTTCAGAACAACGATTGCGCTATAGGGAAGATGGCTGGAAGATTTGAGGGATTGAGTGACTTAGAGTGGAAGCTATTTGAGGATGTAATAACGAAGAAAGTAGAAAAGCGGGGACGGGGAATGCCCCATGCTCCCTTCCGTTATATCCTCAACACGTTGATGTATATGTTAATTACGGGCTGCCGTTGGTGTGACGTTCCTAATGGAGAAATCTGGGCATCAAAAAGTGCCGCACACCGATGGCTCTTGCGTTGGCAAGCAGATGGAACCTTAGAAAGATTGCAAGCAAGAATATTAGGAATTGCCTCAGAAAAAGGATTAATTAACTGGAATTATGGCGCGGTAGACGGGTCTTTTTCCCCCTGGAAAAGGGGGTGGTGATGGTGTTGCCTACGGCTATAAAGGTAAAGGGATTTTGATTCATACTTTGACCGAAGGTAATGGTATGCCTTTAGCTAATTGCACCACTCCAGCAAACGGTAGTGAACGAGAACAAGTGCTACCACTAATTGACAGCATCGTTGTCAAAAATAATCAACCTGGTAGACCTCGTAAACGAGTTAGAGTATTGGCAGCAGATAAAGGTTATGATTCCAAAGTTTTGCGTGCGGCTTTACGTAGACGTGGCATCAGACCACAGTTACCGAAACGAACTTGGAAAACAAAGAAAAATCGGGGTAGACCAATTAAAGGGTCTTGCACAATTTTGGTGAAACGGAAAAGGTGATGCCCCATTTGTGGCGGCTACGCTATCGCTTTATCGCTCAGGTAGGTATGGAGAATCATTATGTGAGTAAATAGTAAAATACGATTCAGTTATGCGTTTATGTCCATAAGTCAGCCCCTAAATAACTCCAGCTTACTACTAAAACATTTATTGCCTGGTTTTTTTGCCTAAAACTGATTGCCTGGGAGCTAAATGAGGCAAAAAACCAACTATTGATACAAGTCAAAACCCAAGAGCAACAAGCAGTTTGCCCAATTTGCTCTAAGGAAACCCAGAAAGTTCATAGCCATTACCAGCGTACACTTGCGGATGTAGCTTGGGGAAGCATTCAAGTATGTCTTAAGCCAATAACCAAGAAATTCTTTTGTTCTAACCACAGTTGTCAGCGTCGCATTTTCACCCAAAGATTGCCAACGGTGGTACTGCCTTGGGGAAGGCGAACGGAAAGATTAGGTCTTCAACTTACCAAAATCGGATTGGCTCAAGGAGGACTACCAGGTTCACGTTTAACTAAGCATTTAGGCATCCTCATTAGTCGTCAAACCTTGTTACGACTGGTAATGAAAACTCCAACCCCATCTTATGAAGTACCGAAAGTGCTAGGAGTGGATGACTGGGCTTATCGCAAGCATCACACTTATGGCACGATTTTAGTAGATTTGGAAAAGCGTCAAGCGATAGATTTACTCTCTGACCGCACCGCTTCAACTCTGGCACACTGGCTAGAAGCTCATCCAGGAATCGAAATCATCTCCAGAGATCGAGCCAAAGCTTATCAAAAAGCAGCCAATCAAGGCTGTCCTGGGGCTATTCAGGTAGCAGACCGCTTTCATCTCCTCCAGAATTTAGCTCAGATGTTAGAGTTGGTACTTAATCAACATCGCAAGCTGTTGAAAAATGTTGAATCTACTATTAATACTAGCCCTATAAGAAATAGAGATAAGGTTGTTGTTCAGCCCGTGCCTCCACCTCCACCTCAAAAAAATGCGGTAGAACTAGCGGGATTACGTCGCGACGAAAGAAAACACAAATATGACCAAGTATGGGCTTTACACGAACAAGGTTATTCAGGAAAAGCTATTGCTCGTAAATTAGGAATTGGCACTACTAGCGTATTTCGTTATCTGCGTACTCCAACTTTTCCCGAACGTAAAGGACGAAGCGACAAAGGATGCGGTACAGTGTCTCCTTATAAAAAATATCTTTTAGAACAATGGAACGGTGGCTGTCACGACACTAAAAAACTTTTTAGTGAAATTCAAGTGCTTGGTTACGAAGGCAGCTATTGTACGCTAGCACGCTATACTTGTCTTCTTCGCGCAGCACAAGGATTCAAACCCAGACAGAAACCAACTCAAAATTTGCCAAAAGTTTTTGAACCCAAAAAATCTTTCTTGACAGTACGTCGCGCCGTTTGGTTAGTTTTACGAAAACCATCAGAGCAAAGTGAAGGAGAAAAACAAGCGCTCTCCCTTCTTAAACAACAGCATCCCCATCTGCAAACGGCGATTGAATTGACCGAAAAATTTGCCGCTTTGGTGCGAGGGCGACAATCAGACCAATTAGAGGAATGGATTGGTCGTGCTGAACAAAACCCAATCAAAGCTGTCGTTGGTTTCGCTACCAAACTTAAAGATGATCTTGATGCGGTGAGGAATGGGGTGACTTTTTGGGTGAGCAATGGTCAAGTAGAGGGACAAGTTAATCGGCTCAAAGTTCTCAAGCGTCAAATGTACGGTCGTGCTAGCCATGAATTGCTCAAGAAACGTTTTTTGTGTCCTGTTTAGCTTTTTTTCCAGGTCGAGATAGCGTAGCCGCCACAAATGGGGCATCACCTTTTCCGTTTCACCAAAATTGTGCAAGACCCCAATTAAAATAGCAGTCCCACGTTTTCAACAAGAGCGCTGCTTTGCATGGTTTCAACGGAAATACCGTAGGCTTGTTGTTCGATGGGAAAGAATTTCTGCCTGTTTCAATGCTTTTATTTTTCTTGCAACAATTCACCTTTGGATTAACAGAATTTTGTTAGTGGGATAAATTCATAGAGTCTACGGGCGTACTTGCCCAAGGAGCGCTGAGACAAGCGGCGGAATCGCGCTTATTTGCAAGCGATTGGTGAGGATGAGGATTAGCCTTACCAAGGCTATTAGCATTTGAGCCTTTGTGAAAGTTTAGCCTTCAAATTTTGTAACCTTTACATAGTAGATGTTCTGAGTTATCTTGCTCCTTACAGCAGCTTCGCGCTTGTTTACCCTAAGTTATCGTACAGTTTTCAAGCTTTCAACACTCTTGCTAAACAAGTCCGTAAAGATACTCATCACCGTGCGACTACGCACCTTAATGTTGGCATTAACACTCATCCCCGACTGAAGCTGCACTTTGCGCCCATTAATTAGCAAAAACTGGTTTTGCAACTTTACCTTAGCTGGAAACCGATAAAAAGGATAAATCTGGTCGGGTGGCAAAGCATCGTCGCCAATCCACATCAACTTACCTTTAACATCGCCAAACTCACTAAACGGGAACGAATCAATCCGCACGTCTACATCCATCCCTTGCTTGACAAACCCAATATCACGGTTAGTAATAAATACTTTGGCAGTCATGGCATCATTGGGGACGATCTTCAAAATAGGCTGGCTGGCATTAGCCACAAAACCGGAATTGTGTGCCTGCATATCAAATACTGTGCCGCTCTCTGGAGCGTTAATTTCCTCATAGCGCAATTGCAGTTGAGCGGTACTGATTTGACTATCAATTTCTGAGAGACGCTTATTATTTTCAACTATTGCCTTGGTCAGTTGACTGTCAATTTCGGCGATGCTTTGGTCGTTTGTACCTATTTGGTTGAGCCACTGCTGGCGCGATAAATCTGTAGCATTCTGCGTCCGGGATTTAGCTTGAGAAATAGCTAACTTTAGCCGCGCTTGTTCGGAAATTAACCCGTTCGCTTCCGCCATCGCTACTTGTACCTCTTGCTGCTGCTTGAGCAACTGAATTTTTGATATTCCTCCTGCTTGAGCTAAAGGCATAATGTCTTTGAGAATCCCTTGATTGAGTTCTAAAGTTTGTTTGGTACTAGCAAGCTTGATATCTGTTTGCTCCAACTGCCGAGTTAATTGGTCGGTTTCCAAGCGGGCAGCATTAACGCGAGAGGAAAGTTCTGCCTGATTTGACTGCCAGCGTTCGAGGTGGGATGGGCTTAGATTAGCTGCTTTTTCACCTCTTGAAAGCGCTTTGTATAGCTGACTTTCAGAAACTAAATTAGCACGGCTTTTGGTTAAGGAGACTAATTGGGCAGGTAGTTTTAGTTCGGTTGCCTCGTTAGGACGAGAACCGTGCATTGCCTGGGTATAAAACTGATTTTCCTGGAGTAAAGAAGTGCGAATCTGCTGGAGAGAAGCATTTTGAGCAATAGCTGCGGTAGGATCTAAACTTAACAAGCGATCACCTTTGCGGACTTTTTGCCCATCACCGACATAGATAGCTTTAACTACACCATTAACCGGAGACTGTACTTCTTTTACCGTACCCGTTGGCTCCAGCTTGCCCGTAGCAGGGATAGCTTCTTCGATTTTAGCTACGCAAGACCAAACAATCCCTCCTGTAGCTACAGCCATTAGCAACCATAAAATCCAATGCGACCAACTCGACGACTGAGTAAGCAGCACTGGGGCTTCAAAAGCAGAAAGGTTCTTAGTGCGAGGGGGTAGAGGCTTAACTCCACTTCCTCCTGTTCCCGTTTCCTCTAGTTTTGAGTCTTTGCGATCGCCTAAAGGATCTACTTTGATACTGTGACCGTTACCGTTGCTGCCATTTCCGTTACTGTTATTCGTAATCATCGGTTTTTAAGATAAATAAGTTTAAATATTCGTTTAATGCTTTTTCCCTTCTTCAAACGCTAACGGCTTCTTGCTGTTGGTACAAGCAGAAGTAACGTCCCTTCATCGCCATTAATTCCAGGTGCGTTCCTTGCTCTACTACTGTTCCAGAGTCCATCATGACGATGACATCGGCGTGGCGAATCGTTGCTAAACGGTGAGTAATGAAAAATACCGTCCTATCTTTGAACGCTCCAGCTAAGTTCAAACAGACTTGGCGCTCAGTATGATAGTCCAAGGCGCTAGTTGCTTCATCGAGTACCAACAAACCTGGATTTTGCAACACGGTACGAGCGATCGCAATTCTCTGTCTTTGTCCTCCAGAAAGCGCCGAACCCCTCTCTCCAACGCGAGAATTGTAACCGTTAGGCAAAGTCATGATAAAGTCGTGAGCAAAGGCAATTTGCGCCGCCGTCACGATCTCCTCTTGGGTAGCATCAGGATTAGTTAAGGCAATATTTTCCTGTACAGTGCCATCGAATAACAAAGTGTCTTGGAGAACTACACCAATTTGAGAGCGCAAGGAATAAAGTTCTACTTTGCTAATGTCGTAGCCATCGATAAGAATTCTCCCCGCATCAAGTTCGTACAACCGGGGTAAGAGTTTAGTAAGGGTACTTTTCCCGGCTCCACTAGCGCCGACAACGCCAACAAAAGTACCAGGGGCAATGTCTAGGTTGACGTTGTTTAGCTGCATATCGCCACTCGGTGCAAAGCGAAACGATACGGAATCGTATTTGACATGACCCTTAATTTCTGGCATGGGGATATTATCTTTGCCCGCTACTTCTATTTCTGTCGGCGTGTCGAGAATATCGCTCAGGCGTTCTAGGGATAAAGCTGTTTCTTGGAAGTTCTGCCACAGTTGAATTAGTCTTAGCAGAGGGCTTGTGGTGTATCCAGCAATAATGCGGAAGGCAATTAATTGTCCTAAAGTTAACTTACCCTGCAATACGAGGTATGCTCCCACCCATAGCAACAATAGTCCTGATAGCTTATTGAGGAAGTTGCTAATCGAGCCTGCGGTGGTTGAAGTTAAAACGCTCTTAAACCCAGCGCTGACATAACGCGCATAACGCGATTGCCACTGCCAGCGCGATTTTAGCTCGATATTTTGTGCTTTGACGGTTTGAATCCCCGAAACTACTTCGACTAAATAGGACTGCGTTTCGGCATTGCGTTCGGCTTTAGTGCGCGACTGACTTCTGACTATCGGGGCAGTTATTAGAGTTAATAGAGCAAATAAAGGTACGGTAGCTAAAGCAACAACGGTCAGTAGGGGACTATAAACAATCATCACTACAATGTAGATAACCGAGAATACCGCATCTAGCACTACTGTTAAAGCTGTACCTGTAAGGAATTGGCGAATATTCTCTAGTTCCCCGACGCGAGTCGCTAGTTCTCCCACCGGGCGGCGTTCAAAATAACGCAGTGGTAAGCGTAGTAAGTGGTCGATGACTTGCGCTCCTAGAGATAAATCGATGCGGTTGGTGGTATCGACAAATAAGTTCGTGCGGATTGATGTAATTACAGCTTCAAAGATGGCAATGACTACAAGAAAAATGCCCAAGACATTCAGCGTATCAATGCTGTTTTGAACTAAGACTTTATCAATAATCACTTGAGTCATCAAGGGATTAGCTAGACCAAATAACTGCACGAAAAAGGAAGCAACTAATACTTCTATTAGCACCTTGCGGTAACGAATTATCGAGGGGATAAACCAGGAAATGCCAAAGCGCCGAGTAGGAGTGTCACAAGTCGGTTGCAATAATAAAACTTGTCCCGATTTACTCCAAGCCTCAATAAAGGCGCTGGGCTTCATGCGCCGAATACCGCTTTCTGGAATAGCTAAAACTATTTCCGACTCGCTAGCAGAATAAAGCAAGGCAAAAGTATCTTGCCAAGAGAGCATAGCTGGAGTGGGAATGCGACTAATGGCAACGGCAGGCATTTCTAGAAGTTGCGATTTCAAGCTCATTAGTTCGGCGACCGCGCCGCATAGTTGCAAGGAGATACCACCTGTGCGCTCGTAGGAGTTAGCTAAGGAGCGACGCAGCACGTCGCGGCGAAAAGGCATTCCGAGGTGTTGAGCTAACATTTGGAACACGGCGAGGGTGGCATCGACAGGTCCTCTACCACCGACGAAAGGGTATTTTGTTACTTTGGATTGGTTAGTAGTAACGGCGTTGGCAAGTGGGCGTTCGGGGGCGTAAGGGATTTCTACTGGTGGAGTATTAGTTTTGGGCAAGACAATGGCGGTAGGAGTTGTGCTGTCAGAGATATTGTGCAACTGCAAGCCGATTATTCGAGCGCTACTGGAACCCGATACCTTGATATAGTCTTGTTCATTCGTTGCCAGTAGGCGATCACCTACATTACAGTTAGTTACTCCGCTACTAAGCAACCACACTAAATTGGGATCTAAAGAATCCAATGGTGTTTTACCAGCATGCAGATTGAGAACCGTTGCTTCTTTGTGAGCGCTAAAAGCTAAGTCTTTGAGGTTTGTTCCTCCTTTGGCTTGACGCAGGTTTTCTAAGCCTAGTAAGTCAAATACTTCTACTAAATGGCTCTGATTAAAGAAAGTGTCCTTTAATTGAGGATATTGCTTTAATAATTCCCAAAAGTCAGGAAGTGGCAGAGTTAGGCAGATTGTTTCAGAAGATGCGATCGCTGTTTCACACGCGATTCCTCGTACTGTACTTATCCAGCCTAGTACAGACCCCGGTTGTAATAATGCCAAAGTAGTAGGAGCCGATGCGCCTTGAGGATAACCAAGCAGTCGTGCCTGCCCCGAATAAAGAATTACAATCTCTGGAGGCATGGTTTCCCGTACTACAATGGCTTGCCCCATTCTGTAGCGCAAGGGTTGTAGGGTTTGACTTAATTGCTCTCGGACAGTAGATGGGAGGCTGTTAAATGGCTCGGTGGTAGCGAGAAATTCTTGAACGCCAACGGTGGTATAAGTCATACAGCCCCCAATACGGTTGTTTGAACAGACTTTTGGTTGGGGTCGGTTAAAGGGTAAGGGGTAAGGGGCAAAGGATTAGATTCTTCCTCCAACCTTTCTCCTTCTATTAACCTTTCTCCCTTAACCATTCCCCTAATTTCCTGCTGTACTTGCTCTTGTATCCAGCTTTCAAATAAGCTGTTTAGTAGTTGCTGGCGCATGGCTTCATCTAATACGGCAGGAATAAACTTTTCTAAGCGCAGGATAACGAACCATTCTTCTAATTGAATCGGAGTCCACAATCGTCCTGGTTGAGAAATCGATAGCATTTTGGCTAACGTTGGATGAGGCTTACTTAGTTCTATTGGTCCGATTAACCCACCTGTTTGAGCTTCGGGTCCCGCAGAATATTGACGGGCTAGTTCACTAAAAGTTTGTTCGCCCGATTCAATGCGGAAGTATAGTTCGGTGGCTGCTTCTTGCTTTGTAGTACGAAGTAACGAGTAAACAACTTTATCTAGTTTTGATTTATGAGTGAGAAAGTATGATTCCAGCTTAGATTCCCAAGTGGCGTACTTAAACTTCTCAATTTTTAGTTTCCTTACAGCTAGAGCGGCTAATTGCTCAGTAGTCATCCCATAGCTCTCCAGCCAAGTTTGAAGTATTGTTTCTGTGTTTAACTGATGTTTCTTAACGAATTGTTCTTGGGCGAAGATTATTTCTTCAGGCGTACAGCTGACTTTTGAGATAGTCAAGTCTATTAATACCTCACGGAGAAACTGAGGCAGCATCTTATAACCTGTCAGTAGCGGCACAACTTCTTTCAGATTAATTGTTTGTTCGCCAACTTTTAGAAATTCAATTGTTCTTTGATTTAACATTGCTTAATTCAATTTAATATTTTTTTAACTGATTGGGCTTTTTCTCAACCTAGAACTTAAATGAAGTAGCTCATAATAAAAAAGCTGTGTCAAGAAGCACATACCAACAGTAGACAGTACGAGAGCGGAGTAGATATCTCCAACAACACTTCAGCCTGGTTCAACAATGAGTTTTTCTTATATTGCTGGCTGTCAAAACAGGTTGGTAAAGTGTATTTTTCAATACAATATTTCCGGCTGACAAGACTTCTAGCTAGCTCGGCTTTATTAAACCCTGTACGCGAACGCGCACAGAGTCAAAGTTTCCGACCTACTAACTTTACTTTTTTCTAGCTTGTTCACAGACTTGAGAATGCAAAAGGCTCATCAGTGTTTCGATGGCTCCGACATCCCGGCACTGCTTGTAATGCTAATAGACGGTTAAGTAAAGAGGCAAATCTTGCCAATTGCAGCCATTCTTGATCTGACAAAAAATGTTATCTAAGAGTTCTCGTTTCGTCCAGTCACAGGGTCTTGTCTGCTTCTTAACGGGCAATATCTGGGGTAGTAGGGGTTCAAGGACTACCCATTATTCGTCTGTTAAGCTGCTAGAATACGGCATGATTGGCGGCATATAGTCTTTGCGTTAACTTAATTCCAGCTAGTGTTAAGGTGTCAAATGGGTTCTATAGCACTATTTTTATCCCGCTCCCTCACTTGTAACACCTTTTGGGTTTGATAAAGGTGTTACAAGTGACCCTTAAATTACAAAACGACCTCAAAACTATCGCTAGTTAGAGTGGGAGTGGAACTACCAGTCAAAGTTGCAAAACGACCTCCGAAGTCAGAATTAAAATCAGCAAAACCAGCAGTAGAACCATTAGGGTTATAGAACAGGTTACCATTAACGCTGTTGTAGACAATTTCCATATCACTACCTTCTGCTAGACTATCGTTTGTCACCGTGGCAAACTCTGCGGAATTTAATGCGGTCGGGAAGATCGAATTATTTAAAGCGGTAAACGTATATTTTGACAGTTGGATTTTGTCTCCAGTTAAACCAGGAGTGAAGTCATTAATAGTATCAACTCCAAGTTCATTAATATTAAAGCTTGCTCCTGTTGCAAATGCAAATTTATCTGAACCTGCGCCTCCTCTTAGGATGTCGTTGCCACTATCTCCCTGCAGGTAATCATTGCCGTTGCCTCCGCTCAGAAAATCAATCCCACTGCTGCCAAGGAGAATATCATTACCATTGGCCCCCACGAGGTTGTCGTCATCACTGCCTCCATCTATTCTGTCTGCACCAAATCCACCATAAAGAATGTCAGAACCGGCCCCTCCATCAATGTAATGATTACCAGTAACACGAGAGAGCGAAATATTATCATCACCGCTCCCGGCAAAAATAACTTTATCGCCAGTAGTTGAAGAAAAATCCCCAGCAGTGATAAAATCGTCCCCATTTGTTCCCAAATCATCAGTTATCACATTTCGAGATCGAGCAACTGCCTCTTTTATGGCATCAGCAACATTTTCACTTCGAGAACCAAGAGTTACTACACCACCTCGACCCAGCTGGGTAACTAGCTCCTTATAAGAGTCTTCTACATCACTCGTAGTTAGAAAAATTGGAATAGCGTTATTTTTTTCTAGCGCAGTTTTTACTTGTTGAATCTCTGCGTAATCTTCATAAGGATCAATTACACTATCTCCATTATTGGCAATAGTATCAGCTGGACTAGCTGTTTTACGATCCCCGGCAACGTGATAAACAGCATCGGTGGCTACAAGAACAACGCGAGATGAACCTACTCTGTAACTGAGACTGCCGCCGCTATCTAAAGCTGCGTACAAAAGTGCGTCTAATTGGGATTCGGGCGTATCATTACCACCAAAGGAAATAAAAGCCCCGACTGTGTTTTTAACTGCCGTTATATCATTTGTCAAAGCAAGTTCTGCTTGATAAACATAATCACCGGGATCGCCCAGAGGCGAAATAGGCTTATCCTTAAAAGAGGCAATACCAAATTTGAGATCAGCACCAAAAATAGTTTCTAAAACCGGATTAGTTAACCTATTTACTACCGCCGGAATTAGAGATTGTAAATTGGGTAAGTCGTCTGCATACGAGCCTGACAAATCTTGTACAAAAGCGATATCAGATACTGCCATAGTGTTTACACCTTTTAAATGATAGGTTGTATTGAAAAGTTTATTGACAAACTTTAAAACTTGTTTTAACTTAGCATATTTTTAGATTTTTTTGCACCCGTTAGTTAAATTTGAGACTTTAATTCTTTAGAGTATCTTATTTAATTATCAGCCCCAAATTGATCACTTTTATAAAACATTATAAAGTTTTCCATTGCGTCTTTGATTCCTAGTCACTTTGAAATACATAGGAGCAAACTTAAGCGTCTTCGCCAAGTCATTAATAGTTAATCTTATTGCTCTACGTATCTGATGGAGGAGCCTCCCATTTTGATAAAAATGTCAGATAGCGTGTGGACCATTGAGATACGCACACGCAGTTGCAAACCTGCTTAATATTTTTAGCCTTGCATCGCGCTTCGAGAAACTTCACTCAGCAGTCAGGTTATTGTTAATAATAAATATGTAGTGACAAACTAGAATAGCTAACTGTAAATACCTTGATTAATTGGTTAAGCTCTACTTATTATTTAGTTTTTTTATAGTGAATTATTTCAGAAACTAAATTCTCTAATTAACTCTTTAATGCTAAAGTATTAGTCTGATAAACACTAATGGCTGAGAACCAATTGAGACCTTTGGTCTATCCCAGTTCTAAATTACAAAACGACCTCAAAACTATCGCTAGTTAGAGCGGGAGTGGAACTACCAGTCAAAGTTGCAAAACGACCTCCGAAGTCGGAATTAAAATCAGCAAAACCACGAGTAGAACCATTAGGGTTGTAGAACAGGTTGCCATTAACGCTGTTGTAAACAATTTTTCTATCACTACCTTCTGCTAGACTATCGTTTGTCACCGTGGCAAACTCTGCGGAATTTAATGCGGTCGGGAAGATCGAATTATTTAAAGCGGTAAACGTATATTTTGACAGTTGGATTTTGTCTCCAGTTAGACCAGGAGTAAAGTCATTAATAGTATCAACTCCAAGTTCATTAATATTAAAGCTTGCTCCTGTAGCAAATGCAAATTTGTCTGAATCTGCGCCTCCTCTTAGAATGTCGTTGCCATTATCTCCCTGCAGGTAATCATTACCGTTGCCTCCGCTCAGAAAATCAATCCCACTGCTGCCGAGGAGAATATCATTACCATCGACTCCCACGAGGTTATCGTCACCACTGCCTCCATCTATTCTATCCGCACCAGATCCCCCATAAAGAATGTCTTCATAAGAGGAACCTTGGATTGCTTCAATTGACGTGAGTACATCTCCCAGTGCATCCCCCAGAGCCTCACCCGTAGACAGATTAATCAAAACGCCTTCTGTGGCAGTAGCATAATTGGCTGTATCGTAACCTTCTTGACCATTGAGAACATCAGCACCCTTTCCCCCATTGAGCCAGTCGTTATCAGCACCACCACGCAATGTATCATTGCCGTTACCACCTTCTAGGAAGTCATTTCCTTCTCTTCCTTCAAGGTTGTCGTTGCCATCCAGTCCCCCTAGTATATTGTTAGTAGCATCACCTATTAAAGTGTCATTATACGAGGAACCCTCATGCTGCTCGATTGATACGAACACATCTCCTTGTGCATCTCCCGTAGCCTCACCTGTAGCTAAATTGAGCAATATGCCTGTTGTAGCAGTCTCATAACTTGCTGTATCGTCATCAAGACCCCCATCGAGAACATCAGTACCTGCTCCCCCAATTAGCCAATCTTCACCATCACCACTATGCAATGTATCATTGCCGTTGCCACCGTCTAGCAGGTCTAAGCCACTGCCGCCCTCTAGAAAATCATTACCACTGCCGCCCATAATCAAATCATCACCGTTGCCACCTGCTAGTTCTGCCGATGTCAGAACGCTATCCGTTATCTGGATAATGTCGTTTTTTTCTCCACCGTTAGCGACAATTTTATTAGTAACATCGTACTCCTTGCTAGTATCAAATGCGGAAATTAAGACTTTGTTATTAGATGCCCCTGACTTCTCAACCCTAAAGATTTCATCTCCATCGATTATATTTCCGTAAGTACGAACTGCCGCATTTAGTCCTATGTTCAACCGGAGAACGCCGCTGCCAATATCGGTTGCCAATATCGGTTGTGTTTGTGGTGTACCGCCATTGCCACCGTCATGGTTATCATCGTACTTACTATTAAATTCGGCTAGGGTTCTCCTGGGGCTGTCGTAGCGCTTTTTGATTTGAAAAGGTCTAAACCCAATTTTGAAATAAGCGTTCAGTCCAGCAGTTACTTTACCTGAAGTATCGAATATGTAGAGGGGATTTTTATTAATCAGATATTCTATCTCGTCAAAGTAAACTTTACCATTCTTGTCGGGGTCGTTAAGGTTGAAGTCAATACTGCCATAAATTCCGCCACCGACCCCAGCAGAGGCAACTCCTACATTTAACTCAGCAGAGGCTTCCAAGCCGACATTGAACTTGACTTCCGAAATATCATCTCCAGTTCCATCAGCCTTAGCGCGATCGCTGACATATAAGCCGTTGAAAATATCTGCTGCGTCTTTAGATTTGCTGAAATCTCTAAACCCCTTGGTGTCAAACCCAAACGCTAAATTTATTTCTGCACCGATGTTTCCTCCGAGTCGAACCCCAAACGGTCCCACAATGGGGAAGAACTGGCTGTATCCAAAGTCAAATTTCAGATCCGGTAGATCGTAGGTAAAAAGGCTAATATCTTTACCTAGCAGTAAGTTGAAAGCCTGGATTGGTTCGGTTAGTAAAGGAATTTTCAATCCTTCACCGGGTATTGTGAGGAAGCTAGTAATAATTTTTTTTCCGTTGTCGTTGCCGGGCGCAGCGAGTTGGGCAGCAAGACTAAGATCGGGGCTAGTAATATTTAGTTTTTCAACGCTACTTAGCAGGAAATCAGGTTTGCGGATGTCTGCCTCGTCACCCAGAGTGAAGCTACCTAACTTGATTTTTGTATTACTTGTATTACTTTTTGAAAATTCCGTAATATCGTTGACAATTGTAACAATGTTGGCAACTGAATTTATGAAGTCAACATCTGACTTGCCTATACCAAATTCGTCACCAAATTCGTCAGCTAAGACCTTCCCTATGTCCAAGAGACTAACCTTAGCGACTTTGAGATCGATCTCTTTAGTTAGAATATCGATAACTGGTTGTATAGGTCGAGTAATTTTACTAACATCTTCCAACACTGGACCAGCAAAGTCGCTTAAAAATGAGCCTACGTCTAACTCGACATTGTTGAAGGCAATTGTAGGGGCTTGATTCTGGACAAAATCCCAGTTTACGTTCAAATTTGCACCAAGTTGGGGTAAACCCTTTGAGCCGTTGATGCTAGAGAGGAGATTAAGCTTAATGTCAGCAGAACCCTCTGGTGTAACTGTAAAGCTATTATTGTTCAGTTCGCCAATTGTTAACTGGTTGTTGTTGTCATCCTCTAAGTTAAGCGAAAAATCAAGTTGGCTACCAATATCTTTTGCATCAACTTGGAGAAACCCAAGTGTAGCTGTTGCCTTTGGCAGTGATGGTTTGAGTGAGACGCTTAAGTCTTTATTAGGAGAGGTGTCGAAGAAGAACTCATTAGTAGTAGTATCGATACCGAAACCAAAATCGAACGTATAGTCGAGGGCAACCGATGCCTCAACGTTTTCACCGTTTTCGTTAAATTTTAAGCCAAACTGTGGCAAACCAAAGCTAATTTCGGACGGTAAAGAGGTTTTCAATTCACTTATACCGCCTAGTTTTAAGTTGAATTTAAATGAAGATCCATTTTTGGTATATATGATGTCTTCTTGAGTAATCTTTTTATCATTGTCAGAGTCTTTGAGCAGACCAATTGGTTCAAACAATTCGAAGAAAGCTTCCTGTATCTCATTAACAGATACCTTCTCTGCTGCATCAAATTTATCAGTAAATTTGCCCCTAACTTGAGTGGATAAATTTTCTATAAACTGAAATTTGGTGGCAGTTTTGAGGGTGTTACTGAGCAAAGAAAAATTTTCTAAGTTAGTGATGTTCTGAAAGCCCGTTGCTTCAAAAACTTTTGTAGTCAGAGCATTTTGAATGGCAAACAGTGTTTTCTCTAAACCATCAAGTAATAAAGTTGAATCAAACTCTGGGGAAAAAGGATTGAGACTACTAATAACTTCATCTCCATCTTTGACACCATCTTCATCTATATCTGCTTGTGTAGGAGAGGTGAAGAATCCTACTTCCAGCACGTCAGACAGTCCGTCGCCATCAGTGTCTAAACTATAATTTGAAACGCTAGGATTAAGACCCAACTTCCGTTCGTAAGAATCAACGATAGAGTCTCCATCAGTATCAATATCCGTGATAGCAAACTGACCGATCCCCCAGTCTTGTCCATTATTGACAATGATGTAAAGCGGCATTTGTAAAGAAGCAAATGGACTGTCGGTACCGTTGACTGTTAGCAACCCATCGGAAGTAATACTAATACTTTTGTCACCGGTTGCTGCAAAATAGCGGGTCTGCGTATTAGAGGCAGTTAAGTCAATTACATTACCATCTTCACCGGTTTTGTTAACTGTGATCTGGTACTGACCACCCACAGGCAGAAAAAACTGATTCCCAAAATTAACTTTTAAGCTGGTTGCTTCAAGAATGGCGGGTGAGAATAAATCATTCCTTGTCAGTGAACCCTGAGATTGTTGAGAGTTATTTTCTTGAGAGGGTGTTGACAACAATTGCTGAAGATTCTGATTAGAAAAATTATTAGCTTGTTGCTGTAAGTCAGTCTCAATCCTGTTCCCTTGAAAATTACTGTTTAAACGAAGCAGTTCCTCTAATGCTCGGTCAATTGCTCCCTCTCTCAATAAGTCTGCAAAAGTGGGCACACTAACCTGAGCAATATCTCTACCTAGAGGTGATATTTCCTTTGCAGAGGCAACTATATCAAAACCGGGTATAACAGCCTTATCAAAGAAACTTTTATGTTCACTTCGTATAATTTCGATTGTCGGCTTTAATTCACTTCGTATAATTTCGATTGTCGGATTTATTTTCTCAAGATATGCTTTTTTGAGTTGACGGTAGATCTCTCGGTTAAATGCAGGTGCTAAATGTTCAATGAAGTGTGTAAAGCCACCTCCTAAAACAGCTCCTAAATCACCAGTCTGTATAGGAATGGTAACTCCCGGTATTGGTGTAGGTATTTGAATTGGAATCCAAGGTGGAATCCTGTCTAACCAGCTTGTGTCTGGTTCTTCGTCTTTGATAGCACGAGCACTAAAACCTAAAACATTCCTAGTAAAGTCTCCGGCCCAGCCTCCAATTTCTTTTCGATTTGGAAACGATAACTCAGCAAGATTAAATATTTGGTGAGCCCATCCCGCGTCAACTGTCCCTTTGTTGTCGTTATAATACGCCCTAAGGGTTTTTAATATAAAATTCCACTGATCAGCACTAGAATGTTTGTTCTGCTCTATCTGGATGACTTGCCCATCTAACGTAATAACGACAGTATCATCCTGTATTTTTAATGACTGAAGTACAGGTTCATTTAACTGCACACCTTGAGCCAAAGCAGAGAAAATAGCCCCTTCATCCCCAAGACTATCTATTGCATTAATTTGAGTATCGACAAAATGCCCAATTTCTTCCAACAAAACATTAGTGATCGCTTGAGGATTAGAAGTATTCCGTGCAATATAATCCTGAGATAAATAAATTGTGTTAGTAACTACTGCAAAAGCACCGTTAGCCCCATTAATATCTGCGGCTGGGCGAATGTCAATTGCTGGAAGCCCTTCAAAGTTGCTAGTTGCCCATTGCCGACGCAAGTTTTCTAACTTCTCAACATTGAAAAGGTTGCCAAAGGAGGAATTAACTACTGTTAATAAACTTTCGTCTATTGCAAATTCGCTCAAATAGTTTTGCACAGTCAAAGTCGCTTCATTTAAGGCAGACTGAGCAAACTCATCTAAAATTCCAGCACCAATTAGTTTAACCGTTTTCATTATCTCAGAATCCCTCTTAATTGAATTAGATTTAAGCTTTTGACCCAAACTACCTATAAAGTAAAGTTCGCCATGAATCTACATCAGTCCAAAAGTTTCAACACTAGATCTATCAGCTTCCGAAGCCACACAAACGCTTTGGCAATTTGAACTAGCCATTATAGAGTGGGGTTTTACAATCAAACTAATTGGGTTTGCATAAGATAATTTGCGAATAAGATCTGATGTTAATCCGAGCTTCGTCATTGAGGTTCATGTGGCTTCGCACCATAACTGCATCAATTTCCCAACTTTTTCAACTATTATGATTTCGACTCAAAACTCGTATTTTTCGCTGAATAGTAAAACTTTTTACAAAACTTTACATTAGCACCGAAAAATAGAGGAGTCGGAACTCGCGGAGATCCCTTTGACAATGCAGCAAAAACTTTGGCTCATTGTACCTAAATAAACCTATAGGAAATTTCTGCGAAATTTTTAAAATAAGTGTTGATAACTAAATTACAGATATTACAGATTTAGTTATCAAGGATAAAATTATGGATTTGACTATAATACACTTAAAAAATTGTTCCAGATATGTTCAAAGCTATACCTAGAGCGATCGCCAATGATAAACACATCCGTCGTGGATAATCTAAATCAACAACTAGAGCAGATCGTTGCCCTCGCCTGTTCGTATCCAGTAAAAAGTTTGCAGAGGCGGCAAAAACTGAATGAGCTAGTTAGATTAGTAATGAGATCCGGCAAACTTTGGAAGGAGAACACTCCTTATTACAATGATGCGTTGCAACAAACTTGGTTATATTTCTGCCGAAATTTAGAGCAGTATAACCATGAACGCGGTAGTGTCATTACATGGCTTGACAACTATCTTAAGTGGAGACTGTTAGACTTTCACAATAAGGAAGTACAGGAGCAAGTTAGGACTACTTCTTCCCCCTTACCAGAAACGGAGGAAATAACCAATCAAATCGAAAATGTCCCAGCTTCTCCTGATATTCCCTTAATTCTGGAGGAAACATACCAATGGGTTCAAGCCGATCGAGACGGGGAATTACGTAGCATTCATGTCAAAAGCCGACCTGACGTAACTTGTCAAATCTTAATCCTGCGTCGTTTACCTCCAGAGACTCCTTGGAAAACAATTGCTAAGGAATTTAACTTACCATCTTCAACTGCACCTAACTTCTATAAACGCGAATGCCTTCCCCGCTTGCGAAATTTTGCTCTTAAACAAGGATATCTAATATAGAAGTATATTTATATACAGGAAAATCAAAATGGTTTCTAACGAGAAGATAATACAAGAAAAATTCATCTCCATACCGATTACTCGAGCAGCACTGCGAATAGCACAGCAGTTTGCGGAGCAACAACTTAGTGAGAAAAAAAAAGAGCAAGTCTATCTTAATACCCTAGCTGTATATGTAGTAAATGATTATATGCAAATGATGGACATTTCTTGTGATTTGAGCGCTAGCGAAAGTTGGAGTCCAGCTATGCGTCTCTATGCCGATGTAGCAGATTTGAAGCTACCGCAGCTAGGACACTTAGAATGTCGTGTCGTCCGTTCTGGTAGTATTTGTTACCTGCCGCCAGAAGTTTCAGAAGACCGAATTGGAGTAGTGGCAGTTAAGATAGATACAGAGCATCAAGAAGCGATGTTGCTAGGGTTTGCTCCAATAGTAAAATCTGGTGAGTTACGTCTAGAGCAATTGCAACCCATTGACAGCTTACTTGAACACATAGATAGGCTTGAGAGCAAAACAGGTGAAGTAAGTCTAAGCCAATGGTTACAGAATATATATGATGTAAGCTGGTTGTCTGTATCAGAAATTTTAGCTCCCAAAGAGCTTGCTTCGACTTTTCGTTACAAAAGCAAAGTCACGCGGGCTAAATTAGTTGAATTAGGAGTACACAAACCAGGTCAAGTAGTAGCGCTGATCGTTACACTTGCACCGAGAACTTCAATAGAAATCCAGATTAAGATGCAAGTTTATCCTACCGATGAGCAAGCCTACTTACCTGAAAATCTTGTTGTGAAAGTGTTAGATGAAGATGGGACAACTGTAATGTCAGCTCATGCTAAAACTGTAAATACTCATATAATGTTGGAATTGAGCGCTCAAGTAGGAGAACGCTTCAGCGTTAGGTTAGAACTAGGAAATACTAATATTACTGAGAATTTTATCGTTTGAGTAAATATTACTGGGTAGTTGTAAGCCATGCAGAAATTAGTTGTTCTGAAGCTGGATGGCGATCTGGTTGAGGGAGTACGAGCCACGCTAGAGATCGGGTCAGAAAAATCTCGTGCCGTAATGGAAGTTAGGGGCAGTCTGACTGCAAACCCTGCGTTGGTTACACATTATGAAGATTGGCAGTCAATTTATCGTAGCTTAGATGATTTTCGCATTATACCGATAGGTATTACCCTCGGTGGCGAGCGCAGCGAACGATTGAATAATTGTCGCCTGTTAGAAGCGCAGTTGAGTCAGCAGATGAACGAGTGGCTTGACTGTAATTCATTTCGTCCGCTTAAGGAAAAATTACTTAAACAACTAACGTTAGATGACACGGTACGGGTATTAATTAAAACTGACGATTCTTGGCTCAGACGACTTCCCTGGCATTTATGGGATTTTTTTGAAAATTACTCAAGGGCGGAAGTTGCATTAAGCGCCCTTGAGTACGAAATCCTGCCTTTATCAAAGTCACTTACCTCCAAAGGTTTAGTAAAGATATTAGCTATTCTAGGAAATAGTGAGGGAATTTCGCTGGAGACAGATCGAGAGCTATTAGAGCAATTACCAGATGCCCAAACAACTTTTTTAGTAGAACCAAAACGCTGCCAGCTTAATGACGAGCTTTGGCAACAAGAATGGGACATTTTATTTTTTGCAGGTCATAGTTCTAGCCAGTCGGATGGGAAAACAGGTTATGTATTTATTAATGAAACTGATAAATTAACAATTGACGAGCTAAAGTATGCCCTCAAGCAAGCAGTAAGAGGTGGGTTGCAGTTAGCTATTTTTAACTCTTGTGATGGCTTAGGATTAGCATATCAATTAGAAAATCTGCACATTCCCCAAATCATTGTCATGCGAGAACCAGTGCCAGATAAAGTAGCACACGAGTTTTTGAAGAATTTTCTGACTAATTTTTCAGGTGGTATGCCTCTTTACCAAGCAGTGCGGGAATCACGAGAAAAGTTGCAAGGACTTGAAGATGAATATCCCTGTGCCATTTGGTTACCTGTAATCTGTCAGCATCCAGCAGCAGTACCGCCAACCTGGTCAGAATTAGTCAATAAGCAATTAGCAGTTGACAATCTCCATCCAGATAAACTCGCTACTCATAATCAATCGCTATGGCGTAGTTTTCGCTCAATACTGAGTGCAAGCTTAGTTGTTAGTGGTTTAGTGATGAGTGTGCGAACGCTTGGACTATTGCAGTCATGGGAGTTAAAAGCTTTCGACTCTTTGATGGTAATAAGACCAGAAGAAAAGCCAGATGCACGTTTGCTTATAGTTACTATCGATGAAGCGGATATACAGTATCAGAACCGCAAAAAGATGAAAATGCGATGGTCGCTATCGGATACGGCACTGGCGCAACTGTTGAATAAATTGGAGCGCTATCAACCGAAAATTATTGGTATAGATATTTATCGTGATTTTTCTGTCGAGCCTGACAATGCTTATTTAGCTAATCGTCTCAAGCAAGATAAGCGCTTGATTGCGGTATGCAAAGTTTCGGCTGCGGCTGATGGAGCGCCCGACGGTGTTCTACCTCCTCCGGAAGTTTCAGAACAACGCTTAGGTTTTAGCGATTTTGTTGCCGATGAGGATGAGTTTGCTCGTCGCCAACTACTACAATTAACTCCGCCGTTAACCTCTCCTTGCATAGCTGAATTTTCCCTTAGCCTCCAGATTGCGCTTCACTACTTGGACGCAAAAGGTATCAAGGCAAGTTTTACTCAACAAGGGTATTTGCAGTTAGGTGATGCTGTATTTAAACAATTAAAATCTCATAGTAGCGGCTATCAACAAGTGGATGCGTCGGGTTATCAAATACTGCTCAATTATCGTTCTCTCCCCTCTCCCCAAAATATTGCCGAGCAAGTGTCCCTAAGAGATATTTTGAGCGATCAAATCAACCCGAAGCTAGCAGAGTCAATCAAGGATCGGATTGTCTTAATTGGCGTTACAGCCCCAAGCACTGTTGACTTATGGAAAACCCCTTACCGCAATAGAGCCTTACCCAATCAAAAGCAGATACCAGGAGTTTTTGTGCAGGCGCATATGGTAAGCCATATTCTCAGTGCGGTTTTAGATCGTAGACCCTTGTTTTGGTGGTGGTCTACATCACTAGAAACTGTTTGGATATGGGGATGGTCTGTAGTGGGAGGAACTCTAGCATGGCGCATTCGACAGCCGCTACGCCTTGGAATAGCTGGAATAACAGGGTTAGGATTACTATTTGGAATTTGCTTTGGTATTTTTACGTTGGCAGGGTGGGTACCATTCATCCCATCAGCATTAGCGTTAGTGACTACTCAAGCTGTAGTTGTGTCAATAAAACAGCGAAGTTCTTTTTGCGGAAACAATAAAAGTCAAAGTGAATCTAAATAAGAACTTGTCTTTGCCCTAAATGAAAAAATTTAGTATTCTTCCGTTCCTACTCGTTAGTTTGACAAGTTACCCCTTACCCGTATGGGCAAAGCCTACTCAAACATTTAGTAAACCTATTGATAGCGCAGGTATTTACTTTGCCCAGCAGCCGAAGTTCCCAGATAATGGTGCGCCCACTGGTCGTCGTAGAGGAGGAACAAGTCGTGATGGATGCCCAACATTAAGTAAGCCTATTACTGCCTTAGTACCTGGTGAGGAAACTTTAGATAGAGGCGAAGGAACTACTTTGGCTAAAAGTACCTCAAAATCTTTCCTGACATCAACAGTAACTGAGTATCCAAGCTTTTTGTTTTATATTCCTGCTTTGCCTACAAACGTAGACGCTGGCGAATTTGTATTGCAAAATGAAGTTGGAGATGATGTATACCGTACCCCTCTTAGACTGCCTCAACAACCAGGTATTATCAATGTTAAGCTTATACAAAGTGTTCAATACTCTCTCCAAATAAACAAAAAGTATCATTGGTACTTCAAAGTTTATTGTGAAGATCGAAAGAGAGCCTCTGATTACTTTTTTGTGGACGGATGGATACAGCGAGTCGCGCTAATGCCTAGGCTTAACAGTCAATTAAGTAAAGCGAGTTTAAGCAAGTATAGGATATACCTTAGTAACAATCTTTGGTATGATGCTTTAACTAATTTAACTGACCTCCGCTACACTAATTCACATAACGCCGCGCTTACCAAAGATTGGGATGATCTGTTGAAATCTATTGGTTTGCAAGACCTAATAGGAATACCTATTGTTCAGCTTTACAACCAATTGCCTACTAAAATGTAAGGAGCCCAAAAATACGGTCGTTTTTCATGTTTGAGCATGGACAATTGAGCGCGCTGGAGCGCTTGGGCTTTAGATACCCCAGTTTTTAACTCTTGATAAAACTGAATCATAAGTTCAGTAGTAGATTGATCGTCAATAGACCATAAAGTTGCTAGCGTACTACGCGCCCCCGCACGTACAGCTATTCCAGCTAGTCCTAAGGCAGCCCGCTTGTCTCCTTGTGCTGTTTGACAGGCACTAAGAACAAGTAACTCGATGGCGCTAGGTTTACTAATCCCAGTATTCCGGAGTAAGTTATCGAAATCCTTTGCCTTGAGCAGTCGATCCCATGTGACAATAAAGGTTTTTTCAGGGTCAGAACTGAATTCACCGTGAGTCGCTAAATGAACTACAGAGAAGGAATCAGATTTAATTTCCTTGTCTAAATTAATTTCGGTAAATTTCCGATTGAAGAGTTCTTTACTTTTGGATACTACAGATCGAATACCTGTTAATTCGCGCTCTACGTTTTCAAGTTGAGAAAATTCTTCACCATTGATAGAGCGCTTTTCACCTGCTCCAGCAGTTAAAACATTTAACTGTAATCCTTGTAATGGTTCGGGAGCGACGAGTTGCAAACCAGGTGTCAAGGCGATCGCATACTTTTCTACTAAATATTTCTGCTGAAGATGGTCGTAAAGAACTGCCATTGGGATATTCCGTAAAGCACCATCTAGTACAAAAACTAAGGATTTAATGCCACTATTAGCAAGCTCTGCCTCAGCGGGTCGGATTAACCAGTCATATAACTGTTGAGATTGCTTTTTTACTCTGGAAGTCCGAGTGACATCTCGTAAGTCCTCTTGCAAGGAAGCTATAGTGCTTTCAACTTGATTCTGGGGAATGGGAATTGTATAATGACGAAGTTTTTCTTGGTGAGGTAACTTGATGATGATTTCTAATTGCTGCTGTAAAATGATTGCATAGATAACTGCTGCGGTTGAATTTTCTGAGTCAACTACTAGATCAATTTCTACTTTGGTTTCTAAACAGGCTGAACGAAAGAAGTTTTCCAATTCTGCTAACTGCAAAGACTCAATTGTTTGACGAGCTTGCTTAATATCTTCTTGACTTGGTTGGGTAGTTCCTTTTTGTCGTAAGCGTAATTCCACTAACTCACGGTAGACTGGTTCCACACTCTCACGAAAAGAAAATTGAATATCTGAATTGATGGCGACTAAATCACGGCGCAGGGACTGTAAAGTGTCTACAGCAGAGGTATAGCTAGCGATCGCTTCAGAAATATTTCCTTGAGCTTTCAAGATGCGTCCCAACTGCCATTGCCAACGATAGGCAATATCTGATGCCTTAATGGAAGATGCTATATTTAGGGCTTGCTGGCTAAGGTCTTGAGCGCTCGACCATTGCTGGGTCTGCTCGTATAAACCACCTAGATGTCCAAGGGCATAGGCTTCCGCCCTCGGATCTTTTATGCTTTTGGCTTGTTGAACAGCAGTAGCTAATAGTTGACCTATTTCTGTCCAAGAGGGGGGACTAGCAGGACTGGTTTGTTTGAGCCGAATCAGACTCTGAGCAAAGTTAATCCAGGCATAGACTGCTGTCCGACTGGGCGGCAAGTTAACAATTTCCGACTGAATTTGAGGCCATAATTCTTGGGCATTTGACGACGACTTTGTTTCCAGCAACAAGCTCAACTGATTAAGTTGTACCTGAATCCGCGTTGTTGGTGAGATGGGTTCAAGCGATGCCTGTTGATAAAATTTTAAGGCAGCAGGATAATCTTGCTGGGCTTTGGCTGTGTTACCCAAACTAATTAGGACTGCACCTGTTTCCTGCGGAGATTCTAGCGATAAAGCGATCTTTAAACTTTGCTGCAAGACTTTTTGGGATTGCTCTAAATCACCAACCACGAATAGAGCATTGCCAAGGCTACGTAGCCCCGTTGCTTTGAGCAGAGAGTCTGGTTGATTTTGGAGAGTTTGTTCGATCTGGGTTAATGTTTTGCTAGCTCTTTGGTAAAACCCTAAGTTTTGCAAAGCTTGAGCTTGGTTAATCAGGCTCCCGGTAATCCCGGCATCGTTGCCTGCCGCCGCATAAGTAGCGGTGGCTTGCTGCCAGGTAGTCAGAGCAAGTTCAGCTTGTCCTAGTGCTAATTGCAAATGACCTTGAGTGTTTAAGGATTGGGCGAGAATAAGCTTGGAATCCTTCGTATCGAGTCCGTCGTCTTTGAGGAGTTGCAAGCTAGATGCGATTGCAGCATTAGCTTTCTCCCACTGACCAAGTTTCTGGTAAGCCAAGGATATAAAACTAAGCGTCTTAGCAAGGTTTTTCCGATCACCAAAAGATTTGTAAACTTGGGCTGCCTGTTCCCAAACTTTAGCAGCGTCAGCAAACTGTCCTGTCTCATACAAGGTTTTGCCTTGTTGCGCCAACTGCGAGGGGTTTTGCAGACTTTGGACGACAGAAGTAACCTCTGGATCTTTGGCAAAGACAGGTGTTCGCGCCATATCTAGGAACAGCAAGTTTAAAAGCTGTGCCAACCAAATCAGAAGCAAACTTGCTGCTAAGTACGAGGGCTTTATAAAGCGTCGGACACTACGCAGAAACTTAGGCAGAATTCTAGCCATATTCTTTCCCTCAGAAAAATAGACACGAAAGAAACGTTTAGGGAACATTGCATTTAGCGGCTATCAGACCTGGACTGTGGGGTAGAGTGGCGGACGCATAAGCTGTAAGGACAACCTGACCTTTGTCGTTGAGTGCCCATCCAGTTGCTTCCACCAGTTGCTCTGGCATGGAGTTAGTCGGCTGGGTAGCTGCTCTTGAACGCGGACGAGCTTCTGCAAGCTGAGTAGTCGAATCCAAATCTATCCAAACTGCGTCACTATTGATGGTGTCGCTGGGATTGGGCGGCAAGCCACCGCGACCAGTCACGATAAATCTGCTTTGTCCTTGCGTCCTCCTAGCTCCACAGCCCTGTGCAATCAGCCCAGAGGCATCGGCTAATTCCGTTGGTAACGCGACTAACCCACGACTGGGATCAACATCCGGGGTGTTGATATTAACTACGCCGTTTATCCCAAACTGCGAACTAGCAGTAATGTCACTCTGTGGGGTACCTCGTTCCTGTCGTTGAATGCCAAATATGCCAGAGGTGTTAATCGCAACTTGCCCGCCAATGCCACTGAAGGCATTAGCAGTGATGTCGTTATTTTCCCTGACTCCGGCAACGATGAAGCCCTGTCGGGCTTCAATATTGATATTCCCCCCATTGCCACCAGCTTGTGCCGTGCCTGCGGTGGTAGAGATTTGAGCGCCACGACGCAGCAGGAGTAGGTCGCGCACGTTGAGGTTGATGTTGCCACCGTTACCTGATGCCGATTGGGCGCTGAACGTGCCACTGCTGTCTAGGGTAACTCTAGGTGAGGTAACGATAATATCTCCAGCAGTACCCGTTGGACTTTGGGAGTTAACGAACAGGCCACTGTCGATACCAGAAATGGTGACAAAATCAGCGGCATTAACTTTGATTATGCCTGCATTCCCTTGTCCAAGGGTTTCGGCAGTAAGTTGAGCGCGATCTCGTAGTGAGAGAGAACCAGAATCGATAGTAATGTTACCCCCATTGCCACTTGTTCCCTTTTGCACCTCGCTGAGAATCCCACTAATCCCACTGCTAAGACCGTTTTTCTCCCCTGCAATATCAACAGCGCCAGTAACTTTCACATTGACATTCCCCGCGTTTCCTCGTCCTGATGGTTGGGTATCCTCAGCACCACGAGTAAGGGTTAGCAGTTGACCGCCATTAATTAGTGACAGGGTGGCGGCATTGACATTAATATTGCCACCCATACCTACACCACCTGCTTCTACCGTGCTGAAGATGTAAGCCTCATTTGTAAGGGAGACAGCATCTTTTGCGCTCACCGTCACATTCCCCGCATTTCCTTGTCCAAACGTTGAGGCTTGAAGTCGAGCGCCATTGCGTAAGGAGAAGGAACCAGAATCTATAGTAATGTTACCCCCATTGCCAACTGTTCCCTCTTGCACCTCACTGAAAATCGCACTACGAAAATTATTTTTCTCTCCCGCAATATCAACAGCGCTAGTAACTTTCACATTAACATTCCCCGCATTTCCCTGTCCTGGCGGTTGGGTTTCAGATGCACCACGAGTATTGGTCAGTAGTTGAGCGCCATCAATTAGTGACAAAGTGGCAGCATTGATGTCGATATTGCCGCCGTTACCCACACCACCTGCTCCTACTGCGCTGAAGATGGGAGCAGATGCAAGGGAGACAGCATCTTTTGTCCATAATGTCACATTCCCTGCATTTCCTTGTCCAAATGTTGAGGTAGCAAGTCGAGATCCATCGCGTAAGGAGAAGGAACCAGAATCTATAGTAATGTTACCCCCATTGCCAACTGTTCCCGTTTCCATCCGGCTGAGAATCGCACTAGGAAGACCATTTTTCTCTCCAGCAATATCAACAGTACCAGTAACTTTCACATTGACATTCCCCGCATTTCCCCGTCCTGGTGGTTGGGTACCATCAGCACCACTAGTATTGGTCAGTAGTTGAGCGCCATCAATTAGGGACAAGGTGGCAGCATTGATGTCGATATTGCCGCCATTCCCCACACCACCTGCTCCTACCGTGCTGAAGATGGGAGCATATGCAAGAGAAACAGCATCTTTTGCGTTCACCGTCACATTTCCCGCATTCCCTTGTCCAGAAGTTGAGGCTTGAAGTCGAGCGCCGTCAATTAGTGACAGGGTGGCAGCATTGATGTCGATATTGCCACCGTTTCCCACACCACTTGCTTCTACCGTGTTGGAGATGCGAGCATTACTAGCAAGGGAAACAGCATCTTTTGCACTCACTGTTACATTCCCCGCATTTCCTTGTCCAAACGTTGAGGCTTGAAGTCGAGCGCCATCTCGTAAGGAGAAGGAACTAGAATCGATAGTAATGTTACCTCCATTACCCTTTGCTCCAGAACGCACGAAGTTATTAACTGTAGTCCCAGTGCCTGCAACTTTGATTTCCCCAGTTGCATTAAGCGTAATACCTCCGGCAACAGTTTCAGGTGTCCCCAAACCTCGCTCAATACCACCAAATAGGACAGACCCTCCTAAAATCTCTAGATTCTTGGCATTGACGGCAATATTACCGCCGCCAGCCCCAGTCACAAATACACGTGAACTATTAATCAGGGATACCGACGCTCGCGCTACATTCTCCGGAAATTTTAAGCTGAGATTATCGCCATCTACACCTAAAACTACAGTCCCAGATTCGCTCAATCCTCCTAACTCAACTCGACCACCATAAGCATTTAATTCTCCTCTATCCATGCTGATATTACCACCCAGCAGCAGTAAACTTTTGCCATTTGGTACTCGTAAACCGAAGGTATCAAAGCCTACTAGATTGCTGCCTGCGGGTGCAACTGAGTTATTTTGAATTGCTGCATTTTGATCAATTTGATTAAACAGTAATGCTGAAGGATTAATAGTCAATAACGGTGCAGGTATATTTTTATCCGTAGCACTAAAAAGTCCGAGATTTGAAAATTGTAGTGCGTTAGCTGTTGTGCCGACAAAGGAACCTCGGATATCCAAACGGGCATTGGCTCCAAAAAAAATGCCATTGGGGTTAATGAGAAATAAGTTAGCATTGCCTCCCGCTACACCCAGCGTTCCCAAAATGTTGGAAGGGTTAGCCCCTGTTACCCTAGTGATGATATTCTCAATTCCTGCGGGGTTAGTAAAAACGGCGGCTCGTCCTTCGCCAACATTAAATTCCCCAAAGCTGTGAAACAGGTTAGCGCCTCTGGTTGCACCGCCATTGATAGAGTCAACTGTGCCTCTAGGTGTCACCGAAGAATTTTCATTGCCTAGTGTAGTATCGGGCGTAATCTGAGCATTAGCGCCGTCTCCCCAAGAGGCGATTGCGCTACCAATTACTAACCAAGCTAACCATAGTTTCCAGCTTTGACTCATTACCGCATTTACTCCACCAAGAAAAAGTTTTTGAGCGAACTATGAGCGATCGCTAGTTAGCGTAAAAGTAAAGCAAACCAAGAGCAAGGATAGTCAAGAGGTGTTACAGCATTCAGTACGGATATAATAGTACACTATTTAAGATTTTGGATAACTCCCCTAATCAGCTAATTCACTATTCATTCAACAACGCCTATATTTATAGCTTACTGAGCTATAAATTACTGTATATTGGAGCAACCCTAGTCGATTGCCCCGATATTATCAACCTCTTAGTTGCGGCTGATTTAGCGTATAGTCTCTAGATGACGAAAATACATCAGCATTGCTTAAAGCAAGACCAATAGATAAATAGGTAAACTGTACTTAGTCTGTTGCAACTGACACACGCATTTACAAAACTACTTAGGAATTTACGGCTGCTTTGTCAAAGTAAATGTCCCCGTATTGTTAACAACATCTACAAATTGTCCAGTAATAAGTCCGGGCTGATCTAGCCTGCCACTGTGAACAATATCATAAGTGATTTCTGACCCTGTTACCCCAATTCCTGTAAGGGTGATGACGGGCAATCCTCGATTGATAGTAGTTGGATAAACATTGACTAGAAAAACACCGTTTCTATTATCATCAGTGTTCGTAGTAGGTAATACGTAATGCCCAACACTGCCTACAATCTTAATCGCGCAAGCACCTTTTACACTACATCGACTCGCAGGAAGACTAACTTAATAATTCCATGTCCCGTCTAAATTGTTAATGCTACTAACTCGTTGGGCATGAGCAGGAGCTATATAAGTTGCTGCTAGGGAAACCGCTAAAGCCGAAAAAATTGACAATTTTTTGCTGAAGTTCACTGCGGCTATTGATGTTTTGTGAAGGATGTTCATTTTTTTATGAATAAGTGAATTTTGAGAGGTGAGGTGTAAACAAAGGTAGATTTGTTCAGATGCCTTCGGTGGCTATGGCGTTGCATCGCGTCTTTGAAGTCAGCGATCGCTTTTCGGCACACTTGATTAATATTGCGACCTGACCACCTTTTAGGCTCACTAACTACAATCCCTGGGCTGACACTAGCATCAGCCCAGGGGGCTATTAGCATTAACAAATAATTGCCTAATCTTTTACTGTTCTTTTTCCTCTACTGTGATGTCAATCCAAAACTCAAACTTTTCGCAAAAATTCAAATTCTTTACAAAAGTTTACAATAGAGATTGTAATTGGCGAAGAGCGCGATGCCCTAAGAGAGTCGGTTCGCAATTTGTACTGTAATAAAGGGTTGTGCTGCGAATCTGCTAGAGAAAATAATTCTGCCTGCTTCTAGAGAAAGCAGAAATATCTATACGAAATCGTCGATTCTCAGAGGAATACCCTAGACTTCCTCCTAACCGTAAAGCGAGATACGAAAGCTGCAAAATGACCAGCCGTAATACTTTAAAAACCCTTCGTACTCTTACTTAAGCAGAATTATGCTACCAGCAGGCCCAAGCTATTTACATTCAATTAAGCGAAAGATACGCCTCTAGCACGGCTAATAAAATGATGGCGGCGTTGAGTCGGGTACTCGAAGAAGCGTGGAAGTTGGGGCAAATGTCCGCAGAAGATTACCATAGAGCGATCGCTATCGAACGCAAAACAGGGCAAAAATTGTTAAAGGGTAGGGCTTTGAGCATTGGGGAAGTACAATCTTTATTTAACGCCTGCGCCCAGGACAAGTCAGTTAAGGGTAGCTGAGATGCAGCGTTAATTGCAGTGCTGTATGCGGCTGGTTTACGGCGTTCTGAGGTAGTGGCAATAGATTTGTCTGACTGGAATATAGTTGATAACTGCTTGACAGTGCGATCGGGCAAAGGTGATAAAGACAGAATGACTTATCTGGATGATGGGGCGACGGCGGCGCTGATGGACTGGTTAATCTGGCGGGGAGAAGAACCTGGGGCATTATTTTATCCTACGCGCAAGGGAGGCAAAATTGAGGCGCGGCGCATGACTGACCATGCGGTGTTGGATATTTTACGGCAACGTGGTGAGGAAGCACAAATTCCTTCTTTCTCACCCCATGATTTTCGGCGTACATTTATTAGTAATTTGCTAGATAGAGGGGCAGACATCGCCACAGTACAGAAGCTGGCAGATCACGCCAGTCCCGTAACTACTGCAAGGTATGACAGGCGGGGAGAGGCGGCTAAACGCAAGGCGGCGAATCTGCTGCATACACCCTATGTGCGATTATAGTGGCTTTCTAGCTTATTCTGGTTTTTGGCTCCAACAAATTTTACTAAAGTATTTAATTTTAGGGAAAGATTAAAGGATGTAGCGCCTAATTTAGTAAATATAAGTTTTTTCTGTTTGATAGGAATAGTTTTTTATCCGGATTATATCTTGTACTTGTGCTAATAATTTTTTAGGGTGATTTTCCATAGGATGTTGAACAGAATTCTTCTGATTAATACACTACATAGGATGTTAACCAGAAAAATTCTATATAACACTAAGGGATATACGGAATTTTTCCGTATAATACTCCCATACAGGGTGGATATACGGAAAAATTCTGTATAATCTGCAAATATGGATGTTATGCAGAAATATTCTGTATAATACACTCAAAAATGACTGCGATGCTTAAGATAGTGTTAAAAGTAAAAGATTATACAGAAGCTTTCAGTATAGTAAATAGTTAACTTTATCCAGCAGCATTGGCAAGAGATCAACAAAAATAACGGCTATATGAATTATCTCTTCCTCGATACATGTGTTTTGTTGGATGTTTCCACGAAGAGGAGTGATCTTCCCCTCGTATCTGCACTAGAGGAACTGGTTGACTTAAACAATGTAAAACTGGTCTTAGTTGATCTAATTGTTGAAGAATACGAGCGAAATAAAGAGGATGTGGCGAAAAAAACAGCTAAACGCCTATCTCATGAGTTCAAGCAGGTTAAGGCTATGGTAAGTGAATTTGCGAATGAAAAACAAGCTGAGACAATCGAAGTTCTAAATGATATTAATGCACGATTACCTCTTTTGACAGATGCGAATTACGCAACCATCCATAGAGTTGAAAGGTTGATTGAATCAGCAGAGATCTTTTCAATTAGTGAGCGTTCAAAAGTTGCAGCGGTTCAACGTGGTTTAGACAAAAGAGCACCTTTCCATATCAGCAAAAACTCTGTTGCAGATGCTGTTATTATTGAGCAGTTTTTCGAGTTTTTGAGCAGTGTTGACAATAGCTCTCATGCTTGTATTTTTGTTACTCACAACCATAACGACTTTTCCTCGAAAGATCATCGAAAGCCACATTCAGATTTTGACGAGATATTTGCTATTCCCAATGCTTTATATTTCAATAATCTAGCTTCAGCTATCGACCATATTAGTCCAGATTCGCTCTCTGAAATCGAGTTTGAATATGACTTTGCAGAAGAAACTAGGGCATTAAGAGAAATATTAGACGCTATGGATGAGCTAGTTGATAAAGTCTGGTACAACCGTCACCAAAATCGTATATGGGGTATTGAAAATGGTGAAATAAAGGTCATACCTGAAGGAACTGAACGCTATGGCTCTAATGTAATTCATGAACATATCCTCAAAGGTGCTATTAAATCAGCCAAGCTCGTGAAGAGTAAATATGAAGACACCGGTCCATGGAGTGACTTTGAGTGGGGGATGATCAATGGCAAGTTATCGGCTCTACGTTGGTTGCTAGGTGACGAGTGGGATATGTTAGATACCTAAGTACAGGACAAAAATTGTAGAATATTCAAGAAATCATCTGTTTTTTGCTCCAGATTGAGAACAATGTTT
>QQTW01000270.1_pt1 | contig 32015 bp, 31 predicted proteins | sample 1904831 | NCBI WGS metagenome assembly QQTW01 (sample SAMN09435610, study PRJNA476489) | Subsurface metagenome, whole genome shotgun sequencing project.
TTCTTCTTGTTATTCTACTTCAACTTTTTTATGTTAATTCTAGCTCGTATTTATATATTAGTGGGATAGGCTCATACTGTGGTGGCTCAAAAGTTCCGGTTTTGTGACTGTATACAGGTTTAAGTATTGGTTGACCTGTCCTCAACAAAGATAGATGTTGCTGCATAATGTCGAGGTAGTTACAATCGGGGTGCAGGGCGGTTATGCCTAATTCTGCCCGTTGAACGCGATCGTAGCGATGATAATCATCAGTACAAATAACTGTAACGTTATCTTCCCCTAATACTTGAGCAATGCCTTTTGTTAAAGTTGTTTTGCCAGCAGCACTGTCGCCGACAATACCTAAAATAATCGGACGATTACTCATGATTGCTCCGGTAGTAAACTACTTTTACTGCTAAGGTTTAATTTTGTCTAATTTTACTGGACAATGGGATGCTAATATTCTCCAGCTTTGGTTATAAGTTAATCACACCTCATTGAGTATGATTTGAGTATGACTGTTTGTAGCAGCCGCTAGAATCTATGGGCGATACTGGACTTGAACCAGTGACGTCCTGCTTGTAAGGCAGGCGCTCTACCACTGAGCTAATCGCCCGTTTTTTACGGTAATATCCAGTATAGCAAATCTATGGCATTAAAGCTAGGTTTTCTTGCAATATTTGCTTAACTTTAGATAAATAAATCTTATGCCGTCAGGTAGAACCCACGATCGCATTACTTTATGGAGTTTACCTATAATTGCTGGTTGCACCTATCTATTAACTCATAGAAATAGCGATCACACTTTAATTGTCGCGGGTGCATTTTTATTTAGCGGCTTAATGTTTGGGCCAGACTTAGATATATATTCGGTACAGTACAAACGCTGGGGTTATTTGCGGTGGTTGTGGATACCTTACCAAAAAACCTTAAAACATCGCTCTTTCTTTTCTCACGGACTAATCATCGGGACGACAGTTAGGTTAATTTACTTAGCCTTTTGGTTAAGCTTAGTGGGAATTTTTGCGGTGGGAATAGCCGAATTATGGGGAGATATAAGTTGGAATTGGCAATTGTGGGCGCAATTAGCTAAAAAATATACTTATGAATGGATTGCATTGTTTGTTGGTTTAGAGATGGGAGCAATCAGTCATATATTAAGCGATCGCCTGGGTTCCTTTGTCAAACGCCAGCAGCGAAATAAAATAAAGAAATCGACAACTAAGTAGTAATTGTTCAGAATGTCTAACCCAAATAACTCTAAAACCGCTCTTTCGGGAACCTTGGGGGAGGGAAACCGCTCTCTTGGGAAACCCTCCCCACAGATTTCCCGCTCCCCCCAAGTTTCCGCTACTCTAGACGCATTGCAACAGCTAATTGATATCGTTGCGAAACTTAGATCCCCTGATGGTGGTTGTCCGTGGGACTTGGCGCAAACTCAACAGACGCTAACACCCTACGTAATTGAGGAAGCATACGAAGTAGTAGAAGCGATTTCTAGTGGAAACCAAAAAGAAGTCGCTGAAGAATTGGGAGACTTATTACTACAAGTTATATTACAAGCGCAAATCGCCACTGAAGAAAATAAGTTTAGTCTAAAGGAAGTTGTAGAAGGGATTAGCCAAAAACTAATTCGCCGTCATCCTCATGTTTTTAGTGATGTAGAAGCAACCAGCGTCAGCCAAGTAAAACAAAATTGGGAACAAATTAAGGCGAAGGAAAAAGGGGAATCTACAGAGATTAGTCAATTGAGTAACAAACTTAGTAGCTATACGCGCACTTTTCCACCGTTACTAGCGGGGATGAAGATTTCTCAAAAAGCTGCCTTAGCTGGCTTTGAGTGGGAGAATGTAGAGGGAGTATGGGCTAAATTTGACGAAGAACTAGGAGAATTTAAGTACGCGATCGCCAATGAATCCATAGAACGACAACAAGCAGAATTGGGAGACTTGTTATTTGTTTTAATTAATCTAGCGCGGTGGTACAAAATCGATCCCAGTATTGCATTGCAAGGAACAAACCAACGATTTATTCAACGTCTATCCCACGTTGAAACCCTTGCAGGTCGTCCGCTTACAGATTATACCCTTAATGAATTAGAAACTATGTGGCAGCAAGCAAAAGCAACTATTGCTCAAGATATTTAATAAATAAAAATCGCCTCAGCTAAGGGTTGAGACGATTTTTTGATAAATAGTAGTTCTGTATAAAGCGGTCGCAATAATTGACGGTAGTTTGGCGATGTCCCTAGTTAAGCAAGATTTGACTCGGTAGATAAGACTTCAGTATAAAACGGTCGGGAATAATTAACGGAAATCTGGTTGATAAACTAAGACGGTAGCTAGTAGAGTTACCGCAATAGTAAAAACAAAACTAAAGGTGAAAAAGGTGTCAAATAGTTGCATAGGTTTAGTTTCGGGTTAGATACTCGCAAGCCTACTAAGGCTTGCGATGTAAATTAAATCAGGAGGATAAATCTGTTTAACTAAGTTGATTTAATCATTTATATCTAGATTGATCGCCAGTAAAAATACTATTTTTTTTGATTTAATTAGAGCTACCTCCGCATTTTCTCGGTTGTTCTCTGCGAAAATGCAAAAATGCGTGTTTGTATTTTAGATTAATCAGGTTGCACCTTTGGCGGCGATACGTACAACGATGATGGGTATAAAACCTGTTCTTGATGGGTTTGCAACGTGCAGTCAGATAACGGGTAAGCGACACAAGTAACTGCATACCCGGCGGCTAATTCAGAGGGACGGAGAAATTTTTGCTCGTTTTGGTCTACTTTACCGCTTAATAACTTAGCCACACAAGCCGAACACTCGCCTTGACCACAGCCAGAAGGTAAGCGAATACCGGATTCAATGGCGATTTCTAAAATATAGCGATCGCCTGGTACGGTAATAGTACGATCTAAGGAAGTCGCGCTATTAATTAGCCGAACTTGATAATCTGCCATAACTACAAGGTATGCAACAAGAGACGTTTTTCTAGCTTATAATCCCATACGCAAATATGCCGACAACATAGTTAAACTGGAAAAAGTGTTACTAAAAAAGGCTTTATGACTCAAACCATGACTGCTCGTGACTTATTTAAGGCAGCTTACGAAAATCGTTACACCTGGGATGCAAACTTTCCCGGTTATAGCGCCGACGTGCAGATTAACCAAGGCGATGAAGTTTACAACGGCAAAATTCGCATCAACCGCGACCTGAGTGTAGACGTTGAAGGTATCGAAGATGAAACAGTCAAAGAGAGCGTTTATACTCAACTGCGAGATATAGTCACCCACCGCAAAAGATCCCAGTTTGAACAAGCGCACGGCAAAAATGAGTTTACATTAGGTGCAAGCGATGAGAGTGGCGCAACCGAAATTTTGGTGAAAGGCGACTCCATGGGGTCTAACTACAAAATTCGTGGTACAGAAATTTGTCAAGTTAGCCGCGTTATGGGCAGAATGGCATTTGTAATTGATACCCAAGAAAGCCTAGATACAGGTAACGGGTATGTATCGTCGCGCTACGATGTAGTTTTTCGCAATCCTCAGACTCAGGAAATTACCCGCACAATGAAGTTTAAAGATACCTTTGAGCCAGTGGGCGATTACCATATTATGACTAATGAAGCGATCGAAATCTACGAAAATGGTACGCGCACCACGACAGGGTTTAGCTTTTCTAATGTAAAATTGCTAGAACCTGCAACAGTTTAATTGGATCTAACATAGATATATAGATGCTTTGCAAGTTTTAATAGAGGGCTGAAATAATGGAACTGACAATCGATAATGTAGAAACAGTTTTGGACGAAATGCGCCCTTACCTCATTTCCGATGGCGGTAATGTGGAATTGGTAGAACTAGATGGGCCTATTGTTAAGTTGCGCCTTCAGGGTGCTTGTGGCTCTTGTCCTAGTTCGACAATGACATTGAGAATGGGAATTGAACGCCGTTTGCGCGAGATGATTCCAGAAATTGCCGAAGTTGAACAGATAATTTAAGGCTATTGAGTATTAGTTTTAGAGGCAAAAGGGATTATTCCTTTTGCCTTTTGCTATTTTAACTTTAGAGCGCGATCGCATAACGTTACTAATTGATTTTTTTATGTCTCATCCCCTGTATGTAGCTTTTATCTGGCATCAACATCAACCTTTGTACAAAGGTCTTGATAGCAGCAATTCTGGTTCTCAACAGTATCGTTTACCTTGGGTGCGGCTGCATGGAACTAAAGATTATTTGGATTTAGTTTTACTGTTAGAGCGCTATCCTAAACTGCATCAAACCGTAAACTTAGTTCCCTCATTGATATTGCAATTAGAAGACTACATTGCGGGAACTGCTTTCGATCCTTACTTAACCGCTTGTCTGACTCCCGACGAAAAGATAACTAGGGAACAGCACGAGTTTATTATCGAACACTTTTTTGATGCCAACCATCACACTTTAATTGACCCTCATCCCCGGTACGCCGAACTTTATGGACAAAGGCAAGATAAGGGTAGAAGCTGGTGTTTAGATAATTGGGAGACTCAAGACTACAGCGATTTATTAGCTTGGCATAATTTAGCTTGGATCGATCCTTTGTTTTGGGATGACCCGGAAATAGCCGATTGGTTGAAACGAGGACGTAATTTTAATTTAAGCGATCGCCAACGCATTTATTCCAAACAACGCCAAATTCTTAGCCGCATCGTCCCGCAACATCGGCAAATGCAGGAAAATGGGCAATTAGAAGTTACAACTACGCCCTACACGCACCCGATATTACCCTTACTAGCAGATACAAACTCCGGTAGAGTTGCCGTACCAGGTATGGAATTGCCCAAACGTCGCTTTCAGTGGGCGGAAGATATACCCAGACACCTACAAAAATCTTGGGATATGTATGAGGATAGATTTGGACAATCGCCGCGCGGTTTGTGGCCCTCAGAACAGTCTGTAAGCCCGGAAATGCTGCCTTATGTAGCCAAACAGGGCTTTAAGTGGCTTTGCTCTGATGAAGCGGTATTAGGGTGGACGCTGAAGCACTTTTTTAACCGAGATGGAGCAGGAAATCTGTTACAGCCAGAATTGTTATATCGTCCTTATCGGTTAGAGACGACCGAAGGGGAATTAACAATAGTATTTAGAGATCACCGTTTATCAGACTTAATTGGGTTTAGTTATAGCTCAATGCCACCAAAACGCGCCGCCGCCGACTTGGTAGGACACTTGGAGGCGATCGCAAATTCTTTAAAACAGCAACAAACAAGCGGTAGTACGTCACTGGAACAGCCCCATTTAGTTACTATTGCCTTAGATGGCGAAAATTGTTGGGAATTTTACCCCGAAGATGGCAAACCATTTTTAGAGAACTTGTACCAAGCTTTGAGCGACAACGAGCAAATAAAACTTGTAACTGTATCGGAGTATCTCGACCAATTTCCGGCTACAGAAACATTGCCGAGCGATCGCCTACATAGCGGCTCTTGGGTCGATGGCAGCTTTACAACTTGGATTGGCGATCGGGCTAAAAACCGCGCTTGGGACTTGCTGACTGAAGCGAGAACGGTCTTAGCTAACCATCCTGAAGCCACCGAAGAAACAAACCCCGCCGCTTGGGAAGCTCTGTATGCCGCCGAAGGTTCTGACTGGTTTTGGTGGTTTGGTGAAGGACATTCTTCAAACCAAGATGCCATTTTTGATCAGCTATTTAGAGAGCATTTATACAACATCTACCAAGCCCTAGGTGAGCCAATTCCGTCTAGTATTCGGCATCCGGTAGAAGCCCACGAAGCAAAGCTAGATTCTCGCCCAGCAGGCTTTATTCACCCAATTATTAATGGCAAAGGCGACGAGCAAGACTGGGATCGGGCGGGGAGGCTAGAAGTAGGTGGCGCAAGAGGCACAATGCACCGTAGCAGTGCAGTTCAACGCTTATGGTACGGGGTAGATCACTCTAATTTTTACTTGCGCTTAGACTTCCAGGCGGGAATTAAACCAGGGCGCGATTGTCCGCCGCAGGTAAATTTGTTGTGGTTTTATCCTGACAAAACTATGCACAATAGCCCCGCTCCGGTGGGAGATTTACCCGATGAAGCGCCGTTAAATTATTTGTTTCACCATCAGTTAGAGATTAATTTACTTACTCAAACTGTGCATTTTCAAGAAGCGGGAGACAACTATCAATGGCATCCTCGGTTTAGTCGCGCTCAAATCGGTTTAGATAAGTGTTTGGAAGTGGCAATACCTTGGGCAGATTTGCAGATTCCCCCGGATTATCCATTGCGAATGACGCTTATATTGGCAGAGGAAGGGCGTTTTAAAGCCTATTTGCCAGAAAATGCTTTAATTCCGATTGATGTGCCGTAGTTGCTGCTCTTACCGACCTCTTGCCGCGCGCAAGAGGTCGTATTACTTTGGTACAAGCCACTTTCTAATAGTTTTATCAGCACTCGCACTAACTAGAGATTGTCCATCAGGGCTATAGTCTACGGCAAAAACTGCGCCTTGATGTCCTTTAAAAGTATAGATGGCTTCTCCCGTGCTTAAGTCCCAGATTTTCACAGTTTTGTCATCGCTACCTGTGGCAATATGCTGATTATTGGGGCTAAAGTCTACCCCATTGATGTCTGCCAAATGTCCTGTCAGAGTGCGGATTTCGCGCCCAGTGTTGAGATTCCATAGTTTAATTGTGCGATCGTCGCTAACACTAGCTATTTGTTGATTGTTGGGACTAATAGCGATCGCATTTACATCACTGGTATGTCCCACTAAGGTATTTTGCGCCTTTAATGTCTTTAAATTCCAAATTATTACAGTTCTGTCTACACTGCCGCTAACAATTTTTTTGCCATCAGCACTAATAGCAACAGCTAAAACTTCTCGTGAATGACCTTTAAGAGTATCTACTTGCCCTGTGCTTAAATTCCAGAACTTAACGGTTTTGTCATAACTACCACTGGCAATTTTTGTGGCATCAGAACTAATAGCCACACTATTTACATAGCTAGTATGCCCAGTTAAAGTCCGGTGCTGCCTCGACAACTGCCAAAGCCTGAGAGTTTTGTCTTTACTTCCACTTACAATTTGACTATCGGCGCTGATGGCAATATCGTAAACCCAATCGGTATGTCCTTTTAAAGTGCGAAGCAACTTTTGACTATTTAGATCCCAAATTTTTATCGTCTGATCGTCGCTACCGCTAATAATAGTTTTACCATCAGCACTCACTACAACAGTATTAACTTCCCCCCGATGACCCATAAGTGTAGAAGGCTGCTGGCTAGTCCAATACTTGTATCCGACAAATCCTAAAACTAAAAAAATCGCACTTCCTAATAATAATTTGTAGCGCCAGGCAAAATTTGCCCCAGGATTTAGCGTAGTGGCGGCGGAAAGATTTTTTTGGAGCGATCGCGCTCTAGTTTTTTGATTTCCTGTCAAACTAGGTGTATGCGATGGTAATTGCGTGGTATCAACAGCTAAAAATGCCTTAATTGTCCGTAATTCAAAGAAAACTTGCTCGACATTTTGATAGCGCTGCTGAATATCTTTTTGCAATAACTTCTCCAAAACTGCCGTAAGTTCATGACTCAGTTGCAAGTTTAAGTGCTGCTGCCATTGTTTTACCCAACTATAGCCGTACTCCGTCCATAAACGAGAAGGAGAAATTTGAGTCAATAAATGAAAACAAGTCACGCCCAAACTATAAAGATCGCTGGCGGGATAAGCCTCCCCTTCATTCATTTGTTCGCTAGAAGCATAGCCAAAAGAGCCGATAGTTGTACCATTGCTGGCGATCGCGCTAGTTGTAAATTGTTTGGATACGCCAAAATCAATCAAAATTAAACGGCGATCGCTTTGGCGGCGCATAATATTATCTGGTTTAATATCGCGGTGAATTACCTGGCGATCGTGAATAAACTGCAATACAGGTAATAAATCAGCCAATAGTTCCCAGATTTGCTGCTCGTTAAAAGCTCCTTGCAAGTCTAACTGTTGGCGCAAACTTTCCCCAACAATTAACTGTTGAACTAAATATAAATAGTCATCTTGTTTAAAGTAGGCGTACAAAGCCGGAATTTGTGAATGTTCGCCTAATTGTTGCAACCTTTTAGCTTCTTGCTCAAATAACTGTGTTGCTTTGTTTTGGGCGCTAGTACCTTGCAACTGCGGGACTAATTGTTTGACTACACACAATTCGTTAAGCTTATCTTGATCTTCAGCTAAAAAAGTCCTGCCAAAACCGCCACCACCTAGAGGGCGAATAATGTGATAGCGATCGCGCAAGGGTAGTAGGTTTTTGCCACAACTGCTACAGGAATTGCGATCGCCCAAGTTTTCAGGGTATTGGCAGGCGGGATTGAGACAATAGCTCATAAAATCTACATTAATTCTTTGCTCTTTGCGGGATTAACTTACCTTAAAGTACGCCAAAACAAGATTTTCTCCTACTTAATAGCTAAGGTGCGCTCCTTGCGCTTGAACTGCTAGACCTATTTTGGCTTATTGATGAAACTAAAGTGCAACTGCCCGATCAAAGGGGACGCGATCGCCTGTACGATTTACAAAGTAGCCAATTTTTGACGGCAAGGCATGGGCAGTATTTGGGAAATTGATTTTTATTCGCGTCCAGTTTTAGACTCTAACAACAAAAAACTGTGGGAAGTCTTAGTTTGTGAAAGTCCTTTAACCATAGACACAGATCTTGATTCGCTGTTTAAGTATTCTGAGTATTGCTCCAGCAGTCAAGTAAATTCTGCTTGGCTAAAGGCGGCTTTAGAATCGGCAATTGAGCAAGCGGGGACGACTCCAGTAAAGTTCCGGTTTTTTCGTACTCCTATGAATAATATGATTATGAAAGCTTGTCAAGAGTTGGGAATTCCCGCCCAGCCTAGTCGCCGGACTTTGGCACTCAATCAATGGTTGCAAAGGCGAAACAAAGAAGTTTACCCCCAAGAAACCGGGTATCAAGCGGCGACGAATCCTTCGGTAAGAGTGCAAATCTCCGATCCGCAACGCTTACCTGATGCTTTAATTGGGCAAAAATGGGTAGTTACTAGCCTAACCGCCTCTGACTTAGCCCAAATGTCCCAGTGGGATATTAGTTTTGGTGAAGCGTTCCCATTGGCGTTAAGCAACCTAACTTTAGATACTATAGTTCCTGGGATCATAATTTATTCTCCTAGAGCTATACCTTTAGCGGGGTGGATGTCAGGCTTGGAAATTGCCGCGCTCAAAGTAGATACTCGCACCATCCCCACTAGATTAGTTTTAGAAACTGGTGCAAGCGATAGTTGGCTTTTGGCTAATATAACTAACCCCCAAACCTTACAAACGGCCCAAGAATTTGAGCAGGCAAAACAAAACGCCAACCAAGTACATTTTCTAGCCGTGCAATCAAGTCCTGAATCAGAAGTTTTTGCTGGCTTTTGGCTGTTGCAAGAAATTAATCTTCCTTAAAAATTACTACCAAAAATACTAAAACCAGCTTTTGGTATCATTCATAAATTTTTACAAGTGCAGCAAAGCGCATGGGTTCGGAAATACCACAATCGACACTTCTAGCAGAACAATTGCTAGAAATAGCAATTAAGTCTGGAGCAGAAGCGGCGGAAGTTTATCAATCAAAATCCCTTTCTCGTCCCGTGTTTTTTGAGGCAAACCGCCTTAAGCAGTTAGAGAGCGCTCAATCTGAGGGTACGGCTTTGCGATTGTGGCGAAATGGTTGTCCAGGTCTTGCGGTTGCTTACGGCTCCGTAGCGCCGCAAATTTTGGTAGAAAGGGCTTTAGCTCTTAGTCAACTTAACGAACCAGAAGCAATTGAACTTGCTAGTAATTCTCAGCCAGATTATCCAAACTTAGGGCAGGAAGTAGCTGTAGAGCGGTTGATCGAATGGGGAAAACAGGCGATCGCTCTGATTCACGATGCCTATCCCGAAGTGTTGATTAGCGCCGAATGGGATAGTGATGTAGAAACTACTCGTTTAGTTAATTCCGTAGGCTTAGACTGTCACTACACCGATACAACTCTCAGCGCTGACTTAGCGGTGGAATGGATTAGAGGAGATGATTTTTTAAGCGTATTTGACGGACAAACTCAGCGTGATTTTCTTTACCCAGAAAAGATCGTTGAGCAAATTTTACAACGTTTAGCTTGGGCTAAAAAAAATACTCCCCCACCGACTGGACACATACCAGTTTTATTTACATCCAAAGCCGCAGATATGTTGTGGAGTACGTTACAAGCGGCAATTAATGGCAAAAGAGTTTTAGAAAAAGCTTCACCTTGGGCAGATAAATTACAGCAACTGGTAACTTCTAACGCTTTGACTATCTCTCAGCAACCCGATAACGGCCCTTTTAGTTGCCCCTTTGACGATGAAGGTACGCCAACAAAGCCTCTAGTATTTATTCAAAACGGCGTATTACAAAATTTTGCTTGCGATCGCACAACTGGCAAATTATTAGGTACAGGCTCGACAGGTAACGGTTTTCGTCCGGGTTTGGGGAGCTATCCTACTCCAGGCTTATATAACTTATTAATTCAACCGGGAAATGAATCTTTAGCACAATTGATTGCTCGACTTGATAACGGGATAATTATCGATCAAATGCTGGGGGATAGTGGCAGTATTTCGGGGGATTTTTCGATTAATGTTGATTTGGGCTACCGCGTCAAAAACGGTCAGGCGATCGGGCGGGTAAAAGATACAATGGTTGCCGGTAATGCCTATACTGCTTTAAAACAATTAGTGGCGCTGGGTAATGATGCAGAGTGGAATGGCTCTTGTTATACTCCGTCCTTGATTGTGGAAGGATTATCGACGATTGGGCGATCGGAAAGTTAAGACCTCCAAAAATAATTTTGGTTTTGCAGTTGGAAAATTATAAACACAATGAAAATCCGTTGTGATCATATTTTTACATTAGTTACACAACACCAATATTAGTTATGGGTAGTCTGCGGATTTGCTTTGTAGGTGAATCTTTTGTTAACGGTACGGGCGATCCTGATTGTCTAGGGTGGGCGGGGAGAATCTGCGCCAATGCTTGCCATCTTGGTCATGATGTTACTTATTACAACTTAGGAGTAAGGGGAGAAACTAGCACCCAACTTAAAGAGCGCTGGTTCAGAGAAGTTTCCTATCGTTTACCTTTAGAACAGGATGGGCGAATTGTATTTTGCTTTGGTGTTAATGACACGACTATAGAAAATGGTAAAACTCGTGTTGCTTTTGAGACTTCTTTAGAAAACACGCGCAGCATACTTACGGTAGCTAAACAGATGTTTCCGGTATTAATGGTAGGAACTGCACCCATATTAGACTTAGAACAAAATCAAAGAATTGCTGTTTATCTACGGCTTTTGCCTCGGTTTGCGATGACATGGATGTACCTTATTTAGATATTTTTACTTCTTTGCAATCTTCTGATGTATGGATAAGCGAAGCGATCGCCAATGATGGCGCTCATCCTCGTGCTGCTGGCTACGCACAGTTAGCTCAATTAGTACAAAATTGGCAACCTTGGTTATCTTGGTTTAAATGAGAACAAAATGTAAGGATTGCAACAAATCAAAGCTTATTTAAGTCACAAAGAACCATTAAAGCGTATTAGATAGCAGTTTTTCTTTTCTATCTCGTTTAAAAAAATGCTACTTCCTGCTATACAACAGCGTTTGCGCCAATGGCTACAACCAAGCCGAACAAGTGCGATCGCCTATGCGGTAATTATTGGAATAGTTGCAGCACTAGCGGCAGTTTTTCTTAAATTTAGCTCTGGATGGCTTGGCGCTTGGCGCGTTCAATCTTCGGTTTTACAACCACCTTGGCTAGTTTTACCCTTAATTGGCGGCTCTTTTGGCTTTCTTTCGGGGTTATTAATCCAAAGGTTAGCTCCCGGAGCTGGTGGGAGCGGTATTCCTGACGTTAAAGCAAGTCTTGCCAATTTCCCAATTAAACTTTCTTGGCGAATTGGTTTAGTAAAATTGGCTAGTGCAAGTTTGGCGCTGGGTTCGGGGTTAAGTCTAGGGCGACAAGGGCCCACAGTGCATATTGGGGCGGCTTTGGCGGGGGGATTGAGTCGTTATTTGCCCATGTCTCCCGATCATCGTCGCCAACTAATTGCTGCGGGTGCGGGGGCGGGTTTGGCGGCGGCTTTCAATGCTCCAATTACAGGAGTTTTATTTGTAGTTGAACAGTTACTTCAGGATTTATCGGGAATTACTCTAGGTACAGCGATAATTGCTTCGTTTGTGGGGGCGGTAGTTTCCCGGCTTTTGGGTGGTAGAAGTTTGCAGTTAAATCTAGAATTGACGGCAAATGTTACTAGCTTTTCGTTGGGGGAAATTCCTTTTTATATCATTTTGGGAATTTTGGCAGGTTTACTAGGCTCTTTATTTAATCAAGGAATTATTACAAGTCTAAAGCTCTACCAAAGATTGCACGTTAGTTTACCCTTACGAATTGCCTTAGCTGGCTCTATTTCGGGGGTCGCTGTTTCTTTACTACCGCTTGAGTTTCACGACAATACAGGCTTAAGAGAATTTATGCTCACAGGGGAAGCTCGCCCCTATGTAGCCGCGATCGCTTTTGTTGCCCAATTTCTACTTACTGTCGTGGCGGCGGGTTCTGGCGCGCCGGGAGGGGTGTTTGCTCCTAGTTTAATTATGGGTTCGGCGTTGGGCTATTTGGTGGGGGTAGTGGAATACAACTTAACGGGGATGAGTCCGCCCATTACCTATGCTTTAGCGGGAATGGGAGCATTTTTTAGCGTTGTTTCCAAAGTTCCTTTAACGGCGATCGCTATTGTCTTTGAAATGACTACCGACTTTAACCTAGTTTTACCTCTAATGATTGGCTCGGTTACAGCGTATTTAATTGCCGAAAAAATTGCCCCCGGATCTCTCTACGACAAGCTTTTAGCAATAAACGGCATTAACTTAGATTCAGCGCCGAATCAGGGCTTGTTAACGACACTAACGGCAGAAAATGTTATGCAGCCGCGCGTCGAAACTTTAGGGGTGCAGATGACTCTAGATGAGGCGGTACAGGCGTTTTCTCGCTCTCACCATCGCGGATTTCCGGTAGTGGATGAAGGGAAACTGGTCGGGATTGTGACGCAAACAGATTTAACCAAAATGCGCGATCGCGCCTTACCGGGAGATACTCATTTAAGCGAGATTATGACTCCAAGTCCGATAACAGTGAGTCCTAGTGCAAGTTTAAGCGATGTTTTATACTTTCTTGATCGCTACAAACTTAGTAGATTGCCTGTAATCGAGCAACGAAAGCTAATTGGCATTATTACCCGCGCTGATATTATTCGCGCTGAAGCCGATAAGCTCAATGGCGAACATAGACAAGTAGGGCCACAACCAGAGCCTTCTTACACCGTTTATCAAACGCGCTCGCCTGCTATTGGACAAGGACGAATGCTTGTACCTTTAGCTAATCCCCATACAGCTAATGCTTTATTACAATTTGCTTTAGCTATTGCGCGCGATCGCCATTACGAATTAGAGTGCGTCCACATAATTTTAGTCTCCCGCAATAGCTCTCCGGCGGAAACTGCTGTAAATACTGCTAAAAGTCGGCGTTTATTACGTCAAGCAGAGGCGGAGGCGCGTAAATTTAATATTCCTTTGCATACTCAAATTCGCGTTGCTCACGATCCCGCTTCGGCTATTTTAGAAATAATTACTGAGCGCCATATCGATCTAGTTTTAATGGGATGGAAAGGTAAAACTATTACCCCAGGGCGGATTTTTGGGAGTGTTGCTGATACTTTAATTAGACAAGCAAGCTGTGAAGTTGTGTTAGTCAAGTTTGCCCAAGAACTTAATGAAAATGTTTATTTTTCGCTTCCCACCAAACGCAAATTAGTCGCACCATTGCCTTACTGTTTGCTGCCCAATACTCAATTAAATCGTTGGCTTGTACCTATTGCGGGTGGCCCCAATTCTCAAACTGCAATTCAATTATTACCCTCGTTATTAACCCTTTCCGCTTCTCCCTCCGTGCATTTTTGTCAAGTAGTTATTCCAAATAAATCTTTGCCGAATCCTCAAATTTTGGAACAAGCCAGGCGCTATTTAGTACGCCAACGTCACTTTAAAAGTCCTGTAACGGCTGCACCTCTTAAAGCTAATTCAGTAATTGAAGGTGTAATCAACCAAGTTAAATCAGAAAAATTTGATGTTGTAGTTTTAGGCGCAAGTAGAGAAGGATTGCTTCAACAGACAATAAATGGCAATATTCCGGTAAAAATTGCTTTGACAGTTGATTGTACTGCGATTTTAGTCCGCAGTGCAATTTCAGGTAATGGGTAATGTAGTTGAATCTTGTTCTTATACTCTCTAGTAAGTGCTATAAATTAGTTTGTTTTGGGTTAGGGTGAAGCTATAAAGTTTTTAAACTAAACTAAGGATATTTATTTAAGTAGCGCAGTTTTGTCTAATTTTCCTTACCGTCTAACTGTTCACGCGCAAGAACGAATAACCCAAAGAAGAATAGTCTTAGAATGGATAAGTACAACACTACAGAACCCCCAAAACTAGAGCCAGACCCTCTCAAACCAAACCTTACTCAGGCTTATCGAGAAATTCCTGAATATAATCATAATGTTCTTAAAGTTGTTTACGATTCTAATGAGAGTCCCTGGTTAATTATCACCGCACATTTTGATCGAAAATACAAGGGGAAGTTATGAATATAAGCTTTGATCAACAGGCAGACGCGCTTTATATAAAACTGAGTGACTCCGAAATTATCGACTCTGAGGAAATTTTGGATAGTGTTACTTGTGACTACGGTATAAATGACACTGTGGTAGGTGTCGAGATTCTTAGTTTGAATCAACAACCAATAGATTTGTATAAAAAAATTGCTGATCTTTTTAGCGTTGAAGAACTAGACAAATTAAAAGAGTTTTTCAATCAAAAACGATATGTTCTTTGATTGAAAATAATCTTTTAGAAGTGTTGCTGAACGAGTGGTTGGTAATTGGTAATTCCTAAAACTCTGCGCTTAATGGAGTACGTGGAAAAGGAATCACATCGCGGATATTTGCCATCCCCGTCATAAATTGTACTAACCGCTCAAATCCCAACCCAAAACCAGCATGGGGAACTGTACCGTAACGGCGTAAATCTAAGTACCACCACAAATCCTCTGGATTTAAGCCTTGATTCCGCATTCTCTGTTCTAATACGTCTAGTCGTTCTTCTCGTTGAGAACCGCCAATAATTTCGCCAATTTTGGGCGCTAAAATATCCATAGCGCTAACAGTCTTTTGGTCGTCGTTCAAACGCATATAGAATGCTTTGATCCCTACTGGGTAATCGGTAACGATCGCAGGTCTTTTAAATAACTGCTCCGCTAAATAACGTTCGTGTTCTGATTGCAAGTCTAAACCCCAACTTACAGGATACTCAAAAGTTACTGGAGCTTTTTCAAGGAGTGAAACCGCCTCTGTGTAAGTTAAGCGCTCAAACTCATTATCAATAATGTTTTGGGCGGTTTCAAGCACAGTTTTATCAATGCGCTCGTTGAAAAACTCCATGTCTTCCGGGCAAGTTTCCATCACATACTTAAAGACGTGCTTTAAAAAGGATTCTGCTAAATCCATATCTCCTTGCAAATTACAAAAAGCCATTTCTGGCTCTACCATCCAAAACTCTGCTAAATGTCTAGAGGTGTTAGAGTTTTCGGCTCTAAAAGTCGGCGCGAACGTATAAACGTTACTAAAAGCCATTGCCATAATCTCAGCTTCTAGTTGTCCGCTTACAGTTAAATAAGCGGGTTTCCCAAAAAAATCTTGGCTGTAATCTACTTCTTGCTTGTCTGTAAGCGGAACTTTTTTTAAATCTAAACTCGTAACAGTGAATAATTCCCCCGCGCCTTCGCAATCGCTGCTAGTGATAATTGGCGTATGTACCCACAAAAAGCCACGCTGCTGGAAAAATTGGTGAATGGCGGTTGCACAGGCGTTTCTGACTCGAAAAACTGCTCCAAAAGAATTAGTACGCGATCGCAAATGTCCAATTGTCCGCAAAAATTCAAAAGAATGGCGTTTTTTCTGCAAAGGATAAGTATCAACATCTGCTTCGCCGTATACGGTGGCTGAAGTCGCCTGTAACTCTATACGTTGCCCTTTGCCTTGCGACGGAACTAATTGCCCCGTAACTTCTACTGAAGCCCCGGTATTTAGCCGCTTTAACAAGTCCTCATACTCAGGCATTTGCGAATTTAAGACTACTTGCAAATTAGCTAAAGACGAGCCATCGTTTACCTCAATAAAGGCAAATCCTTTCAAATCGCGCTTGGTACGTACCCAGCCTTTGATAGTTAAATCTTCCTCTGGTTGACCATTTTTTAATATATCTGCAATACTTCTAGTCATCGTATATGAGTAATTCGTTTTAGCTAGTACAAGACTTTAAGATCCAGCCTACAACAATACCAAGTCCGCCAAACCTTACCGCTTGCCAGAATGGTTCTTTAAACACATCTACAGTAAATAGCTGACTTTCTAAATCAACTTCTATAGTTTCTAATTGGGTTTTAATTTCTTTAAGTTCTGCTTGCAAGGCTGGTAGCTTATTATTGGCTAATTGCGGTCTAATTTCTTCTAATCTGTGTTTAAGCTCTATTTTGCGCTGGCGATCGCCTTCTATTTGAGCGTAACGTTGTTTGAGAGCAATTAGCGCCTGTTCTACTTCGGTAATATTTGCTTCAATGTCTGCATTTGTGGTATCGGTTGATGATTCGGGCGGCGGCTGCATATAATCGGTTGATACAGTAGAACTATAATCTTTATGCCCGATTTTATGCTAGAAAGTACAGATTGTGTCAAACCAGCTAATCTTGATGACCTTAGCACGCTGCAATTAGCCCAAGCTTTAATTGAGAGATTAACTATTTCTCCTAACGATTGGCATAAGCTGAAATCTAATCGCCAAGCCCGTTCTAGCGAACAAGCGGCGGCGGCAATAGTGTTTTTGCTTAAAGATAGTCCTGACGAAGCTTTATCAAGACTACAACAGGCGACAGCATGGTTAGATCGCTCTATTTCTGCGCCTCCCTGTCCTAGTCATGGTACGAGAGACTAATTAAATAGGGGAAACCGAAAAGGTGACATTTGCTTGCACAGTCTTAATTCTGTGCCTTCTTCATTCCAATGGACTTGATCGAAAATTGTATTTAGTAAGAACATTCCCCGCCCATTTTCTGAAGTTTCTGGGGGTAAATAATCAGTGCGATCGCTCTTTGGTGTAAATCCACAGCCTTGATCGACAATTTCCCACCAATATACTTCACTTACTAAGAAAAACCGGACGATTACTACTTTACCAGGATCGAGCTTGTTGCCGTGTTTGGCGGCGTTAACTAAAGCTTCTTGAAGTCCTAATCTTAGTTCGTTGTGCCATTTTTCTGGCACTTCCGCCAGCAATAAATCTAAAATTGGACAAAGGTACAAAGTTGAAGCAAAACTAATAGTGCTGCAATTGCGTCCTACTGGACGTGGTGAAATAGTAATCACTTACAAAAACCCCAAAGCTTTTGGCTAGACATTTAATTTGCTTATTTGTTTGTTTTTCCCACGAGCTAGATAATCATGGTCTATAGGCGCATTAGGTTGTCAGTAGGGAGTTTTTACGATTTTCAACTGTGCGTTAAGTTTCGCATCAGAGCGCTTGTGAGGTGGGCAGTCAGCTAGATTGATTGGAATTTTAATCTGCAAAAGCATAGTGCCTCAAGATGATTTGCCAGGTTTGGGAATAAATAACTATAAATTGTTAATTATCCACTCAAATTAGACTTGTTTAACTAAATAATTGTCATTGCACTTCCATCGTAGCATCCCTGTTTCTAATCCCCAAGCGTTTCGCTGATATCTGCTTAAACACTCGCAAACAGGCGCTTGCTACTCAAAGGGCGATAATTCTTGTCGTAGGCGGTAAATAATCGTATTTGGTTCGGTACGAGCAAGGATTTCGGCAATTACTGTACTAGCGCCAAATTGTCCCCAAGTACAGCCGCGCTCTAAGTATACCTGCGCTGCTTGACCTACGGCGTAGCAACCATAGGCGGCGATTCCGGCTTGAATTGTCGCCGCACCTGCATAAGTAGAAATATTGAAGGGATTTTCACCACTAGAAAGAGCGGCTGTACTTTTACCCAATCCCCAAAATAAACTACTGCCTAATTCACCTAATAGCAAGCCACCAGAGCTAAATATGATGGTTTTTAATAGCTTTGCAGCTTCGTAGCCAGTCATCGGTAAGTTATATAATCGTGCTAAAGCGCGAATTAAAGCTAAATCGGTGACAAAGCCGCCTAATACATCTAATAATGCAACTGGATTGAGTGCGATCGCTATTGCTTTATATCTGGTATATTTCCAGATTAAATCTTCTGCTTGCTGTCGGCGCTCGGCTACAGTTGTAGAAGCGATTTTTTCTTGGGCTTTTTGGGCTTGCACAAGAGCATTTAGCGCCAATAGGCTTTTACCTTCTCGATTGAGAATGTTGAGAATTTTTTGTTTGAGTTCATCTATTTGCGGTGCTGGGGTTTCCCACTCGTAGCCAGAAGCGCCATTAGCCCACTCTACGCGCACTTCTAGAGGTGTTGGTTCGGCGGCAACCATAACAATTTCATCGGGCAGCATTTCGCCTTTTGTTGCCCCTAATTGGTGTAAGTTTTGGTAAATTGCTTGTCTATCGATATCGGCATAAAGATCGATTTTGTTGAATACTAAAATTAGCGGTTTTTGGTACTGACGCAACTTGCAGAGTGCTTGATACTCGGTTTGAGTGATATCGCCAGAAACTACAAATAAAATTAAATCGGCTTTACGGGCGACATCTTCCGCCATTTGGCTGCGCGCTTCGCCGTCAATTTCATCTAATCCTGGGGTATCGATTAATTCTACTTGAACTTTATCATTGGCTACCCATTGCACTGACCTACACCACTGGGTTACACCATTAAGCGGGCCTGTTTGTAAAATCTTTTGTCCGATTAAGGCATTTAAAACGGCGGATTTGCCGCGACTAACTAAACCAAAAGCTGCGATCGCAATTACATTTGAGTCTAGTTTATTGATAGTAGAGTTTAAAACGTCAAATTCTGGTTTTAGCTGCTTGAGTAATTGGGCGTTAGAAAACTGCTGATTGGGTTTACGCAGATTGTTAGAGTACCAAGAGAGCGCTTGGCGGATACTAGCACGAGCGCGGTTGATGTGAGATTCACCAGCAGTGGGTACAGAAGATGTTTGACGAATGCTCACAAGATGAAGTATTTAACGTATAAGTCCTTAAGCTTTTATTATAAAACCCCTGTAATTTGTTAGAAAACTATTGAGCTAAATTTAAGTAAAGTCTGCGATCACTATACTTTTATCTAAGTTAGGGCGATGAACTTATTAGAATCTCAGCGTCTGTTACTAAAACCAATCTTAGAAAGCCAACTTAATATTCTGCACAATATTTTCATAGATCCCTACGTGAGAAGATATCTCTGCGATGATCGCATTTTTTCTCGCCAACAGGTTGAAGAAATGCTGCTTGAAAGCCAAAAACTCTTTAACGAACAAAGGTTTGGGCTGTGGTTTATTGAGACTAAGGGCGAACAAAAAATTGTTGGGTTTGCAGGTTCGTGGTACTTTTTTGCTGAAAAGCAACCCCAGCTAGTTTACGCTTTGCTCCCGGAGGCAGTTAAAAAAGGCTACGCTACCGAAGCCTCCACCCGCATAATAGATTATTGTTTTAATGACCTTGGCTACCAATATCTTTTAGCAAGCTGCGATCAGCCAAACCTAGAGTCTCAAAAAGTAGCTCAAAGAATTGGCATGAAACAACTAGAAGAAAAAATTGTTGATGATAATCTTACAGTATTTTTCAAGATCGAGAGGGAATAGTTAGTTAATCTTTCGTTGGGGTGTAAGGAGCGATCGCGTTTATAGAAACGAGGTACGATACTTTAATTAAGCAAGCCATTGAGTTTAAATATGCTTAAAAATATTGATAAAGATATTTGGGTTGCCGATGCGCCATTTAAGTATTTTGGCTTAAGTGTTGGTACAAGAATGACGGTTGTTAGGTTGAATAATCAGGAGTTAGCGGTTATTTCGCCTATTCAAATTGATAATGCAACTTCCCTTGAGCTTAATAAACTCGGTATAGTCAGCCATATTATTGCGCCAAACCTTTATCACTATCTATTTGCCTCAGATTTTAAAAATCTCTATCCAAAAGCAATATTTTGGGCTACGTCAGCCTTAAAAGTCAAAAAACCAGAACTTCCAATTGATCGCATAATCGATTATGAGGCCGATGGTTTTCTTGGTGGTCTTCAGTACGTGCTGTTTGATGGACTTAAAACTATTGACTTTAATGGTTTCAATTTATTGAGTGAATGGGTTTTCTTTCACCCAAAAAGTCAGACTTTGATTCTCACCGATGCCGCTTTTAACTTTAATGATAGCTATCCCTTGATTACCCAATTCGCCGCTAGAGTAATTGGCACATATAATAATTTTAGTCCGTCATTGCTAGAGCGAGTTGCAAGTACAGAAAAAGCTAAGGTTAAGCTAGCGGTTCAAAAAATTCTCGATTGGGATTTTGAGCGCGTAATTATAGCTCATGGTAGCATTATCGAAAGTCAGGGAAAGCAAAGGTTTAAAGCAGGATACGAGAGCTTTTTGGGTCAAACCTAGGGTGAGAAATTCCCACCCTATTTAGGCTAAGATGCTTTAGTTTGAGTTTCGGGTAACAAACGGCTGATTCCTTGCTGCACAAAATGTAATAAGGCAACTTGTTGATTTTGTTGAAATACCTTTTGTAAGGTTTGTCCCAACTTATCTAGATTTAAGCCAGTTTCAGCATTTATAGCTACTTCTTGACTTTGGAAGTATTCAATCAAACTTAATCCAGCAACCCGAGTAAGATAAGCGGCGCTAACTCCTTGTAATGCACCACCTGCTACAAAAGTAACTGCATTGCTTTTTAATAGTGTAGCGATCGCCTTTGTAGATAATTCAACTAATCCCAACTTCAACATCAAGCGTACCATTGTTCCGGCTACAGTTTGCGCTTGCTGAAATGAAAACTTTTGCTGATAAATATTCCCCAGTTCCACGATCAAAGATGCGTTAATTGCGGCGGTAGCAAGTAAGTCCAAAGCGGGTACGGGGTTAGCAAAGGTAGCGGCGGCAGCTATCCACTGATATTTTTCAATGATAGGAGTAGCTTTTTGCTCTCTTACTTGATTTAATGCCGTTTTTGCTTCTATTTGTAAATTAACTGCTTGTCTAATAGTTGTCTCCCAAATTAATTGTTGTCCTTCTTTAACTACTATTTGTTGCAAATATTCCGCTAGTTCGCTGATATCGGCGGCGGGTGTTTCTAACCACTCCCGCACGGTTCCATCACTTTGATGCTGGCGGACTTTGACAACATTGGGTTTAGCCGAAATCGCTACTACATCAACAACTTTTTGCTGCAATGAATGCAATACCGTTGCTCTTGCTTCAGGTAAATACTGACCTTGCTTACTAAAAGCTAATACTGTCCGTTGCTTTTTTGCTGCCATTTGCTGCCATATTTGCCACTGAGAATCGGTCAAATCTCCACTGGTTACAAATATTACTAGATCAGCGTATGCCTCTATCGTAGTAGGGTTCTCTAGCGTAAATAAAGGCTTTGTTTCTTGGAAAGTTACAGGCTTATTGCTCTTATTTTTCCAGCTAGACAATGCTTGCAATAGTGTTGTTTTACCTACAGCTTTGCCACCCGTGATGGCTATATTTAGCTGTTGTCTTTCTAACTGGTTATTTAGGTTAGTAAATTGCTCTTGTAAAGTAGATAACGCGGCATGATTTTCTGCCTCAGTTTGCAACTGGTTAATTACATTGTTAGCCTTGGCGATCGCCTTTTCTACTTTTTCCCGATTTGGGGGAGAATTATCAACTAAGGTTGCTTTTTTGACTCGGTTTTGTTGCCACAACCATAGACCAATACCAAGCAAAACCGCGCTAAATACACTTAACTCGCTTAATCCCAGTGAAGAATCGAAACTTTGCCACAGCCACATTACCAAAGATAAACCAATTGCACCTACTAAAATCGGTCGCTGCCATCCTAGCATCAATGCCTCCTCTAACTTTAACTACACCAAACCAACTTTTTTGATTCCGCCTTCCCTATGCTACTGGAGAGCAGGACTTACTGCCCATGCCCAAATAACTATTTAATCTCAAGGGTTTATTTTTAAGCTTGGGGATCGCTAAAAATACTGTGGTAATTGATGATCCCCAAGATAGAGGAACTGCCTAGGAACTATAGTTTATGGTTGAGAGTGTAGGTTTAACTACATCGATTGCTAAGAATTATCTTAGTTTGTCAAGCGTATAGGCGATCGCCTTGCTTTTTTAGTTTGATTTCACATTTTTTTAATCGATATCTTTGCTTTAAAAAGTAACTCAACAATGGTTTTGAAAAACGGAGATAAAATTATGCAAGACCATAGTAGCAACTGTCCTTGCTGTGGAAATCCTTTACTACGTCACGTCCGCCATCGTGGTGTTTACTGGTTTTGTACTTACTGCTGGCAAGAAGTACCAATTTTAGCTGTAAGCAAAATACCTCTTAAAGAACCGAAGGTTGCCAGCAAATGCTAGTAGAAATGCCAGCTATAAAGTTGTCGTCAGCCTGATAGAATCGTGAAACCTAAATCACAGACAATAATTTATGCTGGCTGCCCTACTCTACGGTAGAGAAGATTTACGATTAGAACAAGTTGCCGAGCCTACTATTGCTGATGGGGAAGTTGTAATTAAAGTCGGTACTGCAACTACTTGCGGCACCGATTTGAAAGTATGGCGACGTGGCGGTCATGCAAAGATGTTACAACTGCCTACTTTATTTGGACACGAAGCGGCGGGAACAATTGTAGCCGTAGGAAAAAATGTCACCAACTGGCAAATAGGCGATCGCGTTGTTGCTAATAATTCAGCGCCCTGCACAAAATGTTTTTATTGTCAGCAGCAAGAATATTCTCTTTGTCCAAATATTACTTGGAATAATGGCACGTTTGCTCAATATCTAAAGATTCCCGCCCCCATTGTCCAGCAAAACCTATTATCAATTCCTGACGAATTGCTAGAGGAATTAGCCTCAATGACTGAGCCTTTAGCCTGCGTATTGCACGGGGTTGCACGGTCAAACGTTTTGCCCGGTAAGCGCGTAATAGTGCTAGGAGATGGTGCAATTGGACTAATGTTTGTGGCAGTGTTAGCAAATCAAATAGGCGCAGAAGTGTTCTTATTTGGCGGTAATGAAGCGCGGCTGCAAATTGGACAGAAATTAGGAGCAGCTAAAACATTTAACTACAAGCAAATAGAAGATACGGGTCAAGTAGTGAAAGAATTAACCGAAGGACGGGGCGCAGATGTAGTAATTGAGGCGACGGGCGTACCGAGTGTATGGGAAAATGCGATCGCATTAGCGCGTCCAGGAGCAACCGTTAATTTATTTGGGGGTTGTCCGCGAGACACTACGATTAGCGTAAATACAGAACAACTACATTACAGCGAATTAACCCTTAAAGGCGTATTCCATAACACTCCAGAGTATGTACGGGCGGCATTATCGCTACTAGCAAGTCGAAGTATACCGTTTGAATTATTAATTAGCGATCGCCGTCCATTACAGGAATTAGAGCAAGTGTTTCAGGATATGAAAGAGCGCAAAGTAATTAAAGTTGCGATCGCGCCTTAGTAAAAAATTGTGATCGCGCGTCTAATTTTAGAAGAATATAGCAACTATCTATATGCCATCGCACAAATGCCTATTGCGATCGCTAACATTGGGGTTTGTCTGTAAATAACCGCGTAAGCGATCACAACTGCTGTGAATTCTTTACCTGTGGAAACATCCCAGAGTTTGATAGTTTTGTCTTCACTAGCCGAAGCCAATGTTTTGCCATCAGGGCTGAATATTACGCTTCTAACTGCACTGCTATGCCCTTCCAATCAGTTACGCTCTTGCACGTTGTAAACTGCCCTTTGTATTACTAAGCTTACAGTCTGACTTGCCGCAGTATCCTGGAAGATAGTATTTTTGAATTGTCTACCTGCTTGTATAGCCGAAACCATAGCTTCAAGCTGGTTATTAGAAAGTAAGGAAGCTTCAGAGGTTTGAGCTAGAGCATTTATTGTACTATTCTGAGCATTATTCCACTGAAAAGAGGCAAAGCTAGTCAGTCCTACAAGAGAGATGGCTGCAATTTTATTCCGCATCTGAGCCGCTTTTCGGGCTTTTTTTCTTGCTCTAACTCTTGTTGACGCAGGCGATCGCAAAACCTGTAGTGATACATTGCCTTCTTTAATGGGAACTATAAGAACGAATGGCTTTGTTGCTCTTATGCGTAGCAAAATTGCCGTTTACTCACTAAAACTACTAAGAGAACAGTACAATGGCTTATCAAAACGTTACCGCCACGCTAAAAGAAGCAGATATTAAAGAAATTAAAGCAGCACTTCAGGTCATTCAACAAAAGCTGCCCTTTCTAATTACTCTAAGTGTTGATGAACGACGAAAGTTATTTAAAATGGGCGATAAAAGCCTCGCCTTTGTCAACAATAGTCTCACCATTGCTCAGTCTAACCGCGACATTCTCCCAGCCAGTTTTGACCTAGACGAATTTGTGCGGGATTATCAATTAGCCGCTACCCTCACCGAACTTTTACTAGGACTACGGCAAATGACCGAACAGGTGGATGATACGCTGTTGGCAGTCGGTAGCGAAGCTATGAGCAGCAGTTTAACTGTTTATGACTACGTGAAGACTGCGGCTAAAAAGACTCCTGGATTAAAAATTCTCGCCCAGCAATTAGGCGAACGGTTTAAAGCAATTAGAAACAAAACCGCTAACGCTACTTCTGACTCTTAAGTTTCAAATAGACTCGCGGGTGAGTATCAAAACCTCGTCGATGAGTCTTTATAACTCGCGGGTGAGTCTTTATAACTCGCGGTTGAGTATCAGAACTTCGTCAATGAGTCTTTGTAACTCGTGAGCAAGTATAGAAATCTCTTAAACGAGTCTTTGGGTTTTGTGGATGAGTATCAGAACTTCGTCAATGAGTCTTTATAACTCGCGGGAGAGTATCAGAACTTGGTCAATGAGTATAGAGGCGTTGCAATGCAAGGTCTCTACATTGATTTTGAAATCACTTAGGGTTAGAAAATTCCTGAGTGCGATAGCGCAAGCGCGCACGCAGGGCTTCGCATCTTTAACTAACAGCTAACAAGAGAGAAAAGTAATCGCGCTTGGTAGCTGTGTTAACGCCACCGTGCAAAAACTTGTTCATTGCCATAGCCTTTTTAGCCAGCGCCACAAGCGATTCAGCCATCTCCAAAACCCTCGGCAGGGTGCTGGTAAGTGCGACTGAGAGAGGCGCTCAATCGCTCTGTCGCAAGCTTGGGCATCAGTATCAAGTCCTATTGCCTGATACAGTTCACGGGCATTACGACAAGCACCAACCGCGTCTGATTCTCGATTCACATTTTCTAACGCCAGACCTAAATTAAACCAAGCTCTCGCTTCCCCATTGCGAGCGCCGATGTCCTGTGTAATTGCCAAGGACTGCTGGTAGAAATCAATCGCCTGCTGGTAATCTCCCAGGGAGTAGTAAGCGCTGCCCAAACCGATTATAGAATGGGCTTCCCCATTGCGAGCACCGATGTCCTGTGTAATTGCCAAAGACTGCTGGTAGAAATCAATCGCCTGCTGGTAATCTCCCAGGGAGGTGTAAGCGTTGCCCAAATTGTTTATAGAATGGGCTTCCCCATTGCGAGCGCCGATGTCCTGTGTAATTGTCAAAGACTGCTGGTAGAAATCAATCGCCTGCTGGTAATCTCCCAGGGAGGTGTAAGCGTTGCCCAAATTGTTTATGGAATGGGCTTCCCCATTGCGATCGCCGATGTCCCGTTGCATTGCCAAAGACTGCTGGAGGAAATCAATCGCCTGCTGGTAATCTCCCAGGGAGGTGTAAGCGTTGCCCAAATTGTTTATGGAATGAGCTTCCCCATTGCGATCGCCGATGTTCCGTGCAATCGCCAAAGACTGCTGGTGGAATTCAATTGCCTGCTGGTAATCTCCTAGGGAGTTGTAAGCGTTGCCCAAATTGCTTAAGGAATTGGCTTCCCCATTGAGATCGCCGATGTCTCGTTTGATTGCCAAAGACTGCTGGAGGAAATCAATCGCCTGCTGGTAATCTCCCATGGAGTTGTAAGCGTTGCCCAAATTGTTTATGGAATGGGCTTCCCCATTGCGATCGCCGATGTCCCGTTGCATTGCCAAAGACTGCTGGTAGAAATCAATCGCCTGCTGGAACTGTCCCAGAAAGTAGTAAGCGTTGCCCAAACCGTTTATGGAATTAGATTCCCCCTTGCGATCGCCGATGTCCCGTGCAATTGCCAAAGACTGCTGGTAGAAATCAATCGCCTGCTGGTACTTCCCCAAAGAGTTGTAAGCGTTGCCCAAGGAATTCAGGGAAGTTCGATAATTCCAGTTTTCTCTCTCGTCAGTTTTTTCCCATGCTTTTACCAACTGCCCGTATACCTCAACTTGGACAGTGTAGTAACCCCGCAAAGCCAAAAAATCATCGCAAGTCCAAACGGTATCGAATGCCGAGTCATAATTTCCCAACTGGTAATAGTGATAAAAGATTTCCAGATATTCCTTCACATTGTCTATCGTTTGCCAGGGTTGTTCTTTAGCAATCGAGCGATAGTAAGTAATAGCTTGCTGATGTGCTTCAGTTTGGTTGCCTGCCTTGTACCGGACATACTCCAACACTACTGGCTGAAATTCAAACTGCCGCTTGCCATTGAGTTTTACCTGTAACAACGAGCGCTTGACCAGCTTTCTCAATTCCTCCTCAACCTCTGTCTCCGCACCAACCGACAGCAAAGCCGCTACCGCAGCCCTGTCAAATGCTCCGCGATAGACGCTGACCTTCTGCAACAGAGTTTTCTGGCTGGCGCTGAGGCGCTCAAAGCTGGCATCCAACACCAAGACCATCCCGACATTTTCCCGGCGGTGCTGACCAATTACCTTGGGGTCAGTTAATAACTGCTGCAAGTTTCCTAGTCCCAAGTCTGCCAAGCGGTCTAAACAAGGATCTTGGGAGTACTCATCCTTAAGCAAGTCTGCCACTAATTTCAACAACAGGGGATGCCCATCTACCAATTCAGTAAATGCCTCTAAGTCTCCCCGAATTCCTAGTTCAGCTAACAAAGCTACCCCATCGGGAATTTTTAGACCTTTCAGGGGCAACCACTCAAATCCTCGCAGTGTCGGTCGTTCCCTTGTCGTCACCAGCACTGTACTCTGACTGCTATGCTCCAGCCAAGCCTGAAAAAATTCCTCGTACAACTGGCTTTGCCACTGACCGTCGGGTTGGAGTAAGCTTTCCACGTTGTCGATGACTAGCAAATACTGCCCCGATCGCAGGCATTTAACCAGCGCTGCCACTAACTGCGACTCATCTTCTGGAACTCGACAGCCGAATTCGGTGAGAACCTGGCGAGCTAATTCGCTAAAAATTGCTCCAGTGCTAACATCCGCCCAATATCGCTTGGAAAATCTATCGCTCTCCTCATAAATTTTGGCAGCCAGCGTCGATTTCCCCGTTCCGCCAATCCCTTCAATGCCAATCAGGGTAATTCCACTAGACAACCACTGACGTAGTTGCGCGATTTCTTCATCCCGCCCTTGCCAGTAAGCCAAGCTCTTGGGGGGGTCGCCTGCTTTGATTCCAACTGATTCTGCCTTGCTGCTTGCTTCAAGTTTTTCAACAATTTTCAGAACAGAGTCAGTTATGACTATTACTTTTTTTCGTGATTGTGACTACCACCCAAAAATTGTGTTTCTGCTTCTGCCTTCCCGACAACAACAGCGTTGTCACTAACGGTAAAATCTTTCTGAGTAATGTTGTCCTTACTCCCCTCCTGAATCTCTTGATTAATCTGCTGGGCGATATTTTGAATCTCCTGAGCAAACTGGGAGTCCTTCAGCATTGCTACTTGCAAAAATGGCACTACCTGCTGTTCTAAGATTTCTGACGATCGCTCTTTCTCCACCTCTGCCAATACCGTTTCCTTAGCACCTTCTTCTTTTACCTTGCCGCAAATCTTCTGCCAAAGCTGTTTGCCTTTGGCGATCGCAGCTTCTGTTAATTTACCCGCACCTGTCTGAATTACTGCATCAAAGGCGAGTTTAGCAATAGCTGCTGCTGTCAAAGCTCCGGTGATGATTATCACAATTCAAATCTCCACATCATTTATTAAGAAATCTACTGTATTTCCACAACAAAGACAGAGATGTTTGCGGAAAACTTTAGAATTTATGAGTCTGCCAAAGACCAAGTCTGAAATTAAGGCTTTCAACCTATCTTGTTACACAAGAAACGCGATCACTTCTCTTTTAAGTCAAAGTTCACTAAATGAATGCGATCGCATCCCTAAATAACAGCTAAAAGAGAGAAATGCGAAGCCCGTTACCGTTCCAGCTTGCGCTATCGCCCTTGTTGCAGCATTTCAAACTGGATCTACTCCCAACTGACGTAGCTGTGCCGCTAATCTTTCTGCCCGTTGGCGTTCTTGTTCTGCCCGTTCTTCTGACCACAATAGTAGCTCCCCTTGGGCATTCCACCACCGCAGCCAATAGCCAGTTCTGCCTTCGTGGGTTCCCTCCCAGACCCCCAAAAATAGCTCTAAGCCAGGTATCCAATAATATTCTGATTCCTCTAGGGTTTGAACTTGATAGCGTCCAGACTCTAAAGCATAAACTTCAAGTCGCCCGATATCCGGTCGAAAAATTACATAGCGCGGTACTTGAATGATTTGCTCATAAAAAAACCACTTGCCTACACCCTCTGTAAATTCAACCGAGTATTCTTCGCCATAAGTAGCAGAGAGAAACTCCATTACAAGCTGGGGAATTGCCCCTTCAGTATGGGGAGTGTAGCTGCGACGGATTTTAGACGACTGCCAAGGCTCTACAGGTCGCACATACATAAAGTCCGGTGCTTTACAAATGATTCGCCCCCCAATCGCGGCACACAAAGCAAAGTTAGAAACAATGAGAGCATCCTGCATGAGATTGGGAAATGCTGTTAAAGACTGGCGTAAAGCAGCCGCCAATAAAGGCTGGTCTGTATTTTCCACTGGGTCATCTGGTAAAAGGAAATCTTCAGGTAATTGAGGATAAGAAATGTTTAGCTGTGAGACAGGGGTTTGAGTAGTAACAGACACGGCAACCTCTGCGGAAAGTAAAAAATTGTTTGATTTATTCTATTATCTGCTGCTTTGGAATCAGGCGAAGCCCTGCGTGCGCGCTTGCGCTATCGCACCTTACCATCAAAGCTTTAAAACTTAAGCCGCCATACTTTAATAGTTTTATCCCCACTACTACTAATTAATAGATTCTCATCGGGGCTAAAGCTGACAGAATTAACGTTACCTGAATGCTGTTTGAGAGTCTGTAATAACTCACCTGTAGGCAAATTCCAAAGTTTGATGGTTTTGTCATCACTACCACTAGCCATAATTTGACCATCAGGACTAATAGCAATAGAATTGACATAGCCAGAATGACCCGAAAGGCTACGCAGTAAGGTTTTAGTTTTTAAATTCCAAACCTTAATAGATTTATCCCAGCTACCAGAAGCCAGTAATTGCCCATCAGGACTAAAAGCAACAGTTCTAACCCGGTCTGAATGTCCAGTAAAAGTATGCAATAACTCTCTAGTGCGTAAATCCCAGAGTTTGATGGTTTTGTCAGAACTTGCACTAGCCAGCATTTGACTATTAGGACTGATAGCTACCGACCAAACAGTATCTAAATGTCCCACGAGACGATAGCGTAATTTGCGATCGCGCATATTCCAGACATCAATAGAGCCATCTCCATTCGAGCTTGCAGAACTCTGGCCATCAGGACTAATAGCCACCGACCAAACATGATGACTATCGCTTTGCAAATTACGGCGTATACCTGTAGATAAATTCCAAATATCAATTGCTTGACTCTTATTGTAACTACCACTAACAAGAGTGCGATCGCCTGGACTAATTGCTACTGATAGAACTTGCTCAGATCCCTTTAAAGTTTGCAACAATTTTCCTGTAACTAAATTCCAGACTTTAATCGTTTTATCGCCACTACTACTGATGATCGTTTGACCGTCAAAACTAGAAATAGCGCCCCAAACAACATTTGTATGACTTTTTAAAGTATGGACTAAAGCTACCTTTGGCTTGGCAGCAACTACATATTTTTCGGCTCTAAGAGTAGCCAAAGGCGATTGGAGCAAATAGTAGCCACCCGTTAAAGTTAAAAGAGATGCGATCGCACTGAAAATCACAGGTAGCTTTGGATTGATTTTAAACTTGCGATCGCGTGGTAACGAAAGGTTAACAACTACAGGCGCAGGGATTTCTTGCCGTGCTGAAGTAGGTAGATTAATTAAAGACTGGAGGGCGTGTAATGTGTCTGTAGCCGATTGATAACGGTCTTTAAAGTAGAAACACACCATTTTGTTTAAAATCTTAGCAAGGGCAGGGGTAACTTCAACGTGCTGTTGCCACAAAATCTCTCCAGTTTCCGAGTCTTCTAACAATTGGGTAGGACTCAACCCCGTCAAGGCTTGAATCGCCATCATCCCCAAAGCATAAATATCGCTGCTAGGTTTAGGACTACCGCGCTCTTGCTCTGCGGGCATATATCCCGGCGTCCCAATCGCGATCGTTGCGCCGATACCAAGGGCAAAATTAGTATAAGCTTTTTCTTTGTCTGTAACTACTTGCCTCCAAGTTTGTTTGGCGGCACCGAAATCAATCAAAACTAATTTGTGAGTACCGTTTTGTCTAATTAAATTGCTTGGCTTGATGTCTCGATGAACCAATCCATAACTATGAACTATAGCTAAAATTTTTAATACTTCGCAAAGAAGTCGAATCACCCGACTTTCGCTCCAACAACAGCCAGGATAGATTTCTGTAGATAGAGAATACCCCTCAATCAACTCTTGAACTAAATAAAATTCCTGGTCTTCTTCAAAGTCAGTCAAAAACCGAGGCACGCCGTCATAGTCACCTAGAGTTTTTAGAGCCTCTACTTCTCTAAGTAGAGACTTTTTGACGCTCTCTAAGGGGTTATTGCCTGTCAGTAATAGTTGTTTGATAATGAACTTAGGGCAATTTGGTTGAAGGATATCTTTAGCCACATAGGTTTGACAAAATCCCCCCGCTTTTAAAACTTCAACAATTTGGTAACGCTGCTTTAGTAACTTGCCTAACATAGTAAGATGTAAAACCCTGTACCGCTTGAGTAGTTACAAACGGACTTAAAGATATTTGAGATTTAAAGGACGAGAGTAAAATCTTTTAATCAGTAGCCAAATCGCGCGATCTTTTCTATTTATCACTACTTAAAAGGGGAAACCTGGAGAGATTTCATCTTTTTTTTCAGGGGATCTTACAGATTGGCAAATTACCGACCATACCCCTTAAATAGCTACTTTCCAGCCTATCAAAGTAAGCAAAACGATAAATGACATATATTTAGCTACTTTGATGGGTTTTGCGAGCAAAATTTATTTTTTAGCACTAAAAGACTTTGCCAAAAACAAGCTACGGACGGCAAACACAACTATTAAATTACGGTTCGCCCTAATTACTCAAATCCTGAATTTACTTACATTAACAATAGTGAAAGTAAAAAATGGCAAGTAAAGATGATTTTGTTAGCCAATCCTCAAAAGTTGACCGCCCTAACTACGGTTCGGAAAACCCCCCTAGGAAGCTTTGGCTAGTCAAGCTCAGTATATAAATTAGTACCCACGGCGTACTAGGTGCAATTAATAGTTTTGTATTGTCCATAAAGTTTAAGTAGTTATAGGGAGCCAAATATCTCCAATGGCAAAAGTAGTTGGAATTGACTTAGGTACAACAAATTCTTGCGTAGCAGTAATGGAA
>QQTW01000271.1_pt1 | contig 31960 bp, 40 predicted proteins | sample 1904831 | NCBI WGS metagenome assembly QQTW01 (sample SAMN09435610, study PRJNA476489) | Subsurface metagenome, whole genome shotgun sequencing project.
TACCGGCCGCAGCCGTAACGACCAAGTGGCGACCGATATGCGGATGTGGCTTCGTGACGAGCTCGACCTAATCGAAGAGAGACCTTTATTGAATTGATTGGATGGTGCAAAATTTCTGGATGTTGGTTTAAACAGTCAGGGCTGGGCTAGTTTATATGTCAAAAACATTAAGTTCGAGCTTACTGTACCGTAAGCACTCCTCGCTGTGTTCTCAGTGAGTTTCAATAATATTATCCCGCACGCACGGGACACGGGAACATCCGGGATATACAGTACTAACGCAAAAGTATTTGCGCGCGGGGTATCAGCCAATTTCCCCCACCTTATTGTAAGACGTTATATAGCTAATATTCCTAACAGATTGCCAATATTATATATAAAATGCATATAATATTGAAGCTGGATACGAAAGCTTTAATTTGAGCCATTTTTGGGAGCTCCTAGTATCGGGTGTGCCACCCATTTGCAGCTATCACCGCTTTACACCGATTCTCCATGCTTGCCAGCACGCTATCTATCACAGCTTGATCTACCAGCAACCACGCCGCTTTTAAAGCTTCCTCAAGAGCCTCAATGATAGCCTCTTCTCCCCTAATCGCTTCGATATCAGGGCGAACCTAATACACTAACCGCTTAAGGTACCACCACAGGTGTTCGATAGGGTTAAGATCAGGCGAGTAGGGAGGCCACTGCATCACAGGGATATTATACTCCTTAAACCACGCAGCCACCTTCTTCGCCCTATGGATAGGCGCATTGTCTTGTATGAAGGTCATGCCAGGTTCCTATAGCATTGGAACCATCGCGTCCAAAACCTCGAGGTATGAGTTCGCTGAATAGCCATTTTTCTTCGATTTAAAATCCCGATCCATGATGTAGATATCAGACCTTCCCCTAGCTCTGGAGAAGCCAGCCCAGACCATAACTCGCTGGTCTTTACCCTTCTTATACTCCTGCACGAATTCGCGAAGCTATTTCTGTGCTGGTGTGCGAAATATCCACTATCTCTGCTTCCTAGATCCACGCTCCACTGAGCACTCATTAGACTAGATGACTTGAGCCCATTATTCCTCCGTCTAGTTGATGTGGGCACGAGCCCAGGCTAACCTCTTCTTCGTAACATCTTTCGTAAGCATTGGACGCTTCTTAGCAATCTAGTTCGTGATCCCAGCCGCTTTGAGGACTCGGTAGAAGGTATCGTGTGATAATTCGAGGCCGGATGCTACGCGTAGCTGGGCGTACGTGAGGGACGGGTCTTTGCGTGCAATTCGAAGAATCAAGCGTCTATCAGCCTCGCTAACTTTGCTAGGCCTGCCAGAACGTGGAGCCGATTTGCCGTTGTCGCGTTGTGAGGCCTTGTTGAGGGTGTATCGAACAGTCGATTTTGGGATATTTTCGGTGTCAGCGATTTCGGAGACAGGGGCGCCGTACTGAGCGGCGCCAGCAATAATTGCGCGTTTATAAGGGGTTAGCTCCTTCGAGCGACGCGGATTCGCAGAGATAGGCCTCAAAGGAGTGCGTGGCATTGGTGATATTAGGTGGTTGAATTGATGCTGTTGAACGCGTTCGCGTTAAAATTGGGGCGGGCTCGCTTACGCGCAAATACTTTTGCGGAGTGACTGTATATGTAGCCGTGTGAAGTCGTTGTTATCGGCGGTTGCGGGGATTTTACCCTACTGCGTTACGCGCTACCGATGTCGATCGATATCAACGGGGCTTTTCAATGCATTGCAACGTGCATCGCTTCGATACACCTAATATTACAACTGAGCTTGGTGACTATGCACTCTATTGCCAATCCGTCAGGCCTTGTTTGAGTGTTAAGCAGTAGCTCAAGCAGAGCCATGGCTTTCAACTATGCATCAACCATGGTCTGATCGTTGTCTTCCTCATCCGTATCATCAGCATCAACCTCTTCCAACATTTCTCTCTCAATATCATCCAGTTCCTCATCCGGACCATCAATCTCCATCAGACCTTCAGCAACACCCTCGATGTACGAGTCGCCATCGGGTTCCTCCTCCTTAGCCTCGTCTTTCGCTTCCGCGGCACGCCGGCGTGGATAATACCACCGCTGCTCACGCCGGCTATCGACAGCCTTCTTGCGACTGCGTCGGCTTGGGACCGAGCCGACGCTTGTCTCCGCAAGCTCGCCATCCCAGCGGTCTAAGCGCCGCGCCGCTCTGCGCAAGGCCTGCGCGACTGAGTGGACCTCCTCTCCAAAATCGCTCGGTTCGGCTGTCGTCCCCAGGGTCGCAAAACCCCCAGGCAGCCTATGCCCTTCATCTTCGTCTGTATCGTAACCGTCAGGCAAGGCAGCGCAGCGTCTCCACGCGCGTATTATCGCGCTTTCTTTACCCCGATACTCCTTGTGCCCCTCATACACGAAGCGGAGGCGGCGGTCGAGGATGTAATCGACCCGCTCTTTGCGGTACCGCTCAATAGCTACTTGGTGGGCGGTCAGAGGACGCGACCGCTTTTGGGTGGGATCGGTTCCATTCAGCGGAAGATAAAAGCCATGAGGCCCCGTCGGGCCGCCTGGTCCGATATTGGGTGATGAGGCGTCTGGAGTCTGTGTTTGTCTAGGGTAGTCGGCCTTGGATTTTAGTCGTGGCACATTGATAACGGCAGTGGCATCCTTGTTGCGATTTCGACCCCAATTGCCTCGACCTGGCCCTTTCCCCGTGCCCGATGTTGGTAGCACAGAGTGTTCATCCTCGTTCAAGAGAGTGTTGATACGCATGCCCGGAACTGGCTTGGATGAAGCTGGATGTGATTGCATGTCCGCGGGACTGACCGAGCGCGTGCGGTCCGTATCCGAATAGTAGTCCATCATACTACCCGCTTTGCTGTGCTGTGACTTGCTGCGTAACCCGTTTCGGACTGCACAAAACATATAGAATAAGCCTTGTTCAGAGAAGCAAATGCAGTTGATTTGTGCGCTTACCGTGAGGAGCGGGTGAATGCGTGTCAGGAGCCGGGCTTCCCGTGCCATCATCTGATCCGACGGAGAATGCAGTATTCGAGTTGATGTTGGAACCTACACGATGTTAGTTGACTCCATGGGACGCAGACCATTGTTTTTGCGCAAGCAGATCGTTAATGAGTGGAACGACAAGACACGAAAATGATTTTGCCCCATTTGAGTTTAGGGAATGGAAAGGTCTTGAAAAGTCCGTGATGGTAACTCATGAGAAGAAGAATGGGGAGCTATACAACGTAATGAGGCTACACATGAATCTGAGCGTGTTTTTATTTTCATATATAGGCGAAATGAACAGCACCTTGGATTTTATGAAAGAAAACAAGAGAACCAGAGCAGGGTCCAGGAATAAATCATACGGCACTACCGGAGGAAAAGCTTGAGATGACCTACCCTTCTTAGTGCTGCGCTTTGCGCTTGCAGGAACTGGGGCCAAGTCACTGGATATGATAGCTGCGTGGTATTAGATCGCGGATTCAGGCAACATCAGAGGCGGACCTACCAAGCCGTTCCCTCTGCTTAAGCTCACCAAAGACCTTCTCCTCCTCGGTGTCGACATTCTCGAGCGCAGCCTGCTCCTCGCTAAGGTGCTCAAAGGGTGGCAGTTTGATGGGCAAACCTTCTGTCAAGTCTCCGTCACCTCCCGGCTGCCCCGGACCGTATGGATTGTTCAATGCATCTTCGCGTGAGAAGTTGCTTTCCAAATACCACCACATAAGCCATAGAAAACCTTGTGCTCGGCTTTTGCTGCTGAGTCTACTTCCCATGACCAGGTCAAAGAAATCGCGTGGTGCCTGGAAGTGCATTTCTGAAATCTTTGGCGCATACTGCGCCAGAACAAAGATGAGGTTCACTGGGTTTGTGCGGGGTATGGGGGCGGCTTTGATGTCTTCGATTGTACTTGGCTGTTCAACATCTTCGGTGGCCCCCTTCAAGATCGACTTGAGTCTGGGCGCATCTTGGAGTTGTTTATAGGAGTTTGGGTCCTGTTGTGCCTGTAGCGAAGGGATTGAGTGGTACGTCCGGAGTTGTGCGCGCATTTCAGGGAAGACTAGATATTATCAGAACAGCTGCATAGAAAGGTGCGGCCAAGGGCCTACAGTTGAGAGTCGTATTCATACGACCCACGTTGACCAGCAGGCACACCATTGCCATGTTCACTGCCGCTGCCCGCTCCGTCAAGAGTTTGTCCTTCAGAATCTTGCTGCACTTGCTGCTTTTGGCCATGGCATCCAAGTATATATCCGCAAATGTATGCCCAGAGGTCCCGTCGGACACCTTGTGAAATATCTTCTTATCATCCTCGAAGACGGTACGGAGGAAATCGTACTGAATGTCTCCTCTCCACAAGGGCACGCCGTCCTCCTTCTTTAGGTGACGTATCTTGTTCCCTGAGTAGACCGATGAGACGCTACCGTTTGGGTTGCGACGTGCAGTACTTGTCGCGGTTGTTGGCCCATCCCCTAGAGCTTTGGAGGAATTGCCCTGGTTGGACATGGTCTCCTCTTGGAAGGAATCATTGTCGTTTTGCACCGAGCTGGGCTTGGATCGGCCAGCTGGAGCAATCTCCTGCGATTGCCGCCGCTCCACGGCCGGTTCATTCACCAGGACATGGCGTAGTGAATTTCTCGGGTCGGGTTCTTCTGTCTTGGGATTGATCGATGTGCCGGCCATGGTGCAGCGACTGGAGTCACCTTAAGCGTGAGAAGAGCGCGATCATACCCGGAGGTTTTTGCGAGACGTTGGACTTTTGATAGTTGTACGATGGCGAAAGGGCTATCGTGGAACTGCTGCGCGGATCACATAGGAGCAAGTACGCGCTTGCTGGGGGCTACTTAGATACCTAGGTACCTACTCATCATCCGTGATATGTACGGAATACGGAGTACGGAGTACGGAGTAAGCAGAGCTTTATTGAAGATCATTGCCTTGAGATAGCCTTTATGTCTACAAAGCCCTTTGTATTCTAGTGTGACTTATTTTTTGCGGTTCTACGAGGGATTGAAGAATGATCAAGAGACCTGTCAACAAAGTCCTACGTAACCATGGTTTACTGATGATCTGAATAGTATGAAGTATATCTACAAAACACTGATGGTGCCTGAGAGTCATTAATGACTGCTTCTGCTGACTGCATCATCATAAAAGATGCGCTGGCACCAGCTTTTTGATTGTAAGAGCTTCCTTGGGCGCGCGTTTCAAGCTGATCTGAGATAACCAAAGGCGTGTTTCAGTCTTCATCATGTTTGTTGAAGTCGCCCAGCAATATGTCGTCCGGACCAGGTCCGCGATAGTTTCGAACTTCAATCAGCAAGTTGTCAGCATGCTGGCATGGAAACCTGCAGAATCACTCACCCCACTCCGTTTCGACACGAAAGAACACCCAGAGCCAACGCCTAAACACCTCGAGAAGTTCCATAAGGAAAATACCGCCCTCGAGATCATTGAAATGATCCAGGTGCGGGGAGAGTTTGAAGCTCCACGTGCAACGGAGAAGAAAGTCAACGACGATTACTCCATAGTATATTTCGTTGCTAACGAAATACCGGCGCCTGCGGAGACCCCAAGGGTGCTCGGGATCATTTCGCTCGAATGAGTTTGAGAACAGGGAAAGGTCCCAGTCCTTGGCCACGTCCCAGTAGAAAGAGTAAAAGGAGTTGATGAAGACGAAGAATAGCCTGCGAAGCGATAAGCGGACCTGATGTGGTTCGATTGTTCTCGTAGCCTACCATAGTCGAAAGAGACCAGATTCACTCGTACCCACCTTTGTCGGATCATATCCGCGCTGGAGCGCGCTCAATATAATGACTGGAAAAGCAGTCGAATATTTCGCGGCATTGGCCAAGTGTTGACCACCCCAGCCTGAATTGCGCTGACCGCCATTCCGAACCCGAGAATATTCAATGAGGCATTGTCGCAACCGTATCAGACTTGGAATGCTGATCACTAACGGAACGACAATCTGGCCGCCACAATTTCGATCGGGCTTGCCTGTGGATGAGCGTCCTGACGTGAAGAACATACACAACGAGACGAAGAGATCCCCTAGGACTTTTGCGTACGATGTCAGAGCGTCGGCGACCAATATGTCACCAAACTTTCCGTCTTGGGCCTCAGCAAGGCCACCGATGCTGACGCGCTTAAGGGTACCCAAGAATCGAAACCGACCGGATCGGGAAAGTATCTGAAACGGGAGAGCGAAGCATACGACGAGTATCAGTAGGTATAGATTCGGTATTATTTCCCATTGAAGCACGGAGACAGGATCGCCTCGAGTGATCAGCCAGAAAGTAACGAGTGACAGGCCGAGTGGGATCGAGAGCAGGGTTGCGACGCGGTAGGTAGAAAGATGATGAGATGGGACGCTTGACGAATTGCGTGACGGATAACGGATGAGGGCTGGGACGTCCTACTGCAGTCTTAGTCTATCGCCCTTGTATCAAAGTGGACGCATCGTACTATCTTAAGGAGATGTAGATAGTGTAAATTGAGGCCCCACGCCCAAACGCCTGCCAAGCTATCAGCACCCGCTGCATAAGCAAGGACAAGTCTCAAGACGACCGAGCACTATGATTATTGCGACGCGATATGGCAAAGGCAGAACTAAGCTGAAAGAATCCAGCTGGTTTTCAGCACTTATATCCGACTCCATCCCCAGCAAATGCGAAGGCGAAGCTCGATCCGGTGTAATGAAAAGGTCTTCACCCGCTGTAATGATTTGAACATGAGAGATCTAAGGAGCGACTGAGGTGAGATGTGAATTGCGCTCGGTGCTGGCAGAACAAGCCCTGGAGGAGTTCAGAGTCAGCCCTGTCGATGCGGAAGGACGGAAAATACAAGTGCCGAAGCACGGTTAACGCCGCGGTATGTCCGAAGCACGACTACATGACGTATTCTATTGGAAACTAAATTGTCGCATAATAAATCTCGAAAGCTTCATTGTGCATCAATCAAGGATCCACATTCTGAACGCCTGCCTACCCCAACATTAACATGTCGCGCGCCAGAGTTATCGGCATTGCCGCTGGCGTTGCAGCTGCCGGGGCTGTTGTCTTCACATACACCAACCCTTTCCGAACTCCTGGTGTCAAGCAAATCGAGCAGAGGTTCTCGGCTGGGGGAGGCACTGCTACACATACGCCCGCTGTGGCAACAAAGCGAGGTGCGTTGCTGCTCGACAGAGCATACGACATCTAAGCGATCTCTTGTCGTAACCAGCAGCATTAATGCTTTTTGTGAGCATCGCACGGCGTGAAACACCACTGGCTAACCTCGAGTCTAGGTGACGAGATGAACGTGGCTTCTCCTACCAGCAAAAGCAGCGGTATGTCCCAACCCCTTCTACCATAACCCAGTTATGTGCAGAAATTCGAAACAAGCAAACAGTGGCTAACTTGTATATAGGCATATCATCGAAACAATTCAAGGACAAGGTATCTGATCAGAGGCCTGAGGTAGGAATCACCAGTCATTTGAACCCCGAAGAATATCCCGTTTCCCGTCAATAACTTGCCCGTCATGTATACTAACAGGACTGTCGATAACAGGGAGACCTGAGTACCAAGAGATTCTACGAGTCACATTATGGCAACCCAAAAGGCGGCTAGAAGCTCTTCCTTCAACCTGTACTATACTCGCTCGCACCTTGCTGCATAGTTTGGCGGTTCCCCTGATCTCGGTCCATATAAGACCATTGCTGTGAAAAGTCGGTAGCCTATTGTATCCTTGGGAAATCATCGTTATTGCCAATACTGAGGCCGCAGGAAGTTTCTGATTTCGCCGGTATTGGTGTTTATTGTGCACCTGGAGGACTTACAGCCTTCGCAATGTATCCAGATTTCTCTTCCGTATCAACTCAAAAACGGTCGTGCTACACGTCCCAGTTTCAATTATTCTGGGCGTGCTGCCCTTCCAAGCTTGCTAGAACTAGGCGTTTGTAGTCTGTGACGGCTTTCTCGAGTTCCTGTACACTCAGTTGCTCATGATCCGAATGTGCCACATGTATCGAGCCCGGGCCGTATAGATATCTCTTGTGTCTCCCCTTCAGGTTTGGAACATCCGTTCCGTAGTTCACCGTCTGGATCTCAAAACCTTTGATATCGTGGTCAATATCAACTGGTGCGTACCCCTGGCCGGACCAGCTAATGCCCAGTTCCCCACCACCTTTTGTTGCATCTTTCATAGTTTCTTCCAACGTGAGCAGGATCTCCTTCTGCAGCCCTGCGGGTGTTCCTGCAGCGATTCGTATCAAAATCTCAGCTGAAGCGTTCCCTGCTACAATATTAGCAGCCACGCCGCCCTCTATCAGTCCGATGTTCATCGTTGTCTCTCCAAACTTGTCACTGGTGGGCAGTCGATTCACAAGCGCAGTGAGCTTGTTCAGCGCCTTGATAAGAAGCTCTGTGGCAGAGAAGCCCAGCCACGGATAGCCCGAGTGCGCCGCCTTGCCCGTGGCCGAGATGGTGAAGCCGAGCATGCCTTTATGTCCACTAACGAGCTTCTGTTCGGTGGGCTCACCGAATATGACAGCGTCCCAGGTGAGACCTAGAGCGTTGGCTGCCCGCATGCCGTCGCCCTTTGTCTCTTCGCCTACCACAAAGAGTAGCGCCAATGACGAAGGTGACACAGCGTCGGAGCGGATGAGAGCTAGCGCGGCAGTGGTTTGAGCGGCTATGCAAGCTTTTGCGTCGACAGTCCCGCGGCCCCAGATGGTATTGTCGATCGTACGCAACGAGTACGGAATATAAGGTGGGACCTATTTTAAAAATCAATCCATGAGCATTGACGTCTGCTATCGAATAACCGGACAGCGCTGACGCTGTTGACCCTGAGTGAACCGCGAACAAACCAGGATCCAATATCACACTATTGCACCGGGAGGTGTATATTATATACGTGTACTCAAGGCAAGGGAGATATAGGGCGTCTTGTACGAAGAAGTAGTCAACAATGGAAAGTTCCCAGCATATGCGATTGCCATGTGCCATACAATACCTGTGAATGCTTTGAAGTTCTGCCCCGTTAAGCTTGAGATGACTTACAGTGTCCATGTGACTTGTCAAGAGGACCTTTGCTTCTGTACGACTTCCTCTGTAGGCCAGCACATTGAATCTTTCCGGTGAGACATTCTGCCTTTCCACCGAGAAATTGTTGGACTCTAGATATGAGGAAAGGAAACTTCCTATCTTGTGTTCATTTCCTGTCACGGACTCGATCTCTACCAGTTGGCGGTGAAATTGGATCAGTTCATTCTTGGGACCCGTGACTGAGCTGATTGACGAAACGGCGGTTCGTGCCCAGGACAAGACGTCCGCAGGCGACAAGGCTAGAGGAAACTGGAGGGCTGAGGCTATTGCACAGCTGTAGATGAAAGCAGCTACAAGTGACTTCATTATCGTTGCTGATGAGATCCGTACGGCGTCGACAGCCCGGACAGGACAACAGAGCGTCGATGTTGCCGCCTGCGGCGCGATTTCACTGTCTGTTCACTGCTGTTAAAGCCGATCTAATCGCCGACCCGGAAATCTATGATGTAAACCCTGGGCGAGCACGACTGGTGGAATCAACACTGATGTTTCCTGCCACCCGAGTCTGCGCAGTGCTCTCTCACAATAATTTTCTACATGTCTGATAGGTGCCGCTGCAACTGGAAGTGGGCTTCAACATGGAAGTCGCTCGATCAATTGTCGCTCCTAGCAGACAGATACGGTCTCGTCCACCCGCGATAAGCTCAATCCGCAAGCGAACGTTCGTGTCGAATCCTTTTGCCGGCACCAACCAGACACTGACCGTCACTCGCACGTTGCCCTACCCCAACCGTGCCGTTTACAAGATCATCGCCGACGTGTCTCAGTACTCGGCTTTCGTTCCCTACTGCGTTGAGTCGACGGTGCTCCGGTGGTCGAGACCCGATGAGGAGGGCAACAAGTGGCCGGAGGAAGTGCGCATCGCTGTCGGATGGGGTGGGTTGAACGAGACATTCATAAGCCGCATGTACTGTGTTCCTGGGCGGACGATCGAGGCGCTGTCGGGAGCGACAAAAACGACGCTTCCAAAGGACGAGATCAAGCACCATGGTTCGCAGGAGCCTGTAGCCTCCGAAGATGGTCAGAGCACTCTCCTCACGCACCTTCTCACGCGCTGGACACTCCGGTCATTCCCATACAAACCGCCCAAGGTGCACACGACCATTGATGAACAGGCAGAGCCTTCAAGATCGTCGCAGGAGGAGGTGCCGCCGCAAGAGCAGACGGAGGTGGGCCTCGCCATCGAGTACCAATTCGCAAATCCAGTGTATAACACTATGAGTGCTGTGGCGGCACCTCGGGTCATGGAACGCATGATAGATGCATTTGAAGGACGTGTGGCGAGCCTCGTGAATGGACCGGGTTTGGGGGGAACGAGCTTAAAAGTGGGCAAGACACAGAGTGCGGCATGATGCAGTCTGGGCTTCCATATTGGAAACGTCCACAGTCTGTGTTGTATATAGACCTTTCTGCAAAGGTTGACGAAATCTATATGCTTTGTGGGTATATTACAGCGAGGTTTTAGACAAATACATTCTCCAGTTAATGAGACAAGATGGAGTACCGCCTCGATTTGAACCCTCCGAGGTCTTCCGCCGTTTTCCAGTTGATCCTGTCCCACCACGCATCCAGATACCTCCTCTTGCCCGTGATACCGAAGTCGTTTAGCCAGACGTGCTCCCAAGTGTTGACACACAACATTGGCGTGACGTCGACGCCACCTGGAGCCAGAGTCTTTTGCTTGCCACTTATGCTGTAACGGCCGGCCACGCCGGCGGTGTTCTGGACGATGGTCTGCCGTCGATAGTCGGCCGCCGATAAGCCGCCGAGACTGGTCGGATTTTGCGTGTTCATGTCGATAGATTGCTGCCGCCAGTGCGCGCCGGATAGAGGCGAGCCTGCCGAGTAGGTGACCAGGATCTTTAGAGCCTCATCACCGGCCTCGCGATCGTGATGCTTGACAAGCCAGACGAAGCCAGGGCCAAACATGGCTTCCGCTGTTCCCAGGAACTCCGCGCGGAGTGTCTCCAAGGAGGTGAAGTGTTGGGTGATCAAGCTGGATAGCTTCTGCGGTATTGAGGGGAAGCTCGTGTCCAGAGTCTAGCCTGGTGAGCGAAGCAGGCCAGCGGGACAGCGGAAGCAAGTCACGGTCTCACATACCAGGCCCTTGAAGAAGAAGTGATTGTTCCATGCCATCGAGGCATAGTTGAAGAAGGAAGCGTAACGGGGGTCACGCGCCGTGCTGAGAAGCAGCGCTCTGGCGTCCAAGCCTTCCACGGGCGAGCCTTTTCGTCCTGAAGTCAGCGCCGCGTACTGGGAAAACCTGCTTCGCTCAGATCGCTGGTTGAAGCAGCTGGGTTGAGCAGAGCCGTCATACCCGCCGTCAGACGATTCAACTTCTGCACAATCCATTCCATATACTCTGTCCAGGCAATCCGCACGCCATGTGGAGACAGGAAATCGGGATATCCATGTGCCTTGATCGCATCCCCGTTGATCAGGGTAGGGACGCTGTGCAATTGTCGGCGCTGGGTCGTTCTGCACATCCGCTGCCTTGACTTCTTCTACCGCCAGACAGACCCGTTAGCGTTGATGACAGACGCGACCAATGTCACTTGCGAACTCATACAGTCACTTCCGAAGCCACACGCAGACATGTCCGCTGCGACGAGAGTCTCTGCAGTATCATGGCCTAGAGGTCTCGACATTCGTCAAGGCGAGAATGCGCGGGAAAAGTTGCGGACCAGACATTTGCAGGGCCAGCAGGGCCGTGATCCAACGGGGACTAGCGTGGCTTTGACCGGCAGCCAACCAGACGCCGAGGGCCACGTCCCTCCACCAACATCTGAAGCACAAAGAGGTAGAAACAGCGGTGTTTCGTTTCAACCGCCAGCGTCACCAAGGGCCGGCGGGTCTGAGCGACCAGACGATGGTCAGAGTCATCTGGCCCCGAGACGGTGCTGGCAGGCTGCCGGCAGTAGCCCTCCGCGCTTTCCAGTACTTCTCGTCCATTCGGCGCGCTTCACGTTGCTATTCTCAGAACACGCTGGGGCCCGGCGATGATGCTGATTCGGCTCAGGCGCCTCAAAGAACGAGAGAGTCATACGTGCACCGAGATGCCTATTAAGTGCTTTCTTTGTCCTTGGTCTTTTTCCTTTGCCTCCTTTGCTCTGCTTGCGCGATCTTTCACCACATAATGTCTTCCATCCCGTCTCTTCTGCTCTGCAATACATAACCCTTTGTGGCGAGTTCGAAGCGCTTCAATCCGCAACACTTGATCATCATGGCGGCACGCTCAAATCTAGCTCATCTGGCAGTTCTCTGCCTCACTCTTACTACCTTTCCTTGTCCCTCTGTCCTTGCGACGGCCATCTATTCCGCAGAAACGGTGGGCCTGGTTGCTCGGCAAGAGAGCACTTGCGCTCTGGATCCTTCGTTGCTGCAGTGCGGAGGCGGCTTGCCCTCAGAGTTCTGTTGTCCGAGATCGACCCAGTGCCTATCGTTGGATAACGGCTCCTCTATCATCTGCTGTCCCGCGGGCCAGGACTGCAAACTGATCCAGCCGATTACTTGTGACATCTCTCAGCAGAATGCGAAAGAGCATCCACGTCATGCCATACACTCGATTGAGCTCTCCAAGGAGCTCCCCAAGTGTGGCAGCGCGTGCTGTCCCATGGGCTATGTCTGTCGGAACGGTCAATGTGCGATCATAGGGCAAGATAGCTCAATAGCGCCATTTCAATCAGCCTCGGCGACCTCCTCAACCTCCATCAGCTCGCCTACTTCCGCGGAGTCAAGTACCTTGCCCACGGCGTCCGGTCCTGGTTCTGGCAACTCGGCCTATCCAGCGCGTGCAGTGGTCGCTGGCTTCTTCCCGGGCCTCATTTTGGGTATCCTTCTGACAGTTGGCGCAATGCTGCTCATCAGGAGATACGGCTGGGGTCAGACTACGCCGTCTCCCAGCACCATCACATCTCTCGGACCGCCTGCCTTTAGTGGCCGCTCCGTTTCGGAGCCCATATCACATCCCCATTTCGGCAACAGGACAGACTTTCTGCTCCGTCCCAACACCAACTCGTCCGGTGGCAGCAAGAATAGTTCACTAAAGGATGAATCGCACGTTGGAAACAATCATCCGAATCACAACACACCAGCAGCAGCATCTGCTTTTTCATTCCCATTCTCGTCTGGTTCGCCGGCGCGTCCGGGGAGACCTCCATCGTCAGCCCCTTCGGCATCCGTTTATCCCGCAACTCCCACGCCCGCTCCCCTCGCCATACGCACCACCCGCCTCTCGAACCGATTACCGAGACCTCCGCTTCCTATCCGCGCCCTCTTTACCCGCTCTCCATCGCCTTCCGGCGCTCGACAGACGCGGCACCACTCCTCCAGCTCCGAGACCATCGAAGTGCTCATGCCTTCCCAGGCAGGGCTGTTGCCGCCGCCAACGATGATGGACAGCGAAAGGAGGAACACCGGCAATACAACGTTTTCTGCCTTGATGGAGGGCGCTGGACTCGGACGCACCGCGCCCTACCGGCCGGGTGTAGGTGGAAATCGAGGATGAATCAGGATCTCTATGACGAGGTTACGAGGAGCTGCATGGCGAGAACCACCACAAAGTGACGTTCTCGCTGGCGGGATGATCTATGACTGGAAGCGACCGCATTTGAGTCATGAGCTGGTGATAGTATTCTTGTGTAAATATTTCCATATTTTATATTCAGCTCCGCAAAGTAGTGTGCCTTTGCTGGTTATCTTGCCACCGCGGCTTCCCCCAAGTGGCTCTTTTTGGAGTTGGAATGAGTCCTTATAAATGCCGCCATCAACCGGAATTTCTTCGCGCCTCCACAACCATTTCTGAACCGTCGTCCCCATTCCCAGCTTTTGCCAAAGATGAAGCAACTTACAAGTGATAAATATATAATCGAGTTTACTACTTACATAATACCTACTACCTGCATAGGTAAGTGATCATGCTTGCACCCGGAACTTGTATTGGTCCTTTCGGTCCAAGTAAATGACTTTATCGCTCAAGCCCGCGTTCTCCACTTCCTTCTTGAAATCGTCCAAGGAAGAAAGAAAAACATCATAATCACTGCGTAACGATCAGTCATACTGTGTCATGGCAATACTCAGGATAGCAGGATATCGCGCATACTCATAATGTATGGGTATTGTAATGTCCGGATTGACCAAGCGCATGAGCTGAATACCTTGCTTGGCGTCCATTGTCACCATCAGCAGCGGCATCGACGGACCGGGTATTGTGGTCCCGCCCAGATGGATTAGCATGAGGTCAATGTTCTTGTTTCTGTAACGCTCAGGAATCTCTTTGAGCTCATCGACAAAGAGGGTGTCACCCGATATGTAGATGCTATGGCAGTCAGACATCGTGCCACGAGTGCAACTAGCCCTTTGGAAGCATACCGGTACCCGCAGTCGAAGCTTTCCTCGCTGCGCGACGAATCAGTATAACCCAGCTCGAGCATCCAGCCATTGGTCGGAGGAACCTGATGTAAGATTAGCCACACTTGGATTGACTGATGAATCTTAGGTGCTTCTACCGCTGCAACAAAATCATTCAGCACAGAGAGAGGACCCGGTGGAATGTGCTTGCCCGGCATGCCAGTCACCTTGATCGCTGCCTTTTTGCCATCGTTCCGCTGCGACTCGACGTCGACCATCAGGCTCTCAAAGAAGTCGAGAGCAGATATCTCGGTGAAGGACTCTGTAGGACCTTTGGATGTCAGGCTTTTCTGGGCATGTGGAGTCGTAATGATGGGGAGTGAGCGGCGCAAAGATGCTTCGACTTCCTGGTCGAAGTGGTCGCTGCATCGGGCGCTTTAGCTGCCACGAAGGATAGCCATCAGCTTGGATGCTTACGCGTGGTAATGAGAGAGCAGGACGAGATCAATGCGTGGAAGCTCGTGAAGGCTTATGGCTGGATTCGTCCGCCGTTGCGCCGTCACCTACTACCAATGTTGGCAATCCCGCTGCAACTATCGGCTATGTACCACTCACGCCTGGTCCAAGATGAACATGGTCTCCAGCGTGGAGAAAGTTTGGCTGCATCAAGGTCGTTAGTGACAGGGAGCTTAGCTTGTTGCGGTCAGTGCTTACATCGGTCATCAGCCGGATGCCCTCCCATTCTCTGAGTGACGCTCAGCGCGGAAACACAAGTGCTGGGTGGAGGGCATTACAAAATGGTAGTCGCCGTGCCGACGAAGTAGAGACTCGCATTCTCTCCTCCGCTTGCAGACGGATGGACCTTTACCTCCTGGGCTTGCGGTAGTGACTCTGGAAAGGTCTGGTCTTGCACGCCCTGCCTCAATGGTGCCTCGGTGCGCGATGGATCTATGATGAGATGCTTCATGGCTGACACAGGAAAAGTTCAAGTGGACTGTTATGAGTGTGATATGAAGACGAAGAGAAAGGGTTGAAGGATAGATCCAAACAGGACGTCGGAAGCAAGACTCGACTGAAAACGTCGGACGATGCCGTCCATACAACGTCATCGCGCGAAAAGGTACTTGGTGATGCATGCGCATGGGCGGAAGTAACTCCAGGGCTGGCAGCTTCGGAACCACATGCATGCTGTCCAAATGTGAAATGAAACCCTACCTACTACAGTATGTAGGTACTCATGTGAGAACCCATTGGCCTGGATAGCTCTGAACAGCTTGGTATCCGCGGAGAATGGTTAATATGTGTGAGGCTCTTGGTGCTCTCTTTCCACACAGCAATTGTGCTCAGGTGTACAGAGCCGTTGGCCTGCCACATTGGCCACTCACCGCATGCTATCCTCTGTGATGAGGACTCCTTCACCGAGAGTCTTTGAAATACGAGCAGTTCAAGAGCTGAGAGCTGAAAGCTGAACACTCGAAAGCTGCCTGTATCTGAAAACGAATACCAAGCTTTGGACCGTGCGGGAAGCCAAGCCAACGTTAAACGTTGATGCATGGCTAAATTTCTAGCGAACACGGTAAGCTTTTGGGGAATCTATATACATACTTGGCCTGCCGGGCCCCGGGGCAGCGCTGAAAAGGAGACAGAAGAAGATATGACGAAGTGGAGCTGCATCTACGCTGCCTTTTATGCCTTTGGAAAGATTGTCGACTCACTGACATCCTGATTCGTTGCTTCCTTCACGCTCGTTTTCTAAGCCCAGGGTAAGGGCATGCACCACATCCGCGACCCGTTCAACGTCAGAAGAGGCCCTGCTGTTTCCCTTCTCCGTTCCACTCCTGGCGTGGCGGCGGACACTGCAGCCAGCTATACCCAGACTGATATCGCGAACGGGCAGCTGACATTCGAGGACGCTTCTGCCGGTGTCCCAAGCGACATGTCCTTCTCACGGCCGCGCAACGCACCCGCTTTCGGCGATCCACAACAGCGCAAAATGGAGGACTCTATATGGAGCGGTTCCGGCAAGTCACGCTTCCCAGAGACCGGACACTCGAACGGGGTGGCAGGCAGGATAGGAAGCATCCTGGGCGACAAGAAGGAGCTGCCGATGTACAAGGACAAACCCTACAACTACGCCCGTTCCAGACGGAAGCCATTCTGGCCAGGAGGGAAAAGGCTAGCGGTGCTGTTGCTGCTTGTCTTCTTCGCCATGCTCTACTTGCTTGGAGTTGTTCTGCGCGGTACCGATGCTGGACCAAACGCCGGTACGACCAGCAAGCTGTGGGAAGCGTTCTCGAAGACCGAGAAGGCTGTGAACTGGGACGAGAGAAGAGAGAGGGTGAAGGACGCTTTCAGAGTCAGCTGGGATGCCTATGAAAAGCATGCATGGGGTACGTCCAGTTAAGCCACAGATGCGTGGCCATTACAACCATCAGGAACTCGGATCAATGGTGCTGATAATCCGATGCTGCAGGTTTTGATGAGTTTCATCCCGTCTCAAAGGACGGGCGGCAGATGGTTCCGGACGGCATGGGCTGGATCATAGTGGACGCATTGGATACGTTGATGCTTATGAATCTGACAACACAGTTGTCGCATGCTCAAGAGTGGATCTCTACCACCCTGACTTACGACAAGGACCACGATGTAAATACGTTTGAGACCACCATCAGAATGCTCGGCGGACTTCTCTCGGCACACTACCTCTCGACTGCGTTCCCGAACATGGCACCGATCGGTACGGGTGGAAGCGTCTCTTCGGAAGACCTCTACCTTGAGAAAGCGAGCGATCTAGCGGATCGACTTCTGGGCGCCTACGACTCGCAATCCGGAGTGCCATTCGCAAGTGTCAACCTCAGAACGATGCGCGGCATTCCATCTCACGTCGACGGGGGCGCCTCGTCCACGGCCGAAGCCACTTCGCTGCAGCTTGAGATGAAATACCTTTCCAAACTGACCGGCGAGAAGGTATATTGGGACAGGGCGGAGAAGGTCATGGAGGTGGTCGACGACAACGGAATGCAGGATGGGCTACTTCCCATCTTCATTTACGCCGATCGTGGCACTTTCAGGGATAAGAATATCCGTCTCGGCAGCAGAGGGGACTCCTATTATGGTGAGGGGAATATCTCAAACGTGACAAACTGCGTGCTGACTGTGTATCGTCACCAGAATATCTCATCAAACAATACTTACAGACCTCCAAGCAAGAGCCGGTATACCTGTCCATGTGGGATCAGGCCCTAGCGGGGATTCGGAAGCATCTCATCACATATTCTTATCCTTCGAATCTGACGGTTCTTGGTGAGCGCCCGCAAGGCCTCGATGGCGAGTTGTCGCCGAAAATGGACCATCTGGTTTGCTTCATGCCAGGGACAGTAGCTCTCGGTGCCACTGGCGGACGGACACTTGCACAAGCTAAGAAAGACTCGGACTGGGGTCGGAAGCAGGAGGAAGAGTTGGAGCTGGCCAAGCAGCTAATGAAAACCTGTTATGGAATGTACAAGCTCACGCGTACTGGACTCGCGCCCGAGATTGCGCACTTCAATCTACACAGTCCGCCGAAGATGATGAAGGACACAATCTTGAAATCGCCGGATGTTTTGAGCAGCGCTGATGACGCGGACTGGAGATCGGATTATATTATTAAGAACGCCGACAAACACAACTTGCAACGTCCGGAAACGGTCGAAAGTCTGTTCTACATGTGGCGAATCACCGGGGATATCAAGTACCGCGAATGGGGCTGGGAGATATTTCAATCTTTTATGGAACACACCGCCGTCGAAAACGACGGAGGGTTTACAAGCATCAACGACGTCAATACCATTCCGCCTCCATCGCGCAACAATATGGAAAGCTTTTGGCTGGTGAGTAACCCCCACGGTGACTGTGTAGCTATGGTGCTAATTCCTGAAATAGGCGGAGACGCTAAAGTATTTCTATCTGCTGTTCGGGCCTGATGATGTGTTACCGCTCGATCAGGTGGTCTTCAACACGGAAGCCCATCCCTTTCCACGGTTCGAACTCGGGAAACTGTTCTCGACGGGATGGCAGCGGAAGCCAAGGGACGCCGACGGTAATCTCCTCCAAGCTACGAAGCCGCAGCCGTCAACAACCACAGTGATAATGAAGGCAACCGATTCGACGGCGACAGACCAGGCTCATTGAATCTATCAACATCTCAATTCCTATCTGGTTGTATGTTATATGCATATGTGTGGGTCTAGCATGCATTGGGACGGGCGTTGCGGCATCCTCAGAGCATCTTCACAGCACTGTGTAGCGCCATTTCTACTGTACAGTTTTTCTTCTCGCATTTGTCTCCATGTATACTCATAACTGCTCCTCTGTATGTACTGTACAACACACTTGCTGCGTACTATGAAAGTGGTCGGCATGTTGCAATCGCAGCCAGAATGCCAACCTGAAAGGATAATAAGTAGTGATGAAGGAGTCAGGTATCAACTTGATTACACCCGGCAGTGACTCTCAATCACGAGCTTGTACATACTTCCAACGTCTTCAAACCTTGGATGGGTGATCTGATAGCAGTCACCTTCACGAGCCGATATCTACCTAGGTAGCAACGGAGGTGGTAAACGAAGATCGACGGAGTGATCTCAGGGAAACCACCCAAACAATCCAACTACCGTAACCCACTCTCACGCCCTGTGGGCGGGAACTTATCAAGTACCCATCAAAGATGTTTCCTCGCATTTATGGGACTGCATCTTAGCAGCTTGTCAAGGATGCGCCGCGGGAGCTGCGCGAACGCTTTACTTCTCGACAAATCTGCGGCTTTTGGCCTCCGGCGCTATCGTACATGGCATTGGACTGAACCCGGCAGCAAGTGAGGGCATAACCGCGGTGGTCCGATGAGTACACCATTATATCCTTATCCTACATTTGATATTCCCCCGCCATGTCTCAGCAGCATGGGCACGCTCAACCCGAAGGAGGTCTGGATCGGACTCCGGTCCCACATGCACCTCCCGGCTATACAATCAAGTTCACATTTCATCGAGCGACCGACCTTCCGATGTCTGACCTGAGGTCCTTGGCGTCGGATCCTTTCATTCTTGCACAGCTGAACACAGCGCTACCTGGCCGACACAGAGAGGATCCGCTGCTGCGACTACGCACGCCCACGGCTTACCGCACCGTGAACCCGGTATGGAATTGCGAGTGGATCGTTGCCAACATACCGGCGAGCGGGTTCAAGCTGAAAGCGAGGATATACGACGAAGACGCTGCCGATCACGATGACCGGCTGGGCAATGTACATGTCGCGATTCACCACATTGACGAAGCCTGGGCGGGCATCCAGAACAAGCCGTATAAGATAAAGAAGCGCATGGGCAGCAAACGGGCCTATGCAATCCGTGCTGTTGCGGTATGCCTCTCGGAGGCGAAGCATATGAGCGGGAGCTTGTACCTCAGCGTGGAGCTCCTTGGCCGGACTGAAGGCGACAGTGGTGGACGCAGTTATACAGTGGGTCCCCAGTGGTGGACCAGGCATCATTCGCCCTTACTCGGCCGCATAATCGGAAGCAAGCAGCCCCACGAGAAGAAGAGAAAGCCTGGCATAAAAGCGGAGCGTTACAGGTATTTGTCAAAGCTGTTATTGTGTCCTTTTTTGACCGTGCTATAGCTTCCAAGCCAACCAGTTCCAGCTACAGGGACCAGTTCCGGCTGAACTTTACCACCGCTATGTTGAGTTCAGGCCTTTTGTGAGGCGTCTCTTCACAAGCAAAGGTATTCGGGGCTTCTTTCTGAGCACGGCTCTTCACCAACAGCATAAGAACATCTACAATTACGATCGCTCCACCAAATACGGCAAGTTTGACTCGCCCTGTCGAGAAATGACACTGCAGTTCCTCGATCTCGTCAACTATGATATGGGTGGGCGCATCTTCACCTACGTTTTGACTCTTGACGCTCTTTTTCGCTTCACTGAGACTGGCAAAGAGTTTGGTATCGACCTGCTAAGCAAGCATACCATGCATAGCGATGTTAGCACATATATCGCATTCAGTGGTGAGTTCTTCATCCAAAGACTGAAGCGCGGGGGGAGGTCGACCCAGAGTGAAGGCGGCAGCGACAAAACTCATCCTCCGCACGACGTTCGGGGGGTCCCGCCTCACCAAGAACCCCCAAAGGACCCGGCGCTCTACATACTCAACATCGACAATGACAGCGGCACCTACAGGCCCAGCGCGGAGCTCTTTCCGCTCCTGAAAGAGTTTCTGAAGCGCAACCTACCGGGGCTCAAGATTGCCACATTGGATTGCCTGGCCGACGCGGAGAAATTGCAGCAGATGAAGAAGGCGCAGCGCGAGCGGAAGAAGGCCGAAGGAGACAACCTGATTTACAGGCAGGTGAGCCGGTCGTCGAGCGTCAGCACTAGCGACGAGGAGGCTTTGGATGCCCTGGCGGACCAGGATGAGCAGGAGACGCCGGAAGAGACCGGTCTATTCGATACCGTGAGAAACGAAATGAAGTCGAGTGGCAAGAGGAATGCAGAATATCTGAAGGACTATAAGCCAGGGCACCGGGACAAGCACAAAGGATTCGACTCCGACGGCCAAAGGAGTAAAGCGAACTAGAGGAGGATCGAAGCACTTTCGTCTAGAGCGATTAGGAACATGCTGCGTGAAGCCGTTGCAGAAGTCTTTTGGCCGTGCTTTTGGTGGTTGGTGTTTGGTTGAGCAAGATGCTTTCGATACCCTATGCTTGCGTACAGACTGCGTTTGCGCGCAGATCAATATCACTCTGCCCGTAGCAATGTCGCCATAGACTTGATCGAGAAAGTGTGCGAGCTGCATACCATGGGATCGAAGCGTTCTAAGGTTCGTCGGAGTTAACTCGGCGCTAACCTAATGCACCCTAGCGCGGGCTGCTCAAAGCTCCATCACCGCTTTTGGGTGTCAATAACCTCACCTCACCAACACCCAACATCAATCAGCACCGGCGTCCAACATCCCGCGCCAAGTTCAGATATGTCTTTACAAGTGGAAGAACTGCAGCTAATTCGGCCGGTCAATGGACAAAGATGTCCCGAAACCTGTCGGCTGCGGGAGTAGTCGTCACTACAGGGTTGACAAGTCAGCGCTGTCTCAATCTCGCACTTCTACATGCCAGTTTATAGACCTAAGCTTGGAGGACTGTACACCCAATCAGTTTCGCGGAAGCCTCGATTTGTTAATGTCCACATGCTCCTAACAGAAGAGATAATCATGACAGGATTTTGCCCGACGCTCATGAAATTCAGAAAGACGTACGCGGGCTGACTTGGCTGTCAAGTTTCTCGCCAGCAGCCTAGCAAAACCTGGACATCTGAATCACTGAAATCTTTGCTTTCCGCTTTAGACTCTTTCATCAAGGTCTCCGTCTTTTGCAATATGACGTCTGGTGATATATGCGTCTTCTTTTCATCTCCTTGTTCAACCCCTTCCCTAATCGAGTATTATTTTCTTATTGAGCACCACATCCGGTCAATAGGCACCACTCGCCGTACTTGTCTCCACACGTTTCTTTACATCACTCTCATCAACGGCGATGTCTCTGTCTAATTTCCTCTGGCTTTTCCTTGTCGATGGTGGACAAGGAAACTCTGAGCGCGGTCTCGAAGCTTTGAACTTGCAATCCGCCTTCGAGTCCTGCCACATGTTATCTGAGAAATCATGGCCACTCGAAAGAGCCGGAGAAGCAACTTCCGGTTGAAGCCGCTCTGGCTTTCGAGTTGGATGAGTACCGGTCTTGAGCCGGACTCTACCTCCTTAGGACTCTATTAGATTTCTTTGAGACTGTCTCTTGAGTTCGGTCCATTCTCTTATTGACGCACTAAAGTCTAGATCATGTCATTGACGTGTTATTGAGAACCTCATTGAGAAGTTGAAACACCTTGACTCAATGGAAAGTTCTATAAATACCCAGCATGGCTTCTCCCTTTTGACTTCCCTCTCCACTGACTCAGTCGTTCGTTATTCCCCTCTAGTATATAAGGGTTTCAAGCAGTCAAGATCTGTATTCCAAAAACTTGATAAATCTGAAAAAAAAAAAGAAACTGCTCAAACCCACCCCCAATCATGAAATTCACGACTGTGCTCTTCACGGCCGTCCTGGCCGCGGCTAGCGTCCAAGCAGCCGCCGCTCCCCAGCCGGAGGCCGAGGCCGCCGCCAGCCCTTTCCGCCGCTTCTGCCACCGTCCCGGCCAGGGTTGCTCCAAGGTCAAGCGGGCCGCCGAGGCAGCGGCCGATGCGCTCGCCATCCCCGAGGCAGAGGCCGGTCCGGAGGCAGAGGCCTTCCGCCGCTTCTGTCACCGTCCCGGACAGGGCTGCTCCAAAGTCAAGAGGGCAGCAGATGCGCTCGCCGATGCGGTTGCCAACGCCTATGCGGCTGCCGACCCGGAGGCCGCTCCGGAGGCCGAGCCGTTCCGCCGATTCTGCCATAGACCCGGACAGGGCTGCTCCAAGGTCAAGCGTGACGCCGCACCGGAGCCCGAGGCTGAAGCCGAGGCCGAGGCCGAAGCTGGTGCGTTGCTCGACGAGAGACACTCCTACATCAAGCGCGTCCTTGCTAACCTCTACTCTCCAGACGCCGACGCCGACCCATTCCGCTTCCGCCGTTTCTGCCACAGGCCGGGACAGGGCTGCTCCAAAGTCAAGCGGGCCGCCGAAGCCATCGCAGAGGCGCTCGCAGAGCCCGAGCCCGAGGCAGATGCAGAGGCAGAGCCCTTCCGCCGCTTCTGCCACCGCCCCGGACAGGGCTGCTCCAAGGCCAAGCGCGCAGCGGAGGAGCTGCAGGCTGCGGCTGACGAGGCTGTCGCTGCCATCGACTCTTTGTAAAGGGTGCATGGTGGCACCCCTCGGGTCGAAGCATGGTAACTGAGGCCTTGGTCCGGACGACAATTCCACGACACGCACACACCGGTCCGGCCAGAGTCGCTCTCCGCCTACACTTCGTCCCCGCTCTCCTTTTTCTCGACTCGCGATATAAACGAAATATATGCTCAATCTTTGCTTCGCTCTTGGACCGCTGCCGATTTCTTCGCTTTTGGGTAGGGGAGATCGCGCATACACTTCGCGGTCCGTACGCTTTTTCTGGAAACATACACCAAGCTCCCTCAGGGACAACGAATTCTTAACATTTGCGGCGCCTTGTTCTTCTCTGCTCTTTAGATCTGCCTGTCGCATGGCAGGACATCTCTACTCGCGCGGGGGGGAGTTGGGGTCGCTGTTGGGGTGAGTCGTCCTTGAGAACAAGGGGCGAGCCGGTTCCAGTTTTGGATAACTCCTCTTCGCTTATCTTTCGCCAGTGCTTTCCGGTGTTGGTGGAACGAGAGGGTGTGAAGGAGATTCGGCTCTTCTGAATGTCTTATCCTGTATAACTAGATTTGCGTTTTTGGTCTTTGGTTGCTGTCCCTGAGAATGTAGATTATGGATCAAGATATCACGGAAGTCTTGCCTCGAGTCCGCTCGAGCGCAGTGGCTCAGAAAAATGGTTCTCCATTATCTTATCTTCTGCCGCACCGTGCCAACGCTTATGTCTTCAGCTTAATTTGGAAAACAACTGCTGCGAAGAGCTCTCACATCACTCGGAACCCCCGTGCACGTTGCAAGTTATCAAGGCCTTCTCAGCACAAACGACACCATGATGTAGCTGCATGACCTGTCATTGCTAAAATACTATGCATCAAACGCTACATGCGCCGCGAGAGAAGAGGGTATATACAGATACGTGGGTCAGATCGTGATGTGCAAAGACATCTCACTTGTTTGCCGACCAACCCGTCCATGAAACACACTGCGAAAAAGGTGCATTTGGGAACGAGTGATTGCGCGTGAGCAAGTTCCCTTCCCACTGAAAACAGACGCATACCTAGGTAGGGACCAGGAACAATCATCTGGCTCGATCCCCTTTCATATCAATGCCAAACATCAGTCCATCAACTTTTGCCGCTTGCGCAGCTGCTTCTCTTCTTTCATTGCAGAAAACATCGCGTCGATATCGTGAATCCAAAAAAGCCAAAAAGTCTGGAGGAACTCGCCCGCCAGAACGACCGATACGCATGAAGTGGATGGCCATAGATCACTGACGACCACGCAGAAAAACGGGAAATGGATTCCGAAACCACTTCTCAAAACGCACACACACACACACACACACACACACTCAAACCGCGTTCCCATTAACCTTGACCTCGAACCCCTCGTGCTTGGCCTTGAGCGCCTTTGCGAGCATCAACTCGCGCATCCAGTCGATGCGGTCGTCTCTGTTGCGGACGGCAAAGTGATGCGTCGTCTTCTTCGCCGCGGCTGCTGCACCGGCACCGGCGCCAGGGTGCCCGCCCTTGCGCAGGACGTTCGCGCCGTCGTGACCCGAGCTGTCGGCGAAACCGACGCCGTGTGCCTGGGGTACCAGCTGAAACGTGAAGGCGGCCGGGTCCTTGCTGCCGGGCTTGCCCTCGATCCAGTCTCTGTCGGCGCCGGAGACGCCGGCAGCGCCGCCGCCCGGGCCGGAAGAAGAGGAGGAAGCGATCTTGAGCGCCTTGAGGCGGGCGCCGAGTTTGATGCCGCTCTGGTTGGAGCCGCAGGCGACGGCATAGTCGTCGACGTCGATGGTCTGCAGCAGGGTTGCCGCCGGCTTCTCGTCCTTGTGCATGGCGAGCACGGTGCCTGTGAGGCGGAAGTGCGAGTCCTGCCACTCGTGCCGGAGCAGGCGATTTCTCCGCTTCTTCATCCAGCCTGCGTGCTTCACGTTGGGATATTTGTTGCCGTCTGCGGTGCTGGTGGGCTTCTGTTGGTGCTGTTGCGGTTGCGGTTGCGTCGCGACCTGTCCGGACCGCAACGACTTGGTCCTTGCCAACATGTTGGAGCGGTCGACGGCCGTCTGCGGTCGTTCGTCGGCTTCCGCAATTGGTGAGTACACTTCGCCCTCGTCGAGCCGAGGCATCGCAAAGGACGGTCTGCGCCACTCTTGGGCCGCATTGCGCGAGCCGGATCGAGCAACGGGATCACGGAACTGCATGTTGGGCGGGACGGACTGGGACGTGTCGCGGGCAACGGGTCCAACGGGAACCGCTGTGACCGGGACGTCCATCTCGGAGGCGGGAGTGCCGTAGCGGTAGAGAGATGTTCCAACCGCGGGAGACGTGGTTGCGGAGCGGCAGGGAGAAAACGTGCTGAGGGCGGACTGGGGGTCGGCGGAGAGCGGGTAGGGTGGGTAGAGGTGGGGGTTGGCCTGGGGTTGCGCAGAGGCGGAGCGGGGAATGCTGAGCTTGGGGAGCATCTTGAGGTTGGAGTGCGGGACGGGAACGGAGGCGGAAGTCGGCACGAGGCCCATCGGCGGATAGTTGTGAGTGTTGTTGTTCGCATGCAGGGGCGGGAAGAGATCGAGCGGCGGGGTGGGCGGCCTGTCCTCATCAAAGTGCGGAGCGGGCTCGGCATTCATGTGCTGCAGGTTCAGAAAATTCTTGACATTCTCCTGGGGGTCGCGATGCTCCAGCCCACGCAATGCGTCCTCCTGCAGCCCCGCCGCGAAGCTCGACAGCTCGCCCGGCCCCAGGACGTCCGAGGACGCGACGACGGACGGGATGGCGTCGGACTGGGGCCGAAGCACGACGTTGTCGACGAGCTTGGCAGCGGAGCCGGCGTTGCCCGGATCGCCCGCGACGAAGATGTGGCCGCCCTTCTCGGGCGAGATGGGAAAGGCGTGCTCGTCGCGGAGCTTGGCCAGCTGCTTCTGCTGCTTACGCCACTTGGCGCACCGCTCTCCCTTTGCGCACTTGTGTGGCTTCGGCAGGAGCTGCTCGATGGCAACGATGGATACCGACTCGGCCGGGGTGATGGCCTCGTCGCCGTGTCGGCGCGGCTTGCGGCCTCTCCTTCGGCGAGTGCTGCAGCTGGTGACGCCGTTGCCGTCCGCGTCGTCGTGGGTTTTGTGGTGGTCGTCCTCATCCACACCCGCACCGCGAAGGCGCGGCCGAGACTGACTCCTGCCGTTGCGAGACAGCTGCCTCGCCGCCGTGCAAGGCCGGCTGATATCTTCAAAGGGCGTCTCAGACTGGCCGGGCAGGTTGCCGTGGCCGTCGTAGCTGTCGTCCGAAACGATCCGGAGCGACTCGATCTCGTTCCACAGCCGGTGACGCTTGCCAAACGAGGGAATGTCGAGCTCCTTGAGGTCCTCGAACTGTAGGTCAAGCAGGACCGCACCGGTGATGTCGTGCATCTCGAACCTCTCGACGATGACCTCGTCGAAACCGAGCTCGTACATCCAGGTGGCAACCTGATGGGAGTTCCAGGAGCGGACGTCTCCGGTGTCGAGCGGAGCCATCGGCTGGAAGGGTCTGGCTGCAACAATTGGAGTCCGAAAGGCAGTCTCCGCCCTGGATGGGGGGAGCTCCTTGGGCAGGATGGGGGACAGCTGGAGAGCATGGTCGAAGTTGAACTCGCCGGAGGACTGCGACGCCCGGAAGAGGTGGGGACCCCTTGGTCCTTGAACGGGTTTGACTTCGGTGATCTGGAAGTCAAAATGGCGGCTCCGGTTCGAGCGGGGGGTGGTGACTTCGTCGTATGTGGAGATGGTGGTCTGGCTGCGCTGGGAGAACTGGAGAGAATGGCGGTCAGCACTGCCGAACACAGGGTTTTCTCTACTGCCATTCCTCCGCCCTTCTCTTGGACTTCCATTCCTCTTTCCATCTCTTCTCTCTTCGCCTCTTTCACCACACCTCCCTCCCCCTCGTTCACTTGTCTAACATGCCAGATGGGAGAAGGGACTGGAGAAAGAGTACTCACAGAGTTGAAGCTCCCACGGGGGGAAGAGTCCTCCTCGAACTCGCTCTCGCTATCGGAAGCGGACCCACTGTGCTCCTCGAAGTCGGTGTCGAGGATCTCGGTGGCCTCGGAGAGGGGTCTGGCAGCCACTGGTGCACCGGCCGGTCTCCTAGGCGGAGCCAGCAGCGACTCCATCTTGCCTCTCTGGAACATCTCGACGCCCGGTTGGAGCGGGGTGATGGGAGTCATGGCTTGCTGGAATGAATGTAAGTGGACAGGCCGGTCAAGATTAAAATTGAGGTTGACATTGACGTCCAAAACATTGACAGTGGATCGGGTTCTGTGCGGAGCCATCTCACTTACCATGACTGAAGAACGGAGCGACGTTTGCTAATGCTAATGCCGATGCTGATGCTGAAGTTGATGCCGGCTCCAAAGGAAACGCTGGACGCAAGGACGATGGCTCCAAAGAAATGTTTCTCGTCTCTCTATCTCTGTGTCTCCGGTTCCCGTCTCTCTCTCCTCCCGACGATCAGACTTCCGAGCTTCGCCTCTTGACCTGATCAGACCACACAATCACCAAGGGTATATCACCGTTGCCAGTGCAGAGGTTCGTCTATATCGGTCATGCGAGAAGGAAAGCAAGGCTGCATGCATGAAACACATGAAAACGGCGAAGGAAAGATGGGAAAAGGCGAGAAGATGAGGCAGGTCTGGAAAGAGGCCGGCGGGAGGGGCGGAAGCGGTGGGGGGGATGAGGGCGCTAAAAGAGTGTTTTTTGCATCTGTCGAGGATGAGCTTGAGGGCATCACAAGGTGCAGGCTGCATGGTATATGCCCGGTACCTTCTCAGGAGCTCATTGGCCACCCGTCTGTGCGGTACCTGCACCGGTGCCTCCAACGCTGCAGCAGGACAGGTTGCTTGCAGGCTGATCCGTGCGGCTGAGTACAAAGAGATACATGCTACTTATAGCTCTATCCATGGGACATCTGGATGCGAGTGCTTGTTGTTGGTGTTCTGCTCTCTGCCCCAACCCCCACCCTCCATCAAGCCTCCGCGCCCTTTCCCGAACCGCCAGTCCCCCCGTCAAGCACCCCCGAGCCCTGCAAGCCCCGGGCGCGTAAATCAGATTTGCGTATCCGTCGTGCTTGGATGCCGCCCACTCAACTGCGTCGCCCCACCAGATGGCAGCGCAGCGCGCCCTCACCAGAGTGTCGAGCGGCTAAAAAAACCCCCAGCAGAAAAGGGTCGCTTCCAATAGGATCTCCGACTTTCCCTGCTTCCCTTCTCCCCTGTCCTCACTCACTGTATCTCCGTGATCGGGTCGGATCGAGAGCCCTTCATAGGTTCGACCATCACGAGCCGCAGACCCTTTTCTCCAGACTTGTCTCCTCGCAACCAGATCGGGCAGCTTGACGGAGGATCGAGGGACGAGAGAATAAGGGACCGATGGGAAAGACGGGAGAGAGAAGGAAGGGAAGAGGAGAAAAGGGCCCGGTACGGAACGGACCTGCCTCTGTATCCCTCCATCTCGCAAAACAGGGTCTTCAGGGTAAAAGACCGGTCTGGACAGCGGTCGAAGCTGACGGATAACGGCCGCATGTGATGAGATGGACATCATCTCATCTCACCTCAGCCAATCTCACCATCGTCATGTTACCCGACCTCTGGCTGACGGAATAGAGAAAGCCAATTCATCATCACCGCCTCTTGTCCGTCTCTGATTGACCAGGCGTGTTCGACACTCCTGTCTCACATGCGCGACGGTGCCACTTCCGAGTGCAACCATCACCCGTCATCCACGACGAGCAACGGTGGGTATGAGTGTCGCGACGAGTTGCCCGGACGCAGATTCGTCCTGTCTCTCCAACGAGGGTAATCCTCTGTTTACAAAGCCATCCATCTGCTGTTGACCTTCTCGAGGTCAGGGATCTACCTTGGCAATGCACATTCTTGTTATCACCGGAGGCGAGTGTCTCGATCCTGGTGCGCGTCGTCCATCGGCCGATCACCCGCCGGCAACTTCAAGACTGGACTCGCACTGCGGGCCTCGGGAGGCGGGATATTGGCGGGAAGAACTGCGCGGTGACGGAACGCCTCGTGTGCACCGCACTTGCAGCTCCATCGTCACACTTCGAAGCGACAGCTCCACCAACAGCCTTGGAACTTTTCTCTACACGCTCTCCGCCGTTAGTAGTACCGAGTATCCCGCCCTTCTCTGCGGCGTATGTTCGGTTCGAGGTCAAGAATCACCTCATTCTACCGTACCGCACCACCCCGCCGTTCCGCCCGTTCCGCCCCGTCCCCTAGCCTCGTCACAGCAACCACAGCGATTTCAATCACATCTCCCGTCTAAAAGCGAATCCACCCTGCCTAGGTATGGAAGTGTCAATATTAGCTGTGGAGATCTGCCGTGTGGCGCTCAATGTGTTCGAGCCAATTTGATTAGTGCTTAGCAACGGTATATAAGCCCATGTGTGCAACCCTTTGCACTATTGTGTGATACCGTCCACTCGGAATGTCGGCCACACGGCAGCGACAGCGACACGCCAACGGCAGCAGCAACCCGCTCTCTTATTACTAACTATCAGCCGCCGTCGGCCGTCTCTCTGGACTGTCGACTCGCTTCCTGACGGGCTTGCCATTTGACTGAGGATTGCTGGATCCCTGTGGGTTGGCATTACACAAATTGGAAGCGTTCTCTGCGATTCTGTACTACATCAGATAGAGTCTAATCTCTGCAAGAGCGTCCAAGAGCAGCAAGAGTAAAGGGGCGTGTCGAAGAGGAGGCACGGAGCCTGCCTCGTCAATTGCATTTCCGCGCGCGCACGCCCATGGTGTCACAAAGCCCCTGAGATCCCCCGATTGCTTTTCAGTATCTTGACGAAAAGGCCTACCGGGTTGACCCGCACGAGACCCGCGCAGTTTCCCTTGTCGGAACCGGACGCCGGCAGGTCTGGGAAATTTCCAGTTCATCCGTCGTACGACCACAGCATGCCCGACTCCCTACACGACACGCGATGCCATGCGACGTTACCCCAATTTTTGCTGTGCAAAATTCCAGTCGGATGCCAATCTCGGGACCACTGAGAGGCGCCGTACGTGAATCATTGCGGAAGACCTTTTCTTCTCCGACCAGGATGGCCTTTATCCTGGCCCCTCTTCCGCTCGTGTCGCTCACAGTTCGACGCGGTGGTGACACGACACGGTTTCCAGGCACGCATTCAGCCAAACCGCTGGTGTACGTACATACAGCATGTACTGCCTACCGCAGAAGACGGTAGCACACGGACGAAATGCAAGAAACTGGAAACGGTCGGCCGGCCGGCCGGGTTCGATGGTCAGGCCAGAAGCGGGCCGGCCGTTGTCAAGAATCCCTCGCGCAAGACGATGCGGATGATGGGGCGACTACGGGAAGAGCCAGGGCCGTCTGACCGACCCACCGTCCTGTCCCGAACCAACCAGGTCGCGATGCAGGGTTCTCAACGGAATCGTTGGAGCTTGGACGGACGGATGGACGGCGTGGGATCATCAGAGGAAAAAATCGGGGAGAAAGAGACAGGTCAAGAGATATCTTCTCTCGGGTCACGATGGCAGAAGAGCTGTCCAGTCATACCGCAGACCAAGCTAGCAAAGCAGCCGAGTAAACGACCGGCACCAATCCGAAGGAATGGACAAGATGATTGACGAAGACGACAATGCGAGGAGACGAGAAGAGACGGATATGGAAACACAGAGGATGGAGAAAGAGGAATAGCTCCTCACATGACCAAAAGTTCATGCGGGCCACCTCATGATGGTGGGCGGAGCCAGATTCGAGTTCTGGATTCTGGTTCTAGATCTGCCATTTGCCCGACAAGTCAGATCGAAGGAGAAGAGGATTGCGTATCAGCATGGGAGCACGAGACGCAAAGACCTCATACGTTGGTGCTTGCGGCCCAATCAGACCACGATACTCGGTTTTCTTGCGCGACCTCGGCAGCCGAGTTTTTCTGCGCTCTCGGCTTGGATCGGAAAGCAGCAGCAGCATTCAGATGCTTGATGAATCATTGCGTCCGAAGAGTATTGAAAACTTGTATTGTAGTAAGGAAACCCTGTCTGTCAATACGCCTTACCAGACGATTGTCGTTACTTGAAGAAAGTCGCCATGTGAGCACTGAACATTGAAAAGTCGGTGGCCGCTCAGCTCTTGGCGGACCGTCCAAGGACATCTGGAGCTTGAATCTGCTCAAATGCATCCAAGCCACGCCATCGTCGCGTCCTCTGTAGCTCTTTTCCTTGGAAAGAGCCTTTGTGCTAACAGCTTCCAGCTGATCACCAGCGAACACCTATCATACGTACTCCGTACATACAAGTCATTGACAGCTAACAGCTTGCACCTCACAGCTGACAGGGAACAGCTCCTCCGCTCACGCGGCCATCGGGACAAGGCTACGCTACGCCTCAACGGTTGCGGCGTGGACCATCGATCAACGCCTGCGCACACAGTAGTCCATTCCAGATCTTCCAAGGGTCGGTCGCTCTGAACTGGGCATTCCATTGGATGTAAGCGGCTCTCGTAGATCCATGTGCGGAGGAAGACACAACCATAGCTCTCACCCCTAGCCGACTCAATAATGCTTTCAGTTTCTCAGCCCTTTGATCCATCAACGCCCGTCCATAGCGATAATATTAAGCCGCCAATGTTCGCCACCGTTGCGCCGCCAAGGCAACGTTTGCCTTGCTTCCCGAGGTCGCGTCCGCGACGGGACCGCAAAGATCTGCAC